>Ga0209361_1000243_pt1 | contig 57979 bp, 60 predicted proteins | sample SaaInlV_200m_DNA_3_FD_184657 | JGI IMG/M metagenome (GOLD analysis project Ga0209361, IMG submission 184657) | Marine microbial communities from expanding oxygen minimum zones in the Saanich Inlet - SI037_S4LV_200m_DNA (SPAdes) (version 2) | ecosystem: Environmental > Aquatic > Marine >... | reverse complement strand
TGTGAAAGAGCGGCTTGTTGAATATAAGAATAAGACTGCGCCTTTGACTGATTATTATGATCAGAAAGGTCTATTGTCTAGAGTTGGTACTGAAAGTACGCCTCAAGAGATCTTCTCAGAAGTTGTATCTATCTTGGATGCTTGAGTTTGTTACTATCTCATAGAAAAGATTTATAAATGATTTTTTTGTTTTATCTTTATTATGTCTAAAAAATGTTTCATTTGTGGTAAACCGGCGGAGTACATGATTAAGGACTCTAAGGACGCGTACTGTCTGGATTGTGCTGAAGAACATTTCGGGGATCTTTCTTATTTAGTTACGGTTGAGGACGAAGCTAAACGGCTTAAGACTTTTGTTGAAGGCAGAATAGATCAGCTTGATGAATTGAATTCTGGTGAAGATAATTCATCTTCTGAAGAAGAGTAAACCTATTTTCTTTGTGTTTTTGTCGACGTAGAAATAATTTATTTCTCGTTTAGTTGTTAGTTTTAGACGTTGTTTTTTTTACTGTTTTTTGTGGTTTTTGAGATGCAAAGTTATTTAAATAAGTAATATTAGTTATTTTATTAATATAACCTAACTAACTTATTTAACTAATATCATGGGCAGAGTCAATATCGAGATTACGGATGAGCTTCATAAGAAGCTCAAAATCGCCTGTATAACTAATGAGAAAACTATAGAGAAGTTCATTAACGAAGCGGTGAAAGAAAAACTTAAACGATAGATCTGGGCATATTAAGCCTCAGAATGCATTAATCACAGTTTTTTGGCGAAAACACAAGGCGAAATTGCTAGGGGGTGGTGAGTACTTTGTACTCCCCTAGTCTTTTATCTTATATTCAGGTAAGTTTTATAAATTGGCTAGGAGTCGTGTTTCCATGGTTTTATCTCAAAAGCAATTAATCAAAATAAAAGACGAATTAGATCATTGTACTAGACCTTTGTTTCTTTTTGATTCAGATCCGGATGGGACTGCATCTTTTCTTTTGTTCTACAGGTATTTGCGTGAAGGGCGCGGAGTAATGGTGAAAAATTCTCCTGAAGTTACTCCACAGTTTCTTAAAAAGGTTGAAGAGTATGATCCTGATAAGATTTTTATATTGGATAAACCCTTAGTTAGCCAAGACTTTTTAGATAGAGTTCATATTCCTGTAGTTTGGTTAGATCATCACGAACCACAAAATATGGATAAAGTTGAATATTTTAATTCTAGAACGCGTGGCGAAATTCAACCAACAAGTTGTATGGCTTATCAAGTTGTGAAACATGATTTGTGGATTGCAATGATGGGTTGTGTTGGTGATTGGTATTTGCCTGATTTTAAAGATGAATTTATTGCGCAATATCCTGATTTGTTATCTAAGAAAATTAAAACTCCTCCTCAAGCTTTGTTTGATTCTAAGTTAGGTGAATTGGTTAAAGTTGTTTCTTTTATACTCAAAGGGAAAACAGATGAGGCTATGAAGTGTATTAAGATTCTTACAAGGATTGCTTCACCTTATGAGATATTGAATCAAGAAACTCCACGAGGCAAGTATATTTACAAACGTTATGAGAAGCTTAAAGTTGAGTATGATGAGATTTTGAATGAAGCGAAGAAAGCAGCAACTAAAGATAAAATTTTGTTTTATGCTTATAGGGCTGATAGAAATAGTTTTACAAAAGAATTATCTAATGAAATGTTATATCTTTTTCCTACTAAGATTATTATGTTGGGTAGAGAAAAGTCTGGCGATATGAAGTTAAGTTTGAGGTCAAGTAAAGTTAATATTTCTAATATTTTGAAAAAGGCTTTGGTGGGGATAGAAGGTAACGGCGGTGGTCATGATTTGGCTTGCGGTGCTTCTGTGTCTTTGAGGGATTTTGATAGATTTATGGAACAGTTTAGAGAAGAGCTAAGTAAGTCGAAAGGCTTATAAATCCACTAATTTTTTTCTGGTTCTATGCGCCGGTAGTCTAATGGCTAGGATAGAGGCCTTCCAAGCCTTTGATCCGGGTTCGAAAGAATTGGCGGGTTGATGTTGTAAAAACTGACCAGTTGGTCTCCTTGTGGGACTGTCAAACCTGCTATTGTCGAAAGTCCCGGCCGGCGCATTTTTTATGTTCTAATGCGCTACCTAATTACTATCTATTGATTGATTTTTTGAGAAGTAGTAAAGACATCCCTATTTCCTGCTTTAGCTTTTTCAATAGTTATCTTTATTCGTTTGGCTCTTGTTTCTTCTTTTTTTCCACGCAATATCCACCTATAAAACATTATTTTTGTTGAAGGAGGATATTCTTCAAAGCCGGACTTGGCTCTTTTATCTCTAGCTAAAGATTTTTTTAATTCGTCTGGCATGGTGGGTTTTCTAGGTATGCCAAAATCGTGTGTTGGCTTTGCTAATCCCTCTTTGTAATATTTTAAGCCTTGAGGCCTCATTCTTTTTTGTTTAACCAACTCTTTCGCATATCTGATTGTATTATTGCTCCATTTGCTATTATTATTTCTTTTAGTAAAATTTCGGATGTATCTATCTTCATCTAACCTTTTTACAGTTGTATCTATCCATCCAAAGCATATGGCTTCTTCCATTAGTTCTCTATGAGTCGGGGATGGTTTAGAAGTGTGTTTTTTATGTATTACAACTGCTACTTTGTTTTCTGTTTTATGGTGTTTTTTTAGCCATGTTCTAAATTCGCTTCTTGTGAATATTTCGATTGTTTTCATATCATTATCAGAAATATTTGAATTTAAATGTGTTGAGGTATTAATCCCCTCAATTTTACCTATGTTTATGTGTCGGCGCATTTCTTATTATTTCACTGGACACTGGACATTCTTACGATATGTATTTAATTGAGTTAGATTGTTTTAGTTTTGGTGATGTGAAGTGGATCATAAAATTGTTGAGAAAGATGAATTTTTTGTGATTGGGATGCCAATCAAGGTTTCGTTGAAAGAGCCTAATTATCCTGCTAGACTTAAGGATTCTTGGAATGCTTTTGTTCCAAGGCTGCAAGAGATTAAAAATCGATCTGGCGATTTGTTTTATGGTTTGTGTAACGTGGCAGAAGGGATAGAAGGCGATGATTGTTCTTTTGAGCATATTGCTGGAGTTGAAGTGAAGGATGATGGTTTTGTGCCTGAAGGGATGAAACTTCAAAAAGTTCCTGCCGCAAAGTATTTTGTTGTGACACATAAGGGTAATATATCTAAAGTTGGTGAGACGTATTGTGCTCTTGAAGAGGAGTTTAAGAAGCTTAATCTTGTTGAGGATAAATCAAAGATTTTCTTTGAATTGTATGATGATAGATTTCATGAAGATTCAGACGACTCGGAACATGATATCTATACCGCTTTGAAGTGATTTTTTTCTTTTTCTTAGTATGTTTTATAAATTCATAGTCTGTTGGTTATTTCTATGCGAAGAATGAAGTCTTTTGATGGTACGAGAATCTATTATCATTATCATAAAGGCAAATCTCCATTCACTTTAGTTTTTCTTCATGGTGTTGGTGCTAACTGGACTATATGGAAAAAAGAGTTTGATTATTTTAAGCGAGTAGGTTTTTCTTTGTTGGCTATTGATATGAGGGGTCATGGTAAATCCGATGCTCCTGATGCAATGTCCAAGTATAGATTGCCTAATTTTTCTAAAGATATAAGGGCAATTTTGAAAAAAGAGAAGATTGAAAATTTTGCATTCCTGGGTCATAGTCTGGGTGGCGCGGTGGCAATTAATTATTGTATGTTGTACAAGTCTTTGCGTCCTTCTGCTATGGTGTTGGTCGAGAGTGCACGAACATATCCTTTTGATCATGAACGTTTGTTAAATTTGAAACCATATCTTACTCATCTTTTGAGATATATTTCGAAGCATAAGCTTTCTCATCATAATCATTTGAGAGGATTTGGTGATGTTGATTTGTCTGCATCAGGTATGAGGGAAGATCTACATCTTTTATCTCATCTTGTACATTTAACTCCTTTGAGAAGTATTGTAAAAACTTTAGATAATGTTGAGAAGTATGTTTTTAAGAATCAATCTAAAATAGATGGCGCAATAAGATCTTTGGAAATGCCTCTCTTGCTTCTTGCTGGAGATCAAGATCCGGTTATTCCTCCCAGATTTACTAAGGAGATTCAAACGTTACACAAATCTGCTGAACTAAGGGTTCTTAGAGATAATCATCACATGGTTGTTGTTGAAGATGCTGATGAATTAGAGGCAGTGATTCTTGAATTTCTCTGTCCTTTGGTTAAAAACCTTTAAATACCTTCTTTTGGAGTATAGTATTATGTTGTCAAAAGTGGTGAGGTATCTTCCAGCTGCTGTGCTGGATAGTTTTATGCGTAGAAATGCTCATAATATTGATTTCTTAAGATCTTTGATTCTGAATTCTTCACCTAAAGATCTTGATATTATGGCGAAGCGCAAAGTGGTGGCAGCGTTTAAGCGTGCAGCTTTGAATATTTCTCATTATGAAAACTTTTTATCTTCTAGGAATGTGATAATATCTGATGTTGCGGATTTTGATGACTTTGTGAAGTATGTTCCTATGATGACAAAGAATGATTATGTTAAAACTTCTAAAGGTTTAAGTGATCTTTGTGTTGGGATGGATGTTTCTAAATGTAGTTTATTGGCTAGAAGTTCCGGGTATAGTGGCAAGGCAAGTACTTGGGCGAAATCTAGAGAAGAGCAAAAGGAGTCAAAGAACTTTGCGGCTCTAGGACTGGATTTGTTATTTAATATTACTAAAGAAAAAACCTTGTTAGTTGACACTTTTGCATTGGGATCTTGGGTTAGTGGTGTGGATTTGTTGATGATTGCTGATTCTAAGTGTTCAGTTATTGCTCCTGGTGCGGACATGGAGGAAAGTCTTGATATTTTCAAAGATATGAAAGATGAATATGATCAATTTATCTTTGCTGGTACTCCTCATTTTACTAAGAATTTATTTGAAGAAGGCGTACGGAAAAAGATTAATTTTAAGCGATATAAAATTAACTTGCTTCTTGGTGCTGAACCTTTTACTGAAGGATGGAGGCAGCACATGTCTACTATTTTAGGCACATCTATGCGAGATGATCGTAAGGGATTTATTTTTTCTGCGTTTGGTGCATCAGATTTGGGAATAACTGGTGTTAATGAAACAAAAGATTCTGCTTATATTCGTTATTTGTGTATGAATGATAAAAAGTTGCGAAAAGCAATTTATGGAACGTATGCTTCTGTTTTGCCGACTTTGTTTCAGTATGATCCTACTAAGTATTTCATTGAAACTAATAAGAAAGATGAATTGATATTTACTAACTGTGATCTGAAGGCGATGATGCCTTTGATTAGGTATAATATACATGACGTTGGCGGATTGTTAACTAATGATAAAGTTAATAAGATCTTAAAAGAGCACGGTGTTTCTTTGAAACTTGAACTTCCAACTCCTTTTGTTTTTGTTGTAGGTAGATCTGATGGTACTGTGAATTTTATAGGTCAATTGATTTATCCTGAATATATTCATGATGTTATTTTTTCTAATAAACAATTTTTGAAACAGTTTTCGGGTGTGTTTAGATTACAAGAAGTTTATGATAAGAACTATAATCCTTTCTTGCAGATTGATGTGCAATTGAAGAAAAAGCAGCGTAAAAGTAAAGCGTTAGAGAAAAAAGCACATGCTGCTGTTATGCGTTATTTTACTAAATTAAGTACTGACTTTCCACTTAATTTTTCAATATTGCAGAAGAAAACTGGCAAAAGCCCTTTGATTATTAATTTGTATGAGTTTGAAAAGTATCCTCATAAACATGGGATAAAGGTAAAATATGTGTGAGTGATGAATGTGTGTGGTTTTGCGATATTAGTGGTTTTGTGCGTTTTGTGTATGGCGTGGGTTTATTGGAGATTTATTTGGTTCTTTAGAGATCCTGATAGAGTTGTTCCTTCTGGTAATAATGTTGTTAGTCCTGCGGATGGTGAAATCGTTTATGTTAAGAGGATTAAGAAGGGTGTTGTTCCGATTTCCGTTAAGAGGGGTAGAAAAATTAGTCTTAAGGATGATATTAAAGAAAAATCTTATGGCGATAAGTATTTGATTGGTGTGTTTATGAGTCCTTTTTCTGTTCACGTTAATAGGGCGCCAATTGCAGGCAAGGTTGATCATGTCAAGCATTATAATCATAACAATTTGGCAATGACGATAATGTGGTTTAGAACTTTACTAAATATACGGCCTTTTTACAAATATTCTCATCATATGTGGGTGAATGAACGGAATGTTGTGTTGATTAAAGGGAAGTTTCCTGTTTATGTTGTGCAAATTGCAGATTTAGCTGTGAACAAAGTTGTTTGTTGGGTGAAAAAAGGTAGTAAAGTGAAGAAAGGACAAAGGTTTGGAATGATTAAGATGGGTTCTCAGGTTGATGTTGTACTGCCTGCTAATAAAGTTAAAGTTTTAGTTAAAGAAGGGGATAAAGTTAGAGCAGGAGAAAGTGTTTTGGCTAAGATTATCTAGATCTTTTTCTGATATATTCTATATTTCTTATCTATTTTTCCGCCATAGTGTTCTGCAATTTTTCGGGATATTTTGTTTGTTTCTAATACCCATGAGTACTCTAATGTTTGGAAACCTTGTTCTTTCATGTTTCTTAGAAGCTTTACCATCATAAGTTTTCCCAGTCCTTTACCTTTGTATTCTGGTAAAACTGCCATGATGTCGGACTTTACTTCTCCTATTTTATTTCTATTAAAAATGAATTTTATTTTGTTGATGAAGTTTAGCTTGCCTTTGAAGTGTTTAACAATTATGTTTACGTTTGGAAAGCTAAGGACCAGTCCACAGTCTTTTTTCTTTTTCTCGTCGTAGATGAAGAATGCTAAGTGAGGGTTATTGAGCATAGGAACATCTTTCCATTGGAATTCTGCTTCTTCTATCTTGTGTGGTCTGAATAATGTGTGTTTTGTTGGTTTGAACGCTGCGTTTATTATTTTTGTTCCAATGTGACAGTCATCTACTACTTTGTCGTTTCTTATTGGTCTGAAGTGGATGTGTGTGGGTTGGTTAATTACTAAATCTTTATCTTTTACTTGAGAAATATCTATTTTGTAAGATAATGTATCTACTAGTTTTTTTAATTTGCATGATTTCATTAAATCTTTATAGTATTTAGGATGGTAGTTCATTAGTGGTGCAATGATTTGTGGTTCGTGTTCTAGTAGTAGGCCACATTTGTGTCCAATGTTTCCATCGATTGGTCCCCATATTTCTTTGATTTTGTTTTGTTTGATGTATTGTTCTGCTGCATTTAGTAGTGCCTTAGCAACTTCTTTATCATTAATTGATTCGAAACAGCCGAAGTAACCAACTTTCTCAATCTTTTGATAGAACGGATCAATGAATGCTGCGATTCTTCCAACTGTTTCTTTATTCTTTATTGCGATAAAAAGTTTTTTCTTTACATTGTCCCAGCAAGGGTTGGAGTCTGAGAAGAATAATTCTTCATCTTCATCTATTGGATGTACCCATTCTGGATCGTTTTTGTATATTTTTACAGGAAGTTTGAGAAATTCTGCTATGTTTTCTCGAGTTACTTCTTTTATTTCAATCATGCCTTGTTTTGGTTAGTTATTGATTATAAGTCTTTGGTTTAGAGGGCTTTAAATAGGGTTTTTCTGGGCTTTAGTAAAGCATTTAAATTATAAGTGAGTATCTTTTTCTAATGGTTCATAGTGCAGTAGGAGGAGCGAGCGCAAGCTCTCTAGATGATGTTCTAGATAGGGTTCTGAGAGAGGGTGAAGATCGTAAGGCAATTAAGCATAAACTTTCTAAAACAATTTCTGGTAGAAGTTTACTTATAGATCTGGATGTTATGAGGGCCAAAGTTGTTGGTAAGTACGAAAAAAGACCTAACCTTAAAAAAATGGAAGGGGGGCGGGTGTTAAGTGATTTTTCTTTTGTTGATTGGTATTCTTCTGTGAGTTTTTTTTGGGATGGATTGAGAGAAAATAGATTGTTTCAAATATATGCTTTGGCTGCAGAAAAGGATGATGTTTTAGAGTGTAGTGATGAAAGATTAATTCGTTTGTTTTCTTCTCCGTTCAAAGGAATTCCTTATGAAGTTATGGAAGATGTTTTTATGCATAATCTGTTGCAATGGGCTGCATTGCTTGATCCTCCCGATCCTTCAATTACTTTGTCTGTAACTACTGAGACGCATCGTCATGTAAGAGATGTTGATCAATCTACTGCTTTTTCTATTCCTGAAAACATTGTTGCACTGACTCATGTTTTGAGTGAAAGATTTAATACAGTTCTTGATATGAGACATGTTGATCTTGGCGGTCCTGAACCCGGAGCATCTGTTCAGATGGGTGAATATTCTGTTAGAAATAGTCTTTGGGACGAATGGTTTACTCAAGGTATGATGTCTGTTTCTCCTTTAGTTTCTTCTATTCCTATTTTCGGGTGGAGGGCTAAACCATTTAAGCATGTTGCAACTCATTCTCAATCTCGTGTAGAAGATACTGTTGATCGATTAAATACTTATTTTGGTACTGGTTATGAACTGCGCAGAGACGGTACGTCTGTTTTCTTAGATGGTAAATATTTTGGAAGGTATGTTAGATTGCTTGATCCGCAACGCCCTGTTGATCGGGGTTGGGGGTATGATCTTGAAACCTTAGAACATGCACTTGCACCGCAAGTGGCAGGGGGATCGACTTCTCGAAATTTTGGGGTGTTATCTAACTATTCTCAACAATTAGATCCAAGATTGATTGGGATGCCTGGATTGCAGGTTGGTTTACTCTGTGAACTGGATGAAGATTTAAAATTGCATGGTAAGAGAATCTTTCGCAGAGGGGTTTTTTATAATTGTCCTGCTTGTTTTGATCATTATTACTATAAGCCAACAAATAGATTTTGGAGAGCTTTTTCTCGAAAGGCGGCGCGTGTTGTACTTGCAGGAAAGATTGATGAAGCTAATCAAGCGTACTCGGCGCGAATGGGTCAGTCTCTTGTTGAAAGATCTAGATTGGTTACTGAGAGGGTTGAGTCTCAGTTGGAGACTATGGGTGCTCGAGTTAGTGAGGCCGAGGCTGCTCGAAGAGCTGCAGAGGCTGATGCGGAAGTTGAGAGATTAACTGCTACTCAAGAAGCTGCTTTCGTTGAAAGAAAGCGAGTTAAGAAGAAAGCGCATGATGGGAAAAACTTAGCAAATCCTTTGACGATTAATGCGTTTAGATGTTTAAGAGATTCTTTGTCTTCTTATTTGGGAGATTTGGTCTTGATTGCGGGTGACCGATATAATGATGATGGCTTTTTGTATGATGGTCTTGATTATTTGGTTAGTGCGCCAACGAATGAAGTTCCGTCTAATATTAAGAAGGATGCTTTCAATTGTCAACAAGCTGTGAAACTTAGAGATCTTCTTGAAGATCTTATGGCGGGTACAGAACGCAAAGGTAAGTTTGTTATTATTGACTATAAAGGATTTATTGATGAGATTGTTGCACACTTATCTCCACGAGGACATGCACAAATAATTAATCAAGTACCTGAACATATCTATGTTAATGTTGAGCGAGATGTATTGATGGCGGCGATGTTAAATTTAGTTGATAACGCCGCTGAGGCATCTGTGCGGGGTAAAGTATTTATTACTGCTGAAGAAAATCCGTACACTCTAAGTGGAAAATCTGATTTGGTTAAGACCATTATAACTCAATCAGGAGATCTTGATGCTAAGCTAGCTGTAAAATTGACAGACGGTTTAGAGGTACCTTCTTCTAAAAAAGATGGTCATAGTATTGGAGCAATTGCGAGTCACGAGATGATTACAGGGGGATTGGGCGGTTTAATTCGATATATTACTAATGGACCAACTAAAGGCGCGAGAGTAGAAGTTTATCTTCCAGGTTTAAATGACGATTTATTCTATAAGGTTTCTGAGATTGGTGGACCTCAAGCATATTATGCTGATTTAGAAAGAGAAGCAAAAAGAAAATAAAAAAGAATAGACCTATTCCGCTCCAGGTCTTTTTCTTGTTCTTTGTTGTAGATAAAGTCTTTCGACCCCGTGCTCTTCTTTTAAGTCGTCAAAATGTTTTGCTATGACTTGTTCAGGTGCATCTCTTGCAACTGCTGCATCTTTTGCTGCATGTGCATCTATTATTTGAGTTACTCTGTCACCATAAGCTACATCTCTTTTGTGACCTGTCCAAATTTCAACTCCGTGATCTGCTCTAGTTGCATAGTCTGTTCCCATATCTCTTTCGGAAGTCAAGACCTGTACAACGATTTCTCCTCCGTACATTGCTGCGGCAGCAATAATTGAATCTAATGCGCCTCCGCCGGAAATGTCTTCAGGAACATCAGAAGGTTCTTGCCCGGCTAGTTGTACTGCGTCAGCTCCTTCTGCGTATGGTTTTATTGCATCTGCTTTGTACTCAAAATTCTTATCAAGTACTACATAAACTCTTTTACCACCTGCTTGTTCAAGTGTTGTTTGCCATGCGCTTGGCGCCATTACTTGAGTAATGTCTAAATCTAAAACTTTGTGGCCTGCAGTTTCAAGAGCTTGTCTACCTTCAGCTACTAATTTTTCTTCATCATCTACTAGAACGCAAATTGTTGTTGCTTTAGTCATATTATAATCCCTCCTAATGAATTAGTAAGAAAAAGGTGTTGTTTTTTCTTTTAAGCATTGCTGTTCTGGTGTATATATGTAGTGTTGCGGTAGACAGCTTTCGTTATTCTACCCGCAATGTTTAAAAAGCCCTAATTTAGGGATACTAATTGATGGCAAAGAAACAGAATGTTGTAGTGTTTTGTGCACACCCTGATGATGAAATCATAGGTGCGGGCGGAACTATTGCTAAATATTCTAAGGAAGGATATAATGTTTATGCAGTTATTTTCTCATATGGTGAAGGAAGTCATTGGTGGTTAAAAAAAAAATATACTGCTGAGATGAGAGTAAAAGAGTCTCAAGAAGCGGGTAAGGTTGTTGGCGTTAAAGATACTGTGTTTCTGGGTTTACAAGATTTACATTTGACTAGTGAGATTAAACAACCAAGAGTTAAACAAATACTTAAAGATATTATGAAAAAGTACAAGCCGGTTAAGGTTTTTACTCACTCTATGGATGATGTTTTGTATAAAGATCATAAGGCGGTTCATGAGATTATTACTACTTTTTTAGATGAAATTAAATACTCTGGTGAGTTGTATGCTTTTAATATATGGACGATGAATGTTAGAAAGACTGATTCGCCGAAATTAATTGTTGATATTTCAGATACGTTTGGTGATAAGATTAAATCATTAAAATGTTTTAGTAGCCAGTGGTTGGCTCTAGCTCAATTAACTCCTGCAGTATACGCTAGAGCAATGAAGAATGGTTTCAAGCATGGCTATCGTTATGCTGAAGAGTTTTATAAGCTAAAATGAAAAAGCTCTTAATTGCATCGGATTGTTTTCTCCCGAGATGGGATGGTATTGCCAGATTTCTTGCTGAGTTGTTACCTTATTTAGCTAAAAAATACAAAGTAACAGTTATTGCTCCGGCTTACGAAGGTCATGTTGTTGAAATAAAAGGGGTGACTGTTGTTAGAGTACCGTTGCATAAAATGAGGGTTGGTGACTTTGTTCCTGCTACTCTTCAACCCAGGAAAATTAAAAAACTGGTTAAGGATGCGGATATTGTTTGGTCACACACCATAGGATCGATAGGTGCGATGGCAATAAAGTATGGTAAGAAGTATAAGAAGCCAACAATTTCTTTTGTTCATTCTTATGAGTGGGAGTTGGTTTCAAGAAGTATTTTTGAAAGGCCTTTGCTTAAAAAGTTCTCTTTAAAGTCTATTAAATGGTTGACTAGGCACTTTTACAATAAATGTGATTTGCTTTTAGTTCCTTATGATGGATTAATTGATGAGTTGAGAAAAGTTGGTGTTAAGTCTAGGATGGATTTAGTGCATTTGGGTGTAGATGTTAAGAAATTCTGTCCTCCGAAAAATAAAAATATTGCAAAATCTAATATTGGTATAAATTTCAGGAAAAAAGTTATTGGCTATGCTGGTAGGATTGCGAGAGAGAAAGATTTGACTACGCTTTACAATGCGTTTTCGATTCTTAGAGAGAAAAGAGATGACGTGATGTTATTGGTTGTCGGTAAAGGATTGCCTTTTAATTCTATTTTTAAGGATTCTTCGAATATTATAGAGGTTTCTGGTACGGATAATGTGATTCCGTATTATCAAGCGATGGATGTGTTTGCTTTATCTTCTCTTACTGAAACAACTTCTCTTGCTACTATGGAAGCAATGAGTTGTGGTGTTCCAGTTGTCACAACTGGTGTTGGTTTGATTAAGAAATATGTGAAAAGAGGGTTAAATGGTTATTTGTTTGAGCTGCGTAATGCCGAGCAAATGGCTGCGCATCTAGCTAAAATTGTTAAGAATGATGATTTAAGAAAAGAAATGGGTAGTCATGCTAGAAAAACAATTATGTACAAATATTCTTGGGACAAAACTGTTAAAGAAATTATGGATGTTTTATCTGAATTCTAAACTTTAAGGCTGACAACTTTACTTACTCCGTGTTCGTCCATTGATACGCCGTATAGTCTATCTCCTTCTGAAATTACTGAATCATTATGGCTTATTACCACGTATTGTGCTCTGTCGCAGTATTTCTTTACTAGTTGTGCCAGCCTTTCGGAATTCTTTTTGTCTAGAGCTGCATCAACTTCGTCCATTATGTAGAATGATGCTGGATCGTGTTCTTGGATTGAGAAGATAAATGCTAGTGCAGTCATTGTTTTCTCTCCACCCGATAAACTTCTGATGTCCATAAACTTGTTACCTGAGATTTTTACTTTAATTAATACGCCGCCGTCAAATGGCTGTTCTTTATTTTCTAGAACCATTGAGGCATCCCCTTTTGTGGATAATGCTAGGAAGATGTTTTTGAAATGTTCATTAACGCCTTCGAACGTTTTCATGAACTGTATTACTTTTTTGCCTTCAATTTCATCCATCATGGCCATTACATCTTCTTTCTCTAATCTTAGTCTTTCTTTCTTTTCAACTAAGCTATGGTATTCTTTTTCAATTTGATCATAGATTTCTAGAGATCTCATGTTAATGCTACCCATACGTTCTATTCTTCGTTCTGCGTTGTAGATCTCTTGTTTTAGTTGGTCGACGGACTTGTTCATAATTAAGTCAACATCTTTGTAAGGTTCATATTCTTGTCTTAGCGCTTCAAGTTCTGCTTTGAACTTTGCACTTTCTAATGAGATTGCGTTTATTTTGTGTTCTGCTTGTCTTGAACGTTCGTCATATGTACCCAATTTAGTTTCTTGTTTGCTTACTTCGTCACTAAGTTTTTGTCTTTGACCAAATAATCCTTTAAATTGTTCTTGGAATCGTTTTTGTTCTTTTTCTTTAGATGTTAGTTCTGTTTTCAAGCTAGAAATGTGTTTTTTAGTAGATTTTATACTCTCGGTGATGTTTTCTTCTTCACTTTTGAGTTCTCTCTTGACTTTGTTTAAGTTTGATATTTCTGGTTCTAATATGTTTTTAACTTGGGCTTTGATGCTGTTTAACTCTGCTTCTGTCTTGATCATGGTTTCGTTAAGTTCTTTTCTTTTCTCTTCAAATGCGTTTAATTCTGCAATCAAAACAGGGTTTCTTAGTTCGTTAATCTTGTTTCTTAACTCTTGTTTGGCTATCTTGTTTTGGGCCAATTCTCGATTCATTCCACTAAGGGTGTTCTGGACTTTGTTTATGTCGCTGTCCATCTTTTCTGCTTGTTGTTCTAGTTCTTTTCTTAGTTTATTGTTAGCTTCTGTGTCTCCTGAGTCCAGATGTAGTATCTTTTCAAGTTTGATTATGTCTCCTTCTAGATGTGCTTTGAATTCTCTTAATTTTACGATCTCTTCTTCATTGACAGATTTCTGTGTTTGTATTGAGGATATCTTTATTTCCATCTCTTCTGAGACTTTTTCATATTGTTTCAGTGATCTTGATACTTCTTTTTCTACAAATCCTAAACCTTTCTCTCGTTTTCTAAAACCGCCTTGCATTGCTCCTGATACCTCTGCCGTATCTCCATCAAGAGTAACCATTTTAGCAGAACCAATCCCAATTCTTCTTGCTGTTGTGATGTTCTCAACGACCACCGTATCTGAGAAAACGTATTCAAATACATTCTTGAACTTTGAATCGTACGTGATTAAATCAATGGCTAGGCCGTGTGCCCCATTTGATCTTGATAATACTTTGACTTTGGGGTCGCTAGTTCTGCCTTTAATTTTGTTTAATGGTAAAAATGTTGCAATACCTAATTTATTTTCTTTAAGGAATGAGATGCATTTAGAGGCAACTGCGTCGCTTTCTACTACTACGCTTTTGATTTTAGCTCCCGCAGCGACTTCTAGTGCTAAAGAGTATCTGGTTTGAACTTCTCCTAACTCGGAGACAGTGCCGTAGATCCCGGGGATGCTTTTCTTTTCTTCTAATATTCTTTTAAGTGCGATGTTTCCTGCTATCTTTTCTTGAATTCCTACACTTCTGTTTCTTAGTTTAGCTAGCTCTTCGTTGGCCACCATTAATTTTTTTCTGGATTCCCCTAATTGAGCGGCGTAGCTTGAATCGTCATTTATTCTCTTTGATAATTGTGATGTGGTTTTCTTGAATTCTTCTTTCTTATATTTGAGTTCTTCTAGTTGAGATTTGTTTTCTTTTTGTAGCTCTAATACTTTGTTTATCTTCTCGTCCACAGATTGAATTTGCATCTCAATTCTATCTTTTTCTCTTAGAAGGTTTTGCTGTTGCTGTCTTGCATCTTGAATTTCTTTTTGTTTAGCTTCTGCATCTGTGTCAAGGATGTCAACTTCTTTCTCTATGTCTCCAAGGTTATCGAGATTATTCTTCTTCTTAAAGTCTTTAATTTTCTTTTCAATCTCTTCTTTTAGATTTGCAGCAGACTGGAACGATTTCTTAGTATCATTTCTTTGTTGGAAGAGGGTATCTATTTTGGCTTGTATCTCTGCCAGGCTTCGGTTAACATTTTCTTTTCTTGTATTAAGTTTCACGATCTCATTTTCGTGATTCTTGACTTTATCTGTAGATGTTGCCAGATCAATTTTTAGTTCTTCTACTTGTTTATGGATTGTGACTTGATCTTTCTCGCCTTTCTGTTCAATTTCTTTATTAATTTCTTCAATTTCTTTCTTCTTTTGTTCTATTAGATATTTGATTTTCTGGATTTCTCCATTTGCTTTGTCTAGTTCTTCTCTTTCTTTTCTAATTCTATTGTCTTGTTTATCAACAGATTCTTGTTTGTTTTTTATGTTCTTGTAAATGTAAGTTGCTTTGTTCTGGGTTATTTTTTGGTTAAGGTCATTGAATGCTAGTGCTTGATCTCTTTCTTTCTTTAGATCTTTAAGTCTTGATTCTCTTTCTGATAGTATAATTTCTACTTCTTTTAGTCTTTCTTCAACTTTGTTTAGTTCATTTATGGCTTTGTTCTTCTTTTCTTCATACATGCCAATTCCAGATATATCTTCAATTAGAACTCTACGATCGTTGGGTGACATTTCACAGAATCGCACAATGTCTCCTTGGAGTATAATGTTATAACCATCAGGATTAATTTTCACTATGCTTAGAAGTTCTATGATGTGATGTCGAGTTCTTGTTACGTCATTTATTTTGTATACGCTTTGTCCGCTTGGTTTTACAAGTCTTGTGATCTTAACTTGATCTTCTTCAGTAGGTAGTTCTTTTTTTGTGTTGTCGAAATAGATACTAACTTCTGCTTCGGATGCTGGTTTTTTACTCTTGCCACCGTTATAGATTAGGTTGGCGGATTTTTCACTTCTAAGTGCTTTTGCACTTGACTTGCCTAATACAAAGCATAGGGCGTCTAGAACATTAGATTTTCCTGATCCGTTGGGGCCAAGAATGACGTTAAAATCATCTCCAAAGATGAGTTCTGTCTTCTTAGCGAAGCTCTTGAAACCCCTCATAACCAATTTATTTATCTTAGTCAATCATATCCCCTTTTTTGCTTTATTTGTTTTTTACGACTTTTATAAAGTTTTTGCTTGTTAATGTCTGTAACGCCAGAATCTTGGCATTTTAGCTGAATATTTCTTTAACATTTCTGAAGTGCATCTTTACGAACTCTTCAGGGTTTCTCTTTGACCTCTTTAGATATTCTAATGCTTCTTTAACATGTGTTGAACCTTTTGGAATATCTATGCCTAGTTCGTTGCTTAATGTTCCTAATTGTTTTAACGCTGCGTCTCTTGCAATGATTGATGCGGCTGCAACGCTGGGGTATTTTGATTCTGCTTTGAATTCTTTGATATCCCCCACTTTACATCCTGGATATTGATCTACTATGTGAGTTCCTTCACCAAGTTCTAATGCGACTTGAGTGTGGAGTGCGTTAAGGAGATCTTGTGAATCATGTTTGTTGTATTCTTTTGGTTTGACGTTTTTTATTGCGTAGTTTTCTTTCCCTACTATTCGTTTTATTTCTTCTGAGAATCCTGCAATCTTTTCATCTTTGATTTTTTTTGAATCTTGTACTCCTAGTAATTCTAATGATTCTCTTGTTTTGTCATCTACCCTTACGGCTGCGACAACTAACCCTCCAAATGTATCGCCTTTTAGAGTTTCATCCGAACCAATGGTGGTGCCTGTGAGGATGATCTTTTGTACTTCTTGTTTTGTTAACTTCTTACCAATTGCTAGGTCTTTAAGTGTGTGTTCAACTTGTTTTTTGATTTCATCACTTGCTTGGATTACTAGTTTTTTTGAATTGTAGAGAATTAATGATGTTTTGGGTTGAAGTCTTTGCATTCTTCGTGTTTCATATTCTGTTTTTAGTTCTATATCGAAGAACCCTTGCTCTCTTAATTTGTCTAGTTGTTTTTTATCGACGTTGATGTGGGTCATTATACTTTATCTCCTAGTTTCCAAAGACTTTCAAAGAATGCTTTGAATGATTTTGCTATGTATTTATTCTTGATATATATTGTGGTTTCACTGTCGTAATCTATTATTTTCAGATGTGGGCCTATAAGTGTTACAGCTGATGCGCTAACTGATTTTAAGACTCTTACTTCTGATAACGGAATGTTTTTTAGTTGTTTTGCATATCTTTCGCTTTCCTCTGCAAATAGTAGTCTTGTTTTTACACCTTTCTCTGCACGTTTTTGATGGAACTGTCTCCAGAATAGGTTGAATTTTTCTGGTTTGTGTTCCACTAATCCCATTGCTGTGTATTCATCACCAGGTTCTGCGTGTTCCAATGTTAGATCTGCTGCATGTTTTAATCCTTTGATCCCTTTATAGACTACTGCGCAACTTTCTTCTTCTGTGAATTTATGTAACTCTTTTAGATCTGGAAGAATGTTTCTGATTTCTTTTTCTCTCTTTTCTAGGTTAGATTTTTTCTCTTCAACAAATTCTAAAAGAGAATCTGGTGTGGCTGCATTAAAATATTTTATTTTTCCTTTTACTATGTAATTCACCAAACCTTTGTTTATCAGTTTGTCAAGTATTTCGTATATTTTGCCAGATGATATTTGTGCGTTTTCTATTATCTTTCCCGTAGTTGTTGAGCCTAATTCTAGTAATGAGAAGTAAATTGTGATTTCGCCTTTAGTGAGGCCTATATTCTCTAATGTTGAAGATAGTTTCTCTTTTTTCATTTACACCTCACTTGGTGGGAGGGAGTATTTATATATTTAATGTATCTGTTAAGTAGTAACAAAAAAGAGGTTGGCTTCTAAAGAGGTCATCTGGAGGCTTAAAATGAATAAACTGATTGTTTTAGCGGTAGCTTTATTGTTAGTGTTTAGCGTATTTACTGGTTGTGGTACAGTTACTGGTGAAGTTGTAAAAGTTGAGAAAGATGTAGTTAAGGTTGGATTCATGGTTCCTCAGACCGGGCCGTTGGCTAGTGTTGGTTATCCTGTTGAAAAATCCCTTTTGTTGGCTTTAGATCAGATCAATATGGGTGGTAAGAAGATTGAGATTGTAGTTGAGGATAGCAGGTGTAATCCAAGTGAGGCTGCAATTATTGCAAATAAGTTTGTTAATGTGGATAAAGTTGATGTAATTGTTACAGGAATTTGTAGCAGTGTTGCATTGGCTGTTGCTCCGATTGCGGAAGCAAACAAAATAATTCATATTACTCCTGTAGCTGCATCACCAAAGATAACATATGCGGGTGACTATGTTTTTAGAATATCTGCATCTTCACGGTTGGCTGCAACTGAAGCTGCAAAGTTGATTAGCTCTCATGAAATAAAAACTGTTGGTGTAATCTATGAAAACAATGATTATCCCATTGGTTATTATGAAGTTTTCACAGAAGAGTTTGAGAAACTTGGTGGGGATGTTATTATTGCTGAGACTTATGACTTTGGTTCTTCAGATATGAGAACTCAAATCCTAAAGGTTAAAGATGCAGAGCCAGAAGCGATGTTGATTTTACCAATTGGTATTCCTGGTGCGGCAATGATGTTGAAGCAAATTAAGGAGCTTGAAGTTGAGTTGCCTGTATATGGCCAAGAGTTGGTGTCTTATGATAGTGTTGTTGCTTTAGCGGGTGACGCAGCTGATGGTGTTACTGCTATTATGTATGACTTTGATCCTGAAGATGTTGTGAGTGCTGAGTTTATAGCTGAGTATGAATTGCATTATGGTGAGGCATTAGTTGATAAGTACTATGGTGCTGTTGGATATGATGTTTTGATGTTATTATTTGAAGGTTTTGAAGTTTGTGATGGTGATGCTGACTGTTTAGTGGAGTACTTGTCGTCTATGGAATCATATTCTGGAGCTGGCGGAGACTTGGAGTTTGAGAATGGAATTTGGGGCCTTTATCGGCCAATACAAATGAAAACTGTTAGAAATGGTGAATTTGTTTTGGTTGAGTGACTTAACTACATATTCGCAGATAATTATAACTTGTTGCGAGATTGTCGATGGTATAGGGGCACATGCCAAAAGACGAAAGATGATTCCAGCTTTGCTTGTAATCTTCGCTTCCCATGATATCATCACATGTGTCTGTTCCAAAATGATCGTAATTATGGGTATTGCCGAAGTGGTGTAATAATTCATGTATGGCTACAAATGCTAAAAAAGACATCTTGCTTTGTAGATAGGGGTGGGAGGGATCCTTATTACTGCAGGCATAGTACTCAACAATGTCGTTAAATACACAAGCTATCCCTGCTTGGTTTTTGCATGAACCATCATCTAAACTTACGTTACTTATATGATTTAACTCTCCTGTGCTTTTGTAATGCTCTAAGTCATAACCACATCCGGAATATATATGAGTCCAATCAATTACAGCACCCCAAATAAGATTTGCACTCTGGTAAGGAGAAACAAAATTATTACAGTATCCTTCTTCGATGAGGTTAGAGGAGGTTATTGCGTAACCTCCATAACTTAATGAGATTGTATTGCTTCTAAAGATAATGACATAATCTGGTGGATTATCATTGTTTTCGTTATAATAATTATCTGCCGTTATTCCAAAATTTGTATGTCTTATTCCGTGTAATTTCACATTTATGTTTGTTTTTTTCGACAGTTCTTTGTCCATAAGACTGATGAAGTCCTCTATTTCTTCATCAGTTATTGTGTAGTCGGTGTCATCTACTATTATGCCAACTTGTAAGTATTTAGGGACCCTTTGATCGACATTCTCTTCTATATAGGTCTTAAAATGGCCTGCCGGTTCTATCACGGGAATATTATGGGTTTCTGTCTGTTCAAATATTTGTGTTGCTATCTGAGGAAGAATATCCCAATCATCAATATTGTTAGAGATTAATCTAATTTTGTTGTCTGTACTGCTTAGCGTATATGTTATTTCCTCAATCACAATTTTATCGCTCAATTTATAGTTATTGCATATGTTGTTTAGACAGATCATGAACTTTGGTATTCTAACAAATCTTGTTGCTTTTGCGTCTCTTATTTTTTTTATCTCGGGTGTTAATTTTTTCTTGAAAAGTACATTTGTTCTGTGAATTTTGACAGTCTTCCCAAGTTCTAAGACTTCCATGTTGGAGTAAATCCACGCATCATTTACATGCGTCATTAATGGTTTTTTTATGATCTCTCCTGTGATTGCTCTAGTTGCCTCTCCAGCAATATCTTTCTCTAATGTGTTTGGTCCCCTAGAAACAATAATAAATATTCCTACAATTGCAACTATAGAAACTATCATTACTAAATAAAATGCATGATTGTTGTCGTTAATAAAATTCACCTCTTGTTCTGCTAACTTATAACTCTTAAGGCACTATTCTTTAAATGTATTTCTATATGATTTTATTTTTTTGCTATTCTCTTGAAAGTGTCATAGTATGACCTAAATCCGTCAACGACTTCTTTGCTTTCTATTAAGAAGCCGGTGGGTTCTGATGTTAGGAAGAAAATAAATGCTTTGTTTTTGTAAAATACTGTTGTCATGTTACTCATTAAATGCGGGGGGAGGTAACGAACTTCCGAGTTGAGGGCGGTAGTTTCTACTAGTGTGCCTCTTGTATCTGAGTTTACTAGCATATTTAATTTGATTTTTTTATCTGCTCTTTGTTGGTGGTATTTATGAAAAAAGGATCTTATGCCCATTGCGTGATCTCCATAATTTGCACCAAGAACAAAATATTCATCTCCTGGATTTAGCTCATCTAATATGTTTAGGTAGAAATTTTTAATTGCTTTGATGCCTTTATGGATTGAAGCTTCGTTCTTGTTCTTCGCTAATTCTCTTTTAATTTCAAGTTGCGGAATTAGTTTCTCAATTTCGATTTCTTGTTCTTGTATTGTTCTTTTTTTCTCTTGTAGATATTCTTTTAGTCTTGAAGGAGATTGTGTATCGTAGTAGCGAGTTCCAGATTTGATAACAAAATTAACTAATCCTTTTTGCATCAGCCTTTCTAGTATTTCATAAATCTTTGATGATGTTACTTTTGATTTTTCTATTATCGGTCCCGCGGTAGATGATCCTAGTTCTAATAATGCTAAATATACCTTTATTTCAGAGTCTGTTAGGCCAATTTCTCTTAGTAATTCTGTGTTCATAGGGGTTTTATAGCTTGAATTCTATTTAAGTGTTTCTATTCAACCCCCTGCGGGGTGGGGGATGTTTTATATCTTTATTTTGCTCTTGGTGAAGTAGGTGTTTTGGCGTTAAGTTGTTGGAGGTAAAAATGAAATTAAGATTATTGTTAGTAGCGTTAGCTTTGATGTTTATAGTTGGATGTGGGGTTACTGGTGAAGTAGTTAAGCAAGAAGAAGTTTATACTATTGGGGCGGTCATGCCAATGAGTGGGGCGAATTCTGATTCTTATGGTGTTAGGGTGTGGAGAGGCGTGCAGATTGCGCAAGATGAAATTAATTCTAATGGTGGAATAAATGGTAAACGTTTAGAGATTATTATGGAAGATAGTATGGCTCAACCTAAGGAAGCGATAAAAGCATTTCAAAGTCTAGCCGCAAGAGGTGTTAGTGCAGTGATAAGTGATGTGACTGTTAATAGTTTGTACATTGCGCCATTTGCTGAGCAATCACAAATTCCTATATTTACTCCGGGTTCTGCGGTTCCTCACTTGAGATATGCTGGCGATTTTACTTTTAGGGCCAAGGTTGCTGGCGATGTTGAAGCTTTTAAGATTGCTGAAAAGTCGGTTTCAGTTCTTAATGCTAAGAAAGCTGCAGTTATTGTGAAGAACTCTGATTATGGTGTTGGGTTAGGAGATGCTTTTGTGAAGAAGTTTGAAGAGTTGGGCGGCGAGATTATTGCTTATGAAAAGTTTGAGACCGGAGATCATGATTTTAGAACTTATCTTTTGAAAATAAAGTCGGGTGATCCTGATGTTATGTTTTTTGTGTCTCATTCAGAAGAAGGGGGTCTGATAGTTAAACAAGCAAGAGAGTTGGGTATTGATGTTCCATTTATGATTAATCCGTCTTCGTGGGGTCCTGAAGTTTATCAGATTGCGGGAGAGGCTGCTGAAGGAATATATTCCTTTTATGAGTTTGATATGGAGAGCGATAATCCTAAGACTAAACGTTTTCGAGAGAAATATATTGAGATTGCTGGGAAGGAACCAACAATTCATCCTTACTTGGCTTATGATATTGTATATATCTATGCCGGGTTGTTAGAGCAGTGTGGTGAAGATCCGGTCTGTATAAAAAACGGATTATACGGGGTAGATCATGAAGGTTCTTCTGGTCGTCTTAGATTTGATCACAATGGAGATGTTATAAGAGATGAAAGCGATTTTATCTTGAAAGTGTTTAGGGATGGCGAGTTTGTAGATGCTTAAAAATCTCCTAAACCTTTTTGTTCTTTTTTTCTTATTATATTTTTGTAACTTTCCCAAGTTTGTCTGAATATTTCAGGAAATTTCTTAAAATTTTTCTTAAGAAAATCTTGAGTTTTAGGATCTGAAGGATAGCCTGATCCGCAGTCTCCGTATTTCTTTTTTATTGCTTCAATCTCTGCGTCTCTTGTTACTTTTGCTAAGATAGAAGCTGCACTGACTACCGGATATGTATCGTCTGCTTTATGTTCTGCAATCACGTTCGTTTTGTCTTTGAGTTTTTGTTCAACATATTGTTTGTATTTTTCTGGAACGGTTGATGGACAATCTAATATGACGCCATCAGGTTTTAATTTTTTTATTATTTCTACAGATTTGTCTGCTTCTAACCAGTTTAAGTTAGATGATGGACTTCTTAGAGTTTCATCAATTTCTTCTGGATGTATGATTAGAATTTCATATTCTACGCCTAAGTCTTTAATCTCTTGAAATAACTCATTTCTTCTTTTTTCCGTAAGTTGTTTAGAATCTTTTACGCCTAATTTGATTAGTTTTGGTTCGTCTTTTTCATTGATCATTACCCCTGCAATAACTAATGGTCCGATGACTGGTCCACGTCCTGCTTCGTCAATACCTACAATAAGTGTCATTTTGTTTTAGTTTATAGTTATGTTTAAATATGCTTCTGTTAATGAATATACTATGAGACTAGCATTTTTTATGATTTTGTTGCTTTTGTTTGTTGTAGGTTGTTCTAATAATGTTGTAGAGGAGAGTGTGGAGCTAGAGCCGATTAAGGTTGGAGTGGTAGGTCCTTTTGCAGGTCCGATTGCGTTTTATGGTGAACGTATGCGGGACGGATTTGAAATGGCTCTCGAAGAAATTAATTCTTTAGGTGGTGTTAATGGTAGATTAATTGAGTTGGTTTACGAAGATGATGGTTGTAGACCTCAGAATACTGTTAATGCCGTTCATAAATTAGTTGAGATGGATGATGTTGTTGCTTTGTTGGGTCCATTTTGTGGTTCTTCTGTTAAAGCTGCGGCAAATTTGGTGGATGAGAAAAAAGTTTTTCTAATTACTCCTGGGGATAATTTTGGTAAGTTGACTAAATATTATTTTAGTACGAGATTTTTGATAGGTCGCGAAGGTGAAGAATTGGCTAAAGTTGCTTTTGAGTCTGGTGTTCGAAAAGTGGGTGTGATTCACATTGACAATGATTGGGCGCAAGCTTATATTGGGGCTTTTGGTAGTACGTTGAGGAATTTAGGTGGTGAGTTGACAGTTGTTGAAAGTTATGATTATTCGGATTCTGATTTTAGAACTCGGTTAGCTAAGATTTCTGAATCTGGTGCTGATGCAATACTTGTTCTTTATGGTAGGGGCGGATTAATATTTAATCAGATGAGGGAGTTGGGTTTGAATTTAACTTTGTTGTCTGATATGGCTGTCGAGGAACCGTACGAGATTCAAGGTGCGGCTGGTGCTGATGAAGGGGTATTGTATGTTTATTCTGGTATTGTTGATAAAGGGTTTGAGTCTGAGTTTATGTCTCGTTATAATCGTAGTAGTGGTATTGTTAATAGAGATAGCTATGATGCATTGATGATATTGAAGAATGCATTAGTCAAATGTGAAAATTCTAAGTTCAATAGTGATTGTTTAGGCGCGTATGTTGCAATGTTGAGAAATTATCAAGGTGCGTCTGGTGTTTTAGACTATGATTCTGTTACTGGCGGTTTTGGTAAAGTTTTAGCTCCTAAAGTTATTAGAAATAGTATTCCTATGGCTTACTCTTAGCTGTGTTCCACATCCAATCAAACATCATTTTTTGTGTTTTAGCGTAATCCTCACTTTCAATTATCATTCCTACTAATTCAGTTCCAACATTTATTACTGCAACTTTATTTGCGTATACATATAGAAGGGTTGGTACACTAAAATCCATTACTTTGTACTCTGTGAGTTCTTTTGTTAGTGGTTCTTTGTCAATAATTAGTTTAGCCTTCATTTTCAGTTCAACTCTTTTTAATATGAAGTGTTTAAACATAAAATCAATTTTTGATCTGACTTGTTCAACTGATGCAATGGCTATGAAATCCTCTCCAACGTTAAGAATGTCTTGGAAAATATTTTTGATTCCTTCTGTACCTGAATATACGGTCATTGTCGGTTTAATAGAAACAGATTTGTGAATTGATAATAGGTCTGGCATGATTTCTTGAATTCTTCTTTCTTTTTCTTTTAATCCTTGTAATAATTTTTCAGGGCTTGCTACAATAAAATGTTTTTTCTTATCTCTTATTACTGAGCTGACTAAACCTTTGTCTTCTAATGATTTTAGGACTTCGTACGTTAAGGTTCTGTAAGTGTTGGCTTTGTTGGCTATATCTGTTACGGGTGATTCTCCTAACTTTAGAACTGCTAGATATACGTTTGCTTCGTTGTCTGAAAGCCCATACTCTCTTAGCGCTTCTTTCATTGGTATTTGTGTATTCTATGAGATATTTAAATGTTGTCATATTTTATTTACGACAAATTCTTATATAGTTTCTTTACTCTTTGATTATTAGGGTTTAGGCATTCTGTTGGAGGTACTACAAATGAAATTTAAGATAGCTTTAGCTTTATTTATGATCATTATTTTGGGTGGTTGCGGTTCAAGTCAAATTACTGCTCAAGTTGTTGAAGATGATGTTATCAAGATCGGTGCGGTTCAACCTTTTACTGGGAAGGCGGCATGGCATGCAGAGAATGTTAGAAAAGGTGTTGATTTAGCTGTTGAAGAAATTAATTCTAAAGGCGGCATTAGCGGTAAAAGATTAGAAGTTGTGTATGAGGATAGTATGTTTGATAAGACTAGGGCTTTGTTGGCACTTAGAAAATTAATTGATAATGACAAAGTTTCTGTTGTTATTGGTCCTACAAGTTCATCAAACGTTATGGCTGTAGCTCCAGTTGCTGAGATCTCGCAAACTGTTGTTTTTTCTACGGTTGCATCTGCTCCTAGAATTCGTGATGCAGGAGATTTTGTTTTCAGGAACAGTATAAGTGGAGATGTACATGGAAAGTATATGGCTGAGTATGCTTATGATGTGTTGGGTGCGAGGACTGCGTCGACGTTGTTTTTGAATTTAGCTAATGGTGTAGATTACAATGATGCGTTTGTTACAAGATTTAGGGAACTGGGTGGTGAGGTTATTGTGCAGGAGTCTTATGATAAATCTGTTAATGATTTTAGAACACAGTTGATTAAGATTAAGTCATCCGATTCGGATGTTGTTTATTTTGCTGGTTTGTCACTTGAGTTGGCTGTTAAACAAGCAAAAGAATTGGGTATTGAATCACAAATCTTAGCGCCTGTGATTATTGAAAGTCAAGATTTACTTGATGTGGCTGGTGAAGCGGCTGATGGTATACTTTACACTGCACCTGCATTCGATCCTGAGAGTGATGATATGATCATTGGTGATTTTGTTGATGACTTTGTTACTCGTTATGGTGATTTGCCTGAGAGAACTGCAGCAGATAGCTATGATGCTGTTATGATTATTGCTTTAGCTCTAGAAGTTTGTGGCCAAGACTCTATCTGTATTAGAGATGAGTTATATGGTGTTACTGACTATAGGGGTGTCGGAGGATTGACTACGTTCGATGAATTTGGAGATGTGTCTAAGCCTCTTGCAATAAAAATGGTAGAAAAAGAAAAATTTGTTTTTGTTTAATCTTGACAAAGACTTTAGTGGTCTAGTTTCCTAGACCTTTTTTGTCTTTTGTAAAAATTATTCTTCTGCTAGAGCAACGTTTACAGCCTTTAGGCCTCTATCGCCGTCAGCAACTTCGAAAGAAACATTATCATTCTCTCTGATTACAACGCCTTCGTTAATACCAGTTTGGTGTACAAAGTAGTCTTTTCCATCTTCAGCTTCAATAAAGCCAAATCCTTTTTGTTCGTTGAAGAACTTTACTCTTCCGTTCATTTTTTATTACTCCACTAAAATTTTTTATCTTAGTTTTTATGTTTTTTCACTGTGTCTTGTTTTTACACTCGATACAGTGACTGTTTCTGCTATTCCTTTAATTTACTCTTTATATAATGTTCTATTTTGTATTTGGTGTTTATTTTCAATATGGAAATTAAACTCGTTGTCCCTCTTAAGTGGTGTCTTTGCGAAATCTTTATAAAGCGCAGAACCTCTCTATTTAGCTATTCCGCAAAAAAATGGCTTTAAATCCTTTCAGTCGATTTGGTAGAGTTATTAGCACTGCTGTACTTGCTAGTATGTTGTTTGGATGTAATCCTAGTGCTCCTGTCAGTTCAGGCTGGGAGATGAGGCGTAATATTTCTCAGGAATCTCCACTTGATAAAATAGAAGTTCTTCAAAAGCTTGCTAATGTTTATGCTCAGCGTGATGGTGATCATTGTACGACTGCTTATTTTTTCGGTAACTTCTTTGCAGATGACCAAGAGAATATTAAAGAGGATAATTATGTTGGTTGTGATGACTTAAGTGGTCACTGTGTTTGTGGTGGTAATTCTTCTGATTATAAAGATCATTTGCGACGTTATGGTTTGAGTGATTCTATGGAAGAGATTCTTGCTGGAAAAGAAGTTACTAATGCTAGTGGTATTGTGCATGATATTTTGCTTTACAACATGGATTATAATCGGACTGCTTTTTTTGTACAATTGGCAGAATGTTATGTTCGGGATCCTGATGAGAATTTTTCTGATCTGATAAGACAAACTGCTTCTTCTTTTACTCCTGTGGAACCTGAGTTCTGGGATTTGTATGATAACTTTCTTGATGATAGAGATCGTAAATTTCTTACTGATTATGGTTCTCCTGCTTTTATGGTTGCAGTGCGTGATAATGTTGAAGGTTTGATTGATCAATTCGAAGATTGTACTGATGATGGTAATTACAGTACGGTGGTTGGTACTCCTGCTGAACATTTATGTGGATTGCAAGATAATCTTGATCGTATTAGTGATGATTTAGATTTAGTGCGAGATTTTTCTGAGAAGAATGGTCTTCCTATTGGTTTTGTCTATCATACTTTGGGCGACTATTCAAGAAATGTTAGATCTGTGGTGGCTGCGCCGACTCAACAAAAGAGACAACAACAACGAGAGCATTACATTGATGCTCGTCGTCTTGCTTTTGCTGTTCTTCCGCATTTGGAAGATATAATTCAGAATGGTGTTGATAGGGTTTTCATTGCAGATAGAGGTGCAAGACCTATTGGTAAGATGATGCAAGCAATGTCTGCGACTTTAGATGTTAAGTTAGATGCAAGTGTGGATTATTTTAAATTTACTTCTGCAAAAAAAGTGACTGAAGCTTATGTTAGAACTGATGATTTTGCAGATAGTTATTCTGGTGATGTTGGTGCTGTTCGGAAAGCATTAGGAGATATTTCTGCTTTACGAAAAAAAGAGAAACAGTATAGGCAGAGCGGTGATGAAGAGAAGATGCGTGTTGCGAGAGATGAGCTAGCTCCTGTTTTAGATGTGATGGAGGAAAGACATTTTTGGATTTATTCTATGTTGAATTCTAATGCGAAGCAGCTCCAGTTAGATGCTTTTAGATCTAGGTTTGGTGATGTCAAGCCTGGAGAGAAGGTTTATGTTTATGATGATTGGGTAAAAGGTGGAGATACTAAGCGGGAAGTTGAAGAGTTGTTTGCGGAGTTTGGTGTTGAAATTGAGTTTAGAGCCTTCTTAGATTCTAGAGGGAATACTTCTTCGGATCGTGCAAAGGGATTATCGATTAAGATTAAAGATGCTTTTGATGAAATGTATGCTGAGAATACTGGTTGGATGGATAGAGTTTTTTGGCATAATAAAGATATTGAATTAGGGGTTCACTATGGTATTGATTTGAAAACTCAAGATGTTGAGGGTTTGTTTACTCCTCATAGAGTTGAAAGTACAAATATTTTATATTCATTGCCCGCGCCTAAAGAACGGTTTTATTCTACGGCTGAAAGGATGTCGATTGCGGAAGACATTGTCGTAAATTATGCTGTTCTTGGGCCTGAGGCATCTCTTGATGAGGTTTTGGCAGTTAAGCAAAAAGTGTTTGATGTTCTTGAAAGGTTTAATTCAAACGTCGAGAACTACGAAGCAACTCAAAGGCAATTAACAGGTTTAATTAGCAGAGAGTTTTATGCGCGAATCAGAGAAGGTGCTGAGTATGTTGCGGGTGTTGTTGAAGGTGCTGGCGTGTCGAGATCTGTTCTGGCAGCTCATCTTTCTGGTGATTATGTTGATGCGCCAGAGGGTTTGTTAGAACGAGTTGCACATAAATTTAGAGAAGATAAGGCACTTTGTTCTGTTGGGTCTGAAGTATCGGATTTACTAAGATGTGCTTAGATATTCATTTCTAGAAAGGCTTCGCCCATTTCGTATGTCTTTGTTAATATGTTTAAAATGTGATGTACTATTCTCTTATCTTTTGTTGATGGTTTATCGAATAATTGCAGCGCAGTTTCTTCTTCTTTACAAAAGCCTTTTGTTAATGTGTGGATGCTTTCGAGATCAAATTTAAAGAATGAATTTGAGTATTGTACTACTAATTTGTTTGTATCTTCTAGAAGTGTAACAATTTCCTTGCTGATTTCTGGATTTTTACTATTCAATATGTATTTGCAGATGTCTTTATACTCGTCGACAAGTCTTTCATTCTCTGCAATGAGTGCATAAAGGTATCTTGTTTTCTTTGGTGAATCGTAGTCTTTTGCTGCCAATAGTCTTTTACAGAAATCAGTTATCTTGTTATGGGTTTTTTCTAGTCTTAGAAGATTTTTTAGATCATCATATTCTTTTGATTTTATTATTTCCAATGATTCTGTGGCAAATCGATTTGTTATTAGTAATGTTCTTCTAAAGACATTATCAAACTCTTCATCTAACCCTGAAACCAGGTTTTTTATTTTGAAATAATCTCTTCCTTGGTCAATTATTTCTATTCCTATGAACGTTTCAACTCTTTTTTCGATGTATTCTAAAACTTCTTTGCAATCGGATCTTATTATGATTTCATCATATCCTGCTTTGTATGGTGCTGCAAGAATTCTTTGAACATATTTATATTTTTTATTTGGGATTTCCCAATGTTTTTTATTAAAATTTAATGTGACGGTCCTTTCTTTTCTTTTTGATTGATCTGCTATGCTTACAATTAGTTTATCTTCTTGTTCCGAAATGTCCAACTCATCGCCTTTTGTTACTTCGTTTGCTTTTGCCCATTTTGCTGGTAATGAGACTACTAATGTGGTGGGATTTTGCTGTATAACTTTCCTTCTCATCGAATTATGGTAGTTCGCGCTTTTATTTAAGTGTTTCTAAAAAAGTTATATATTGATAGAAAGTTATAACTTATAAGGATTAAAGTTATATAATTCGCTTTCTGTCTCTTTAGAGTTGTAGGGGTGTTCTGGAGGTCAAGATGGATAAGATACTATGTATGATACTTTTAGTTTTGATTACCTGCTCATTTTTGGGTTGTGGTACTAATGCAAATGTTGTAATGAGCGAAAAGCAAGATTATGATGTAGTTCGAATAGGGTATCAAAATATTGCTCCCAGTTTAACTTATTTTGTTGCAAAAGATTTGGGTTTCTTTGAAAAATATAATCTTAAGGTTGAACCTGTTTTATTAGGAAGTTCTAATATGGCTCTTGATTCTTTGCTTACTGATGAGATTGATTTTGCATCTGCACTATCAGTTATTCCAATATTGATGAGTGAATCATCTTCTCCTGGTATGGTTAAATTGTTGTTTGCTAGGCCAATGACTAGGGAGCATGGATTTACTGCATTGGTGGTTAAGAATGATTCTGTGATCAGATCATTATCTGATCTTGAAGGTAAACAGATTGGAGTTTATCCAGGTACTACTGCAACCAATATTCTTGCTCATTTACTATCGTCTGAAGGGGTTGATGTAAGTTCTATCGATTTTGTACGGATGCAAGGAAGTTTGCATATGGAAGCATTTCTTTCTGGAGCGATTGATGCCTTGCTGGCTTATGATCCTCTTAAAACAATGTTGATACATAATTATGATGTTCGAGTATTAGAAGAAAATGTGTATTCTTATGCGGTTGAGTCTTCTTATATTGGGGTTAATGCAATATCCACTAGGTTTTATGAAATGAATCCTGATGTTGTACTTAGGCTGAAGAAAGCAATGATGGAAGCTAGTGATTATTTAGTTAATAATCCTGATTCTGCTAGGGGTATTCTTTCAAATAACATAGGCTTGGCGAAAGATGTTGTTGATAAATTACCGTTGTTGTATCAAGCAGAGAATATTGATCCTTTTGTGTTGCAGAATAATATAGACTTCTTTTATAATTCTGGTATTATTGAAAAAAAAATAGACGCGAATAGTCTGTTATTACCTAGAAAAAAACTTGATAAGGTTAGAGTGGGCTATGTAAAAATTGTTCCTACTTTGCCACTTTTTGTTGCTGAGGAGAAAGGTTTCTTTGAGATGAATGGTTTGCAAGTGGAAGATCAATTAATTGAGAGTTCTAATTTATTGGCTGAAGCATTGGTCCAAGATAGTATTGATGCGGTGGTGGAATTTTCTGTTGTCCCGGTTTTGGCTATAGAGGCATTAAATCCTGGTAATTTGATGATATATACTTCGACTGAACAATCAGGTACTGCGAATTTTTCTGCGTTGTTGACTTTGAATAATTCTGGCATTAATGAGATGAATGATTTAGTAGGTAAGAAGGTGGGAGTATTTCCTGGTTCAACGGCTTCGTTGTTTTTTGAAACTTTTTTGAGTAAGAGGGGAGTAGATCCTGAGTCTGTTGAGTTAATTAAGTTAGTACCTTCTCAACAATTGAATGCATTAAACTCTGGAGCTATTGATGCTTTGTTTGGTTATCAACCAACTGTGACTGTGGCTTTGTTGCAAGGCAATGTAAAAGCAATTTCTTGGAACATATTTGCTGATGCGGTACAACCGGCATATATTGGTTGTGGTGCGATGTCTACTAAGTTTATTGAGAATAAAGAAGATGTTGCTAAAAGATTTAAGGGGGCTATTGTTTATGCGCAGGATTTTATTGATGAGAATCCGGACGAGGCGAGAGAGATTTTGATTAAATATATGGGTTTGTCTAGAGATGTGGCCTTTGCTGTGCCTTTGATGGAACAATATCCTATTGAAGATGCGCAACATGATAAGTATGTTGAATTGGCTGATTTTCTTTATGATGCGGAAATCATTCAGAAACCAATAGATGTTATGGATCTTATGTGGGGTGTAGAATGAGAACAATACTTATTTTACTAACTTTTTTACTTTTTTTATTTGGTTGTGGTACTGGCAATGTTGTTAATGGTAATTTAGTAGATGGTGAGCCAGTTAGAATTGGTTATCTGGAACTTAGCGCATTTCTTCCTGATTTTATTGTCTTGGAGAATGGTTTTTTGGAAGATGAAGGGTTAGTAGCGGAATATATTGAATATGGAGATGGTAATACTCTTTTGAATGATGTTGTTTTAGGGAGAATTGATAAAGCTTTTATTGGTGTTACTAGTTATTTGCCGATTGAGGAACAGAGTCCTGGAGCATTTCAGATATTCTATCCTGCTTTTGAAAACTTGAATCATTCAGGATCTTGTTTGATGGTCAATGTTGACTCTAATGTAACGGATATCTCTGAATTAAAAGGCAAATCTTTTGGTACGTACATTGGTACAACACAAAAACTTAGTTTAACTTTGATATTCAAGAATGTTTTTGGTAGCAAAGATGCTGCTGAAATTATACAAGTTGATAAGTTATTACAATTACAAGGATTAGTTGATGAACAGTTTGATGCGTTGTTGACTATTGAGCCGTTCTGTTCAATTGGTGTTTCACAAGGTATGGCTAAGATACTAGAAAAAGCTCCAAGGGCCAAATATATTATGAATCCTTATCCTGTTGGTGCAGGATTTTTTTCATCTGATTTTGTTGAACGTCGTCCTGCTGATGCCGATAAAGTTGTCAGGGCTTTTGATCGTGCTTTAAAAATCATTAAAGAAAATGAGTTTGAAGCAAAGAAATTGTTACCTAAGTATACTAAGTTGACTGAAGAGATTGCTCCGTATACTCAGTTTTATGTTTTAGGAGAATCTTCTGATCTGACTTATGAATTTAGAGAAAAAACACAAGAGATGGCTAATATTTTGTATGAAGAAAATATTCTTGATACTAAAGTTGATACTAGCAATATTTACTATCAATCTCCGAGTGCTGTTCATGAGGTTGTGATTGGATATAGAGGTCATGGGCAGTATCTTCCTGTGTTTGTTGCGAAAGAACAGGGTTATTTTGAAGACGAAGGACTTAGTGCGGAGCTCGTTATGTTTGAATCTACCAATACAATGATTGAGGCCATACTTGCGGAGAGGGTTCATGCTTCTTTTGGTGGTGTGAATACTTTAGCGTTATTTTATCTTCAGCAACAACATTCGGATGCGGTTAAGATATTTGGATTGGCTAAGGGTGATGAGGATCATTTTTTGCAAAGAATTTTAGTTAAAGCGGATTCTGATATGAATAACATACTAGATCTTGAAGGCAAGACCTTAGGGATATATCTTGGTTCTGGTGTTAAAGTTATTGTGGAGGAGCTTATGAGTACGGAAAATGTATTTTTTGAATATATACAAATGGCGCCTTCGTTGCTTGTCGATGCATTAGAATCGGGTAGTGTTGATGCTATTTTGGTTTTAGAGCCTATGGGTACTTATGCAATACAAAAAGGAATTGCTAAGGCATTAGTTGATGCGGTATATGTAACTTACTTCACTGATTTGGTATCTGGTAGCGTGATGAGTTCTGATTTGGTTACTGATGATCTTCTTTTGGCGGATAAATTGGTTAGAATACAAGATCGAGCTGCGAAGTTTATCAATGATAATCCCGAGATTGCTGCACAATACTTGATTGAATATGCAAACGTGGATTCAGAAATGGTTGAACATTTGATGATTGTGCCCTTCTTAGGATCTGATGATTTGGATTCTACGTCAGTACAACATTATGCAGATAAAATGTTTGAGGCAGGGCATCTTGATTCGAGAATTAATGTTAGCGGGTTGTTTTATTAGGTTGGAGCATGGAATTTAATCGAGGTTCATTAGAGGATATAGTTCTGAAAACTAGCATCCGTATTAATGATACTGTCGAATCGCTTTGCGGTTGTGTCTTTAATCATTATGAACGTGCAAAACATCTTTTTAAGACTGTGAACAAAGTAGACTTTGGTTTTGCAGTTGCTAAAAATGGTGGATTTTACGCAATTACTTTAGGTGTGAATGAAGACGGCAGCGGAAGAGGTGTTTTGACTGTTGTAAAACAACTAGCTTTTCAATTGACATATAGTGTTGCTTTGGGCAGGGTCTATAGATCTATTCCTCAGAAATATACAACTAGAAAAAGTGCGTATCCTAGAATGTTGACGTTATATGCGATTAATATAGGTGTGTTTACTGCATTTCATTATCTTTCTGGTACTCCTAAGCCAGGAATAACAATGATCTGTGCGGGTGCTTGGGCTTTAGGTATGAATGCTGCTATTACCGAAACTCAACTTTATTTGAACGGGAGACAAGATGACTTACATAAAGATCAAGAATCTTAAAAAAACATATTATGATGATCCAGTTACTGAATCTATTAGAGATATCTCTCTCGATATTGAGGAGGGAGAATTTGTAACTTTCTTTGGTCCTAACGGGTGTGGTAAGACTACAATGTTTAATGTTTTGTGTGGATTAGAAACTGACTTTGAAGGTAGAGTTACTATAAATAAAAAAAATCCCGAGCATGCAAGAGTGGGTTTTGTTTTTCAGAATTATCATGATAGTATGTTCCCTTGGAGAACTGTGATAGACAATGTGACTTTTGGTCTGGAGATGGAAGGTGTGTCTAAAGCGAAAAGGGAACAAGTTGGTAACAAATTGTTGCAGAAAGTAAATTTATGGGAACACCACAATAAATTTTTGTATCAATTGTCCGGGGGAATGAAGCAGTTAACTTCAATTTGTAGAGCTTTAGCATTTAATCCTGATGTTTTGTTGATGGATGAACCATTTTCTGCTTTGGATTATCATACTTCTAGGAAAATGGAGATGGAATTATTGAAGATTTGGAGAGAAAACAAGAAGACCACTTTGTTTATTTCTCATGAAATTGATGAGGCTGTTTTGCTCGCTGATAGGGTTGTAGTATTATCTAAACGTCCTGCTGAAATTAAAGGGATTGTTAAAGTTGATTTGCCTCGACCTAGAACTCTTGAGATGTTACGTGATGAACGGTTCTACAAGATTAGAAACAAAGTTCTAGATCTTTTTGAAGATGATGGGGGGGCAAGATGAGTAGGTTAGAATTTCTCAAAACTCTCTCGGATAAGGATGGTACTAGACGTACAGGATACATGTTGTTAACGCCTCTCTTAATTATCTTGATTTGGCAGTTTTCATCTAGTTTAGAATTAGTGAATGCGTTGTTTCTTCCCGGTCCTTGGACTGTGTTTAGTGAGCTTGTAGGGCTTTGTTTAAGTGCGGAAATTTTACCTGATGTTGGTGCAACGTTTGTTAGAGTATTTGTTTCGTTTTTTCTTGCTATAATTATCGGTACACCGATTGGAATGATGATGGGTTATTTTAAAAAAGTGTATTATTCTTTGGAATTTGTTGTAGATTTTTTTAGATCTATTCCTGCAACTGCTTTGTTTCCATTGTTTTTGCTTTTTTTTGGAATAGGGGACGCAGCTAAGATTGCAATCGCCGTATGGGGTTCTACATTGATAATTGTAGTTAATTCCATGTATGGTGTGAAGCACGCCAACAAGTTAAGATTAAGAGCAGCAAGAGCCTATAAGGCTAAGGGTTTTAAATTATTTAGACATGTTATTCTTCCAGAGTCTTTACCTGAAATCGTAACAGGGTATCGTCTTGGAGTATCGCTTTGTTTGATTATAGTAATAGTGGTGGAGATGTTCATTGGTACAAATGTAGGATTAGGTCATAGAATTTTAGATGCTCAATTGGTTTATAAGATTCCTGAAATGTATTCTGCCATTATACTAACAGGAGTATTGGGGTATGCAATCAACAAGTTATTCATGCTTCTGGAGAAAAAGGTGTTGCACTATAGTGGAAGATGAACTAGTTCAGAAGGTATTGCCTTGAAAATGTGCAAATCATGGTAGTATAGAACTCCCGATTCAGTTGCACCGTAATTTCTGCTTTGAGTTATATCTCCATGGTACATTTCTCTATCTGCAATTGCTAATAATTTATCTCTTTGGGAACAGTATTGATCTTCAGGAAATTGTTCTAGTCTCATTTTTCTATCTTTTGTTAAGGTTGTAGTAAGTTCTGGTGAGGCACAAAGTATTCGGAATCCATGTTCTCCTTCTGATAGAATAAATCTAGTTTCAGGATGATAAAATTCTAAATCTCTTAAGTGAAGGTAGAAACCTAGGTGTGCTCTACCTGTTTCTTCATCTTCGAATGCGAACGGTTTTGCTAGTCCATCTGAGTTTTTGACGTAGAATACGGAACCATCTTTGAATGTTGCTTTATGAACGCCCGCGTAAAGTCTGGTCTCTAAATCAGATACGTTCTTGATTTTGCGGGTTTAGACGGAAAATCTGGATCTGCAGCTTGCAGTTCTCTAATTAGTAATCTATGACTTATGTGGTGTGGCATTCGTCTTGACATTTTAATCTCTACTGTATTAGCCTAAACATGCCTAAAGCCCCAAAAGAACAGTAGCGGGGAGAGGATTTGAACCTCCGACCTCCGGGTTATGAGCCCGACGGGCACTCCTGGCTGCCCTACCCCGCTATATTTCAATCGATTAAAGGGCTATTTATAAATCTTTTGTAAAACTAAATAGAATTAGAGCGCCTATTTCCTTCGTTTTTTGCGTTTTACGGGCTTTTTCTTGGTAGGGGTCTTCTTGACAGCTTTTCGTCTTCTTACAACTACTTTTCTAGCTGGCTTTCTCTTATTTCCTAGAAGTTTCTTTGCAATTACAGATCCCCACAAGGATAAGAACATGATTAGCAGCGAAAATGCAAACAGAGTCCAGTCAGAACCTCCTGCAATGAATTTTGCAAGAGAAAGAACGTATAAGATTGTTGCAATTACGAATATTACGTAGTAGTTTCTTACTGCTATTTCTTTTTCCATAACTGGTGATATAGTTATTTGCTTTTTAAGTATTACTATTGAATTGGTGGCAAAGTTTAAATAACGTCCTTTTCTAGTTTAATCTATGGATCTTGATCTTCCAGATATGAATAAAAAGGTGACTGGTAATGCTTCACTTCTTAGAAGGCTGATTTCTTTATTGGCTGATTTGATTATAATTGATTTTGTGATCATTGAATCGTTTAAGAATTTATTTTTAAGGCTTTTTAGTGGTGCAGAGGAATTATCTCTTTCTGCATATCAGAAAGTGTTTGCGAATTCTCCTAATTACGGGATGTTGTTTTTTTCTGTGATGGTTATATCAATTTTGGCTTGGATATATTTGTCGGTCTTACAATATAAATTTGGTCAAACCATTGGACAGATGTTGGTTAGAGTAAAGGTTGTATCTCAAACAGGAGAACTAACTTACTTGCAAGCTTTTTTGAGAAATTTGTTTATTATACCAGTGTTTCCATTTATGTTGCTTTGGATAATAGATCCAATTTATATTTTCTTTGATAAAGATAATAGACGTTTAAGTGAGTTAATTAGTAAAACAAAAGTTGAACAGGAGTATGTGGTGCTTTATGGTGCAAAATAAAAAATCTGATGAAAAGAAGAGTAATGTGGGGAGTGTTTTTAAGTGGGTATTCATAGTTCTTTTTTTGGTGATGCTGGGCTTAGTTAGTTTGGTAATTGCTGGAGTTGCATTGTTATTTGTAGAAGTTGATGGTACTGAGTTAATCGGAGACGCAAATGTTGCGATAATTAAAGTTCATGGTGTAATCACTGCAGAGTCTTCTAGTTCTTTTGGTTCTTCTAGTGGTGCTGCATCTTCTAGTATTGTAAAACTTATTGATAAAGCAGACGAGAATCCTTTGATTGAAGCTGTGTTGTTTGAGGTTAATTCTCCTGGTGGTAGTCCTGTAGCATCTGAAGAAATATCTAATAGAATCAATAAAATGGATAAACCTTCGGTGGCTTTGATAAGGGAAGTTGGTGCCTCAGGTGCTTATTGGGTAAGTACTGCTACAGATCATATTGTTGCGAGTAAGATGTCTTTAACTGGAAGTATTGGTGTTATTGGTTCTTATGTTGAACTTTATGGTTTTTTAGATAGATACAATTTGTCGTATAATCGCTTAGTTGCTGGAAAGCATAAAGATTTAGGTACGCCACTTAAGGAAATGCCTGAGGATGAACGAGAGATTATACAAGATGTTCTTGATGAGTTGCATGATGAATTTATTTCTACTGTGGCAGAGAATAGAAACATGAGTGATTTTGAAGTTAGAAAATTGGCGACTGGTCAGTATTATACTGGTAGGCAAGCATTAGAGAATGGTTTAGTTGATCGCTTAGGTGGAATGGATGAAGCACTAGAGTACATTGAAGTTGAGCTGAACATAACAGCTAAACCTGCTGCGTTTGAGGAACCAAGATCATTCTGGGAATCTCTTGCTGTGATCTTTACTGAACAAAGTTTTTTTGTAGGTAAAGGTATTGGTGATTCTTTGTTAGAGAACAAAGCAAGAAGCGACTTTAAGGTATCTATCTAGATGGCTAGTGATAATATTGAAGTGGAGATTAAGATCCCTGTAAGCGAGATGTTTTTTTCATCTGTTAAGGCCGTGCTTAAGCAGAAGGCGAAGTTTGCAGGGGTTTCAAATCAAACCGATGAGTATTTTACTTTATCTAATAGGGATTTTGTTGAGCCAGATTATCCTTTTGAGTGGTTGAGTATTAGAAAGAGAGGAAATAAAGCTATACTTAACTACAAACACTTTCATCCAGAGAATGTTGAAATTACAACACATTGTGATGAATATGAGAGTGAAGTGGCAAATCCAGAGATGATTAAAAAAATGTTCTCTGAGCTGAATATTAAATCATTGATCGTGGTTAATAAGAAAAGGGAAACTTATGTCTTTAATGATGAGTTTGAGATTGCGCTGGATGAAGTTGCTGAGCTTGGCTTTTTTGTTGAGATAGAGGCACTTAAAGATTTTGGTGGTGTGAGCTTGACTCGGCAAAAATTAGAGGAATTTGCAAAGCAACTTGGAATAGATCATATAGATACTGATAAGAGAGGTTATCCTTATCTTCTTCTTGAGAAGAAGGGGCTTATTAAATAGCTACAAAAGATTATTAAATGCCTTCTTATTCTTTAATTTCTATGGAATATCTTGATGTAGTAAATGATAAAGATCAAGTTGTTGGTAAAGCCTCAATCTCTGAGATTTATGAGAAAAAATTACTTCATAGGATAGTTCATATTCTTATTTTTAATAATGAAGGTAAGCTAGCTTTGCAGTTAAGAAGCGAACATAAGTCATTTTGTCCTTTGCATTGGAGTACGCCAGTTGGAGGGCATGTTCAATCAGGTGAAACGTATATGCAGGGCGCCTTGCGAGAGTTTAAGGAGGAACTTGGTACGGAAATGCCTATAGGATTTCTTTACAGAGATGTTTACGATGATGATAGAGGATTGAAGAAGTTCTTAGAAACTTTCAAAGTTGTTTTTGATGGGCCTTTTGAAGTTAATCCTGAAGAAGTGATTAAGGTTGAATACTTTACAATGGATGAGATTCAGAAACTGATTGAAGAGGGTGGAAAGTTTCATCCTGAGTTATTATTTCTTTTAAGAAAACATTATGGCTTGAAGTAATTACATGGCTTCAATTGCTGTTATACCTAATAAGGTGAGACCATTCTTTATTGTTTGTCTTGTACAATCAATTAATGATAGTCTGGCTTTTGCAAGTTCTTCATTTTCTTCTTTAATGCAAGGACAACTGTGATAAAATTCGTTGAACGCTCTTGCTAGTGTTAGAAGATATTGTCCAATGAGATGTGGTTTATATCCTGCGAATGATTCTTCGGTTTTTGAGGGGAACTGAGCTAAAGTATCTATTAATGCTAACTCCGACTTATCTGCTAATTTATTGAATGCGATGTCTGCACTTGGAGTTAAGTCTTTCTCTTCTTTTGCTTTTCTTAAGATTGAGCATGCTCTTGCGTGCGTGTATTGTAGATATGGGCCTGTGTCTCCTTCAAAAGATAAGCTTTCCTTAGGATTAAAAGTCATGTCTTTGTTGGCGTCGTTTTTTAGAAGATAAAACTTGATTGCTCCGATGCCTACTTCTTGACTTCTGCTTTTAACTTCATCTTTACTCAGTGTTTTGTGTCGTTCTTTTATTGCTTCTCCAGCCATATTTTCCATCTTCGTCATTAAATCGTCAGCGTCAACTGCTGTGCCTTCTCGACTTTTCATTCTTCCTTCGGGGAGATGTACCATACCGTATGAGAAGTGGTAGCATCCTTCTGCGAAAGGGTACTGTAACTTTTTTAGAAGTGTGAAGAGTACATTAAAATGATATTTTTGTTCTGTTGCAACAACATAAACTGATCTATCAAATTTGAATTCGTTGTATTTTAGATTAGCGAGATGCAAGTCTTGAGTAATGTATACGGTAGTGCCATCAGCTCTTACTAGTACTTTTTCTCCTAGACCTTCTTTTTCTAGATCAACGACAATTGCATCGTCATCTCTTTTTTGAAATAGTCCTTTATCTAATCCTTCTAACACGATGTTTTTCCCATCTTTGTATGTATTACTTTCGTAGTATACTTTATCAAAAGGTCGTAATCCAAAGTGTTTGTATGTGGAATCGAAGCCAGATAATGCCCAAGAGTTCATTTTTTCCCACAATGATCTAATTTCAGAATCTTCTGCTTCCCATTTTCTTAACATTTCTTGAGCTTGTTCTGTGTAATTAGGATCTTCTTTCTCTTTCTTAGCAAATTCAACATAATATTTACCCACAAAATGGTCCGACTTTATTTTATCAGATTCTGGAGTGTTGTTGTTTCCCCAAAGTTTGTAGGCCAGCATACTTTTACAAATGTGAATTCCTCGATCGTTGTTTAGGTTTACTCTGAATACTTTGTAACCTTGGCATTCGATTATATTCGCCAGACACGCGCCGAGAGCCATGTTTCTCATATGGCCAAGATGTAGTGGTTTGTTCGTATTTGGAGCAGGAAACTCTACTACTACTTTTTTTCCTTCTCCATCTTTAGAATGTCCGTATAGATCTGTTTCTTGAAATATTTTTTTGATTGTTTGTTCTGCAAGTTTAGACTTGTCTATGAAAAAGTTAACATAAGGTCCAACGTTCTTAACTTCTTTAACGCTACCTTCTGGTTGAATCTCTTTTGCAAGATCTTCTGCGATTGCATTTGGAGCTTTTTTCTTTTCTTCTGCTAACGTAAAACAAGGTAGGGCGAAGTCACCCAGTTTTGAATCTGGAGGAACCTCTAGTTCGATGTTTTGTATGTTGTGTTTTTTTAGCAATTCATAGATTTCTTCTTTAAAGCTCATGTTGGATGCTATTAGTATTGTATTTATTAAGGTTACTGTTTAAGAAACATGGTTGTAGCGTGTTAGATGTTCTATTTCAACACTTTATTGGTTTCCATGTACCATAAATACAGATCAAGTTCTGCAAGGTTAAGTTTGGTTTTTTCACCAATTTTTGAAAGTATGATTTCGATTTCGATATACTTCTTTTTACTTATGGTTCTTGTGCTTTCTGTTAGATTGTGTTTTGCAAGAAGATTTATTATGTGGAAATCAATTATTGCTAAGTTTTCATATCCTATATTTCTTAGAAAATGGCTGGCTTCTTTAAATCCCAGACCTTTTATGTTTTTTTCTAACCATTCTCTGGATTCATATGATGATTTGTGTGAGGATAATGTTTTTTTGAGATTATCTTTGTATTTTTGATTAGTATGAATGTAGTTGGCTCTGGCATTAGGAAATCTGTGTCCTAGTTTCTTAAGTTCTTTAGCGAGTTTTTTCTCTGTGAATGTTAGAAACCCGTTGTTGATGGTTTTTTGTATTTGAATTCCTCTTTCTGCATTAAAGTTCGCAGTTAAGGTGCAAAAGCATAGTTCTTTGAACAGTTCTTTGCTAGATTTCCTGCCTACTTTCTGGAATTCTTTTATTCTATCATCTATTACTTTCTTTATTGGCTGTAGTTTAAGGGTATTTATTTCTTTAATGAGTGTTCTCATGTGTTTAATCCTCGATGTCTTGTTGATAAGTTAATTTATATGGTTTTCTGTGGTGTGTAAGAATAAGTTCAACACTATGCTAATTGTAAATTAAGTTAAAAAATAAATGGCTGTTTCATGAAGGTTTTATAGTGGTTCTTTACTATCTCCATCAGTAGTTTCTTCTTCGTCCCAAGGCTCTTCTTCCTTAGCTTTCGCTTTTTCCTTTTTCTGATTCTCTTCAAACGGATCTGCGCTGTTGTAACCTTCCATGAACGCGGCTTCTTCTGCAGAAACTTCGTCGTCTTCTAGCTTATCTTCAGCTTTTGCATCATCGTAGCACTCTTCTTCGTCCAAATGTTCTTCTTCATAAAATTCGTCTTCGGGCATGCTATCACCTTCCTTTCGAAATTGCTTTATTTGTCTTTGTTGACTTTTTAAAGGTTTCTTTTTTCTTGCTGCTTTCCTTTGCTTCAGAGCTTCTTATGGCTGTAGACAGCAAGAAGGCCTTTTCTTGTTTCAAGTCAGAGATTTCTTTCTCTTTACGAACTATATGTTTATGAAAAACTGTTTCGGCTCTTTTGAGTTGTTTGTTCTCGAAACCTTTTCGGCTTCTTAGTTCATCATACACAAAATAACCAAGTATTAACACCGCCAGATATATTATTATTCTGATTACATCTAGAATGTTGTTGAACTTAAGAGCGGTTTCAATTAGAATCGCTACTAGAATTAGTGTAGTTATGATATACCAAGTCTCAATCACTCTCATGAGGGTAATTATTGTTTTACACTATAAAAAGTATTCGTAATAGTATAAAAATGATTTATTGAGGGAATTCTAGTTTCTGTTTCTTGATGCTGCTCAAAGTTTGTATGAAATTGAACGCTTCATTACTGTTTCTTGCGCTCAATCTGCTGGCGATGGACATAAAAAACTTGTTTATTCGTTTTTCGTTCTCTTCCTCATCCTTAATCATGACATTTACAACGTCAAAAGGAGTCTCTTGTATTGATGGTCCATGTGCTTTTCGTACGTGTTGTCGAATTCTGGCTAGTATTTCTTCAGCGCAGTCTGGATTTTTCATGTCAACTTTAAGTTTCAGTGCTTTATTTTGTGTGTCATTGAAGTAGACTTTTGCATCGGCTACTCCTCTAAGAAATTCTTCGATAGTAATCTTTTGTAGTATCACGTTCATTTGTAACATTATTTCCTCACCTTCTCTTTTTTTAGTACCGCTTCTAATGCTTTGATTGCAACTTCAACTTGTTTATCTGTAGGTTCTCGTGTTGTTAGTTTTTGTAACATTAATCCTGGCCAGATAATTGCTCTGCAGCAAATAGTTTTCTCGTGTCTTGCACTAAATCTTAATAGTTCGTAGGATAGTCCTGCGATAACTGGTAGTAGAACTACTCTTGCTAATATTTTTATGATTGTACTTTCTGATGTGATTAATGAAAAAATCAATATGCTAATCACCAACACTATCAATAAGAAACTAGTTCCGCATCTTGGGTGTAGTGTGGAGAATTTCTGTGCATTTTTTACTGTAAGTTTCTTGCCGGACTCGTAACAATGTACTGATTTGTGTTCTGCGCCGTGATATTGGAAGACTGCTCTTATGTCTTTCATGAATGGGATTACTAGTACGTATACTAAGAATAATCCTACTCTGATCAATCCGTCAAGTAGATTGAATAGTATTCCTTGTCCTGACGTAACTACCAATTTACTTAGATAAAATGGTAGAATAATAAAGAATGCGACTGTGAATAACATTGCTGCTAAGAATGTAGTTATGATCTCTGTTTTTGTGAGTTCTTCCTCCTCTTCTCCTGATGCTTCGTTTGCGGAGAAGGTTAGTGCTTGCATACCTATTGCTAGCATCTCGATTAGATTAACGACGCCTCTTATGAGTGGCCACCCTAACCATTTGTATTTATCTGTAATGGACTTAAAACTTTCAGTCTTGACAGATATTTTTTTGTTAGGTTTTCTTACGGCTATAGAAAGATATTTTGGTGATTTCATCATCACCCCTTCGATCACTGCTTGTCCACCAATCACTAATTTTTTCATTTATTTCTCTATGAATTATGGTTTATTTAAACTTTTCTTAGAATTGAGAAGTCTATATGCCTAGGCCATCATCTATTTCTTTAGCAATTTGCATCATATCGTAAAATGTTCTGTTAACGTCTTTTTGTACTTCTTCGATCACTGCCTGTAGTGTGTTTGCTCTTAATGCGTATGTGTTACCTTCTCTTAATACTATTCCTGATTGCATCATTTTGTTTAGGTGATGTACAACCGTTCCTCGAGAAAGATTTAGCTTTAGTGAGATTGCATCGCTGCTCATTGCTTTGTTTCTTCTTGTGCTTTTTAGAAGCTCGATAAATATTCTAAAGCAAGAATTGTCTTTGTCTCTGTTACCAAATAAGCCTAAAGTTGTGCCGAGCCATTGAAGTTCATCGTTTAATGTGCTTTCTGCTGGTTTGTTGCTGCTCACTATCGTGATTTTGTGGCTAATGAATTTCATGTGGTTGGTTAATGGGGTTATCTATATAATTCTTTCTTATTTTCATGTCTGAAAGGGCATTTTTGTCCACTTTTGGGCCTTGGTTGATTTCAGGTCTTCTTGTTGATATGTTACTTTTTCCGAAAGATTTATATATTGGTGTTGAGTTCAACTAGTTCAGGTTGACTTAAGGTCAACAGGGGTGAAGCGAATGAAACGTATACATTTGACGAAAAACCAATCTGACTTCGATGAATGCGAGGAAGAAGAGGAAGAGTAGTTAGGTGAATTTGTTTTTCATTTATTTTTTTAAGGTGGGGTTACATGACAAAAAAATGTGGCAGTGGACATGGAACATGCAAATGTTCTAGTAAAAAATCTGATGTTAAAATCAAGATTGATGAAAAAGATATGAAGATAGCGGAGCTTACTGAATCTTTGAAAAGATTACAAGCTGAATTTGAGAATTATAAACGAAGAGTTGAGAAGGAGCAGAAGGATTTTTCTGAATATGCTTGTGGAGATTTTATTAAAAAGTTTTTACCTGTGCTTGATAGTTTTGAGTTGTCGTTAAAGAACTTGGATGGTAAAGAGACTCAAGTTACAAAAGGTTTAAAGTTAATTTATAGTCAGTTTTTTGATGTTCTTGAGAGTTTTGGTTTGAGAAAAATTGAGTGTGTTGGTAAGAAATTTGATCCTTATTCGCATGAAGTGCTTTTGAGTGAAAAGTCGGATGATGATTCTGATGTGGTCTTGGAAGAGCTTCATGTTGGTTATATGTTAAAAGATAAAGTGTTGAGACATTCAAAAGTCAAGGTGAGCAAATGATAAAGAAAAATACTCCTGCGGACGATGTATTGTGTCACGGTAAAAAATGTGATAGGAAGAATCATTGTTGTAAAATGGGGTCTGGATTTTTGATTAAGGATGATCTAGATAAAATTGCAGAGTTTCTAAAGATCTCTGTTGATAGTCTTAAAGATATTCGCTTAGACGCTGTTGAAATGTTTAATACGACATTGCATAAACCTAAGTTAGATAAAAAGAAAGGAAAACATTACGGTCCCTGTACTTTTTTTGACGGTAAAGGTTGTTCTATTCATGAAGTTAAACCATTAGGATGTAAAGTTGGTAACTGTTCAGAGCATGGGGAAAAACTACATCTCTGGTTTATGTTAAATCATTTTCTTAATGATGAAGATCCTGAGTCTATAAGACAGTATGCAACTTATCTAAAATCTGGAGGTAAAACTTTGGATGGTGGTGAGTTGAAGAATATAGTAAAGGATGAAACATTGTTGAATAAGATTTTGAATTTTGAGATTTTAAGATAAAATGAAAGAAATGAAGATGAAGAAGAAGATGTTTTTGGAGGCCGAGGCTATCTTAAGATATCTTTTAGATTCTGATGATGCTGTTGATACTTTGGTGACTTGTAAGTCGACTGAGGTGGATCTGATGACAAGTATTCAGGCGCTTTATGCTGCCTTGGGCTCTGTTGAGGATCGAGATAACTTCAAACTTAACAAGTTGATCAAACTTCTTGAGGTGACGAAGTTCGTTGACAATGGTAGAAAGGTGCTAACTCATGAGTTTGTTGATGAGCTTAGAACTAAATCTTTCAGTAAAGTCAAGGACAATAATATTTAATGGAGGTAATGGAAAATGTCAAAAATAATTGGTATTGATTTAGGAACAAGTAACTCTTGCGCATCGGTTTTGGAGGGTGGTAAGCCTGTAATTATTCCGAGTGCTGAAGGTGCAACTGTTGCAGGTAAAACTGTACCTAGTGTTGTAGCTTTTAGTAAAGATGGTCAACTTTTAGTTGGTGAGCCTGCCAGAAGGCAAGCAGTGAGTAATCCAAAAAACACAATCACTGGTGCAAAAAGAAAGATGGGTACTTCTTTCAAATATGCCGTTAATAGCAAGGAATATACTCCTCAGCAAATTTCAGCATTTATTTTGCAAAAGATAAAGAAAGACGCTGAAGCTTTTTTGGGTGGTTCTGTTGAAAAAGCAGTGATCACTGTTCCTGCGTACTTTGATGATAATCAGAGACAAGCAACTAAAGATGCTGGTGCGATTGCTGGATTAGATGTTGTTAGAATAATCAACGAACCTACTGCTGCTGCATTAGCTTATGGTTTGGATAAAGCAGATCAAGATCATAAAATTATGGTGTTTGATTTTGGTGGCGGTACGCTGGATGTTACTGTAATGGAATTTGGTGAAGGTGTTTTTGAAGTTAAATCTACTTCCGGAGATACTAATCTTGGTGGTAGAGATATGGATGAAGTGCTGATGAAATTCCTGGTTGATGAATTTAAAAAACAAGAAGGAATTGATTTGGGTGATGACGATACTGCTATGCAAAGGCTTAGAGAAGCAGCCGAAAAGGCGAAGATTGAGTTGTCAACTGTTTTAGAAACAGAAGTTAACTTACCTTTCGTTACTCAGAAAGATGGCGAGCCTAAGCATTTGGTTGTTAAAATAACTAGATCTAAATTGGATGAACTTATTGATGCTATTGTGCAGAAATGTAAACAACCAGTTGAGCAAGCTGTTGCTGATGCAAAGGTTACACTCAATGATGTTAGTAAGATTATCATGGTTGGTGGTCCTACTAGGATGCCTATCGTACAGAAGTTTGTTGAAGGTTTAGTGGGTAAGAAAATAGAGCGAGGAGTAGATCCTATGGAATGTGTATCAGTTGGTGCTGCAATCCAGGGTGGTGTATTGGCTGGAGATGTTAAAGATGTTCTCTTGCTTGATGTAACTCCTTTATCTTTAGGAATTGAAACGTTAGGTGGAGTGTTTACTAAGTTGATAGAAAGAAACACTACTATTCCTACAAAAAAATCTCAAGTGTTTTCAACTGCTGCCGATAATCAACCTGCTGTAACTATACATGTTTTGCAGGGTGAAAGAGCAATGGCTGCCGATAATAAGAAGTTAGGAAACTTTGATCTTGTTGGTATTCCTCCGGCACCTAGAGGTGTTCCTCAAGTTGAGGTTACTTTCGATATTGATGCCAATGGTATCGTGAATGTTTCTGCTAAAGATCTTGGAACTGGTAAGCAACAGCAAATCACTGTGACTGCTTCAACTAAATTAAATAAGGATGAAGTAGAAAAGATGAAGAAAGAAGCTGAAGCTCATGCGTCTGAGGATGAAAAGCGCAAAGAGGAGATTGAAACTATCAATACAGCTGACACTTTAGTTTACAGTACCGAAAAAACTCTTAAAGAGTTTGAAGGTAAGGTTGATGAAGCTAAGATTAAGGGAATCAAAGACAAGATTGATGAACTTAAAAAGCTTTTAGAACCTGAACAAAAAAATGTGGCTGCATTAAAGGCAAAAATTGAGGAAGTTAACAAAGTTGCACAAGAAGCTGCAACTGAACTTTATCAAAAGGCCGCTGCTGAGCAAGCAGAGAAACAGAAAGAAGCACCTTCTGAAGATGGGAAGAAGGAAGAAGATGTTGTAGATGCTCAGTTCAAAGAAGAAAAGAAAGATGAGAAGAAGTAATTCTTCTTTACTTTTGTTTTTTTACGAGGTGTATGATGATACCAACTGAACAAGAATGTTATGATTTATTGGGTAAGCAAGAAATGAAAGAAGATTTGCTTAACCATACTGAGAAACTCTTTGAGGTTAGTTTGGTGCTCGCTGAAAAGTTGTTGTCTGCAGGTGTGCAAGTGAATAAAGGGCTGGTGGTTGCTGGTTCTTTGTTGCAAAATGTTGGATATACTGTGGAGGATGATGGATTTAATCATGCAAAACGAGGATCTGTCTTTCTAAGGAAACTTGGGTATGGTGATGTGGCTGATGTGGTTGCATGTCATGTTTATGATAAAGAAATGACTCCTACAACTGTTGAGCAGAAAATTCTGGTTGCGGCGGATTCTTTAGTTAAGAACTCTAAAGTGGTTGGATTGGATAAACGTTTTGAAGGATCGAAGTTAAAAGAAACTAAACCTGATTTTTTTTCTGAGAAATTAGAATTTAATAAAAGAATTCTTGCTGAGATCTTAGCTCAAGCTGGTATGAGTGAAGAAGATTTGATCGCGGAGTTGAACTAAATGAAGATTTTAGGTATTAGTGGAAGTCCTAGAGAAGGGAATACTGAAAGTATGCTTAATGTTATATTAAATTCTGCAAAAGAATTTGGAGCAGAAACTAAGTTAGTTTCTTTAAAGGATCTTAAGATGGGTCTTTGTAAAGGGGATCAATCTTGTTCTGATACCAAGAAATGTATTATTTCTGATGATATGGATGTTTTGGTTGGTGAAATTAAGGATGCTGATGTTCTATTGATTGGTTCTCCTTGTTATTTTAACAATGTAACTGCTAATCTAAAAGTATTTTTTGATAGATCCAATCCGCAATACGAATCTCAAGCGTGGAAAGGAAAGAAAGTTGCAGTTGTAATGGTGGGTGCAATGGAGCAGTCTGCTAAGAAAGGAATTGAAGTTTTAGAAGATTTTTGTGTTATACATGGAATGGAAGTAATTGAATCCTATGTTGCTGAAGGTGAAAAGATTGGAGAAGTTGAGAGTAATAGTGAAGTTATGACTGAGTTAAAGGCGATTGGAGAGAGATTAGCAAATGGGTAATGATTATTATAAAACTCTTGGATTGAGTAAAGGTGCTTCTAAAGAGGAGATTAAGAAGGCCTATAAGCGATTGGCCAAAAAGTTTCATCCAGATTTGAATAAAGAAGATGATGCTTCTGATAAATTTAAAGAAATTAATGAAGCTGCTGCTGTTTTAGGTGATGATAAGAAAAGAGCGCACTATGATCAGTATGGTACTGCTGACTTTTCTGGTTTCCAAGGCGGAGCAGGAGGGTTTGATTTCTCGGATTTCTCAAACTTCGGAGGATTTTCTGATTTTGGTGATATATTTGATATGTTCTTTGGCGGAGGCAGACGTAGAGGTGCTCATGGTCCACAAAGAGGTTCAGATTTAAGATATGATTTGGAAATCACATTGGAGGAAGCAGCTTCCGGTGTGAATAAGAGTCTTTCTTTGGAACGAGAAACTACTTGTTCTACTTGTGATGGTAAGGGTGCAAAGTCAGATTCGGATATTGTGACTTGTGATGGTTGTGGTGGTTCTGGTCAAGTAACTAGATCTCAAAGAACTCCGTTTGGTGTGTTTCAGACGGCTTCTGCTTGTCCTACTTGTGGAGGAGAAGGTAAAAAGATCGTTAATCCTTGTAGTAAATGTCATGGTTCTGGTTCAGTTTTGAATAAGACCAAGTTGAGTGTTGATATTCCTGCTGGTGTTGATGCGGGTTCAAGACTAAGATTGGCTGGAGAGGGTGAGGCTGGCAAAAAAGGCGGTCCGTCAGGAGATTTGTATGCGTTTCTTCATGTTAAGCCACATAAGATTTTTCAAAGGGATGGGTTAGATCTTTATAGTGATGTTCCGATTAGTTTTATTCAAGCAACACTTGGTGATGAGATTGAGGTTCCTACTTTGGATGGTAAGGCGAAAATGAAAATACCTGCTGGAACTCAACCTGGTACTATGTTCAGATTAAAGGGATTGGGTATCAAAAGTTTAAGAGGATTTGGTGTTGGAGACCAGAAAGTTAGGGTTGATGTTAAAATTCCAAAATCGTTGTCGAAAACACAAAAACAGCTACTTAGAAACTATGCGAAAGAGAGTGCCGACGATATACAAGCAAACAAAGGTTTTTTCTCAAAGTTGAAGGAAGCATTTGAATAATTTCTGATTTTTTTCATTTCCGAAAGATATAAATATTTAGTGAGTATTTTAAAATAGTAATAAAATTAGGAGATAGAGGTGAACTTATGAAAAGAGGTCTTATTTTTTCTGTAGTATTGTTGCTCTTTTTGAGTATGTTTGTGGGTTGTTCATTCCAGAATACAATTAGAGAGAGATTTGCAAATGGTGGGCCAACAGGTATGGTGGTTCTTGATGATATTGAACAAGTTGAGTTGATTGATGATATTGAAGTTGATGATGAACTTTCTGAATTAGATAGTCTTAGTGAGGATTTAGAATTGATAGATCCAGTTAATAATAAGGTTGATGCTGATTTAATTGTTAAAGAAGGCGAATTGGTTAGGCTTAAATTGAATTATGATGATCCTGATGGGGATAGAGTTAAATTTACTTTTGGTCCTCCTTTAGATGAAAATGGTGAGTGGCAGACGGGTAAAGGAGATTCTGGATTGTATGAAGTTGATGTGGAAGCAAATGATGGTTCTGCAACTGTTTCAAAGAAGTTTAGAATTCTTGTAGATTCGTTAAATCATCCACCTGTGTTAGAAGATATCTTGGATGTGGTTGTTGAAGAGGGGGAAATTGTTGAGATAACTTCTGTTTTCTCTGATCCCGAGAACGATGATGTTACTGTGACTTATTCAGGTTGGATGACAACTAGCAGTTACACTACCGGATTCAACGATGCGGGTGTGCATAAAGTTACTGTTACCGTTTCTGATGGTATGAATGTTGTTAAGAAAGACGCTAAAGTTGTAGTTAATGATGTGAACAGAGCGCCTGTTCTAAAACAGATGAGTGATATTCAGATGGAAGAAGGAGATAGGTTGGAGTTAAGACCTGTTGCTTTGGATCCTGATGGCGATAAGTTGACTTTGAGTTTTAGTTTGCCTTTGAATAGTAATGGTGTTTGGCAAAGTAAAACAGGAGATGCTGGTGTGTATGATCTTACTGTTTCAGTTAGCGATGGTGATCTTTCTGATGAAAAAACCATTAAACTTTCAGTTGGTAGTGCGAATGATGCGCCTATGATTGAAGAAATCTCAACTATTACTGTGAAAGAAGGCGATACTGTTACTTTGATGCCTAAAGTTACTGATCCTGAGAATGAAGAGATGACTATTACTTATTCGGGTTGGATGACTAGTGATGCCAAAGAAACCGGTTATGATGATGCTGGTGTGCATAAAGTTGTGGTGACTGTGTCTGATGGTCAGAATACGGTATCTCAAGAAGTAAAAGTTGTTGTTGAAAATGTTAACAGAGCTCCTGTGTTTGAGATTGTTAACTAATTTTTTCTTTTTTTCATAAGTTTTTTAAACGTTTTCTACTGTTGTTTTATTAGAGGTGAATGGATGTCAATATTGTGGATTATTGTTGTTCTTGGATTTATTGCGCTAAATATTTGGATTTATCGTTCAAAACATCCTGTTGCCAGAGTTCTTTTCTATTTTATGTCTGTGATTGGCGTTTTAGTTTTGGTTGGGTCTGTGTTTGTAATGCAAGATGTTAAAAATTTTAATGAAAATTTTCCTATATCTAAAAATTTATTTTTGCTTTCAGAAAATGGCGAGTTGATTAGTGCTTTAGCAATTGATCCATCTCAAGGCAATGCTGCAATTTATTTTAATGATTCTGAGTTTTCAAGTATGGTTGAGATGTTTAAGTTTGGTGATGAAGGCTTAAATGATATTTCCGAGGGGTATTACAAAACTTTAGTTTTTTCTATGCCTGTGTTTGATGAAATGGAAACTTTTGATATATTTTTAGATAATTATTCTTTTAACAAATCTTTTGCTCTAACTCTTTTGCGCTCAAAGATTCCTAGAGATTTAGTTGCAAATCGAATAATAAAAAGTCGTAATCTAACCCATGAAGAAGGAATGTATTTGTCGATAAAAGATCAATTAGGTAGTGATGTTTATGTTAAACAATTAGTTTTTGCAATGCTTTCAAACGAATTTTTGTCTAAAGGTACTGAATCTAGCGCTAATATGCTTTTAGAGATAAAAAAAGGTAACATTATTATATACCCAAAGACACTTTTGTTTAAGTTTGTAGACTATCTACCTGAGAATATAGTGCGTCAGGCGATATCTGCGGTAGAAAAAAGGGGTGCATGAATGGGAATTGGAGATAAGCTAATGTTCTGGAAAAAGAATGATAGTTTAGATTTTAATTCAGACATGGGTGGATTTGATTCCTCTCCTTCAGGTTCTATGGGTGATTCTGGTCTGGGCAGTATGCCTGATATGGGTGGTTTAGGTGGTGGCTTAGGTTCGTCTAGTATGGGAAATCCTGCTGCAGATCCTTTGCAAAGTCTTGGTGCAAGTCCTCAATCTCCTGCACATCCTGGTATGGCTGCACCTCATAATGATCCTTTGGGTGCTCCGAGTCAAGATCCTGGTTTGAGTGATCCTATGCATATGGGTGCTTCTCAAGCTCCTGCTATGCCTCAGAATCCTCATCCTCAGTTACATCCTGATGATCCTAGTCATGATACATTTGGTCCTCCTCAGCCTGCGCAGCAGCATCATGCGACGCATACAGGATCTTCGGATTATATGGTTTCTAAAGATATTGAGGTTATTTCTAGTAAACTTGATGCTCTGAAAGCTGCAATTGATAGTATGAATCAGCGTTTGATTAACATAGAAGATATGGCCAGATCTAATGATCATGGTCGCCGCAAAAATGTGTGGTAAGACTTTTATAGTTCTCTTTGTTTTTTTGTAAGATGAATTGGTTTACTAAGTTAGGAAAAGATAAGGTCTTTCTTATTTTTACTCCTGTGCTTTTCTTATTAGATATTCTCTCAAAACTTTATGTTAAGTATGTTATTTTTGATAAAATTAAAGTTTTAGGAAATTTATTCTCTATAAATTATCATGAGAATTTGGGTGCTGGATTTAGCATTCTTTATGGTAAAACTGCTTTACTTATCTTGGTTAGTGTGTTGGCAGTTGGTTTTATTTTTTATTATTATAGAAAAATTCCAAACGAGTTGGGAGTTTATGTGGTCTTAATTTTAGCAGGTATACTTGGAAATTTGTTTGACAGAGTTTTCTTTGGATATGTTATCGACTTCCTTGACTTTATTTATTGGCCTGTTTTCAATTTTGCAGATATTTACATAACAGTTGGTGCGTTGTGTTTAGTCTTTCTTTGGAAAGATGAGAAAAAGGGTAAGAAAAAAAATTAAAGCCATTCAACTGGCTTATCTTTTTTTGTGTTAAGTTGTAGTTGATCTCTGAATTCTGTAACGTAACCTTCGATGATCCTTAACTTTAAACCTTCTTTAGCTTTCTTTACGTTTTCTTCACCAAATAAAGTTAGTTTTATGTCTCCACTATCGTCTTTTACTATTGTAGTTATTCTTGGCATTTCACCATATTCCCAGTACTTTTGTCTGGGTGCGACCATATCAATTTCAACTTCAATTGTTATGTCATTCATTCCAACTTTAAGCTCTTTTACTTTGTATTCTTTCTTTTCTTCACTCATTTTTTCATATTTTCTTCTTGCATATTGTACTTAGAGGACATTCATTACATTCTGGTTTGGTTTTGCAGTGTCTCTTTGCAAGTTCAACTAGTAAGGCGTGGTACTCATTAAAAAGCTTTGTTGTTCTTGGCAGTTCTGTGGTGATTTGTTGCTGTAATTCTTCATATTTTATCTCTTTTTTACATAATCCAATTCTTGAAAAGATTCTTTTGGTATATGTATCAATTACAAATGTAGCTTTGTTTGCTGAATATAAGATAATTGAATCTGCTGTTTCGGGCCCAATACCTTTTATTGAGAGTAATTCTTCTCTTAATTTATTGATTGGTTGCGAGAATAATTCTTTGATTGTTTTTTTGTAAAGATATTCTGAAAGAATTTTTAATCGTTCTGATTTCTGATTAAAGTAGCCGGCCGGTTTTATTAATTCAGCAATCTTTTCTTGTTTTGTTTTTTTTATCTTTTCAATTGACAGAAGTTTATTATTGTTTAAGTTGAATATTGCTTTCTCAACATTTTTCCATGATGTGTTTTGTGTTAGAATTGTGCCAACAATGATCTCAAATTGTTGTGTTTCATTGTGTTTTTTTCCATGATATGTAGGGTGAAGATCTCCTGTTAGAGTAGTTGGCCACCATTTTTGTGAATCGTACTTCTCGTGTAGAATGTTGTAGATTCTCTGAGTAGTATTAACCATACTATTTCTTTAGAGATGTCTCTATTTATAATTAATGCTTATAGAATAAAAAATTAAACGAGAACGCCGTTTAGTACAGCTTCTTGACCTGGACGAGATGTTACTTTAGCTTGTCCTTTGTCTGTTTCGACGACAGTTCCTTTTGTGATTATATTTCGTCTTACGAAGTGTCTGTTTGCTTTGTTTTCTATTACGTTTAGAATCTTTGCTTTAACTATCTTATTATCCTTGCCAACAAGGTTAATAGTTTCACCAGATGCAAGTTTTGATTTTGAATTTCCGCCCTTTGTTTTAACGGTTTTTGTTTTTTGTAGACCTAGTTTGGTTAAGATGGCTAACCTTCCAATTTCAAACTTTCTTTTACTTCTGGCTGCTTTGTATCTTCCACCAGTACTCTTCCTTTTTGCTCTGTGTTGTGTTGTTGCCATCTTATTTCTTACTCCAATTGTAGGATCTTAATTTGCTTGAGTTACCATATCCGCAGCTACTACATTTTTTTTTTCTGCAATGATATGTGTGTTGACCGCACCTTCTACAAATTATGTGAGTTTTCTTTCCCGACTTCTTCCCCATAGAAGGTGTTCCTTTTGTCATTTTTACTCAGGTGATATGATTGTTATTGTGTCTCCTCTAATGAATGCGTTTCCAAGCTTTCGCTTGATTTCTCCATTCTCTAGCTCTTCAACATCAGTTATTACTATGTTTATGTGGATATCGAATGCTTTCAGTATTCCGGTATATTGTCTACCGTTTTTTTGTTCAATTATGATTTTTTTGTTTCTGGCAGCATTAAGCATGTCCAGAGGTCTTGCGGCTTCCATTGTTTGAACCCCCTCGTTCGTTGAAATTCGAGTTATTACCCCTGGAATTTAGGTTCCATATTTAAATCTTACTATGTTCTGGGGTGGCTTAGAAGCCATTCAAAAGCTTTTTATAGGGGTTTCAGATTCTTTCTTCTACCTCAATTATAATGCGGGGGTGCCGGAGCGGTCAAACGGGACAGGCTTAGGTATGTCATTGGTATGATGAGACACTTCGTGTCTATGACTTGAAGATACCTGTTGGCTTAGTGCCTACTAGGGTTCAAATCCCTACCCCCGCATTTTGTTGTTTTTTTCTCGATTCTTGTTGATTTTTGTTCTTTTTTGCTGTTTTCGCTATACTTTTGTGGGACCATTTCCTATTATCTCGCTTTAAATTCTTTTCAATTGTCTTATATTAGTTTAAACTTCTCTTTTTATCTCTCGGTCTTATTATTGACTTTAGAATTCTTTTTGGTCTTCTCTGGCTCGTTAGTATACACTTTTGTACCGCTATATATTTATATATGTGTTTGACGGATATTCTTGTTGCGTTGGAAGAGTTATCTCTTTGAACGCAGGGCCGTATTGTGCTGCTTGAAATGGTGGCAATATTATGGTTACGAACCTCGTAAGGGGATCATAACGTGAATAAAATAGCCCGAAGTGAATAGCCCTATATAAAAAAATAATGCATGAGGTGTTATGTGCATGAGAGTAAAAAAAGCAATTAAAAAAATTGCTGCATTAGGTGTTGGAGCAACCATGCTAGGAGCAACTGTTCTTGGTGCAATGGCTGCAGATTTGGCTAACTATCCAGAGCCATTCGTAGACACTGGTTTGTTCAACGGCTACATCGTAGTTGGTGACAACGCAGCAGCTGAAGACGTAGTTGGAGCAATCGATATTGCAGCAGCTCTTCAGTATGAAATGAAAGAAGAAGTCAGCGTAGCAGCTGAAGGTATGACTCCGATGGCGAGAGTCACTGAAGGTGTAAGAATTGTTGAAGGAAGCAACGAGCTAAACCCTCGATTTGAATTCATCAGCGATGTACAAGATACTCCTTTGGACGAACAAGATTTACCAACTGTTCTTAGAGAAGCACTTTACTCCGAGACTGAAGGTGAAACTGACAACGATGAAAGTTATACGCAAGAGCTACGTTTCTTAACAAACACTGGTAAAGTTGAGTTTGTACAAGATGATAACGATGGTGCTCCTGTAGCAACAGATTATCTATGGTTTGATGAGAAGTACGACATGTACACTTATGAGCTAGAGTTTGATGACCCTGTTGAGTACGATTCAAGCACTAAGGCTTTAGCAGCTGATGACTGGGAAAGTTCGGTTATAGAGATACAAGGTAATGACTACACAATAACTGATATTGAGTTCACAGGAACTGCAGGAACTGACTTAGATGTATCTGAGTTTACTTTAACTGCTGGTGACACAGTTATCTGGTTAACACAAGACCAAACAATCACTAAAACAATTGATGGCGTACAACACGAAATCACTATTGTTGATGTATCTGATGTAGATACTGAAGACGAGATTGCTTGTGGTGTTAGCGTAGATGGTGATGTGGTATGGATCGATAAGAAAGATACTGCAACAATCAACGGTGTAAGCATTGCTGTAACTGACGCAAAAGCAATTAACGCACAGCTACAAGACGTAGATATCTGTGAGTTAAGCATTGGAGCTTCAAAAATTGTATTGAAGGACAGCGACGAAATCGAAATTGACGGTGTTGAAATCGATGGTTCTCAAGCAACATTTACTTCAACTGCTCATGCGTCTACAAGTACGTTTAGTAAACTAAACTTGACTTATAGGCCAGAAGATGATGTATATTTGCTACAGGGTGAAACTTGGGTAGATCCTATCTTAGGAAACTGGCAAGTATCTTATGGTGGCTTGAGCGGCGTTTATGAAGAGATTACTGTAACAGCGTCTGGTGACGATGCAGAAGTTCTTTTCGTTAACAACGATGGAAGACAAGTTGAGATTCCGTTCCATTTTAATGATGAAACAAATGACATCATTATGGGTACAGATGACGACGAACCTATCTTGCAAGAAGAAGCATATGTAGATGCATATGTTGGTAGATCTACGGATGCTAATTGGCAACCAAGACCTGATATTGTATTAAATAATACGGGTACTGATGGTTGGGCAGACTTAACTACTCATGCAGCAAGAATTGGTGCTGGTGCTGCATTTGGAAACGCTTTCTATGAGGACGTAGATACTATCAACTATACCGCTGGTGTAACTGATATTGAAGGTGTTATGTTGTATGTAGTAACTTCTGGTGAGGAAATTCACTTACTAGAGATTGCTGATGTTGATACAAATGATAACAAAACAGATATCAGAGATATCACATACGGTAAGACGTACAACGATGAAGATTGGAACACTCCAGTGGGTACCGGTACTATTGACTTAGGTGGTATTGGCCAAATAACTATGACTGTTTCATCTTGGACTGCAGATGATGGTATGTTAATAGCTTCTGACATCTACTTAGCAGATTTGGATACAACATCTCCTTTCGAGAATGGCGGAGAGACTCTTTATGGCGCAGCTATAAGATTCTTGCCTTATGTTGTATACAATACAACTGAGTATGGTGACTTGGAATCTACTGCTGCAATGGGTGACTTGAGAGTTGCTGTTGAGCTAGAAGAGGAAAGTGAAGACCAGGAAGACGCTATCTTGAACATTATCCAGTTCTTGGTAGAAGAAGATTCTGACGACGATGACATCCAGTTTTCAAAGCCGCGATTCTATTATAGTGGTGACTACGAAGTTAACTACACAGCAACTGTGACTGGTTATACTGCTGAAGCACTAACTAGATGGGGAACATCTGAGGCTGCAACTGCATTCCAAGATGAGGACGAGGAAGAAGACGATATCGAGTTGGCTATGACTGACTACGGTACTAGAGTTACATACGACACAGATAACAAAGACTACATTAAGTTAGAATATCCTGACCAAGAAGTCTATGGTAATGTGTTTGTATCACC
>Ga0209361_1000227_pt1 | contig 59644 bp, 45 predicted proteins | sample SaaInlV_200m_DNA_3_FD_184657 | JGI IMG/M metagenome (GOLD analysis project Ga0209361, IMG submission 184657) | Marine microbial communities from expanding oxygen minimum zones in the Saanich Inlet - SI037_S4LV_200m_DNA (SPAdes) (version 2) | ecosystem: Environmental > Aquatic > Marine >... | reverse complement strand
CTCGCTGATATTCTGAAATATATCCTGACGTGTAGGTTCAGTTGTCCGTTGTGTTGGCGGCACCGTTCCCAACACCGGCCTCTTTGGGTTAAGTGCTTCAAGTCGTACAGAAAAATCGTTCTTGTTTCTTTCATCAACAATGAGTTCAGCATCTGTTTTTGTTGCAATATAAGGAAGGGGGACCATTTCCGTGAGTTTGAACTCATCGAAATGAAGGATAACTTTCTCTTCTTGAGGTGCGATCTGTGTTCCAGATAGCCTTGTTTTTCTAAGCGTAAATCCTTCTCTATAGTGTTCATCAAAATAACGAATGTACAGTGTTATCAGCCCTTCTTTTTCATCTACGGTCCATGTTGCGGTTTCAAGTCCGTTTTCAGATAATGCTGAGCCATTGATCTCAATTTGTCCAAAGGCAACTCGTAATAAGTGTTCTTCTTTGCCCCCTAGACCCTGCGTAAGTACCTCGCTCATCTCTTCTGCGGGTGTGGTCAAGGCAAATTCGATTAACAGATTTTCCTGCTTCAGATCAATTGTTATGAGATTAGAAAATGCGCCTATATCGCGTAGTGTTGAGGCATAGACTTCATCGTATTCACTGAGAGCGGTTGGATTGACAGGCCTTTCTTCTCCCAGGTGAAAAAGAGTAAAAGGCTCATTTAGTTTAAAGGAGCTAGAGCTTAACGGATAAATAGACAGAGAAAAAACATCTATGCTGAATGCCAGAACAAAGAGAATAAAAAATATGGCTATTCCCTGTAATACTTGCCACCACGGAGAACGCCTCTGTGACTGCTCATGCTTTACCATAATCGCACCCTTTTCCTATCTAGTAGAGATTTGATGAATCAATACCGCATTATTTACCACATTGTATTTATTATACATATCTCTGCTTCCTATAAAAGCATTTTATGGGTGTATGGCGCATTTACATGAGTTATTTTTTTCTTTTTTAATTAAATGCCTGTTTACGCAAGTTGTTTTTAACTGTGTGGGGAACCGGATACGGCAAGTGGTATACTCCGCGGATTGAATTGATAAGGAGTTAGAACCATGCTTGTTGTTTCAGATTTTAATGGCACACTTTCACATGGCTCACCGATTATTGGACTAGTAGGCTGGGTAGGCGAAAATCAAAGTAAATTACGAAAAAATATCTATATGGCAAAGATCATGCCATCTTGGTTTTTGGCGAAGCGTGGATTGATCGATTGGAATAAATGGGTCATTGATATGTTTATCAGCTGTATGCCAGTCTTGAAAGATGCAACTCCGGAATTATTTGAAGAAGTCATTGCGTACACAATGGAAACCCAGTTATGGGCAAAGCGTCGACTTGATATGATCGAGCGAATTAGTGGGCATGTACAGCAAGGTGATGAGGTTTATATCGCTACCGGCATGTGGCAGCCAACCGCAGCTCATTTTGCTGCACATATTGGAGCAAAAGGACTAGGTACGGAAATCAAGTTTGAAAACGGACAGATGACCTTGGCCGAATCGATTGCTCATGGGCAGGATAAAGCAGAAAAGATCAAAAGACGTCTGGAGGTGGAACGTATTGATGTGGCTTATGGGGATACATCAGCGGATATTCCGATGTTGGAGATGGCAGACCACCCCGTGGCTGTTTATCCGGATGATAAACTCAAAACAGTTGCGCAGGAGCGTGGCTGGGAAATCTTTGGCGATAGAGCGGATGACTGAGATCACACTACTAGCGACGCAGCCTTATTTATAAAAATCCCCATTATGTTAGCCATCAATAATCCGGAATATGTTGAGGTCTTTGCTTTGGAGATGTTTTAATGCTGAACTGCTTGGCACAAGCATGATTATCTTATATAATCTCACATAGTTGATTTGTGAGGAAATAAAAAATGACACATCCAATGGATCAAAGGTTAGAAAGGTTATCTGGCTCTGTTTGGGCAAAGATCGCTCAGATAGATGAATTAAAAGGGCGATGGATTGGAGGCGCGCAACTCAGCCCACAGGTTTTAGGGAGGCTAAAGCGTTCTGTTTTGGTGACTTCAACCGGGGCATCCACTCGCATTGAAGGCGCACGTTTGTCCGACGAAGATATTGAAAAATTGATGCGTGGGATTTCAATCCAACAATTTACGGATCGAGACAAGCAGGAAGTACAGGGATATTTCGAGTTGCTCAACAATGTGTTTGATTCGTGGCGATCATTGCATTTTTCTGAAAGCCTTATCAAACATTTTCATAAAGAACTACTCAAATATGTTGAGAAAGACAAATTGCATCGAGGAGATTACAAACACTCCGAAAATAAGGTCATGATGGTTGATGCTGCCGGACAATCGGTTGGTGTTTTATTCGACACTACGCCAGCCTGGTTGACCAACAAGGAAATGCAAGAGCTAATGGAGTGGGCTATAGATGCGCTTAAAAACCAAAACCACCATCCATTACTTGTCATTGGCAACTTCCTTGTACAATTCCTGCAAATTCACCCGTTTCAAGATGGCAATGGTCGGCTTTCAAGGGTTTTGACCAATATGCTTATGCTACAGGCCGGCTACGTTTTTATGCCTTACGTTTCGCATGAAAAGATTATCGAGGATAATAAGCCAGAGTATTATCTTGCTTTACGCCAAAGTCAAAAGACTTTCAAAACAGACGAGCCAACGATTGTCCCTTGGTTGGATTTTTACTTGGATGTGACTTTGAAGCAGGCTAATGAAGCTATTGCGTTGCTATCTGCTGAAAATATAGAGAAGTTACTCTCTCCTGCACAATTGAAAGTGTGGAAGTATATGCAATCACGCTCAGAAGAAGTAACGCCGAAAGAATTGTCAGATATGCTTGGTATTCCCAGAAGCACGATCAGCCAAGTTCTCAATCGACTTATGGATTTGAAACGTGTTGAGCGACTAGGGTTAGGACGAGGAACACGTTACAAAGTGATAGGATAAACCCCTATTTACATGAGTTATTTCGTTCTATGAGGTGTTACAGAAATTGGGGTTCGAGTCTCAGCGGGGGTACAACCAAAACTACACCTGCTCCTTCAATTTTTGGAGTAGGTGTCTTTATTTTCCATATTCTATTACTAATATTTTGCTTTGTCTTATCGCAAGTTAGCCTTGAATTATCTTTTTGAGTTCGCATCTCATTAGGTCTTCGAATCAAAAAATGCCCAACATTTATGTTGGGCATTTGCATTTAATCTAAACTGAAACTTGAACCTGCGACCTCCGGATTATAAGTTGCAATTTGGTAGATGTGACCTGCCCCCCAAAGATAATTGGCATATCTGCCCGCATTATCGGATGTGCTACGTGCTGCTAGAAAGACGAATTGCGGATCGCGTTTGTGTATGGCTTGCGCGATTCTCTCCACCTTTTTTCTCTGCCTGGAGAGGAGATTCGCTAAACGCTCAGGTTGTTCGAATATTTCTGAGTGAAGGATCATTTATATTATTTGTATTTCACTTTTCACTTGCTAAACTTATTGCTTGCACTCACCCGACTGATTAGAGAGATAAATCTCCGCCTTTAGAAACTTTATTGAAAATTAACAAAGAAGTTACGGTTAAAACAGCCAAAATAGTGGATAGAGCCGCTGAGATCCCATAATTTCCTCGAATAATTTGCGTGTATATTGCGACTGTTAGCGTTTGTGTGCGCCCTGTGTAGAGGAGAATGGCGGTAGATAGCTCGCTAATCATGGTGATCCAGCTTAGGATTGCGCCAGATACGATGCCAGCCGCCATCATTGGCATGGTTATTTTGTAGAATGTGTTGAGCTTTGAACTACCTAAACTGAGCGCGGCTTCTTCGATGCTTATAGGAATTTGTTGGAGTATGGCAGCACTAGAGCGGATAGTATAGGGCAATCTACGAATAACGAGGCCGACGACCATGATAACCATTGTGCCACTTAGGAGTATTGGGGGTTTGTTAAAGGCTATTAGCAAGGCGATACCAACGACTGAGCCCGGAATGATATAAGGCACCATTGAGATTGAATCGAGGATGTTGGAGAAAACGCCTGAGCGTCTTACAGAAATATATGCTAGAAGCACAGCCAAGAAGACAATAAAAACCAGAGACACTGCTGGGATAGTGATTGTGTTTACTACGGCTTTGCCAACCTTATCGAAAGCATCGTAATAGCTCTGTAGAGAATATCCCGGCGCAAAGGTTAAACCTTTTGTGTTTTTGAAGGATGTATAGAAGATATAGAGTTGGGGCATTATAGAAATGCTGACCAGCGTATAAGCATAAGCATGAATAAGAAAATTCTTTATCCCTGTGGTTTTTTCAGGTCTAATTTTATTCAGTACAGTCATAGTAAATGTTTTTCGTGAGGAGAGATATTTTTGCGTCAAAAACACAAAGGTGGTAATGATGATGGCTACAATAGAAATCGCTGCGGCAAATCCATCGTCTCCACCTATTTCGCTGATAAATTCGTTGAATATAGTGACAGGAAAAGTTCTAAATCCTTCGCCAATCAGCATCGGTGTACCAAAGTCAGCTAAAGCTCTCATGAAAACAAGCAGACCACCAGCGAGGAGGGTAGGCGTAATGAGAGGGATAACGATAATGAAAAAACGCCTTACGCCAGAGACTCCCAAGTTTTCACTGGCTTCCAGAAGGGAGTTGTCTACATTTTTGAGCGCGCCCGAAACATAGAGGAAAATTAACGGATATAGTTGTAGGGTTAGCACTAGCAAAATACCAACAAAGCCATAGATATTTGGGATGGTAATCCCTATTGTTTTGTTGAAAAACTGTGTTATTACGCCATTTCGACCCAAAAGCAAAATCCACGAATACGCTCCGATAAAAGGAGCGGACATAGAAGATAGAATGATGAGTATTCGTAAAAGCCCTTTACCTTTTATTTCATAACGAGCAAAAATATATGCCAAAGGGGTAGCGATAATAACAGTAAGAATAGTTACCCAAAAAGTTACTTTAAAACTATTTAGCAAGGTATTAAAATAATAAGGGGTACTGAAAAACTCAACGAAATAGGCTAAGGTAAATGCGCCAGTTTCTTTATCTATTACTGCTTGAGCCAGCAAATTCATCATGGGGTAGATGAGAAAAACCCCATATAGGCCCAGAAGCCCAAACATTACCAAAGTCCAAAGATCAAATTTTGGTTTTCTGTTCATGTTAGCTCCTCTTTACAAGATTTTCTTTATTTTCTTTTGAAAATAGGTTTACTTTATGACCTTTGATAGATAAAGAAATCTTTTCTCCAACAGCTAATTCATTTTCAAGAGATGATTCTCGTATAACCTCAACAAGTTGCTTGCTATGTTGAAGCTCTACTAGTTGATGTGTATTCAAACCCAAGAAGAAGCTGTCTTTAATAACACCTTTTAGAGAAGTTTCTGTCTCTTCGTGAAGAAGAAAATCTTCTGGCCTAACTGAAAGAATAACATCGCTATTTTCTTTAAGAGATATATTTTCAACGCCAAAACTATAGTTCCCGACTTCAACAAGTCTTTTATTGGCAAGATAATGAGCATCTACAAAATTTGTTCGTCCAATAAAGGTGGCCACAAACATATTGCTAGGGCGGTGATAAATTTCCTGCGGCGTACCAATATGTTGTATTATCCCAAAATCCATCACAGCTATTCTGTCAGAAATCGCCATCGCTTCTTCTTGGTCGTGTGTTACATAAACAGTCGTAATGCCAACTTCTTTCTGAACATCTCGAATTACCTGCCGCATTTCTAACCTAAGTTTTGCATCCAAATTTGACAAAGGCTCATCCATCAGCAATACATCTGGCTTAATGACTAAAGCCCTTGCGAGAGCAACGCGCTGTTGTTGCCCGCCAGAGAGTTGTTCAGGTTTTCTATCTCTATACTCATATATTTGCATGAGTTTCAAGAACTTATCAGCTTCTTCTGTGATAACTTCTTTACCAAGTTTTCTGTTTCTTAAGCCAAATTCCACATTTTGGCGCACGGAGTAATGAGGGAAAATGGCGTAGTTTTGGAAAACCATCCCGATATTGCGGCGACTAACTTCCATGTCGTTAATCATTTTCTCATTAAAATAAAACTCCCCGCCTTCAATCGTGTTGAAGCCAGCAATCATTCTGAGCAGGGTTGTTTTTCCACACCCAGAAGGCCCAAGAAGAGTGAATAATTCCTTATCTTTAATATCAACAGAAATATCAGAGATAACGGTATTCTCACCAAATTTTTTAACTGCATTATTTATTTTTATATTAACACTCATATTGCACCTTTTTTTATTTTAATAGGATCGGAAAATTAAAGGGAAAATTTCTTAAAAAATTTTGAGGATAAAAGTCTTGGAACGAGCTCACCTGCACCCGAAGCGAAGCGGTGTGAGTTTTACTTGAGTGGTGTTGGTCAACATTTTCTTGGCGTAGGCATTGTCCCGCTCACGTTGAGAAGATGTTTGGGATGCAACACTCCAGCCCAAATCACGAGCGAAGCGTTCCATCCTAAAAAAATGGGGAAGACTGAATAATCAGCCTTCCCCAACAAACTTAGTGATTTATTGAGTTGTTACAAAAATCTCCTTGAAGTGGTCTTGGAGAGCTTCTTTGTTTTGGTATACATATTCCATATCTTCTTTGATGACATTGATGTCAGCGATATTGGTCATGTAATCGGGGGTTGCGACATCGGCCATTACGGGGCGGTTGGTGAGAGTTGTGCCGAAAGCATTTTGGATTTCAGCAGAGGTAATGAGGTCAATGAAGCGTTGTGCGTTTACGAGATTCTTTGCGTCTTTGATGATGCCAGAGCCAGCAGGAAGATATACTACGCCTTCTGTCATGTAGATAACTTCGACGTCTGCGCCATCGCGAACGAGGGTTGCGCTGGGATCTTCATAAGAAAGGCCAACGGTGTACTCGCCATCACGAACACCTTTCCAAACGGAGCTGGAGCTGTCGATAACAACGGTATTTGCGAAGAGTTCGGCAACAAATGCCCAAGCTTCTTCATTTTCGTAGTCGCCATCGCCCATAGCATTGAGCATATTGGTCAAGTGTGCATAGGCACTGGACGATGCGGTGGGGTTAGCAGAAACGATTTTGCCAGCCAACTCAGGGTTGAGAAGGTCTTCGTAACCGTTAATTTCAATATCGCCAATGAGTGTTTTGTTGACGAGAATGACGCTACCATCAAGGACATAAGGCGTAATATAGCCGGTTGTGTTCTGGTAGAGTTCCATGATATTGTCATTATTGACAGAAGTGTAATCCTGGAAAAGATCTGCGTTGATCATATAGGTTGCGAAAGCACCACCGTAAGCAACATCAGCGTAGGGATTATTCTTTTCGCCTTGTAAGCGTTTGAAGACTTCACCGGTTCCAGCTGAAATAACTTCAACTTCAACACCATACATTTCTTCAAATACAGGGATGGTGGAGTCGAGTAGGTTATCGCTATTAGGGGAGTAAATGACGAGTTTGTCAGTTGCTTCCATTTCAGGTGCTTCCTCGGCTGCGGGAGCTTCTTCTGCTTCGGCGGCAGGTGCTTCTTCTGCGGCGGGGGCTTCTTCCATTTCAGGAGCTTCTTCCACGGGGGCAGCTGCACCACCACAGGCACTCAATACGAGAGCCATGAGCATGAATACTACAAATAGCATTTTCTTCATTTCTTTCTCCTTGATTTTTCAAAAATAGAATTATTTTGGGATGCACTTTCTTCACCCCAAAACTTTGCACGGATTGTCCACATAACAACCTGCGTGCTTTTTGGACGTTCTTTCACTATGAAAGTTGAATAATTATACCGCTATATTTATGCTGTATCTTGTTCTGATGTAAAAAAACGCACACTTTAACTTAGCTTGGCGAATGGCGAGGTAGGTCTCGAAACTGCGACCTCCGGGTTATAAGCTCAACGATTTGCCCTTACTTATTTCGAACGTTTCTAAATCTCGCCAACTAGTAAACTGTCCATAACTTGTTTTCAGCGTCTGTTCACCACCATAGACAACATGCCCATAATCATCTGGTGCTCCAGCCAATTTCCTCCAATATTGAAGGTTAGTAAAATAGCTGTTATTCATCGTTTTACCCGCCTTGATTTCGATTGGTAAAGCCTTTTCACCATCTACCAGTAGGCAGTCTATTTCTTTCCCTTGATTGTCTTGCCAGAAATAGATTGCAGGTTTTTCACCACGATGAATGCTTGCCTTGATAAATTCGTTGATGACCAGATTCTCAAAAAGTGCACCTTTCATATAGTGTAAAGCAACCTGCTCTTCATCCCGAATACCGAGCAAGGAACAAGCAAGGCCTGTATCATAGAAATAGAGTTTTGAAGACTTTACAATCCGCTTGTTGAAGTTACGATGATAAGGGGCAAGTTGGTACACGATGTAAGAACTTTCAAGAATAGATAGCCATGCTTTGGCTGTATTTGGGCTAATTCCTGCATCGCTGGCAAGCCCTGCATAATTGACCAATTGTCCTGTACGTCCAGCACATAGCTGCACGAAACGGATAAAAGTATTGATGTCGCCAATATTCTTCATCAAGCGAACGTCTTTTTCGACATAAGTCTGGATGTAAGATGGATAGAAGTCCGTTGGAGCTATATCACGATCATATATGCGAGGATATTGCCCTTTGTATATCAAGCTTTCGTAGCGTTCAAAAGCTGGAATATTGGGTTTTAGTTCGGCGATGGAAAAGGGTAACAAGTGGAGGATCGCGGTCCGTCCTGCCAAGGTTTGACTGATCTTTTCCATCAGGAGAAAATTCGATGATCCTGTCAAAACAAACTGGATATTTCTATCCCCATCGACAAGGCTTTGAATGTAGGAAAAGAGTTCAGGAGCATGCTGGACTTCATCCAAAACAGCGCCTTCGGTGTAGTTTGCAAGAAACCCACGAGGGTCCGTAAGTGCGATTTGGCGGATATCAGGTTCTTCCAGAGAAACATAGGGGAGGTGAGGGAAAGTAGCTTGTACGAGGGTCGTTTTTCCAGACTGGCGTGGCCCTGTAAGGGTAATAACTTGGAACTTCTCTGCAAGGCTGAGCATTTTCTGTTGTAGTTTTCTTTTGAACATGAGAGATTACCTTCTTTTGTACAAGAATAATATTACCCATCTTATAGCATATTTCTTACAAATATGCAATCTGATTGCGTATTTGCAGGAAACTACAAACATCCATTTGCATGAGCTGTTTTGGTCTATGAAGAAGTAAACGCTCGAATCCCCGGAAACATTTACTGACATAAATTCCTATTTACATGAGTTATTTTTAGCTCTTTTGTTCTATTTTCTGGTATAATTACAGGGAGAAAACAATAAAAAACGACCCGTAAGTGTGCGCGAACACACGAACGGGTCTAACTCCCGCCGTGGGACCAGCCACGACGAAAGCTGATGCAAATTATAGCACGGCGGGCATTCCAAAAGGAGTCCGCCGTGCGTGATTTCAACCTTGATGCGCTGGCTTTGCTGGCCAGCGAAACTTCCTTTTCCTCCCCATCTAACCTTGAATTGAGCGTGTCCGAAGTGCTGCCGCTGGATCAAAATCCAGCAGCGGTCTATTTGGCTAGGCTCACGAAGAATGGTCGTCGTCCACAGAAAAACGCTCTGGATAAGATCGCAAGAATACTGGCAGGAGAGGACGCTAACTGTTTCAGTATTGACTGGTCTCAAGTGCGCTACCAGCATACGGCAGCCGTGCGCAGTTACCTTATGGACAGATATGCACCTGCTACGGCGAACCGAATGCTCTCCGCATTACGGGGGACGCTGGAGCAAGCCTGGTTACTTGGGCAGATGTCTGCTGAAAACTATATGCGCGCTTCGCATGTGAAGGCGGTTATCGGGGAGACCTTGCCCGCGGGACGTGCGCTATCTAAAGATGAAATAGCGGCTTTATTACAGGATTGCATCAATGATCCGCGCCCAATTGGCGCACGCGATGCGGCTGTGATTGCTATTTTGTATTCAGGTGGGTTGAGGAGGGCAGAGGTTACCAAGCTGGAACTTTCTGACTACAACCAGGAAGAAAGTATGCTGAAAGTGCATGGGAAGCGGTCCAAAGAACGCACTGTGTATCTTGTTGAAGGTGCGATTGCTGCACTGCAGGCTTGGCTAAAAATTAGGGGCGATGAAAGCGGGCCAATATTTGTAACGGTTAACAAGGGAAATAATTTGGTGATGGCAAAGCCATTGAAGCCGCAAGGTATCTACTACATATTGAAAAGGCGTGCGAAAAGAGCAGGTGTAAAAAGCTTTACGCCCCACGATTTCCGGCGTACTTTTGTAGGCGATTTACTGGATGCCGGCGTTGATATTGCGATTGTGGCGAAGATGGCAGGGCATGCTAGCGTGAACACCACTGCGCGGTATGATCGCCGACCGGAGCGAGCCAAACAGGAAGCGGCGAAGGTGCTGAAAGTTCCATATTTGAAAAATGCAGCAGATTAGTTTGGAGTTGAATAATCGCACAAAGGATTTGGCACGGAAATAGACGAGCAAGAGAAAAAGCAACTGCAATTATGCTATACTTTCAGGCATAAAAAAAGCTGGATAGTGCTGACACATTTCCAGCCTGTTTTGTCCACCCCGAGGGAGCGTGGCGCACAAAAATGGTAGCACATTCGCGCCGCTTTCTCTAATCTGAGATGGCGGCGATTTTTATCCCAAGATGGGGGATGTATAGCAGTAAGCAAAACTGGAAAAAAGAAAATATGAGCAATAACGATCTCACATTTATTACCAACGAAGAAAACCAAACCCTAAAAGATCGCTTCAGGGTTTTGATTAAATATGCACAATCTTTTGATGCTCTTGTAGGCTACTTTTACACCAGTGGTTTCTCTGCCATTTATCCTGCATTGGAAAATACAGAAAAGATACGCATTCTGATCGGAATCAGCACGAATAGACAAACCTTTGACCTTATCTCCAACTCGCAAAAAGAAGAACAGCTTGAGCTTGCTTTTTCGCATGGTGAAACGAAAAAAATATTTGAGACGGAAGTTGCAAAAGAGTTAGAAGACTCTGAAGATGATGAGTCTGTTGAAAAAAGTATAGCGACCTTCGTTTCATGGATCAAAAGCGGAAAGCTGGAAATTAAAGCTTACCCATCGCAGCGTATCCATGCAAAACTCTATATTATGACCTTTGATGAAAACTTCCCTGATCGAGGACGCGTGATTACTGGTTCTAGTAATATGACGCAATCGGGATTAGTCGATAATCTTGAGTTCAATGTCGAGCTGAAAAATGTTTCTGATTATCAATTCGCCAAAGATAAGTTTGAAGAGTTGTGGCAAGATGCTGTTGATGTCAACGAGAAATATATTGAGACGATTGAAACAAAGACCTGGCTTAATCAAGATATTTCCCCTTACTATCTTTACCTAAAATTTCTCTACGAATATTTCAAAGAAGAACTCGGTTTAGCGGATGATGTTTTTGCTGATAGTCTTCCCGAAGATTTCATGGAATTACGGTACCAAAAAGAAGCTGTCTTGAATGCAAAGAAGATCGTCAACGAATACGGGGGCGTTTTTATTTCTGACGTGGTCGGTTTGGGGAAAACCTATATTGCTACGTTATTGGCAGGACAACTGGAAGGTAGGACGCTGGTGATCGCACCACCTGCTTTGGTGGATAAAGATAACCCTGGCTCTTGGCAGAATGCCTTTTTGGATTTTGGCATTTCAGGAAGTTTTGAATCGGTTGGAAAACTGGATCGTATTTTAGAGCGGGGCACAGAGCGCTATAAAAACGTCATCATCGACGAGGCGCACCGTTTTCGTACCGAGACCAACCAGACCTACGAGAAGATCGCCGAGATTTGCCGAGGCAAGCGGGTTATTTTAGTCACAGCAACGCCCTATAATAATTCGCCGCAAGATATTCTGAGCCAACTGAAGCTCTTTCAAAACGCCCGTAAAAGTACGATCCCGAACTTGCCAGATTTAGAGACCTTCTTCAAAGAATTAGCCAAGAAATTAAAAGACCTTGACCGCCAAGCAGATCAAGAAGAATACTTACGCGTGGTACGCGAAAATGCACGCGAGATCCGTGAAAAGGTCTTGAAGTATCTAATGGTGCGACGCACGAGAACAGAAATCAAGAAATATTTCGAGAAGGACCTTACCGAACGGGGCCTAAAATTCCCTGAAGTAAGCGATCCCGAAGCACTTTTCTATGAATTGAACGAAGAAGAAGATCGTGTCTTTAATGAAACGATTGAATTAATCTCGCAAGATTTCACTTATGCGCGTTATACGCCGTTGCTTTATATCAAGCGGAAGCTGGATCAATTAGAAAGACAGTCTCAGCGTAATATGGGCAAGTTTATGAAGATCTTGCTTGTAAAGCGTTTGGAGAGCAGTTTCTTTGCTTTCAAGAACTCGATCGAGCGCTTTATCCACTCCTATGAACTTTTCATTCGTGAATATGAAAAGGGGAATGTCTATGTCAGCAAAAAACATTCAAGCAAGATATTTGAACTCTTGGAAAATGATGATGACGACGCAATTGAAAAATTGATCGGTGAAGATAAAGCCAAACGTTATGCCAGCGAAGATTTCGCGGATAGTTTCCTTGAAAACCTTCAAAGTGATCTAGCAATTCTTAGGCAGATTCAAGTGATGTGGTCGAAGATCGACCGTGACCCCAAACTCTTACGCTTGTTGGAAGAACTCTCTACAAATGACGTGCTGCGCGAAAATAAAGTAATCCTTTTTTCGGAATCAAAGGAAACGGCGGTGTATTTGACTGAAGCCGTCAATCGAAAGTTGGCGGGGCAAGCGGTTGTTTATCATGGCAGTTCAGGCGGAGCGATGCGCGAGACCGTCATCAAAAATTTTGATGCCAAGGCAAAAAATCAAAAGAATGACTACCGTATCTTGATCGCCACCGAGACCCTTTCGGAAGGTGTCAACCTGCACCGCGCAAACGTGGTGATTAACTATGACATCCCCTGGAACCCGACGCGGATGATGCAGCGCGTGGGTCGTATCAATCGTGTCGATACTGCCTTCGATGAAATCCATACCTTCAACTTCTTCCCGACGAAACAATCCAATGATGAGATTAAGCTCAAGGAAGCAGCGGAAGGGAAGATCAACGCTTTCCTGACCTTGCTGGGCGGGGATGCGGCTTTGCTGACCGAGGGTGAACCTGTCGGTTCGCATGAACTCTTCAGGCGTTTGTCTTCCAGCAAGACCATCACAGGTGAAGATGAAGCCGAAAACAGCGACTTGAAGTATTTGATGCAGATCAAAGAAATACGCGATGAAGACCCTGAACTTTTTGAGAAGATCAAGCGTTTGCCCAGAAAATCACGCTCGGGGAAAATCAGCGCGAGTATGCCGAAATCTTTGTTGACTTATTTCCGCAAAGGGAAATTGCAGAAATTCTTTTTGACGGGAGAAGAGAAGCCCAGTGCAGAGTTGGACTTTTCATCCGCCGCAGGTTTGTTGGAAAGCCAGTCCACAGACGAGCGACAGCGCCTGCCAGCGACTTATTTCTCTCTTCTGGATCAGAACAAAGAAGCCTTTATTGAAGCGACAACTGAGGAATTGATTAATGCTCAAGTGCGCAAAGGCAGAGATAGCACTTGGCAGATTCTGCGTTTGTTGAAAGGGATTTTTAGCAATACGCAATCGTTAACCGACGACCAGGAAGAATATGTGAAGCTGGTGATCGCAAGGTTGCAAGATGGTGCCTTACCAAAAGAGACTGCCAAGAAAACCTTGAAAGCCTTAAAAGCACAAGGAAATGCAATCGCAAATCCACGCACTGCATTGGCGATACTGCAAATGAATATTCAAGATGGCTTGTTGGAAAGTCACTATGCAGAGAAGAACCCACGCAGCAAGGGCAAGCGTGAAGTGATCTTGAGCATGTATTTAGCGGGAGAATAAACGATGAAAAAAGCCGATGCCGTTAGACTAATTCGGAAGACATTTGAAGCGCCCTTTGCACGTGAAGAATTCATCCACTTTGTGCGTGAGTTGCTGAATAGCTTTGATGAAAGCAAAGCGCATAAATGGAAAACGCTTAAGGAGTCTTTTAGCGAGCATATTGCCAGTTGGGAGCGGATTGGTGTCTATGAAGAAGATGGGAAGCGTATTGACCTTTTGATCGTCCACCTAGAAAAAGAGACGTCACTGGAGCGCGCACGCACGATGCAGCGCAATTTTGTGGCAGGCTATTTGCGTGGGGATTATGGTTCAGACAACGAAAAAAATGCGGCACTGGTCGCCTTTGTTTCAGCAGACCCGGCGGACTGGCGTTTTTCTTTGGTCAAGCTGGAAAACGTACTTGAGTTTACTGAAAAGGGCGTGCCGAAAGGCATGGAGAAATTTACGCCTGCTCGTCGATGGTCTTTTTTGGTGGGGGAACACGAGAACAGCCATACCGCCCAAAGCCAGCTCGTACCACTGATTGCGGATGATGAACATAACCCAACCCTGGAAGACTTAGAAAACGCCTTTGATATTGAGACCGTTTCGGACGAGTTCTTTGATGGATACCGACAGCTTTTTATCGAGACCAAGTTGGCGCTGGATGATGTCCTTTTGGCGGAAGCAAGCCTGAAATCCGAGTTCGAGGCGAAGCAGATCAACAGCGTGGATTTTGCCAAGAAGCTGCTCGGTCAGATTGTCTTCCTCTATTATCTGCAAAAGAAGGGCTGGTTTGGCGTACCCAAAGGCGGAGTATGGGGAGAAGGCTCGAAGAATTTTTTGCGGGAGCTTTTTGATGGTGATGGCAGGCATCGTTCGTATCAGAATTTTTTCAACGATATTTTAGAGCCGCTTTTTTATCAGGCGCTGCGCACGGATCGCAGTTTTCAAGATCATTACGACACTCACTTTCAATGCAAAATTCCCTTTTTGAATGGCGGGCTTTTTGATCCGATTGGGGATTATGATTGGGTGAACAGCGATCTTTGTCTGCCGAACGAGCTGTTTGCGAACGAACAGGAAAAGAATGGCGATATAGGCACGGGGATTTTGGATGTCTTTGACCGCTATAACTTTACGGTGCGCGAGGATGAGCCCTTTGAGAAGGAAGTGGCGATTGACCCTGAGTTGCTGGGCAAAGCCTACGAGAAGTTCAACGCCATCCGCCCTGATAATTTCGACGAATATCAGGAAGCCCTGAGCGACGGCAAGAAGGGCAGCGAGAGCAAGTTCAATAAGAAGTTTGGCGTTTATTACACGCCGCGTGAGATCGTACATTATATGTGCCAGCAAAGCTTGATCCAGTATTTGCATACGGCGCTGAATGAAAAAAACAGTTATCAGGAATTAGGGAGCAGTCAGACGGAATTATTTGGGAATGCGCTCACACGGGGACAATTGAGCATGACGGAAGCGCAGGATTTGCCCGAGGTGACGAAAGCGGAGATCGAGGATTTGATCTTGCGCGGCGACCGGATTAAGGAACATGATGCGCGGGTGGTCGCGAAGGGACGCGAAACCCCAGATTATAAATTTGAGATACCCGACAGTATTCGACTGAACGCTGCGCGCGTGGACGAGGCACTGGCTACCGTTAAAGTATGTGATCCTGCCGTGGGCAGCGGGGCGTTTCCTGTAGGGATGATGAATGAGATCGTGAAAGCGCGTGATGTGTTGAAGATTTACCCGCAGACTTCCGAAGTTTTTAAAACTTCAGAAGTCTCGACTTACCACTTCAAACGCGCCTGCATCGAAAATTCGCTCTACGGCGTGGATATTGACCCCGGCGCAGTCGAGATCGCCAAACTGCGCCTGTGGCTCTCGCTAATCGTGGATGAGGAAGACCCCCAAAATATCAAACCCCTGCCAAATTTGGATTATAAGCTGATGCAGGGCAACTCCCTTTTGGGGCTACCCGAAGGCGCACTTCATATTAACGAAATCCTGCAAAAGCTGGAAAAACGCAAAGAAGAATATTTCGATGAAACCCACCCGACAAGGAAAAAAGAAGCTCGTGAAGAAATCAATGCCCTTTTTACACAACTCGTAGAAAGCGCACGTCAATTTGACCCTACTTTAGGTGTTGTTAATTTTGATTTTCGTACCCATTTCTCTGAGATATTTCACGAAAAAGACGGCTTTGATGTAATAATTGCCAACCCTCCTTATGGGGCAAATCTCTCCGATTCTGACAAGGGGATTTTAAAGAAACGCCATGCTCTTATAGTCCAGCGCATTCCTAATACATTCCTATATTTTTTAGGTGAAGCATATAAACAAACGAACCCAACTGGAAATGTCGTGTTTATCATGCCTAATGAGTTCTTGTTTCAGATTTATATGTCAAAGGCAAGAGCATTTTTCCTGAAAGAGACAAGAATTAATTTCGCTATCAATCTAGGGGAAGATGTTTTTGATGCGATAGTACCAACCTGTGTACTTGGATTCTCAAAAGAGAAAAAGAACTCTTATGATATTCCAGTTTCAGATTTGCGTAATGCAACACTTAAAGAACTCCCGCAACTTTTAGCAACCGATAAATTCCCAAATATTGCAAAAAAGAAAATCCTTGAAGCTCCAAACAGCATATTTTCTTTCGATGTCGAAAAGAGCAACTTAATCCATCGCCTTACTGAACAGTTTGAAAGATTTGAAACATTTTGTGATGATATTGCTAATGGTATTAGCACTAGCTGTGATGAAGTTTATATCATTCCTGAAAAATTAAAGAACGAAAGAAATTTTGAAGATCAGTATAGTAAAGAGTGCATCCGAGGTGGGCAATTTAATCGTTTTTTCACGCCCGAACATACAAATGAATATGTCCTTTATGTGACAAAAGATTTTAATCCTAAGGTGGGACGCAACATTTTTGCTTATTTGCAAGAAAATAAAGATTTATTGATAAAGAAAAGTGTAGAAAAGAGAACGGGAAAACGAGACTGGCATATTCTTTTTAGAGGACGCTATGAAAATTTGTTTACCAAACCCAAAATAATTTTCCGCCAAACTGGAGATAAAATTATAGCTTCTAGTGACAATCAAGTTGGATATTATTGTATTGATTCCGTAAACGTCGGATTGGTAAAGCCTAAATATTATTCTTTAATAAACTATTTTGTTGCTATATTAAATTCTAAATTGCAGGTTTTTTATTACCAAGAAATCTCTCAAGAAAAGGGAAGAGTACTTGCGCAAGTAAAGCCAACCCGCATTCGCAATTTACCCATAGCAATGGGAACGGAAGAGCAGCGTCAAACAATTACAGAGATTGTGGAGCAAGCTATTTCTAATAAAAATGACAACCCCAAAGCCGATACGAGCACCCTCGAAGCGAAAATCGACGCGCTGGTCTACGAGTTGTATGGGCTGACGGAGGAAGAGATCGCAGTTGTGGAGGGGAGAGGGGACTAAAATGCCAATACCAGAATCGCAACTACAAACTTGGTCCAATCAAGGGGCTGTTACATCATCGAAAAACACACACGAATCACTTCGTAGAGCAATAGATTCTTTTTCTAATTGGTCATACGATAATATCCAGTATGAAATGTATTTACAGGGCTCTTACCGAAACTCGACGAACATCTATGGGGATAGTGATGTAGATTTAGTGGTTGAATTAAATTCAGTTCATTATTCCAATTTAACGCAGGAGCAAAAGAGACAATTGGGTTTTTCGACAGTTGATTACAATTGGAGCAAATTTCGTACTGATGTTATTCATGCTCTAAATAATTATTATGGTTCCCATCTTGTCGATACAAGTGCGAGCAAGTCAATAAAAGTGCTGCCTTCGAGCGGACGGCTAAAAGCCGATGTAGTAGTTTGTGTTACTTATAGATACTACGGGCAAATTCCACGTTATATAGAAGGCATTACTTTTTGGTCAATCCCAGAAAATACTCAAATAACTAACTATCCTAAGCTACACTATGAGAATGGAACAACTAAAAATTCAAACACGAATAATTGGTATAAGCCAACCGTAAGGGTTTTTAAAAATGCCCGCAATAGGCTAATACAATTAATGCCAGAGTATGATGGAAATTTTCCATCATACTTTATTGAATGTTTGCTCTATAACGTCCCAGACAGTTTGTATGGTAGAACATATCAACTAACCTTTCTAAGCGCCCTTAATTGGTTAATAGAGCAACTTGAGAATAATTCAGTTGCAGAGTTTACCTGCCAAAATAGGATAGACTTTATTTTTGGCAGTAAAGAAACGCAGTGGAACATTCAACATGCTGCTTTATTTTTAAGGTCTTTAGTAACGATGTGGAGTAATTGGTAATGCACCCATATACAACCGATGAAGAGATAACAAAGAGAGTTTTCATCCTTTCCGCAATCCTCGCTATTAGCCTAACTTGGGTTTATTACACTATTTCTGAAGCATATAACATCAATATACCGTGGTGGTTGGAAACCCCATCTGTGTTGGCCCTGTTTGGCTTTTTTTATTGGTTATTTGACAATTATTTGTGGAAAACAAAGTTGTTACAAAAAACAGAATGGTTTGCTATTCCAAATCTAAATGGAATTTGGGATGTTGAAATAAAAACTTCTCACGATAACTTTGAAGCGACCTATTTAGCAAAGAGTATTATCCGTCAAACAGCGTCAAAGATTTCCATTACTCTCGAAACAAAATTTTCATCATCTCACAGTTTGCACGCATCACTCTTAAAAGTTAGTCGTTTGAATAAATATGAGTTGGTTTATGTATTTGAAAACAGACCAAACACGGACAGACCTGGCACTTTTCAAATACATTTAGGGACAGCGATCATGGCTATCTCAGACGATCTCAAAACAATGAAGTCTGATTATTTTACAGGACGTGGAAGGCAAACAGTGGGGACAGCTTTGTATAAAAGGGGAGATAATGTCGCATAAAGAGAGAAAGTTTGAAAGGCTAGCGATTGATATTCAGGGCATGATGAAAAAAGTTGCTCCCGAATCAGACGCGAGCGCTCTCGAAGCGCAAATAGACGTGCTGGTCTACGAGCTGTATGGGCTGACGGAGGAAGAGATCGCAGTTGTGGAGGGGCGGGATAAAGCCTGAAGATAAAAGGATGTTGGCAAAATGAAAGCACATAAACGCACAATAATAATTTCGGCAATAGTATTCGCCGTTCTTGGCGTAATAGCTTTATATCTTGAATCTATGAATTTATCCGAAAAATATGCTTTTTGGATAAATGTATCTGTAGGCGTATGGTGTAGCAACTTTGTAGTCTTGGTTATAGAAATTGTTAATTATCAAACGGTACGAGAAGACCTGCTTGTCAGTTTCTATAATGATGCCCAAAATCTTTACAATCGTTTATTAGCAGTAAGATTACAGAGTGGGCAGAATGGTACTGACTTAAGCAAAGTAATTCTCAAATTAAGTGAATTGGATTTTGCCCCTATCTTTTATTACCGCAAGTTTTCCTTCTTCACAAGTTGGAAACGATTTAATAAATACAAACACTTACTTGATGACATTCAAAATAGTTTAGTGATGCTATACGATGAAATAACAAGATTTTCAAATCTCTACAACCTATTGTCAGAAGACGAGCAAAAAACACTCAAAAAACAATACTTAGATTTAGACAGAAAAATATTAGATGATGTTCGAGAACACTTGTCCAAACTCAGACTGCTTATACAGAAAAGCTAATATGCTGTTCTATGAGCTACATGGACAACCGGAAGAAGAAATCACAGTTGCGGAGGGCGCGAGAATGAAGAAGGATGGAGAATAAAATAATGCCGAACAGAGATGATTTTCAACAAGCGCTGGACGAACTCTTTGCCTTTGCCAACGAAAAAGGGTTAACTGCGATCACCGTCCGGGCGGGAGAGTTGCATCGGCTGGTGGGTGCCTATCCCGGACAAAATCACCGCATGCCCGTCTGCTGTGCCGTCATGCGCGGTTTCATGCGCCCCGGCGATGAGATCATATCTGCCCCGCCGAAGGGCGACGGCGCTTCACTCGAAATCCGCTATCTTTTTCAGCGAGAAGGACAACCCACTCGGCGAGTGTACGAGGATATCCGCGCTTTGGTGGAAGCCAAAGGCGGCAAAATGGACTTTGTGCGTAAAGGCTATCGCTGGGGCGCTTGGGCGATTCAGATCGACGGGCTGGAACGCACCTTTCCCTCTAATGGTTCCGGTTTCCCGCCGCTGGATCAGCTCTATGCGAGCAGCAAAAAAAATCCCAGTCATTGGTCTGATTACAATGGAGATATTCTGCCAGATGCGGAAGAAAGTTTAATGGCGTTACTCAAAGAAAAAAAGGAATAGATATGGCGAACAAAACCGAAGGCGTTAAAGAACTTGTGCAAGATGTACTCTCTACGTTTTCAGAACCCTATGGTGAAGACATCATTTTGGAGGTCTGCCAGGCAATTGAAGAAAACCAAGAGTGGCTCAGGCGCTATGAAGAATTGAACGACGAATTGAATGATGGGGTGGTCAATCAATGGGCCGGCCATTATGTCAAGTCTGAAACTGGCCAGGAAAGTCTACGTGTAGTCTCGGCCAAAGGGAAGAGTGGGTTGATCAAGTCGTATACGAAACTTGGGCGGGGCTAGGCAATAATATCGTACCCATAGTCCTTAGGATGTTACTCAAATGAGCCTTGAAAACGAATTCACACAAGCACTAGAAAGTACCGTGGATGTTGCCAAGAAACGCGGCTATGTCCCTACATACTTTATGCAAATGCTGGCTGAGTATGGTGGGGTTGGTACGGCAAAACGTTTGCTCGCGAAGTCAGAACTGCAAGAAGGCTTGTTTGAATTGTGGCGGCTGAACTTATTACATGAATCAATGGAAGCAGTTGTCGTGCAAGAAAAATATCAAACCCTATTCACTGAAGACGAAGTTGCCGAGGCAAATCGGCGTCTGGAAGAATTGGGATATTTCAATAGATAAACCGGAGTTCGCTAATGCCATCATTCAATCCAAAAACAAAGTACGACATCGTTCAGAAAGACTTTCCAATTTCAGACTTTCATTTATTTAAAGACGAATTCGTCACTCGCCCCCCATACCAGCGGAAAAATGTATGGTCACGTAAAAAACAACAAGACCTGCTCGATAGCATGTTCCGCAGGTATTACATTCCCCGCATTGTAATCCGTGAAGTGCGGCTGAGCGAAGATCAAACCATCAACGAGGTGATTGATGGTCAGCAGCGCATCACCACGGCACAGAATTTTCTAAGTGATGCTCTTCCGCTACCAAAAAGCCTGTCTGATATTCACCCGGATTTACCGGGGAAAACCCATAGTCAATTGCCAGTAGAAATCCGACGTTTTATCAACCGCGAATTGATTTATACAGCCGATGTAGTAAAAAACATTGCCAATCCGCGTGATCCGAAGCACCAGAAGGTTGCAACAGAAATATTCTGGCGTTTACAGCAGGGGGAAAGCTTGACCTTTATGGAAATCGCCCATTCTCGTCTTTCCAGTTTGGTGAGAAACTTTTTAGTGAAATACGCTGACGACCAAACCTTTGACTTTGAGCACTATGTTCCTATTGATGATAACCCCCATAAACATCATTTCTTCGACATCATCACGCGCAACAACAATCGTATGCAACACTTGGCTCTCCTGGCACGGCTGCTTATCCTAGAGGCAAATTGGGAGGCAAATCAGGGCCCGTGTGACATTCGCGATCTGCAAATCATGGATTATATTGACGAACACCAAAGTGATGATGGCATTGGCAATTACTCTTTTGAAAATGAAAAACATGCCAAGCGAGTTTTGAGTTTGCTGAACAAGTTTTACCATGTTTTCAAAGATGATCCAATGATCGACGAGAATGGCGGGATGCGTGAATTTAATATTGAATATTTCATAATCTCAGTCTATTTGCTTTTACGTCATATTGACACTTACTATGTATTTGATACTGCCGAAGAAAAAATATTCCGCGAATTTGTGATTAATTTCCATACACGCTGGAAATCTGAACGTGATGAATCCGATACTGACATCTTGTATTTTTCCGAAAGCCGTCAAATGAGTGCAAAGGAAATTTCCATCCGAGATCGGATTATTCGCCAGGCATTCTTTGATTATGCTTTGGCAAATGATCACAAAATGCTCACTAAAGATGAGCGGCGGGCGTTTTCTGAAGCAGATAGAATAAAAATCTACAGACGTGATAATGGCTTGTGTAAAGTATGCCTTTCAGAAGGAAAACCAGAGAAAGAAGCACGTGTCCCCTGGTCAGAATATGATGCCGATCATGTCATTCCGCACAGCAAGGGCGGTGCGACATCGCCTGAAAATGCACAAGTGCTTTGCCGGCATCATAACCAGCAAAAAGGCAATCGTGTCTCATAAAGGATACAGGAGATAAAAATGGCAGAAATTAAATATGAAATCATCAAGACAATCGGGGTATTGTCCACGTCTGCGAAGGGGTGGACAAAGGAATTGAATCTGATCAGTTGGAGTGAGCGCGAACCCAAATATGATCTGCGCGATTGGGCGCCTGAGCATGAGAAGATGGGGAAGGGTGTGACGCTAACCAAAGAAGATTTATTGGCGTTGAAAGAGTTGTTGAATACAATTGAATTGTAATTTCCAAAGCGGTGATTTAGACCCACGAGATGTACACTTAATGGAATCAAATCTACGCAGCCAACGACGTTTAGCATCAAGATAATGACTAGGTAACGTTTGGATAATAGAGATTAGGATAACCACGAAAATAGGCTAGCTAAAAAAGGTTACATAACATGGACTTCTCTGAGTGGACTACGATCTTGGAAAGTTACCCACTATTAATACCGGTTTTTTTGCTTTTGGTGGGTGGCGCTTTTTGGTTACAAAGGATTAGAATTGAAACTCTGAAAGACGATAAGGAACGTCTAAAGGAAGAACTTAGAGAAGCAGAAAACTACTTACCTGATATCTTATTAGAAAGATTTAGGGATAGACTCAAAGCATCTTCTGAAGAATTAGCAATTTTGTATTCTGATGAAAAGAAAAACCGGCAAAAAATTGTCGAACTAGAAGCAGATCGTGACAAAACTGCTGAAGATAGAAATAGATATAAATTAGCTTCTGAAGAATTAGCGGTTTTGTATTCTGATGAAAAGAAAAATCGGCAAAAAATTGCCAAACTAGAAGCAGAGCGTGACAAAACTACCGAAGATATGGAAAGAATAATCAACAGTGTGCTAAAAACGGTGGACTCCTTAGAAGGTTTTGATTGTGTGTTTTGTTATGATAAAAAAGAACACGATATAAAACTCCCCTTTGAATTTGCTGGAAAAAACTTGACGGTCGATATCAATGCTATGTGCAATAAATGCGGGCGTAGAAAAATAGAAGCTAAAGTAAATGAAACCGCATAGAGTTACTTAAGGGAGAAATAGGATATGGGAAAACATGACCTAAAGCGCAAAACTTGGAAAAAAATAAATAATCAAAAAAATGATGGCCTTTTCCCAGAATGGTTAGGGTGGCTTTTCGTTGTTGTGGTTGTTATTGTGTTTTTGGTGATGTCTTATTGATAGTTGAGATAACGATAAATAGCCTTAGCATAAACGACAAGAGCCTATAAAAATCAAACTATTCAGAAGAAAACCTACTCCTTATAGGGATAATATGAGCGAAAAAGAAGATCGTCAATCTGAGAAAAATAATAATAACGATATAGCTAAAGATCTAGTTATTGAGCAAATAAAAACTGATCTTAGGGCCGCAAAATACAGATTTTGGGGCCTAGTTACCGCAGCTATTATTGGTCTAATTGGTGTTAGTATTTCATCATACACTAGCTATTATTTGCAAGTCAAAATCCCCATTAGCTTCACCCAAACAGCTGTAGCAGTCCAAATATTTGAGAATTCAACTTCTACAAATACTCCTCCGCATACAAAAGTTCCAACATCACCCGCAACATCCATCCCTACTCAAACACAAACCCCATTAGGCACAGTTATTGACGTACCCAAAAGCGATCAAAATACAAGGTTTTCATATCCGATGACAATTGGATTCTTAGGATTGATGCTCTCTAATATTTCCATTGGTTTAGCTTATATTAATCTAGTAAGATCACAAAAAGTTAGACGCCCACTCCTACTTACTTTTATTATCGAAATATTGGTGACAACAGGTTCCATTCTTTTTCTATATGTTTTACGATATCAATTAACAGCATATATTATCTTGCTCTTTTTTAACTTCGCCTTCTTAATTGTTTTGTATGGGATTACAAAGAGTAGAGACCGTGGGGGAATAATATTTAGTGAAATAATTCTAAAAAACAGTATGGAAATAGACCTTCAGATTGCTTGGGTTCTTGATCAAATAATTGACAATAGAATCAAATCAGAAATATACCAAGGTATTTCCACGTCAATCACTTATATACTCAGAATAATATCTACTTTATTGGGTTTGGAAGATGCAGGTAATCATATTGCTGTGTTAGTAGCTGACAGTGGGAAATTTAAAATGGTAAGTTCAGCTGGATTGACCTTACCATCGATTAAGTATATCGAAGATAATTTCAGTTACCAAGACCCTCCTGTTGGTTTAGCTGGATATGCGATTTCCAAATCGGAAATAATCTCAATCCCAGATATGCAGAACGGATATGATCATAACTACGAGAAATGGGTAAGGCTCTCTTCTAGAGACAAGGCGAAAGGTTCAGTGATAGCAATACCCATTTTTAGATCATTTTCCGCATCTTCAAATTCTATTGGTGCATTAACTATTACAACAACACGAAAAAATGCATTTGGATCTGGGTACGAAGATTTATTCGAACTTTTTACATCAAAAATCGGTATATTACTCATGATTAAAGAAAGTATTGAAAAAAACAGTCATATGGAAGAGAGAGATACCAAATATCAAAATGGCATCTCAGCTCCGAAAGATGATGACAGTATCAGACTGTTTATTCACCGTCTATTGCAAGGTGATATTTCGATTGAAGAATATCAACAAGTGGTCGGAAAAAATAAACAATGAGAATTGGCGAACTTTTTTATCTGAGCCTGAACATGTTGGCTTGTGAGTCCTACAGCTACTTTACAGCTTACAGGGTGGAAGGTATGGAAATAACAGAACAAATGTTCTGTTATTCTTCTCTCAAAAACCAAACAAATTACTCCGCAGAGTAAATAATATACGTATGTGAAATTTCTCTTAATCAATCGGTTCCATGTTCTGCAAAGAATACGGGAAAATACTAACCGCTCTGGAGTTGGTTCTAAAAACGTTGGATTACTAGCCCCCAATAATATTTGAAAATAAAACGCCCCGTTAGGACGTTTTGATTGTAAGGTAGTATCCGTTATTCCCAATGAATAGAAATTACTTTACTACCGAACATGATAGTGCCCCTACGGGGGCTCAAACCCCGGTTTTGACCTAATTTGATAGTCCAAAATAGCTCATGTAAATGGTAGTTTATTAGTGCTGCGCTTATCAACATTATCCTCAGGTATGATTAGTATTATGGTACAGTAAGGCTAGATGAACTATGTGCGTTTCTTGAATGATATTTGGAGGAGACATGGATCCAGTTAGTTTGATTATTTCTGCTTTAACCGCAGGCGCTGTGGCTGCTTTGCAAGAAACAGCCGGGACAGCAATCAAAGATGCTTATCAGGGTTTGGTTTCCTTGTTGCAGAAAAAAAACAGCAAGGATCCAAAGGCTAAGGCAGTTTTAGAGGGCCATGCCAAGGATCCAAATACATGGCAAAAGCCGTTGGAAAAGTCAATTCAAGAATCAGGGGCAGCGGAAGACAAGGAAATACTCCTGGCTGCTCAAAAATTAATTGAGTTGATGCAATCGCAAAAGTCATTGCCAAAGTACGATGTGAAAATTGAAGGTGATGTGCAAGGGTTTGTTCAAGGGGATAATGCTAAGGTTACGATGAATTTTAACAAACCTGAACGAAAAACAAAAAAGAAAAAGTAATTGAGAAGGGGGAGATGATGCTTCAAAAAGATAAACCTGAATCAAAGATTGAAATCAAGGATTTTCGCAGATTCGTTATTGGCGAGTTTAAAACTTAGCATGAAAAAGGGATCTGAGATTGACCCATACGCTGCGCGCCACTTAGTGGCTCATATTTCCCGTACGAAAAATACGCGTAAGCTATATGATTTGGTAATCAGCCAAGATTGGCGCCAAATTTCAAGTGGTTTTGACCCAAGTCTTCGCCTGATAAACGAAGATATTGAGTTAGCTTTCAGGGTTATTGAGGGGGCTGTTTTCAACCCATTAGATTCAGAAAAACCTAAATTACTCGAATTTCATCTGGCATCTCTCAGCGCGCTGGCTTGGCTTTCGGCACGACTGGGCCAGTCTGCTGGAACGCTGACACCAGGCATGCTTGAAGCTATAACTCGACTTGGTGATAGTGAACAAGCCCTGCGCCGCGCTTTGACAATTCCTGATATTATCAATCAGGCGAGATGTATGATCCAGATTGGCTTAGGAGCATTTGAGACAAATCAGCATGCTTTTGCCAATCAGGTTTGGGAACAAGCCTATAATTTTCTTGCTTACGCTCCTGCCGATTTTTTTAATTATGCTTTTGAAACCCAATCTCAATTTGTTTATGTCCTTGCCAAAACTGGAAAATTTCGGCGAGCTGCAAAACTTGCTCAGGAAATAGACGATAGCGTTCGACGCGGGGTCGATCTTGCAGAAGGCGTGGTCTCCACTACTCAGATCGCATTAGCAAAAGCATGGGCAAGTGTCGGGGGAGTTGAGAAATCTATACAAGCAGCACGCGAACCAGGGGATGTTGATAATCTATTATCTGGCATTTACGAAGCAGTGGGGGCTCAACAGGTTATTTATCAGAAAGTTTCCCCATTATTTTTGGAAACTGCACTAAGTTTACGTGCGGAATTATCCGGTTCCGAATCATTGAGAAAGCTGACTGAAATCCTTGCCCTATGCGGTCAAGTAGAGTCGGCTTTTGAGCTCATGCGGGAAGAAAACCTTGCCAATAAGGCCTGGATATTAAGGGCTGGACTCACTTATGCGCTTGCCAAAGGTGATGGGGAATTATTATCTATTTTTAGCCATCAAATTCTGGAAGAAATTTCGAAAAGCCCTGGATCAGTAGAGCGTCTCACGGAATATGCAGCATTAATTTTGGGAAGTCACCAAGACACAGCGGGGGGAGAACTTCAAATTCTATTACCTGGGCTTCGTGAGGATTTTGATCAGTGGCATCATCAACTCGATAGGGAAAGGCTTAGTCGTTGTGCACTGGCCTTCCTCTGGTTGGGAGATGAGACACGTGCGCAACAGGCTGTGTCACAAGCGCTCCAAATTGAACTTCCCGTAGATGACTGGGATGAAACTTACGCGTTGATTGGCTTTGCCCAGCGCTTTGGTAATGAGAGGGATGGCGATAGATTGGCAAGCATTTTATCGTGGAGTCGAAGCCGAACTGATGACTGGCAAAGGTCGGAAGTGGAGGTTGCAGTCGCAAAAGCAGCTTTACAGATGGGGGAGGATGCAATGGTTCAGGATGCCACCGAGAGTCTCTTTCAGACCGCATCTGATGCTCAGGTTGTTTCAAAGCACCCTAATTTATTGGGAGCACTTGCGGTTTGGTATGGGATAAAAAATAATGACCTTCAGCATCCCAAGGTGCGCGATTCGGTCAAGAAGGCTCTCGATTATTTAAAAAGTGATCCAGATGATGTTGATGCTATTGCTTATCTGGGATTGACTTTAGCAGAAAATGGTCTGGAGGATTGGGCCAGAAAAATGCTAACTCAGGCAATCCAGTTGCTACACAAGGAAAATGACCCCAATACAGTTGCGCGTGCAATCGGGACTATTGCCAACCTTGCGGCAATTTTAAAGGATAAGGATGCACTTGGTGAGTTACAGAAGATTTCTCTCGCGGGCGATGACGAGTGGCTCAATGCAGAGGGACTTTTCTGGGTCTCAGGCTGGTGGGCTGTACTGAATGAAGGAGAAAAGGCACGCCAACTCTTTATGCAGGCTCTTCAACTCGGGGCATGGGAAGGTATAGAAGAACAGAAAATCGAATTGGCTTGGGATGATCCAACCCAGGTTGATCAGCTTCTCTTGGCTGGTAAATATATTGGCTGGCCTTCAACAAAGGTTGCGGAATTATTTGCAGCACTCGCAATTTTGGTCGCTGACCCAAAAGAGTGGCATATTACTTTTGGAATAGATGTGTTGGAAACGATTCCAGAAGCCTATAGTGAGAAGCGTTCTTTGTGCCTTAAATTGCTGGCAGAGGCCGATGAAAAAACAAGAACTCAACCTCACGGGATCGTGCAGCTCACTGTAAAAGCTCTCCACCAAAGTAAATCCCGTCATACGGGCGAAGTTTGGGCGGTATTGCGATCCTGTGTACCTCACTTGTGCGCTCATCTGAACGAGAAATTATCCCTGCAAATATGGGATGAACTGGAAAAGGTTCGTCAATCTTTTTGATTGACTGGATGTCTGAAATCCTCTATTATTGATATGCCTTCTATAAAACTGTGAATCTGGGGAGGATCTTCTGATGAGCAATTCTCAATCCAAGTACGGTGCCGACCTCTCTAATTCTCAGGGGGTAGTTGTTGGCGAACACAACAAGATCTATCAATATTTTCAAACACCAGAAAATACCGGCATAGCCAGCAAACATATTGGTTTTCAGCCGTTGATCGCGGATAAAACGAATAATTTTGTTGGTCGAGAATTTGTTTTCGAAGCCCTAGATATGTTTTTACAGGAAAATGCGTCAGGCTACTATCTAATCCTTGGGGAACCAGGCATTGGCAAGACAGCAGTATTATCTCAATTAATTAAAACTCGCGGTTATCCACACCATTTCAATATTGCACCACAAAATATTCGCACGCCACACCAATTCTTGACCAATGCCTGCGCCCAACTTATCGCCCGATATGACCTCAAGCACAAGTTTATTCCTGAAGATGCGACTGAGGATAGCAATTTCTTACTGCAATGCCTGGAAGAGGCCACTGCCAATCCTGAAAATCATCCGGTCGTACTGGTCGTGGATGCCCTGGATGAATCCGAGCGAGACAATCTCCCTGTACGGGTAAATGCTTTGTACTTGCCTCCGACATTACCGGATGGGGCTTATATTGTGGTCACGTCTCGCCCACTTGATGATCAAAAATTAGAGGTTTCCAACCTGCACAGGCTTTTTCTTGAGCCGGATTCTGATGGCAATTTACTCGATATCAGGGCTTATATTGAAAGCTATTTGCATACAAGTGAGAGCTTGCAAGCTGAGATAAAAGATCAGGATATCAGCGAGGCGATTTTTACCGAGAATCTGACTAAATATAGCGAAGGAAATTTTATCTATCTGCGCTACGTGTTACCTGCAATAGCTGATGGAAAGTTTAAATTCAATCTGGAAGAAAGTCAGAATGGGAAGTTTGAAAAACTTCCTCTGGGCTTAGCCGCATATTATCGCGGGCATTGGAACGGTATGCAGATTGCTGAGCCAGAAGCCTTCGATGATCTATATGCCCCGATTGTGTGTATGTTGGCTGTGGTGCGCGAACCGGTGACAATTGATCAATTGCATAATTGGACTGGTAAGGAGCGTAAATATATCCGGCGAGCTATTGCCCAATGGAGGGAATTCCTGGAAGAAAGCCAGGCCGAAACAGATGAGAAATATCGTGTTTATCACACCAGCTTTCAGGACTTTTTGGGCAAGATGGTCGATCTGAAAAGCTTTGATGAGATCATTGCGCGTTATTACTTGGGGAGTCTGGGGATGGAATGAGCGCCATCAACTCGTACGTAAAACTTGACGAGTACGGATTACGACATATGGGGGAACACCTCTATCGCTTGGGACCAGAATATTATTCGCGACTGTACGAACTTACCATATCGCGTGGTTGGCATGATGCCCAAAGGGAATTTGACTCCAGTTTCCAGACCTATTCAGGCAGTCTAGATTGGGCTTTCAAGGCTGCTGAAAGCGATCAAAAGGGCTTGGCTATTTTGCCGGTCATCAGTCTATTGCAGGCGACCATCCGCTCATATGCCGGGAATATTCCACATGAAGCTGTTATCTTACTTTCTCAGCTTGAAAATTACCAACAGGCACAGGCATATGCCGAAGTGCAGGCTGAAGCACTTGCCAAATGTGAAAGGCTGACCAAACTAGCCGTATCCGCCTGGAAAGAAAAGAAAATAGATCAAGCTCAAAAAGTCTTGAAACAGGCTGAGGCCATAGCACTGTCCGACCCAAACCTGCGAACCAGGGCCCAAGCGCTGGGATTAGTGGCTGGAAGCGCCCATCAGATCGACTATCTGGCTATTTACGAGATGGATATCCAGTTTTTGAAGGAAATATTGGCTTCACAAGTTTGGCCATTTGCTCAAGCCTTGCGTAAGTACGATCTCCTCAATCAGCCAGATTACATCTTGGCTGTTTTGGAATGGGATCGTACGAATAAAATGAGGCTCCTAGGAATAGGAGGGTGGTTGCATGATGAATCCTTGCCAACAATTGCCGGTGTTGCCGCTGCAAAGAAGGATCGCCCTCTGCTCGATAAGATTATAGCCCAACATAAATTTTCCATTTCAATCTCCAATGATCTGGCTTCTGCTATGACCAAGGAAGGTTGTTTAGAAGCAGCTATGGAGATTATATTTGCACAACATCAACGCGGATTAGATACGCTTATCATTCGAGAGTCAATGGCACGGGCAGCAGGAGAGGTGGGTGATATTGATACCATTGAGTACATTGCTCAGATAACGCTATCTCCTCCCGAAGATGAAAAAATGCGGGTCGCAAATGAGCGAGATCTGGATGAGCGTGTCGATGAGTTGAAGGATTGGTTTGCAATAAAGGCAGAGAGTGCATTGAAACGCGCAGGCGGAGGTGTTTTGGGGATAAGCTGGGAGCGAATGGTGATCATGCTGGCTGGGGTGGAAGGGTTGCTTGAGCATCACCCTGATAAAGGCCGCATCCTATGGGATCGCCTGGAGAGTGAGAGCAATCGGGTTGGAAAAGCGGTTGCACGCGAGGTAAAAAGCCTGCTTTTCACTGATTCTGGTTCTCCGCACACAAAGGGAGATCGCTCTCCCCGATTGTTGCCGATGCTCTTAAATGCAGGCTCGCGGGTGGCTGGCTGGAAATTTTGGGATATGGAAGGTACTGGTACAGATGAGATGCTTGCTGAGCTCGTCGAGATTAAGGTACAAGCCGGCGATATTCAGGGTGCTTTGTCGGAATTAGAAAGAATCACAGACCCCAGCAACTGTAATGAAGCCCTTTTATCTCTTGTAAAGGGAACTTGCCAGCTAGGACAGTTTGAAGAGGCTTGCAATCTGGTAAAGAAAATAAAATCTCCAGGCCCTCGCAAAATTGCCTTGGAAGAGATCACCAAATCATTAGTTGTGGCTGATCCGGAGCAGGCACGCACCATTATCCCTCGCATTTTTTCCTTGGCTCACTATATTGCCGAGGAAGAACAAATCAATCATTGCGTGCAGTATGCAGCACTAGTCCGATCTTTCTCTGAAGACTGGGACGTAACCGATACAATCAATTGGATGCAAAAGGTTGGATTAGAGCTCAACCTATCAGCACTAGTAAGTTTGAGTCAGGCTGCCGCGAAACAAAAAGATATTCGAAGTGCAAAAAGAATCTTTACAGAAATTGAAAGTCGATTATCTTTCCTACAGCAGAAAAACATCTTACCTACCAGATTTACCACAACCTTTTTGCAGGGGGCGAGTTCGCAAATCCAACCAGTAGATCAACTGGCAGAGATTGTGGAGTGTTGGAGCACTATAGTAGAGGAACCAAATTCTCCGTGGCTTGAACTTGCCCGACGCGTATATGCATTGACAAGGGCATGGGTAGATAAAAACAAAATGGCACAAATGTGGTCCTGGCCGGCCTTGGCTCGAGCAGCTTGCAACCTCAAAGATCGGGATGTATTGTTGACAATGTTCAAGCAAATGCGCAAGGTTGCTGGCCCAGGTAATATAGCTGTAGATCGAGCGCTCGCCAAGATCGCTGTCGGCCTGACCAGAACTGGAGACTATCTCAAGCCTGGTAATAGTATTTACCCTCCTGCAGTAGAAGCAATCCATTGGAAATATTTCAAAGCCCAAGCTCTAGCCGAAATGTCCGAGATTGTTCGCATGACATTACCGCGAGATGGACTTTTTGGCAAAGGGCTTAGAAGTGATGAGATCGATATCCGAGCGAATGCTCTGCTTCATCAGAGCAAAGTGCTGTTGGGGTTACATAACAGGCAAATATTTACTCCCAAGTTCAAATCCATTCCGATAATTAAAGCGATGCCTTCTAGCTTATCAACAACCATGAATACTCCCCCTAGAGAAGTAGCGGTAGAAACACTTAGTAAAATTGCCAACATTTATTCTAGCCGAGACATGATAGAAGAAACGAAACAAATCCCCACATTGGTTGGCGACCGTGATCGGCCGCAAATCTCTCTAATAGTAATACACGCGCTAACTAATAATGGAATGGAGAGGGAGGCACAAGATTTACTAAAGGAATGCAAATCCCGTACGGAACTATTTTTGGGAGGGCTTAGTCTAACGAAACACAACTCTCCACAGACTACAAAAGCTCTGAGCTTAGTCGCATCCATATTTTGTGAAATTCTTGAAAACCCTAAAACGCTAAAAATCTGCATCAATTCCTTGCAAAAATTTCAACCAATGCTCAAAGAACACTTCATCCGTGAGTGTTTACGCGGGGGAAGGCAACTCAACAGGAAAGAAGGCCTACTCGTAGTTTGCGCTCTTGCTCCTCTGTTGGCCTCATTGGTAGGAATACCTACCTGGCAGAAGTGTGTGGAAAAAATCGTAGAAACAGAGACATGGTGATAATGCACAAAAGAGTATTGCTTGTGATTGGTAAACTAAGGCGGGCATTGCCTTACTGCCAAGTTGTTGCTGCCAATAACAACGTTCTCGTATGATTGATGCTGTCCTTAGTATAGTGAGAGTATCGTTGTTTTAACCATATAATTCAGCTCAAAATAGCTTATGTAAATGCAAATTTCCTATTTCAACAGAATTTTCTCAAAACCAAATAAAACGATAAGATAGCAGGGGTAGGTCTCGAATCTGCGACCTCTGGGTTATGAGTTTCCGGCCTTGTGGAAGCCATTTTACAAAGCACAACTTCTCTGACGCACTTTTAACTCGTCATCTATCTTAATGGAGGTAAATTACCTCGCTAAAAGGGTAGTAGCAATCTTGGCAACGATCAAGGCAACTTAGATGCTTCTACACAGACCGATCACTCCATTAGTGTTTTGAAGACTGTTCTTTTTTCTTTGCCAGAAGTTGCCGTATCCGCGCATGGCGCTCACGGGTGAGTGGGTAAAACCATGCCATCAGGATGGCGCCGATCAACATCAACGCACCGACAGGGCCAATGAGAACGCGCATTGCCATCAACGCAGAAGGAAGCTGGGTAAACTGTGTCACTCCCTCCGGTGGAGATTGGTAACCAAACCATCCCAAAACCTGCAAACCCAAAAAGATGGCGACTGCGCCGGTCAGTTTACGGATAAAATTCTTGACCCCATAGTAAATTCCCTCCTGGCGACGCCCTGTACGAAGTTCATCCCACTCGATCACGTCAGGGAAAATAGAATCAGGAAGAACGTGCGCGGTGGAGACTGAAAGCCCAGCTAGCACCGATAAAACCAGCATGATTGTTATTTGTCCGGGTTGAATAAAAAAAATGACCATTAAAACGACCGTCCAAAAACTCATCCCGATCATGTAAGCCTGCCGCTTGCCCAATTTGCGAGCGAGCCATACCCAAAATGGAAGTACGAGCACAGAGGTGACCAGCAAAAACGCGAAGACTGCTGATTCAAGAGGCAACCCCAGTGACTTAGCGAGCAAATTACCTCCTGCGATCCAGTAAGTCAGATAAAAGGGGAGTACGAGCGCCACAAGGTCGAAAGTGATCCAGTTGAGTGCATAAATGCCGGTTGCAAAACGGAAAGGGACATTTTGCCACGTGGTCCGGATGACATCGGCAAAGGGCGTATGCTGTTCCTGCTCGATCTCTTCCTCGCTTCGTTCTCGCTCTTTGATGGTAAAGAAAATTAACAAAATCGGAATAATCGCCAGCCCGCCAAATAGCGCGGAGACGATCTGGTAGCCTTGTTGTTGAGTTGCTCCGGAGGCCAGTACCATGTCTACAATTACAGGGGCAGCAACTGCGGTGATCAATGAAGCAAGAAGATTGAAAAACATGCGATAACCCGTAAGTGAGGTGCGCTCATCATAATCAAGGGTAATTTCGGGCGTTAGTGCGTAAAGCGGCACAAAGATGAAGGTCTGAAGCGTATCGCTGAGCATATACGCCAGAGAGACTGTAATAGCCAAGGCTATTTGGTTTTGCCAGGGAGGCGCCCACCACAAGAGGGTAAATGCCAGTCCGTAGGGAATGGCAAACCAGAGCAAAAAGGGGCGTCGTCGTCCCCAGCGCGATTTTAGGCGGTCGCTAAGCATCCCGACAAGCGGATCGTTGATGGCGTCCCAGATGACGCCGAGGAGCGCAGCAACCGATGCGAGTCTTGCATCAAGACCGACAACATCAGTCAGAAAGATCGCGTAGAAAATCTGACGGAGCGTGCCAAAACTGGCAATGCTCCAATCGCCTGAGCCAAAGATGACTTTTTTCCAAAGTGGAATACGTTCATTTGTTGAGAGAGTGATTGCTTCAGACATGATGACTCCTTTGATGCGGGGGGATGGGAAAGCGCGTTTACTCTTCTCTTGTCAATCCGTCTAACAAATCTAACACCAACTCTTTTAAATCTCCTCGATTGGGGAGCGTGCCAATTAATCCGTACATGGGCGCCATGCGCTGGGGTAAACCGCCTCCGCCGCCCAAAAGGGCAGAGAATTTCTCCATGATCGACGTCACCCAGGTTTCAGGCAAGATACGTACGAGAAAATCGGTGATTGAAATCACCCATCGAGAAGCTACTTTGCGAAATGATGGGCGACGCACCACATCGACCGACTCGGTCAAAGCGGCAAGGAATTCATCCACAACATCAGCGTGCATATAATTAACGGTCATATGTAAGCTAGCTGGGAAATGCTGCCGATCCAGATGCCAGCCGCGTTCGTGGAGTTCATCGGCAACCTCGTAGATCTCAATAGATGGATTATCGGAGGCAATCGCGAAAACACTCATCTCTGGCTTGCCGAGGGTTTTTATGCCCGAAATGGCATTGATGCCTGCCTGTATTTTTTGCGCAGTACGCATGACTATCTCTGTAATTTCGAGGTATCCCTCCTCTCCGAGATAGTTCAAAATCGCCCACGCTGCCGCGATTGGGCCAGCGGGGCGGGTTCCTGCAATGGTCGGTGATGGGTAAATTCCGCCCGACCAATCGGTGGAAACGAACATCTGGTAACGACGAATTTCTGGCGTCCGGTATAAAACAACCGATGCACCTTTTGCCGCATACGCATATTTATGCAGATCCGCAGACATGGATGTTACGCCCGGCACACTAAAGTCAAAATCAGGGATTGGGTAGCCCAGTTTCTTGACAAAGGGGAGCATAAAACCACCCACGCAGGAGTCGGTATGGAAGAGTATCCCTTTTTCTTGGGCGATGGCTGCCAACTCGCGAATAGGATCAATAACGCCGTGTGGGTAGGCAGGTGCAGAGCCAACCATCAGGATCGTATTTTGCGTCACAGCGGCGCGCATCGCATCTACGTCGGCACGAAAATCGTCGCCGACGGGCACAAAAACAGTTTTGATGCCAAAATAATGTGCTGCCTTTTCGAAGGCAGGATGTCCGCTTCGGGGAAGGACGATTTCGGGGGTGGTTGCTAGTGGAAGGTGATCCCTTGCCCAATCACGGGCGGTTTTGACCGCGCAGAGAATGGAATCCGTCCCACCGGATGTCATATTTCCCGTGACCTTTTCATCGCCGTGCAAGAGCGAAGCGGTCATTGAGACTACTTCGGTTTCAAATTTTCGCAAGCTGGGAAAGGCGGTCGGATTCAGACCATTTTCAGAGAAAAACATCATGAAAGCGTCTTTCAAAAGGGAATCGATTTCTTCGTTGATGTGGTAGATCAGGCCAAACGCCCTCCCTTTTTCCCACTTTACATCCTGATCGCGCGCGACACGCATGCTTTTCAAAACTTCTTTTTTGGAATTTCGTTTTTTGGGGAATCGAGTCATCACAATTCATCCTTTGGCAATTTATGTTTTCAAGCAGCCTTTGCCTTGCTTATACTCCGATACCCCGCTCTTGAATATTATTTGTGATTATACAATACGCCTTATTATTTTCAACAGCAATTACTTAAGTTGGGACAAAAGATCGGATATATTTTCCATCAACTAATTCAGCGAAGATTTTGAGAACAGACAAAAAGCATGTAAAAACTAAAAGACATATCCGAGCTAAAACACTTGTTTCAAGACCCTACCCAAAAAAACTACTTCGAAAAGAATAAATAGCTTATGTAAATCCTAATTTGTTTCGATCAGCAGGTCGTAAATAGCTCATATAAATGACCGAACTCGTCAGGCTCATAACCTGGAGGCCGAAGGTTCGAGTCCTTCCCCCGTTACGAAAAAAGACACCTAAGAGGTGTCTTTTTTGCTTACATCTAAGCGAATTCAGCAGCTAAACCTACGAACTCCGGGTCACAGACTACTGAGGTATGGAAGGGTTTGTAACCCTAGAGTCGTAGGTATGAATCTCGTCTCCAAAATAGGATGCGAAAAAGCACCTCCTTCAACCCGAAGCTGGTGCTTTTAAACCAAGGAAAACATCTAAAAAGTGTCTCTCAGCAAATACTACTTTTTCCCAAAATGCTTTGACATCGCACACTTTGATGCACGTTTTATCGGCGGTGAAAAGTCTCAGTCATTTAGGCTAATTTTCATAGCGTTGCTATCTCGATATATGGCAACCGACCGTCTAGTTTTTGCCCTAGCCCGTCATTTTTACTTTCCCAAGAACCCAGATACAACTGGCTGTGATATTTAATATGAGGGTATTTGCGCGCCACAGCCAGTAGAGGATCAACAGTAGTTAGTCCCAGCATCAAATAAGCGTAACTCCGTTCGGCTGCCAAGTTATAGATCGCTCGCAGAAGCGCGGCGAATACATCGGCATCATCATTGGCAATACAGATGAAGCTGGCATAGGCGGAGTGAATGTGCTCCCCCAGGTTGGGCAGGGGCTGCGCTCTCAGCAAACGAGCACCCAGATTGTAAAATGGTTTCACCAACTGCAATGAGCGGTCGTATTCTTGTACGATGGATTGTTTGTACCCGCTCTGATCCCACAAACCGAGTACCCCAACAATTGCACCATCCCTGCGAGCAACGATGAAATCGCGAGTGTCGAAATCACGGGTAATCTCCCCCTTGGTGAAATCGGCCGCTGAATAAACGGGGAAGAATTGCCGTTGAGGACCGTGTTCCTGCAGAAAAGTGACTATCTCCGGTAGGGTTTTGAGGGAGCCGCGTTCGATTTTCCCATCAAAAGGGAGTGCTTTCATCGGGTTGCGCAGGATGATTCCCAAGGTGTAGATGCGGGCGATCTCTCGGGCTGAGGGAAAATTCCGGCGGCGACGCTCCACTAAAATTCCGCGTGAGATTCGGTTTTCAGCGGAGATCACACCCAAATAGGTTGGGGTGCGCCCGTCGGCGTGTAATTCCTGGAAGAAGCTTAATCCCCGATGGAGCAACCACAGGCTACGATATTTTTCTGCGATCCTGATCTGTCCCACATATCCCAAATCCTGAGGAATTCCATTGATGAAGTGTGAGCGTACAGCCCGGCAGAGCACGCCAGCAATCTCTTGGCTGGCGGTGTGCCGAAAAATGATGGTCTGCCAGAAGGGCCCCATGGTGGAACAACCCGCAAAATAGTTCGTCTCACGCTCAAATGCGACTGTGATGCGCCCCGGCATGGGGGTCTCCGCGAGTAGTTTGCGCAGGGCAGGATCATCGGAGGGTTGTGCAAGCTCAAAACTGAATTTCATGGTTCACTCCAGCCCTAGGTACATGCCGTGCTTTTTGAAGCTCTCCTGACGGAACAAGCGGCTGTACATGGCATAAATAGCAAAACGATAGAGCGAACGCAAATTGGTGCGCGGCTCGAGCGCCCGCCAAATGATATTCTTGACGCTGTTGAATTCTTTGCGACAATGGAACCCCAGCTCAGTAAGCTCATCGGCACTCATCCTGGCAGGGCGGAAGGCGGCGTAGTTGAAACGATATTCCGGATGCAGCCACCACTGACCATCATAGAGCAGGCGGTCTTCGGTCTGCAAACGCTGGTAAAGGGGTGTGCCGGGGTAAGGCATCAGCACATTGAAAGCTGCAAAGGTGAAGCGATTTTTTAGAGAAAAATCCAGCAATCTATGAATCGATTCGGGGGTGTCGTGGTCATGGCCAATGGTGAAGGCTGCCCAAGTTTGCAATCCATGATGGTGCAGGATTTCGATCTCTTCTGCGTAATGGTCTGTGCCTCCGCTCAGGTTGGGCACTTTGCCCATTTCGGCCAGGTTGTGAGCATCGATGGACTCAAAACCGATCACGTTCCCCAGACAGCCGCTGGCAACCATCAGTTCCATCAACTCGGGGTCGCTGGTCATATCAATACTGGCTTGTGAAACCCAGCGGATTTTGAGTGGGATCAGGGCGCGGAACAGGGCTTTTGCAGCCTCGTGGTTTGCTAGCAAATTATCGTCGACAAAGAAAATGTGGCGTCGGGATTGAGTCTGGATTTCATGGACAACTTCATCTATAGCCCGACAGTGGTGTTGTTGATCAAAATAGGCACTGACGGCGCAGAACTCACAGGCAAAGCGGCAGCCGCGACTGAACTGCATCAGGCTGAGGGGGAGATATTTTTTGCCTGAAAAAATCTCGCGACGAGTCAGCAAGCCTGGTTGGGGGACACCGCCCATAGCGCGGTAAACTGGCTGCAAATCCTCAATCTGAGCATCGGCGATCACTTGTGCCCACAGAAACTCCGCGTCACCGGTATAAATGGAGTCGGCGTGTTGAGCAGCTTCTTCGGGCAACAGGGTAACGTGGATGCCCCCCAGGATAACGGGTACACCGCGCGCCCGGAATTCGGCGCTGATCTCATAGGCCCGTCGGGCGGTAAAAACTTCCACACTGATAGCGACCAGGTCAGTGGGCTCATCAAAGGGGATGCTTTCCTGACGGTCGTCATACATTACAACTTCAACATCTGGTGGAGTCAGGGCAGCCAAAATGCCAAGAGCCAGCGGCTCCATGCGCGCTTCATCAACGAAGAGCTTGTGTTCCAGACGGCCGATATTAGGACGGATGAGGGTGAGTTTCATGGTGAAGTCGAGTAAAGAGAGTTTGGATGTTTTCTCTTTAGCAATTACCCGCCTATTGATACCAGGGAGCCGATTCCCATCAGGATGAGCAAAAACAGGACAAGAGCCAGCATTGCCGGGCTTCCCCAGGGACCAAGCGTCCACCCCGGGTCTTTAACGCCCCCCTTTTGACGTGCTTTTTGATACATCGGAATCGTGATGAGTGCTACGACGATTGCTGTAGCACCGGCAGCCAGACGCAACCATTCGAGAAATTGCCAGACACCGACCCAAAGAATCATAAGCGATGGAAGCGTAGCCAGCAACCAGGCCGGCTTTGTTGATAGCCCGATCCTTTCTTGAATAATATCAGCAAGCGCGAGCGAGACAGACCAGTAACTTGTCACAAAGGCAAACAGGACCAGTGCTGAACCAACAATCCCTACCCATGAACCCATTTGTTCAGTAATCCCAATAATCGCGATTTGTGTTACTTCTGTTGAAACACCCAAAGCAACCAAAGCAATAGTGGCGGTGAGTGCTCCATTAATCCCGAGACCGGTTAAGATCGCTCGTACAGCACCGCGACGATCTTGACCGAGTCCTTTCACAACTTGGGGTACGCTGTAGAATGTCCACAACGCGTACATCACCATCCCATAAAGCGCCAACCACTGTGTTGCAGAACCTGATGCCCTAAAAGGAACGTGAGGCTGCAATGGGATCGCACCCAGAACAATTATGGTCACAAGGGTAACTAGAACAACAACCCCAATTTTCTCAGCAATCCCAACTGCTTTGAGTCCAAAGAAGACCACACTCGCTGAAATTATATAGACAGTGAACTCAGCTATGCGTTGATCTATGCCCGTAAGGTTTGCCACAATTTCTCCAGCACCGGATACATATGCAGCAAGGTTGGCCAGAAAGGCAACACTTAGGAAAGTGAATATTATCCACAAAAGCCATTTTCCAAATCGCCCCCGTAATACATAGATATGTATCAATTCCACAATTTGGAGATCCTGCCCTGTGCGAAATAATATTTCAGCAAGCATTAGGTGCACAATGGAACTTGCAGCCCATGCGATGGGCAAAATTACAGCAAGGCCAATAATGCCGACACTCTCAGCAAGGAATGGAACAGCCATTATCCCAGCTCCCACTCCTGCCCCAACCATAAGCGATGTCGCTTCCCATTGAGTAAGTTGACTATTTTTCACATTTTTCACCAGTTGCCTTTGGCTTATTCAGATACGGCTCAACGATGAATATCATCTTACACGATTTTTGGGTATCGAACTGAATTTTTCATGATAGAGATTTAATATTTGCACTGAGATATACGTAACATTAACGTTACTTGACGATTCTTTAGAATTCAATTAGATTCTTGAAAAGGTAACCCTGTTTAGCCATATTTTCCCCTAAAAACAGGTCAAAAGTGGTTCGGAGCAGGTCCGCTAGGGGCTACTAAGAAGCACCTTTTTAGGTGTTTTTTTTTGGGAATGAAATCACAATTGTTTCGAGATTTCATTGGTCAAAACAGCTGATGTAAATCCAAATTCATAACCAGAAACATATTCAGTCTTTATAGACTATGTAGAAATCGGTCATCTAGAACCATAATATTTTTAATGAAAATAATGTTAGCTATCTATCCATTCCCCGCTGTTCAGCCGTTCTTGAATTTCACCACCCAGATCATTCAACACCCGGTGAAATGCGCTGAAATTATCTTTGTGACCATGCACCGCGTCAAGCTCAATCTCTTTCAGCAGGCGGACAAGAAAAGGTAGATAATCATCAATGTCAATATTATCACCAAGGTCGTGGGCGAAGTCCTCGATAATTTGTATAATCTCGTCGTCATTGGATAGGGGCATGCAATGAATTATAGCATTTCAGATCGCCTAGATTAGGACAATATGCTTATGTAAATGACCGTTTATTGTCCTTGTTGTAGACGCATCTTCAAAGCACTAAAACGCTGGGCAACCTTATTGTTCCGCACCGCCATCCCTATCGCCTTCATATTTCCCGACAATACACATAAATCCCGCGCGCGTGTCACCGCAGTGTAGAGCAGGTTCCTCTGCAGCATCATATAATGCTGCGTCACCACAGGCATCACGATCACGGGAAACTCAGCCCCTTGTGCCTTATGAACAGATACAGCATAAGCCAGGGTAAGTTCATCCGCTTCGCTCCACTCATATTCTGCGGGGTGCCCTTCAAAATCCACCGCCAAAGTCTGATTGACCATATCCATCCCCTGCACGAAGCCAATATCCCCGTTATAGACGTTCTTATCGTAATTATTGCGGGTCTGCATGACCTTATCCCCAACCCTGAAGATCGTCCCATATAAACTCTTCTCAACCTTTCCCTGCGCTGGCGGATTGAGCTTTTCCTGTAAACGCTCATTCAGGATCGTCACCCCAGCCGGTCCGCGATAGAGTGGGGAAAGCACCTGTATATCCCCTAAACCATCAAAACCAAAAGTCTGGGGGATACGTTCTGTAACCACATCCACGACCCAATCCGCAGCGGCAGCAGCATCTTCAGCGGGGAAGAGATAGAAATCGCCTTGCTCCCCTTTGGCAAAGAAAGGTACCTGCCCCTGGTTGATGCGATGCGCATTGGTGATGATTTGCGAATCCTCCTCCTGACGGAAGATGGTTTTCAGACGAGTCACCGCCGCAACTTCGCTCTCGATCAGATCGCGTAAGACATCCCCAGCCCCTACAGACGGAAGCTGGTCTATATCGCCTACAAAAAGCAGATGCGTGCCAGGACGCAGAGCCTTTAGCAAATGATTGGTCAGCAACAAATCCAGCATGGAGGCTTCATCCACTACCAGAAAATCCACGTTCAAGGGGTTGTCAGCATTACGCTTGAAGCCATCCACAGGTGAGAACTCTAGCAGACGGTGAATAGTGCTGGCCGGACTGCCCGTCGCTTCGGATAAACGTTTGGCTGCGCGCCCGGTTGGAGAGGCAAGCCCATAGCTTTTTTCTCGACTATCCAGGGTGGCGATCAGGGCTTTCAGGCAGGTGGTTTTCCCTGTACCTGGCCCACCTGTCAGGATGGATACCGGATGCTCCAGCGCCATCCTCACAGCCTGTCCTTGTTCATCAGAAAGCTCAAGTCCTGTTTGGGGCAGTTCTTCCTGCAATAATAAGGGAGATTGCGCCTTCGTCAGCGCCTTGATACGCTCTGCTACCCCGACTTCCCCCCAATAAAGCGGCGCCAGATAAACCACATCTATGATCTCATCATCGCGCCCATTTGGTCTGGGCAATTTCTCTTGCCGAACTCGCTCTTGCCCTTCCAGACGCTCCAAGCCGGGCTGGAGCAGTTCATGGGAAACCTCCAGAAGTTCTATGGCTCTTTGAACCAGCATCCCATTGGGGACATAGACATGCCCCTGGTTGATGGTCTCATTCAAGGCGAAAACGATACCTGCTTCGATACGGGAAGGGTGCTCCGGACTGAGACCCAATGCCTGGGCAATGCGGTCTGCGGTCTTGAAGCCGATTCCGTAAATATCGCGCTCCAGTTGGTAAGGATTTTCCTGCACGACCTGCAAGGAAGTATCGCCGTACTCCTTATAGATCTTCACGGCCAGGTTCGTGCTAACCCCGTGCGCGTGCAGGAAGACCATGATCTCCTTGACCTGCTTCTGTTCATCCCAGGCTGCGATAATCTTTCCTGTCCGATCCCGCCCAATACCGGAAACTTCCCTTAGACGGTGAGGCTCTTTCTCAATGACTTCAAAGGTGTCTTCTTGGAAATATTCCACGATCCGGTCAGCCATCTTGGGACCAATGCCTTTTACCATCCCCGAACCTAAATAACTGGCCATACCAGCTACCGTGGAAGGGAGTACTTGATTGCAGATTTCTGCCTTAAATTGTTTGCCGTGTTTGGGGTGGGTGTCCCAGATGCCTTCCAGTTTCAGATGCTCTCCTGGGGAGACTTCTGGCAAATTGCCCACCACTGTGATCAGTCCATCTCGGCTCAACCCTGGCAGGCGTTGACGTCCGCGTACCTCCGGGCGCAAACGCAGCACGGTATAGCCGTTTTCCGGATTGTAGAAGGTGATGCGCTCCACCGAGCCTGCGAGCTTGTCCATAAGCGTAAGTATACCTGTGCGAGGCTATGGCAATGGGGGAAATAAAAAGAATTTTGTGTTTGTGCTTATTTGGTTTATAATATAAGCATGAAAACAAAAGGATTATCTAAACCTATTGAGAAAATATACCAACTCTTAGAAGAGCAGAATGGTTTTTTTCGTACTTCTGATCTATCTAAGCTAGGGATTCCAAGTTCTTACATCACTTTACTCTTAGAAAGAGGTGAGATAAAAAGAGTATCAAGGGGATTATATACGTCTGATGATGTTTTTCTGGATGATATGCTAATTCTTCAAACAAAATTCAAAAATGCTATTTTTTCCCACGAAACAGCACTTTTCTTGCTAGGAATATCTGATCGAAACCCTTTGTTTTATACCGTAACCGTGCCATCCGGTTATAACGCTTCTGGATTAAAAAGAAATGGGGCGAAAGTTTTCTTTATCAAACCAGATTTACTTGAGTTGGGTCTGCTATCCATAAATTCACCTTTTGGAAATCCTATTAAGACTTTTAACCTGGAAAGAACGATTTGCGACATCATCCGAAACAGAAACAAAATTGATATTCAGATCGAAAATCAAGCCCTGAAAAATTATGTAAATCATAAAGACAGAAATTTTAATCGCCTTTTTGAATATGCAACGAAACTTCGTGTTTTAAAAAGGGTGAGGGAAATTATAGAGGTTCTTTCATGAATAAGGCAATGCAACTCAAAGCCAGAGCCAGAAATAAAGCCCAGGAATATCACATTCCTGCTCAAGCTGTTTTACAGAGTTATTTTTTGGAACGCTTTTTGGAAAGAATTTCTATATCAAGTTATCAGGACGCTTTCGTTCTCAAAGGGGGGATGTTGATCGCATCCATGATCGGCATTGGCAGTAGAACTACCATGGATATGGATACCACTTTGCGAAGTTTTCCCCTTTCTGAAGATGTGCTTGTGGATATAGTGTCCGAAATTTGCTCTATTCAATTGGATGATGACATCACATTCACGCTCGAGCACATTAAACCGATTCGAGAAGATGATGTGTATGGGGGATTTCGGGCCAGCTTTATTGCCCAGTATGAAACGATCGCGACACCCTTGAAAGTCGACATTACCGCTGGCGACAGAATCACTCCAGGTGCAATACGACACCAATTCCAATCAGTCTTTGATGAGAAACCAATAGATATATGGGCCTATAATCTCGAAACGATATTAGCAGAAAAAGTCGAAACCATTTTGCGCAGGGGGATATTCAACACCCGCCCCAGAGATTTTTACGATGTCTATATCCTTCTAAAAACTTTTCCTGACGCTTTTAGCGCAAAGGTGTTTTCGGATGCCTTTCAAGCTACCTCCGAGCACAGAAATTCTCTCCATACTTTCAGAGATATAGAAAACATCTTGGCCAACATACAAAATGACAAGGAAATGCAGCAACGTTGGGAGCAATACCGTAAAGATAATGATTTTGCCAAAGATATTTCTTTTCAAGCGGTATTGCAAGTGGTATTAAAGATATCGTCTGATTTATCGCTAGATTAGCTGCCTATCCGGACAAAAAGGTGTGCGACATCAACCGTTTAAAGTGTGTTGCATACTCCGTTTAATCTGTACGACATCGTGTGTTTTATGCAGGTTACTCAATCGTGTCACAGGCTTGGGCAGGTTCTCTGCTGATGCGGAGATTGAACAAGCGTGTGGTAATGCCTGCTTCATATCTCTCTGTCCAGACAACCAATCCCAGCGCCAAGGCTTCTTTCAGCGCACGATGAATAGACGAAACATCGAAGCCAGTGCCCGCGTCGTAGCGACGACGTCCATTGTCATACAGGCGACCTTCTGCGATCTCATCTGCGCTGAGCCAGACACGCTCTTTATTGTTGAGACCCCAGGTATGGCGGAATAGATATTCAACGGCAAGAATGGTTGACGCACGGGTGATATTCGTGGTGATGTCAGTCCAGACTTTGGGGACTTTGAAGTAGTTCTGTGTTGGGGGAGGAAAACCGCTAAAAGGTTTGCCTGTGTTTCCCTCGTTTTTTTCATGGATACGGGGACGATAGGTGCGCAGGCGACGTGCCAGATTGGCTTGATCCTGTTCGATCTCCAGTAAACCCAATTCGACTAAAGCTTTTCCTGCGTTCTGAACCGAATTTTCGGATATGCTTGTGCCGTTGTCAAAACGTTCAAACTTATTGCGACGCCGCCCCAGGCGAATCTCATTTGCGGATAGTTGAACCTGTCCGTTGAATCTGCCTGTCTCCCAGGTGTGCTTGAGAATATATTCGGTCATTTTGAGCATGGGGGCAAAGCGTGATCCATGCTCATTGCGAACAACGTGCCAGATATCAAACCAATCGTAGGGGAGGCGCTCCCAGGTTTCTGCTGACTCTGAGAAGCCAATAAAGGTGGGGGATACAGTCATAATACGCCTATATTAGCGTCTTATGAGCAAGGGTACCCCGCTCATGTGCAAATTTAATTAAAAAGGAGCTTCTCAAGTGTGTAAAACGGTGAAAACGTAGGGGTAAACGGTCGATGCCGCACAGTCGGGAGAGGGGAGAAGATGGGTCTACTCACGCCTAAATTTGGAATGAGATCCACGAGTTGTTGTAGACGGCATGGGAATGCCGATAAGTCCGTACAGCTTATGGAAATCCGAATTCCTAACCAGAAACATATTCAGTCTTTATAGATAATCTAGAAATCGGTCATCTAGAGTCATAATATTTTTCATGAAAACAATGTTAGCTATCTGTCCATTTCCCGCTATTCAGCCGTTCTTGAATTTCACCACCCAGATCATTCAACACCCGGTGAAATGCGCTGAAATTATCTTTATGACCATGCACCGCGTCAAGTTCAATCTCTTTTAGCAGGCGAACAAGAAAAGGTAGGTAATCATCAATGTCAATATTATCACCAAGGTCGTGGGCGAAGTCCTCAATAATTTGTATAATCTCGTCGTCATTAGATAGGGGCATAGAATGAATTATAGCATTTTAGTGAGGGGCCTAATAACAGAAAAACGTGTATAATAATCTAGTAAGTTTTACGAAAACTTACTAGATTATTACGCATTAATGCCTATGAAAAAATCAGCACAAGAAACCGCTTTAGATCTATTCAAGAAAAAACAAGGCTGGCTCAGGACCCGACAAGCCCTGGATTTGGGTATTAGCTCGCGTACCCTCTATGCCTTGAGAGATGCAGGGAAAATCATTCAGGAGAACCGAGGGCTCTACAGATTGGCGAGTATGGAATTGTCTTCCAATAAAGACCTGATCCAGGTTAGCTTGCAGGTGCCCAAGGGGGTGGTTTGTCTTATTTCAGCCCTGGATTTTTACGGTGTGACTACCCAAATTCCCCATTTTGTTTATCTTGCCATGCCAGCCAACACTGAGAAACCTCGCATCAAATACCCCCCGCTACGCATCTTCAAAATGTCACCCAAAATATATGAGGCGGGCATTCAGAAAGAAATTGTTGATGGCATTCCTCTAAAAATCTATTCTTTGGAAAAAACAATTGCGGATTCTTTCAAGTTTCGCAAAAAGATAGGCATGGATGTAGCTTTGGAAGCGCTGCGTCAGGCTATTGAAGAAAAACGCTGTAATCTCGATCTGCTCATGCAATATGCACGTCTAAACCGTGTGGCATCGCTCATTACCCCGTACCTGGAAGCGCTGCTATGACCAAAAATATCTCTGCATCAGTTCACAGCCGCTTATTGAAACAGGCCCGTACCAGTGGGCGCCCTTTAAATGATTATCTTCAATACTATGCCATTGAGCGTTTTCTCTACCGTCTTAGCCAATCTCCCTATTGTGATGATTTTATCCTCAAGGGAGCTTTAGCTTTTCAGCTTTGGGGAGGCCCTTTACATCGTTCTACAAGGGATATTGATCTATTGGGTTCTATGTCCAATGGAGTAAATAACCTGGTCAGTATTACCCAGGAAATTTGCTCACTGTCCGTAGTAGAAGATGGCATGTCCTTTCCGCCAGAAAATGTACAAGGCACCCTGATCAAGGAGGATGCAGATTATGAGGGTGTACGTCTGGAGTTTTTTGGCTATCTTGGAAAAGCGCGCATAAAAATGCAGATTGATGTTGGTTTCTCTGACCAAGTTTTCCCAAATCCTGTGCGTACAGAATATCCAACCCTACTCTCTTATCCCGCCCCAAAGCTAAAGAACTATCCGCAAGAAAGTGTGATCGCTGAGAAATTCCAGGCAATGATCTATCTTGGCGAGATTAATAGCCGTATGAAGGATTTTTATGACATATGGTTTTTAGCCACTCATTTTGATTTCGAGGGCTCCCTGCTCCAGACAGCGATCATACAAACCTTTCGCCATCGCAAAACAGAAATCCCATCCAACCCGATTCACGTCTTTTCTGAAGAATTCGCAGAGAAGAAAATTTTGCAATGGATCGCCTTTCTGGAACGCAATGGCACAGAGAACACGCCTTATGAGCTTTCAGTCATCACGCAGAAAATAAACGTTTTCCTTTCCCCTATTATCGAAACGATTGCTCAAGAAAGCCAATGTACACTTCAATGGGAAAACCAGGGCTGGAAAAAATGAATATTAGATTACTGGAAAAATGGAACGAAGATCTTGCGGCACAGTTTTCACGTCGTCTGACCGGCCAAGAAAAAGAGCGCTTTCTCGACAGAATCGATGAAGAACTACAAGCGCGTAACTACAAAAGCGAGCGAGTAAAAGTCAAGCGCTGGGGTTTCACCAACAGGTTGCTTTCCACAAAATGTGAGAAGCCTGAAGTGGTCTTTCTAGCTCATTACGACACCCCAACGATCATGCCTTGGGGAATTTCATCAGCCTTCACACTCTTTGGTCATACCAGACAAGTCCTGGCTTCGATCTTTCTGATTATCCTAACCTTGATCCTTAGCGAAATTCATCTTTGGCTGACACTCAATGGCCTGACATTTTGGGCAGTGCTATATCTGGGGATCATGAGCATCTTATTTGTGATCCCGATCTTTTTTCCAAACCCCAATAATGTGGAAGATAATACCAGCGGAGTAATTGGCCTCTTGGCTTTAGCGGAAAAAATTAAAGATAAGAACTTCAAGGATAAGGTGCAATTTGTCTTTTTGGACAATGAGGAATGGGGTTTGATCGGCTCAAATGCGTTGAAAAGGATCTGGCAAAAAGAAAATCATCTCCGCGTCAATACGATTATTGTCAATTTGGATTGTATCTCTCGGGGTGAAATTCCTTTACTTGTTTATCACCATAATAATCGCGTTGCTCAGGAAGTGCTGCCTTTTTTACAGGAACACCTTCCGCAAACTCAAATGCTTGATATGAAAAGGGTTCCACTTTCCGACAATTACACCTTTCGGGAGAAAGGGGCGATTGATATTTCCTATGCTGATAAAACTATCATTCCTGGGGGATTTTATATCCCCAAAATTCATACACCAAGTGACAAGGATTTTTCTCCTGCGAAAACAGCACAGTTGATCAACGCTCTTACTGAGTTTCTAGAAGAAAAGCTTACGGATACCATAGCTTAGTAACTCGCCCGAAAGAATAGCTTGCTCAACACTAGATGGCGTAATTAAGTGTAGTTGAATACTAGTAGCATTAAGTATAATAAAGAGAAGGAAGGGAGTATCTCTCAATATTATGAGCATCTATTTCACGATATTTGAAATCTTACTTTTTAGTTTGTTCATCTTGTGTCTCCGGCACGCAATAAAAGAAGGTCTTCAAGCAGTGCTCAGGCTTTTGGCAGGAGTCGCTTTTGGGGTTTTGCTGGAGTGGGCAACGATTGTTCAACTTGACGCTTACTCCTATGGTCGGTTTATCGTCATGGTGGATACAGTTCCCGTTGTTATTGGGGTCGGGTGGGGCATTATTCTCTATAGCGCGATGTTGTTTTCAAATAGCACAAAGTTGCCTTGGTATCTTCGGCCCTTTCTGGATGGCCTGCTAGCGTTAAATATTGATTTGGCTATGGATGCTCTTGCTATCCGTTTAGGGATGTGGGATTGGGGCTCAAGTTTAGCGAACGAATATTATGGTGTTCCCTTCGAGAATTTCTGGGCCTGGTTTTGGGTAATCTTTTCGTTTTCCTTATTCTTCCGAGTATTTGATCAACTCAAGAGCCCAATAAAGGTATGGTTAGCCCCTTTGATGGCAATGGGTTTAGGTGTTTTTGGAGTGTTGGGTACGAATCTATTTATAACCCGGATTGTTCCAGAAGAATTCGATTGGCTAGCAACCATTACTGTTGTTTTGATTTCCTTGGGTATCTTAATTGCAAGGCGAGATGCCATTCGCCAGAGAGATGAGCATTCTTCTTTGGCTTTCTGGGTTCCATTTGGGTTTCATGGGTACTTTGTTATCATCGGATTAGTTTCAGGCTACATCTTTCAGCCAATCATTCTGCTCTTCGTGAGCATATTGATGCTTTTGGTTTCATTTGGAATTCATTGGGACCCTATTCAGAAATATTTGTCGAAAGGCTGAATAGAGCAGGTATCTTACATTCTACTGAACGCTGCTTTGCCAAAAAAGTAAACAACTTGTTAGCCCGCAAAGTGTATTTTCCAAAAGTAACTCAGTAAACGGTTGTTTTAATCCAAGTGTAAAGAAAGGAAGCCAGCTATGAGCAACTCACCCCAAACCTACCCAAGTATTTTCAACGATGTGATTGGCCCTGTCATGCGTGGGCCTTCCAGTTCTCATTGTGCTGCCGCTGTACGGATCGGTAAAATGGTCCGAGGCTTAATGGATGGGGAAATCAAAGCTGTACTCATCGAATTTGATCCGGACGGCTCACTGGCAACCACATATGAAAGCCAAGGCTCGGATATGGGGTTATTTGGCGGTTTCTTAGGGTGGGATGCTACGGATGAACGGTTGGCGGATTCCCCAAAGGCGATTCAAGAAGCGGGCATCAACGTACAAATCGAAATTACCCCCATCGACGCTGAGCATCCGAATACATACAAAATGACAGTCACCAATGCCAAAGAAACACACACTGTAATGGCTATCTCCACCGGGGGAGGCATTATCGAAGTGATTGAGATCGACGGTCTCAAAATTTCAATGGCGGGCGACTACTACGAAACCCTTATTTATTTCGCCTCTGATAAGGATCGGTTGCTGGCATACTTGCATGAGAATATCTCGGCTGATGAAATTCACCTCTTGCATGATGCGACTACTCAGTTTGTTGAGATCAAGTCTCAGGATTTTTTTGATCAGGAAACTCTCTCTGAATTGTGCGCCAAATTCGATATCCAATCTATTAAACAAATCGCGCCAGTACTCCCGATTTTGTCATTCCAGAATATTAAAGTGCCGTTTACCACCTGTGCGGAGATGTTGGCGTATAACAACGATAAAAATCTCGAATTATGGGAATTGGCTGTTTATTATGAGCGCTCAAGAGGGGCTATCAGCGATGATCAGGTAATGCAAAAGATGGCAGATATTACTGACATTATGCAGAATGCTATTCACGCAGGCCTGGCTGGTACAGAATATACCGACCGGATTCTGGGTTATCAATCCGGTAAATTTCAGACTCAGATGGAAAATCGTCATTTGATCGAGGGGGGTGTGTTGAATCAAATCATTCTCTATACCACAGCCTTGATGGAATCGAAGAGCGCGATGGGTTTAATCGTTGCCGCACCAACGGCCGGGGCTTGTGGAGGGTTACCCGGTGCGGTTATTGGAACTGCCAGCGCTTTGGGTCTTTCACCGGATGATATAACGCGAGCCATGCTTGCAGGAGGCGTCATTGGCGTGTTTATCGCTGCTCATGCGACTTTTGCTGCTGAGGTCGGTGGATGCCAGGCCGAATGCGGATCTGGATCAGGAATGGCTGCCGCAGCGCTGGTTACTCTGGCGGGCGGATCAACTCAGCAAGCTGTCAATGCGGCCTCTATGGCGCTCCAAAATATACTGGGAATGATTTGTGACCCGGTTGCCAACCGAGTAGAAGTGCCCTGCTTAGGTAAAAACGTGATGGCTGCCAGCAATGCCCTGGCTTGTGCCAATATGGCCTTAGCCGATTATGACCCGGTCATCCATCTCGATGAAGTAATTCAAACCATGGATGAAGTTGGCAAGGTGATTCCCTCAGCTTTACGCTGCACGGCGCTTGGAGGCTTATCGATCACAAAGACTTCTAAAGAAATCGAAAAACGATTAGCCCAAAAAGATGATTGAATGCTGCCCAACCCAGCTCGCACCTGACTCGGCGACGCTGCGCTTCCGCCTCGGTGAGGGTCGGGTGCAAAAATCCTTACCAGCAGTATTGCGGGTCATAAACCCCGGGCAGTTTAAGAAAATCGATAGCTGGTTTATTTCGATAACAAAAGTTTTCCTTCTTCCTAAACATGCTGGACCAAGCCAATGCAACTATTCATAAGTTGTGCCCACGTAGACCAATCTTTTTGTGAACAGTTTGTCTGCATGCTCGAAACTGTTCACGAGGTATGGCATAACTGTCATCCACATACAGGGAGAAAGTGGTGGGAGAAAATCCGCGGCAGGCTGATGCTAGCCAGGTGCGACGGTTTTGTGTACCTGCTTTCAGCAGAATCAATCGAGTCCGAGTATTGCCAAAAGGAATATGTCCTCGCTCGTGAATCCAGCAAGCTGATCTTTGTCATTAAGGTTCGATCCAATTTTGATTTTCCCGAATACTTACTCATGGACCAGGTGCTGGATTTCAGTGACGGGATCACTTCAGAAGCTGTCGCACTGTTTCTGATAAGAATGTGTGTCGCTGAAGCCGAACAACAGAACTGCACCAGCCGTTTGGTTGAATCCGGGATCGGTTCTCCTGCTTATCGTATGGGTAAGTTTTTAACGCGTGTAAAGCCAATCATCATGAAAATCTCCAGGTTTGGAGCGTTTGGGGTAATCGGGTTATTAAAGTTGTGGATGTCACTGGGACCCATGACCATTGCACCCATATCAGAGCCTGCTTTGGTACTCACTGTAGACACAGAGACCCAGGATGCCACAAGCGAAACAGACGATCCTGAGATGTTTGATATGGCACCAGAATCCGCGCAGAAAGATGATCTGGCTGCAGAGATACCAGATGAAGAAAAGACCGGCAACGCAGCCGACGAACTCGATATAACCCGAATACGCCACAAGATTGAAGAATTGAGCATTCGTTGGTACGAGCGCACCGAGGATCCAGATATTAGCAAGGTGCGCGAAGCCATTGATGAACTGCTGGAGCGCTTGGCGAATTCGGATGAGGATCAAGTAAAGAAAGCTAAAAGGCAAAAATCTGCAGCCATGAAGCTGGACAAGCAATTACTCCACCGCCCATGGCAGATTCTTGCATCGATCAAGCAGGCGTGGAAATCGCTGGTGCTGGTTTTGGTGACCCTGACGCTAGTTACAGCGGGGCTTGCATGGGCGGGCGCGTTTGATGGCGGCCCCCAGGAGTTCATAGCGCTTCCCCTAAAGAATACATCACAACCACCAAGTGCCGCAGAATGCCAGGCGGCAGGACTATCGGAGATCTCTTGTATTGGGGTGACCCAGAACGATGACTGGACACCTTTCGTCGAAGAGGTCAACGGTGTGGCGATGGCGCTTGTCCCTGCGGGCTGTTTCCAGATGGGAAATGAAAGTGCTATCGAAGATCCGGTGCGCCGTGTTTGCTTTTTGGAACCTTTCTGGATCGACGTGTTCGAGGTGACCAACGGGCAGTTTGCTGACTTTGGTGGGTTTGCAGGGCGTACAGGCAAATGGACAGAGCCAGATCGACCACGTGTGGGCATTACATGGTATGAGGCGGCTGCGTTCTGCGAGTTGCGTGGGGCACGACTGCCAACCGAGGCGGAATGGGAATACGCTGCGCGTGGGCCGGATGCTTTGATGTATCCGTGGGGAAACACCTTTGTGGAAGACAACGCAGTCTATGGCGGTAATTCCGGTGGCCAAACATGGTTTGTGGGCAGCAAGCCGGATGGGGTGTCATGGACTGGCGCTTATGACCTGAGTGGTAATGTGTGGGAATGGGTTAACGATTGGTATGCTTCAGGGTATCGTACGACGCTGCCAGATGGGGTGGTAAACCCGCAGGGACCGGGAAGCTTAATTAGCGCAGGGCGCGTGCGGCGCGCGGGCTCGTGGAGTTCCTCCGATATCAAATCCTTAGGCGCTGCAGATCGCTTTGGTAGGTATCCGCGTGTCACAGACAATACATACGGGTTCCGCTGCGCCCTCTCTTATTAATCCTGTTTTCTCTTAATTAGGCGCGAACTAAGCGAGTAGTAATCACTATATGTCGTCAAAGCTATCGGACAGAATCCAATGGAGACTCGATTAGTTTTTCAACATATTTGCCCATTGGATATGACGTATCGCAAAAGCAACGATTAAACTTCTCTATTGAACTTATTTTCGGGAAATGTCATAATGTTCTCAAAGAGATTTGTTTTTAGTCTTAGATTCAACTTGTAAGTTTTGTCCTGCAATTGTAGAGCTAATTGGCTCATAGAAAAAGGTGGTTAACAAATTTATGAAGAAAATAAGTGTATTACTCGTACTTAGCACGGTTCTATTCATCAGCCCTGCCTGCACTACCAGAAATTCCATGTTGCCAACAGAAGTCCCCAGGGGTGATGCCATACCGACTTCTACTGTATTAAATATTGAAGAAAATGATAGCATAGTGGCCACTTCTGCAGCATCTACCTTGGAAGCCTATAATAGCTTTGTTGGAACATCGGTGGCGTCTACTATGGGTGTCAACGAGGTCATTAGCACATCCGTTGCTTCCACGGTAGAAGCAAGCCAAGATGTTCTTCCGCAAATCACTGCTACACCAACCTCACTCCCAATAATTACTCCTTCGGTCGTTGCACCTACTGCCTCGCTCACACCTACTGCCTCGCTCACGCCCGCTGTTTCGCTCACGCCTACTGCCACAGCATCTTCTAATCCAAAGGTGAGTGTGAGTGTAGGCACAAATTGTCGCACTGGTCCCGGCAAAACGTATGCGTATATTGGAGAGCTAAAGGTTGGCGAGAACGCAGAGGTCGTTGGTAAAAAAACATCCTATAACTACTGGATCATCAAGAATCCTGATGCAAGCGGAACTTGTTGGCTGTGGGGAGAATATGCGACCGTGGTTGGAGACACGAGCAATCTTGAGGAATATGACATACCACCATTACCTTCGCCTACAGGCACGACATTATCTGTGCCACAGGTGAGCGTAAGTGTAGGGACAAATTGCCGTACAGGTCCTGGCAAAATTTATGATTTTATTGGAGAATTAAGGGTTGGAGAGATCGCAGAAGTCGTTGGCAAAAAAACATCTTATAACTACTGGATCATCAATAATCCTGTTGCAAGCGGAACTTGTTGGCTGTGGGGAGAATATGCGACCGTGGTTGGAGATACGAACAATCTTCAGGAATTTGTCATACCACCTTTACCTACGCCTGCTGCTTCAGTATCTTCTAATCCAAAGGTGAGCGTAAGTGTAGGCACAAATTGTCGCACAGGTCCTGGTAAAACGTATGCTTATATTGGAGAGCTAAAGGTTGGAGAAACTGCAGAAGTCGTGGGCAAAAAAACGTCTTATAACTACTGGATCATCAACAATCCTGTTGCAAGCGGAACTTGTTGGCTGTGGGGAGAATATGCGACCGTGGTTGGAGATACAAGCAATCTTGAGAAATATGACATACCACCATCACCTTGATCCATATTTTAGGTATCCAAAATCAGTAATAATGAGACATAAACTGTAGTGAATCCAAGAGGCTGGACCCAGATAGTATAGATAGAATCGACAGTATCAAATGGATGTTTTTTGGCCAAACTGGCGTTAAAAATGCTAAGGAAAAGTCAAAAAGCTTTGCAGTATCTGCCCAAGCAGGTCTATCCCCCGATCTTAACATTCAAATCATAAGAGCGAAGAATATCAGCTAGTTCAGGTCTGTCAGCTCCTTTCAGCGAGGGGCTATCGCCCATAGCATATTCCATACCTAGCCGTTCATATTTCCCCTTGCCGAAATTGTGATAGGGCAATAGATTGATCTCTTTGATGCTACACAACTCACTCACAAAACGTCCTAGCGCATGGATCGAATCTGCGCTGTCATTGTAGCCGGGGATAACCGGTCGGCGTACGATCACCGAGACATCCCTCTTGGTGAGGCGTTTCAGATTTTCCAGAATTAAGTCATTCGAGACCCCCGTCCATTGCTTGTGAAGATCAGAGTCGATTTCCTTCACATCATAGAGCACCAGGTCGAGATAAGGTAAAAAAGATTCCCATATCTTCCAACTTGTATGTCCGCTGGTTTCCAGGGCAGTATGGATACCAAGCGCCTTACAACGTTTCAGGATTTCCAGACTGAATGGATGTTGCATAGTTGGATCGCCGCCCGACAAGGTCATCCCGCCGCTGGATTTGTCATAGAAAGTCTGATCGGCTTTGATCTCGGCCATCACCTCGGCAACCGTTCTTTCCTTGCCAATCAACTCCAAACCCTCAGCATAACATTCATCAATGCACACGCCACAAAGCGTGCAGCGCTCCGCAATAATCTGACGGATGCCATCCTCGTTAACGGCGATAGCATCTTCAGGGCAGATTTCCATGCAAGTATCGCAGCGGATGCAGTTGGTGTTCTCAAAAAGGATCTGCGGCTTTAGTTGCTGCGATTCTGGGTTGCTGCACCACAAACAGCGTAAGGGACAGCCTTTGAGAAAGACCGTCGTGCGGATGCCAGGACCGTCATGGACCGAATAATGCTGGATGTTAAAGACCCAGCCAGTAAGTTCCTGCGTTATCGCGGTCACACAGCGCCGTATTCGGTGCGGGAGATGATCTCATCCTGTGTATCTTTGCTCAGGCGGATGAAGTAGTCGCTGTAGCCTGCCACACGAACGATGAGATGCTTATATTCTTCTGGATTTTCTTGCGCCGCACGCAAGGTCTCGCCTGAGAGTACATTGAATTGCATGTGATGACCACCCAATTTGAAATAGGTTCGGATCAGATTGGAGAAGCGGCTCATATCGCCTTCGCTGCTGAGTGCTGATGGGTGGAATTTCATATTGAGCAGGGTTCCGCTGCAACGTTCGTGATCCAGCCGGGACATGGAACTCAGTACGGCGGTGGGTCCTTTTTTGTCCATCCCATGTGTTGGGGAGATGCCATCCGATTGGGGAGCATGTGCCAAGCGTCCATCCGGGGTCGCTCCGGTCAAATCCCCAAAAAAGATATGTGTCGTGGTGGGGATCATATTGGCTGAATAGCGTTCGCCTTGCTGATTCCTATGTTTTTCCAGTTCGTCGATAAAGAGTTCCACGACCTGATGGGCGAGGCTGTCGACATAATCATCGCCATTGCCCCACTTGGGAACACGATTGATCAGGAGTTGGCGTAAGCGTTCCTGACCTTCAAAGTTATTCTGCATGGCGGCCACCAGTTCGGTGAGTAGCAAGGTTCCGTCTTCGTAAACGACCTTTTTCAGCGCTGCGAGAGAATCTGCGATTGTGCCAGTGCCGACGCCGCACATCAGGGGTAAATTGTAGCGAGCGCCGCCTGCGTGGAAGTCGAGACCTTTGGTCATGCAGTCATCCATCAGCAGGGAAGTGAAAGGCACAGGGCAATACTCGGCATAAACCTGGCGGGCGATGCTGTCGTATATCACTTTTCGGCTGACACCGTGCTCAACTTGCTGACGGTAGGCTTCCATCAGATCGTCGAAAGTTTTCAGTTCGCTGAGTTCGCCCGTTTGTGGACCAAGCTGACTGCCGGTGAGCGGATTAACACCGTTATTCAGGGTCAGTTCGAGACATTTGGGCAGGTTGAAATAGCCACTGGATGCCATCATATCCTTGCCTTGCACGGACGGTTCTACACAGCCATTAATGCCGCCGATACGGGCATCTTGCAAAGTCTTGCCTTTGTGCAGCAATGCGGCAGTCAATTCGTCTTCGTTGAAGACCGACGGCATCCCAAACCCCAGACGAATCACGTCGGATGTTTTGCGGACGAAGCGCTCTGGTGTTTTTTCTGATACCAGTACCGAAATTTGGGGTTGCGGGAGTTGCATGGTTCCGGTAACTTCAAGACAGAGATAGGATAGCTCGTTGGTTGCATCCCGCCCGTCACGGGTTTGCCCTGCCAAATTTAAGTTTTGGAAATCGTTGTAGGTTGTGCTGGCCTTTGCCGTGCCGCCCTCTTTGACGACCGTTAACTCGTTGAATTTGATCCAGAGAGCGCCAAGCAATTCCTGCGCTTCCTCAAGGCTCAAGCGACCTGCGTCGATATCGGCACGATAATAGGGATAGAGATATTGATCAAAGCGACCTGGACCGATGGCGTAGCCGTTCGATTCCAAATTCAGGATCAGGTGTACGAACCAGAAGGATTGCAAGGCTTCACGAAAGGAGCGAGCAGGCTGCGCTGGGACGTGGCGGCAGATCGTGGCAATTTCTTCCAATTCCGCACGGCGCAGGGCGTCACTTTCATCGGCTGCCAGACGTCCCGATTCATCGGCATAACGCTCGGCAAAGTGAATCGCTGCATCACAGCTTCTGGACATTGCTTGTAAAAGATAGTGTTTTTGAAGCCCACCCTCTGTTTCAAAGTCAATGGCTGCAAATTCTGCTTCGACATCTGCTTTGATGCCGAGGAAACCTTTCTTGATGACACGTTCGTAGTCAACGGTGATATGCCCGATAGAGCGGTTCAGGTAATAGTGGAAATACAACCCTTCCGCTGTCGCCTGGACAATATCCTTCGGGAGCACATCCATGATGCGGTTGTAGACTTGTTTGCCGCGCCAGTAATCAAGGACTTCACCGCGCAGAGTCTGCTTGGTTTCTTCACTGATATAAAAGGGGGCGTAGTCACGATCTGCCATGGTATCGAGTTCATCTTCGATCCAGTCGCAGGCGATTTCGGGGTATAGAGGCGACCCCAGAATAGCGGGTGTTTTGCAGCCAACGAGCAGCTCGCCATCACGGATCAAAATCTGGACGCCGTCGAGAATTTTCTCCATCATACGCGCCCGCCGCAGGAGTATCGGCTGCCCTTCGGTTTCGGCGTAAGCTTGCGTAACCAATACGGCTCGATCTGCAAAGACTTCTGGTCTGGCAGCGTGGAATCCGTCTAGTAGTCTTAGTAAGCGGTTGGATAAGATCATTGTGTCCATAAGCGTTCTCCAGTTTTTGAAAAAGACTTTCTAAGAAGCACTTCTGTTTCTCGTAGCTTTACAATATTCGCTCTGATGAAAATGTTTTTCGTATTGATCTTGTTTCTGCCTCCTGTATGTCCCACCTCTAATTGGGGCTCTGGAGCCGTTTTCAGGGGCCGATCAGACTGATTGTATTGTAATGCCTTCTCCTCATCTCAATCAATATCTGCTCACCCTTGAGTGAGATGTAGCCATTTCCACAAGGGCTGACAGGGAAAAACGTTTATCAAAGTAATAGAAACCTGTTTTTGAAATGACTTGTATAATTGCCTTATGCGTATTCAGTGTTTTCTTAACCGTTTTGTGCTCATCGTATTCGTATTCGGAGCGCTCTGTCAGCCGCGAGTTGTCCAAGCTGATGAGATTCTTCCTGCGCCAAATCGGACCAGTGCCTATGAGTTAATCATTGCGATGAACACCTTGCGTGTCTCCTATGGACTGCCAGCTCTTGTAGAAGATCCTATCATCAATGCTGTTGCCCAATCTACAGCCGCAACAATGGCAGCAAACAGCATGTCCTGGCATATTGGGGATGTGCGCGGTCGCCTGGCTGCTGCTGGATATGGCAGTGGCGGGACTGTTTGGGGAACGGAAAACTTTGCCATGAGCAGTAACGGTATGGGCATTGATGAAATTATGGCGGTCTGGGCGGACCCAGATCACATGCGCCCAGCAGTCGATGCTGCATATTGCAATGTTGGTGCTGGTGTCGCTACGGTAAATGGCAGAACCTATTACGTCCTGCAAGCTGCCTATGTGTCCGGACAGGAGTGCGGCAGTTCGTCATCATCAGGAGAAACTTCATCATCAGGGACTGGAGCAAGCACAACTTCTCAACTGATCGTGCCAGTGAGCATTGCTACCTCGGACGCAGATGGCAAGGTCTACCATATTGTTCAGGCAGGGCAATCCTTCTGGTCGATTGCGATCGCC
>Ga0209361_1000210_pt1 | contig 64239 bp, 76 predicted proteins | sample SaaInlV_200m_DNA_3_FD_184657 | JGI IMG/M metagenome (GOLD analysis project Ga0209361, IMG submission 184657) | Marine microbial communities from expanding oxygen minimum zones in the Saanich Inlet - SI037_S4LV_200m_DNA (SPAdes) (version 2) | ecosystem: Environmental > Aquatic > Marine >... | reverse complement strand
CAAAGGCAAATATGATGTTGTAATAGCAGCAGGCGGAGATGGAACTATTAATGAGGTTGTTAATGGTTTAGCTGGTTCAAAGAAGACAAAACTAGGTATTCTTCCTCTAGGAACTGAGAATGTTTTGGCAAAAGAACTACACGTTCCACTTAAACCCGAAGAGGCAATTAAAAGAATTATCAAAGGTAAGTCGAAGAAGTTTGATTTAGGATTGGCTAATAAAAGGTATTTTACGATGGTTGCGGGCATTGGTTTTGATGCGCAAGTAGCTGCTGATGTTCCATCTGATCTTAAGAAATTATTAGGCTCTTATGCATATCATCTTACCGCCATTAGAACGTTTTTCACATTTATTCCATCAGAAATGGAAATAAAACTTGATAATCAAAAAATGTTAAGAAAAGGTTACATGGTCGTAGTCGGAAACATAAAACGTTATGGTTGGATCTTAGAATTAACAAAGCACGCAAAAGCTCAAGATGGATACTTAGATGTCTGTATATTCAAAAATAAAGATGTTTTTAACACAATGAAATATCTTGTATCTGCAACAACCACAAAAAACATACCAGATTTACCAAATGTCGAGTATTTTAAGGTTAAACAACTAACAGTCAAATCCAAAAAACCTGTTCTTGCCCACGTCGACTGCGAAGTATTAGGTAAAACACCCATAAAAATAAAAGTAGTGCCAAAGGCACTAGAAATAATATATTAAATTTATTCTCTAGGTTTTGGTTGAGAACCATAAATAGTCTCAAACATAACATATTGCGGACACTCTGGTCTTCTTTCACAACCAGGACACTTGTCCCTATACTTAGATTCCCAAGGATCTCCTTGACCTGTTGTTGCGCCAGCAAACAAATCAGCCATACTAAATCCCCTTGGTGGAACTCCTATATCATCAACTGGCAAATCACCGAGATCAAATACCGCAGCACCTACCAAGTCGCCAAACACATCATCAAATGACGCATGTTCAAAACTCATTGAAGAGCCATCTTCACCCACACCAACAATTCTGAACATAGAAGAGCCAAACTCTTCTGCCAGGCCTTGCATAAATGGATCGTAATCTCCACCTACTCGAGAATAAGCATACTTCAATACGTCAGATACATCAGCATAACGGGATGTATTTCTTACTACATAAACATTTTGCTCAGGATGTTCTGCGGCAACTTGTGTTTTATCATTAAAGTACGTAGGCCTAAGTCCTGTCTCAATCGTGAACTGACCTTCTAAAACTCTCAGAGGGTTGCTAGTAATTTCATGAATTGCATCATCCTGTGCTTCATAGTATACTTTTACTGTAGTACTTCTAGGATCTTCAATTATTGGTTCGATTACTGTTGATTTCATTATGGCTTGCAAAAAAGATCTTTTACTTCCTGCTGCGATAAGATATGGTGCACCCAACGATCTAACATCACTTTCTATTGCTTCTCCCAACCCAACACCTGCAAGATCTACTCTCTCTTGATCGGGATGATTTAGAACAGTTGGCGTAGTAGCAAAAGATTCTCCGCTAAATCCAACTGTACTTTCAAAAAGACCTTCATCTATCCAAACACCTCTCACGTCATTTTGTCCAGGGTTAAAATGAAATTCCACACCCAGATCTGAAACTTTAGCAGTTGCTTCTGCAACCAACTCATCAAGACCGACCGCATTAAAACGAGTAACATTGGCTTTTGCCAATCTGACCGCTTCAAGAATTGTGTCAAGAGCATCATCTAACTTAGTAACATAATCTGTATCTCTTGGATCAAAATCGGAGATTATAGGTAATTCTGTCATTTTCTACTTTCCTCCCAATAACTAAAAAATAAAAAAATTAATTTGGATCTTCGACTTCAGAAAGATATGTGTTAATCACTCTTCCTAAGAATGAAGATGCTTTCAAATCACTATCTGCATATTCATCGAAAATCGATCCATCTGAAAAACCATCAAGATTGTATTTATTAACAACTTGACCAATTCTTCCCAGCAAAGGCGCAACATTAATTGTTCCCGTTGTTGCCCCTTCTGCGGTTATAGCCCTATATTGTGCATCTAAAGTATCCAGCTCGGCTAATCCTTCTTTTATCTGATCAACGCGTGTTCTTACTTGGTGACGCATAGAGATTTCTTTTATCGCTGCAGATAAGACGGCATTCAAATCAGAATATTTAGATTCATTAGAGACATGATAATGTGAAACGTGATCCGCATAGAGTTCTCCATAAAATTGTTCAGGAGTCAAAACATGTGCGTGGTTTTCCGCATTCCCTTCTCTTAAGTTTACAACATATGTAGATGAAGAATCAGTATCTAAGTCTGCGGTCACAACCATGTCCGCTACGTATAATTTATCATCCAGTTGTATGTAAAGACGCGCATTATTTGAAGAATCGTCGGTAGGTAGTAAATGAGATACTCTTGTGGTTGCATTAACTGCGGCTACATATTCTTGCCTTCTTTCTTGAAGAACTTCAGCCCTCGCTTCTAAAGGTGCGAGACCTTGAGCAATCTCCTGATTCGCTGCAGCTATAACAGTTTCAATAGTTTGGCTCTGGTCCGCTCTCATTGGCTCATTCATTCTGAGTGCATATGTGCCAGTTTCTGGTAGAGAAAATAGTCCGAAGAAAGGGATTAACTCTACAAAGTCTACAAACTCCCCGCGTATGTCTCTGTCTGCTAGCCTAATTTCTGCAGTTTCAAGCGCACAATTAAGAAGAAATTCTCCTTCTTCTAAAATATCTGTTTCTGTTCTTGCGATAAGTCTATCAGTAAATTCAATTCGAGAATCGACTTCATCCACAAACCTCGTTTTATGCGGATTTAATCCATCAAGTTTTCGTGGTATGTCTATACTAGTCTCAGCATCTAATCTGGTTCCCAAATCAGTCATATATATCCCTCCTAATAGGTATTTCTTGGCAAAACCAGTTAATTATTAATATTTAAAAGTTTCTATGTTTGTAAGAATTCATAAGAATCAGGCACTAAAACCCCTTAATTCAATATAAGACGAAAGACCCATTTTTCACTGTCTTAATCACGATCTCTTTTCTAATGTCGCCAAAGGAATCAAATTTACTTAAACCGGTCACCCCTTCGTAAGTCAAGTTATACAATTCATCTTTTATACACGTAGAATCTTCCCCACATACTGATAAAACCAAAGAAATGATCTGAACACCATCATACATTAATGCTGCAAAACCCTCACTCATTCTACCATATTTCGCTTTATACTTTTCTTGATACACAACATTTAATGGATTATTAGACAACGGATCAAAATGGTAAGGATATACAACACCTTCTGCTGCAGAACCTGCAATCCTAATTAACTCCTCATTTTCCATAGTGGGTGTACCAAAAATTGTAAAATTCAATCCCAACTCTCTGGCCTGTTTCACCGCTAACCAATTATAATTAACATACAATAAAGCATCAACATTGTACTGACTAACCTTCATCAACTCTGTGCGAAAATCATTTGCATCTGATTCAACAATCTCTTTAACCAAAACAGAACCATTAAAATTTCGTTCAAACTCGTCAACAAATCCATACCCGAAATCTGTATTGACTAAGATGATGCCTATATCATCAACCAAGGCAGATGAAGCTAACTTTTCTGCATAATAGAATGCATCTGGTTGAACTCTGAATACATAATCACCTGCATAACGTATTTTTGGTGAGACTGCAGAAGCTAATATGACTGTTTTACTTTTTTCTGCAATGGGAGCCATAGCCAAAACATCGCTTGAGCACCAATCCCCTAAAACAACAGAAACTCCATTAACATAAACTAATTTATTCATCGCAGTCGCCGCAGTCGCAGGTATACATTGACTATCTTCATATAATATTTTTAATTTAGAATCTCTTTTAGAATTTATTTCCTCAACAGCAAGATCTATTGCTTCTTTTATGTATTCTCCATATTGTGCGGATGTGCCGGATAAAGGAAGAATTGCTCCTATTTCAACATAATCTTCTTTTACAACCTGTCCACTAATACTGCATCCAACAATCAGAGCCAAAGCTAACGCCAAAACAAAAATTCTCATCTCTACCACCAACAAAAGATATAAAAAACCAATATTTAAATATCTGTAGTCCTATATAAGACTACAAAATGAGATCCGAATTAGAACTTTTAGGATTAACGGAAGGAGAATCTAAAGTCTATCTTGCATTATTAGAGCTTGGTTCTAGTCTAGCTGGGCCAATTATAAAGAAAACCAAACTACATCGAGCAACAACATACCAAATCTTACAAAGACTTACAGAAAAAGGGTTAGTATCATTCACTATAATGAAAGGTAAAAGACATTTTGAGGCTGCCGATCCTGAACAATTCTCAAGACAACTAAAAGAAAAGCAAGACATCTTATCACAGATCCTGCCTGAACTAAAATTAAAGAAATCATTAGCAAAACAATCGCAAGAAATTACTGTCTACCAAGGAAGAAATGGAATTAAAACAGTATGTGGACATATAATTAAGCGGCTCTCGCCAGGAGGGACATACTATGATTTTGGAGTTTCAGGGCTGTTCAGAGATATAATGAAAGAGTACTGGGATAAATGGCAAACTATGAAACAGAAGAACAACATCAAAGCAAAAGTTATATTCAATGAATCCATAAGGAAAAACAAATATCTACTACAAGACATAAAAAACACATCATACAAGTTTGTACCGGATGAATTCTATTCTTCTACTGACACAATGATATTGGATGACACTATCATATTATTCATATGGACAGGACAACCGCCTTTAGCTGTAATGATAAAGAACAAAGAAAATGCTGAAGGTTACAAAAGACAATTTAACCTTATGTGGAAAAATGCAAAAAAATAAAGGGTGTTTAACCCTCGATAATAGATTTTAACAACTGTACTAAAAGCTGCTTAATTCTGCTTCTCTCTTCTTTCATTTGAGAGCTAACTTCTTTAAGTTGTGCAACTTGCTCTTCAATTACCTGTTCCTTCTCTTCAACTGTAGAGTTAAGATAATTTATGGTATCAAGTTGATTATCTATTTGCGCTTGTTTCTGATTAATATCAATAGTCAATCCGCTTAACTCATCTAATTTTTCTTGTGCTTCAATCTTATTCATGCTTCCAGAACATACTTCTACTGGCACGGTTTTTATCTCTGCATCACACATTTGCGGCGCTTTGCTAGCATGCACAATCAAATAAACAAACAGAACAATTATTACAAAACTAAGAGCCCAGATTAGTGGCTTAGAAGAACTTTCTTTCTTCACAACCTCAATTCTCTTTACCGGCTCATGTTGTTTTCTATATTCGTTCGCAACTGAGTTAATTAAGTGAGCGTCATGCCCGTGTTGCTTCAACTGTTGTTTAAGATAACCAAGATTAAAACCCTTTTTTATTCCTCTATCGAAATAACGCTTAATTTTTTCTTCCATCATTTTGTGATCTCCAAGACCTCTTTTTGAGTAGTTTGACACACAGATTCTGACAAGCTTTTAAGACCATCTTTGATCTTTTGACCTTCAGATATCTGGTCATGAGTTTGAGGGAAAACAATCCACTTTTTCTCAGTTTTTGAAAACGGATTAACGAAATATAAACTAAAATGCCTGCCTATCCCTACTATCTCTTTCCAGTGGGTAAGTGCATATTTAAAGTTTTCTTCGGTATTGTACACAACTAAACTAGAATGATCTGTTATCTTCTTCAAATCTTTAATCAAAGATACATCATCGAGGAACGGTTCTATGTGATATTTATGATCTTTATGTTTAAATTTCACATCTAATCCATACTTTTCTTCAGTGATTTTAGAAATCTGTCTCATAACAAGATCTTTATTTTCAAGAAAACGCTTAAGCCAATCCCTAAGATATTCTCCTTCTTTGTTTATGGTACCTCACCTCTAATGAGAAAAGAACTAATTTGGTTTAAATACTTTACGAACAACTTCCTTGACTTTGGCCATAACTCTCCAGCCACCATACTCACCAAACTTAACATCATGGCATGCGCCCCAAGGATCTGCATATATCCATTTCTTCCCTACTTTAACATGTAAAAATTGATGTATGCTCGGGCCACAAATACTGTGTGTATTCACTATCTCATCTTCCTTAAACATTCCACTTTTAACCAACATAACCCTAAGAAGAAAACTTAATACCGTACATGCTAAAACCCCTTTATGGTGCCATATTTTGTGGGTATCTCTCCAAAAGTTTCTATGAAAATAAAGAAATGCACCCATAAATTTACTTTCATATCTATCAACAACAAATTCATAAGCACCTTTCAGAAAAGCCTCTTTTGTTTTATACTTCTTCTTTAATGCACTAATCTGTTTCATCATCTCAGCAGGAATCTCATCAGGAACAGGCTCATATCTCAAGTGAGGCATAACTAATCGAGAAGCACCAAACATTATCACAAAGTATAGTATAGCCAGCCAAAGAATAAACTCAATCATTTTTTTTGTATTGGTGGTAGGGCCACGATCTTACCATCAAGTTCCACAACCTTGTAGTCTTTGTATTTTTCCTTAGTCTCATCTAGATTTAGTTTAGAAAGTAGAAAGGGATTATTGTACTCATCAAATATAACTCTCTCGAAATCTGCATTAAGAAATTTCTCCATAGCAGAAAGTCTGATGTTAAATTCTCTAACTCGTACTATATCCTCTTTAAGATTTTCAGGGTCAATTTTCCGATATGGCTTAACAAGATTATACTTATCTCTAACATCCCATACAAAACATTCCCAGTACTCTCCAGATTTAACATCTGCTTTGGAACCTTTATGAATGAAATTAACTCTTTTCTTGAAAAATGCAACTAGTTGAGCATCCTCACCGGATTTAGAATTTCGCTCAAACTTTAAAATCAAATTAACCAACGGTCTCTCACCCCATCTAGAACTCTATTTATTTCCTTTATTAATCTTTCGCTTATAAGCCCTTAACCTAGGAAATTCCAGAGGCTAGTGATTATGAACATATATATTATAATCCCCATAAGGAAGAACTCTACTTTTCCTTTTCTATACTTGGGAATGATATCTCTCACTACAATAAACAAAAGTGCACCACCCATAAAGCCCAATAAAGAGAAAAACATCTGTCTTGATACTGGCAGCATTATAGCCAACAATACTCCAATCATGGTTGCACACGCTTCGAAGGTAACCTTAACTTTGCTTTTCTTTACTTTAATCTCTGGGATTCTTATCATGGTTGTGTGAAGAAGAATAGGTATGAAGAAAACTAATCCGGCATAGAAATTTTGCTTACTAATATTCAATATAATTACACCAATGATTATATGATACAGAAACATTGCAATATCATGAACAAACGCAACCTCTCTTCTTAATTTGTGCGGCGGGGCGTGCTGATAAACATATTTCTCTGCAATGTGCAACAACGAAAACCCGAGCAAGACATAAACAAATATTAATCTCTCAGGTATCAACCTCAATCTAGTAACTCCTATAACAAAATCAGGAAGAAGAACAAGAAACAAATAAGTAACGGCCATTCCTGCAGCAAATGAAATGAGCTCGGTCTTGAACTTAAATTTATACATAGAAAACTTATCCGCTAAGACTTGCAAGACTCCAATAATTGCCGCGTATAGTATAGGAAGATACATCTTTTATGACACTGGGTAGATATCTGTCTTAGGATGATTGGCTTTCCAAGATTCTAAACTTGTTTGCTCAACATTAAGCTTTTCTCCACTGTTGTAAACACTAACCTTTACTTTACCGGTAAGAGATTTTTCAATTACAACAATTTCTCCACCTAGAAGTTTTGCAATCTTTCCTGAAAACTCGCTTTGAACAATTGCCAGATGATAACCGTTGTGACTCACACCTGCTACTTCCCCATTCTTTTCTCCCATTTCAAATGGTAGGATATTTTTAAATGTAGGTTCAGCTACGGCCTCTTCACTCACAGTAATCTCTCCTGCAGTTATCAATATAGGGATAACAATTGCCAATACAAAAAAGAGAACCCTAAAATCCGCATGATTGCGTACTATTCAAACCACCTCTTTTCTTATATGATCTAAGGGGCGTTTATACCTTTATAAACTTAACTGATTTTAGCTAGTAAAACCGTTCTAGTGGTGTTTTCCAGAGTTCAGATGTTTATCTTTGTACACATAGTACGAATAAACCATTGTGGCAATAACAATTGCAATCAAAGGTACAACAAACAGTAGCACAAAGTACTTTGGAAATAGTAATGTTAACAGAATAAACAAAGAATATGCCCTCATCAGCAATCCGCCAAGCTTATGTGTTTTTGTCCACACATAATCTGAACTTAACGTCCACGGAGTTCTAATTCCAATAAAATAATTTCTTTTACACAGCCTCAAAAAACCACCAAGATAAAAGAAAAGAACAGACAAAGCCGGAATCAACACATAGTTTATGTTAATATGTACTCCAAAATTTGGTAGCAACGTCACTGCATACATAAACGCAAGAAACACAATAAACAATACTTGAAAATCAACAAAATGTTCTTGAAACATCCTTATATTTTTTTTATATATTGCAATCCGTGGAATAAACCAGAATATGGCATAGATAATCAGAGTAATCACCGGAAACAAATATAATGCAATATACTTAGATCCATATGCATCTACTTCTCCTTGAGAATTCCAGTGCGTTGGAACTTCATTCTCTAATACAGGTGTAAGAAATATTGCCCCTATAAACATCGCAACAATAATAACGATAGGGATGACTTCTTTAATATTCATAAAACTCTCAAACCTCTCTGAGCTTATAAAATTATCTTATCTCTAGCTTAGTAATCCACTTTATTCTTGCATCGCCAAGCAATGCTAAAGGAAATCCCTCAACTTTTGGCAAAGGTATCCGATTTTTCATATAAATCAACAAACTTCTTCTACAGTCCACTATTAATTTGGATCTTTTACTGCCATCGGCACAATGAAACACCACTCTCTTTGCACCTTTTTTCAAACCAACTTGCTTAAGCACTTCTGCGACAGTAGTTCCTCGCCATTTAATTTTATTGACAGATTGATCAACAAACTTCATCGCCCTTATTTTCTCATAATTAAACGATTTTGCTTCTTTGATTTTCCCACACACTTCTAGAGAATATTTATGAAGCATTATCTTAGGATAATCGCCTTCTTCTCTCTCATACTTTGTTTTTTCGGGAACAACTTTACTCTTCAAACCACTAAAGAGTTCGAATATATTCACAAACAAATTATTTATTGCCGAGAGAACAGAACTAACACTCATTTTGGAAAAAGAATCCTTGCTTTATCTTTACTTACCTTAATTTCAACAACATCTCCATCCTTAATTCTATGTTTTTTTGCATTGTTATCTGATGTCATGAAACCCGGTACACGAGTAACTTTAACTTTAATCTTCTGACGTTCATTAAGAATTAAAGGTTTGATTAATTTAGTAGTATTATTGAAAGCAATTCCGACCCCTTTGCTAAACTTCTTTCGAGTTATTGAATGAAAATAGGCAGTACTTCCAAACGGTGTGGCAACAATCAACCCATCACCTATTGCGTCTTTCTCAACTAACTTGCCATCGACATAAACACTAAATCTTAACGCACCCGGCATAATGTTATGGAGCTGAACTTCATTCAATCCAATACAATGAGCTTTCCTTTTACCCACTATCTTACCTTCAATCTTAATTAAATCTTTAAAACCATACTTTCCTGTAGATAACGCCTTGAGTACATTACATATTGTACTACCTGGAGCACACGTATTACAAATCTGACTTCGTTTTATTGCAATCTTTGGAACTCTTGGATATTTGTGTTCTCCTAATAGCAGAGTGCCATCTCCCCCATAACAAATAACTGCCTCAGGATTTCTTCTAACTAGACTAAAGCCAAAATCCTTAACAGTACTTTCAATTTTTTTAGAGTGTTGGCCAATTATTGCCACTTTCTTTATCTTCATACTCACTAACCTACGATCAACAGTTTTAAAGCTTTTTATTCAGATGCATGTTTCCATGAATCTTTAAAATGTTGTATGTGTTGTTTCACTACCTCTTCATCTTCTACGAGTAATGTTTTCAACTCTTGTGAAGAATAGTATGTCACAGACATCTTCGTTCCACATATGAAATAAGTAGCTGGTCCACAAACATATGGTGGTAAAAATCTATACTGAAAATAAAACTCTTGGGATCTCCCTTTGCAATATTCTCGATTTGCTTTGCTATCATTATTTATGCTTAAAAATGAAAGTCCTTTCCTAACTCTCTCTGACTGCCACTTATCACCAACTTCTGCACCATATTGTTTGCGCAATCTTGTATCATATCCCATGTTTAATACTTCTTTACCTCCGCCTTCAAGAACTTCAAAGATTGCATATACAAAACCTTCTTTACCTGTAAATAATCTAGAATTTTGATTCCACAATAAATCGAATTGTTGACGAAATCCTTGTGCGAATTCTTTATTATCTATGAGAACACCAATCAACTCCTCTCCCCAGATAGAAAGTATTGCCTTATCGCCATACGAGTATGTTACTAGTGGACTTTTATATTCCTTTGACAAATATTTATACTCTGAACTCTCTGTTGGTTCAGTTCCTAAGGTGAACATTATCTTATGGTTAATTCCATGTTTCTTTACATCTCTAAAGTATTGCTTTGCAAACACAGGCATTTTCTCTCTCAATTGACCACCAGAACCAAACAAACAAACTTCTTCTCCTGTTTTAATAATATCTCTATACAAATTTTTCATTCCTTCCGTTCCTTTGTAAACTTCAACTTGTGTTTTCTCCCTAGAAATCTCTTTTAGTTTTTTCAACTCATCAATATTATCTTCAATACGTTTTCTTTTCTCATCGATATAACCTAACAAGCTCTCAGGATCAGATGCTTGAAAATATTTTTTGTTACTTTTTTTAACATAACTAACTAGCCCTTTCTCTTTCAGCTTTTCCAAAGTATCGTAGATATGAGTTCTATGCTGGCCCGAAAACTCCGCTAACCTGCTAACAGAGCAAGAACCATTTTTGAGCAAAGCTATGTAGATTATTGCTTCTCCATCTGACAATCCAATTTCTTTCAAAAAGCCTGTGTTCATAGTATTATTAACACAGAAGCCATATTTAAGCCTTTTCGTCCGAATAAGGACTACATAGATATATATAGATATTTTCGCTTGAAATACGTACAAAAAGGCGATTGTTGGAGGAAATAATGAGATTAAAATTCATATTAGCGGTAGCTATACTAATATTAATTGTTGGGTGCGGTAGCAACACGATATCTGGTAAGGTAGTTCAAAAGCAAACATTAGAGCCAATAAAGATTGGTGCAATTCTTCCTTTATCTGGTGCTGCGTCTTTCATAGGAGAACCTGAACTTGATGGTATGATTCTTGCAGTTGAAGAAATAAATTCTGATGGGGGAATTAATGGGCGAGAACTAAAACTAATTGTTGAAGACTCACAAACTAATCCTGTGGCTGCAGTGAAAGCAGCAAACAAACTAATTAATCTAGATAATGTAGATATTTTGTATGGGACAACAACGGGAGCTAGTGGTGCTGTTGCTCCTTTTGCTCAAGAGAGCAACACTGTGTTCATATACGAATCAACAACTGTAAAGTTTGCGACAGAAAATGATTTGGTTTTCGGAACCTATCCTAATGCGTATGACTTCTGCAAACAAGCCGCTCTTTTAGCAATACAAGAAGGAAAGAAAAGACTTGCTTTGATTGCACTAAACTTTGATGCATCCTTCGACTGTAAACGAGGAATTGAAGATGCAACATCCAACACTGACACCACTCTTGTATTCTTACAAATGTATGAGATGGAAGAAAAAGATTTCAGAACAAATCTGATGAGAGTTAAAGAAGAGAACATTGATGGTTTGCTTCTATATTCTTACTCAAAGAATAATGTTCCTCTCTTCCAACAAGCATTAGATCTAAACATCAATACAACAATGATCTGTCCTTTATTAACTGCTAGCTGTCACGGTGTGGATGAGATTGATGCTCTGGCAAAGAACACCAAGATATTGGATGGTGCTTTAGGCACAAACATACCATTTGATTCCAAGTCTGATGACCCTAAAATGCGAGCATTTGTTAAAAGGTTTAAAGAAAGATTCAACAAAACTTTGGGCGTGGAAGAAGCATTCACTTACGATGATGTATATTTAATCAAAGAAGCTCTAACCAAATGTACAGCATTATCGACGGAATGTATCAAAGAATCTCTGCTTTCTACAACATTGGATGGGATCAGTGGAGAAATTGTATTTGACAAAGACGGGGTTGCAACCAGAGACATAGCATTTGTTAAGTTTGAAAACAAAGAATGGGTTGGGTATTAAGACTTAGTCTTTTTACCACTTTCTTTTACCAAATGCAGAATGTACGGTACATCCTCGTATCAATGAACTTTCGCTAAAAAGTGCACCAGGATATTGTGCTCTCATTTTACTTTGTAATTCTGGGGATAGACTCATAACATCTGTGATTAAACAAGTATCCTTAGCAAACAGATTTGACTCAAAATCTTCTTTACTAGAAATATATCCTCCGTGTGTGTAGTAAACAACACTATCGATAAGAGTAACTGCATTAACACCATCAAGAGTATCAATCAATCCTGGCTTTTCCGCCATATCTCTAACTGTTGTAGCTCTATCTTCAACACCAAAGTGATTCGCATTTGTTTGTAATAAGTCAAAGCATCCCTCTCTGTTATTATCTACTAAATAAACATGATCAATTCCATTAACATCATCATAGTGTTTCTGCAAGTAAAGTAATGCCATAGGTACAACTGCATCTCCTGAAAACAAATCGGCAATAACTGCTCTCTCGGGTAAACTCCTAAGAACAAATTGTATCATTTCATTTCTCCAGGCTCTGGGTTCTGGCGCGACTTTTCTTCCAAGAAATTTATCTCTATTACCTTCGATCTCTCTATAGAATTCATCTAATCTGTGTTCCAATTCTTTTATTTCTAATGTTACCATTTTTCAAACAGTACTTGATCGGGTCTTTCTGTTAGATCACCAAAACCTAGTAAATCGCAAAGATCTGCACCATCCATTGGTGCACACTCGAAATATCCTTGACAAGCTTCAGGACGATTATGATACTCATCACAAAAACCCAGCGAATCAAGATTAGGACATGCATTAACAATTCTACCACCAGGAAGAACCAAGTCAACAACTTCTTGAGTCTCGGGGTGAGATCCACAACAGTAGGTAGTTTTAGTATAAATATTGCATTCTAAACAGTTACTTTCAGGCATTTTTAATACCTATAACTTGGCCCGATAGAATCTCTTACCTGCACGTTATTAAATCGTCTATTGTAACGATGCATGTAATTACCTCTGTTATTGTTAGCAACAAATCCGGATACTCCTAATGATCCCTCTCTGCCATAACCTCTATTAGAATTTTGTCCTTGATAATTTTTAATATTAAATGTTCCATATCCTCTAGAGCCAAGAATGCCAACAGTACTTCTACCATCATTCAGCTTACTATTAAATCTCACAGAATAAGGGCTAGATCTGCCATAACCATAAGAACCCAAAACACCTTCTCTGCCATAACCATGATTGGCTGCATTGTAATTCACCGCAACATAATTTAAGTTGTTTGCAGAAAACTTATGCGTATTAGTATGCAAGTTTCGAGCTTGATTATTCATTCCTAGACGAAATTGAGAATTGCCTAACGCAACACTATTCATTCCGTAAGCAAAACTAAAAGTAGATAGAACTAAAAAAAACAGGGTTAAAAAAACAAAAATCTTTTTCATCGTTTACCATCGACCGCCTAAGAAACCAGTGCCAGTTCTATAGAATCCACGAGTTCTAGGTGCAGGATTATAACTTTTTGCTCCAAATGATCTGAAGTTTGCTCTTCCTGAATCGTAGTTTCTTTCTACTCCAGTCCATGCAAAGTCATTTTGTCTTGCTGGAACAGTATATCTTTTGTAACCGTCTCCATATCTTCCCAAAAATGCGTGCCTTCCATAACCACTGTCCATACCGTAACCTACGTTCCAAGTATCGACTGGTCTTGCGTTGCCTGCGAATGGTGCTCCCATAGTACCTTGTCTGCCCCAACCATTATTGTAACCATAACCTACGTTCCAAGTGTCGTAAGCTAGAGCAACAGTTGTGGTAACTAGCAAAAAGATAGCAGCCATAACAATTACCATTAGTTTTTTCATTTTCTATTTCCTCCTCAAAATGCGTAACCATAATCAGTTGAATATACTCTGTTTCCCCATCTATCAAAGCCGAGAAATCTGTCGCTATTATAATTGTGAACTATTCCATACTGACTACCGTAGCCATAATTGCTACCAAATCTGTTATATCTGTAACCTCTGTAATGTGTTCCTCTGTTGAATTTTTTGTATGTAACTCTGTAATCATGTGCAACACCTGTATGCCCTGGCATTGGTGTTATTTCTCTTGCTTCATTGAATGTTCCTTTGTAAGTTCCAGGATAATACCAGTTCTCAGGAGAACTCTTATCAAATACAACGCCTGTTGCGAATACAGAACTACAAAGAAGAATCAACATTGCTAGCATTAATATTACTTTTTTCATTTTACATCAACCTCTTTCCGTAATGACCGTAACGACTGAATGATGCACTGTATGCAACATCGTGTTTAACCATTCCAACACCTCTTGAATAAAAAGGCGAATTGAAAGTCCAAGGGTTTGTTCTTTTTCCAACCCAAGTTGGTCTTTTGAAATTGTTTTTCTCACCACCAAATCTGGTGTTGAATAAATGTGATCTTGAAAATTTTTCATAAGGTACAGGATCAAAATAATTTACGTAGCCAAAGTTTCTTTTATCATTAATTTGCTTCAACTTGTAAGCATCAACTGTCCTTTGTCGTTCATTTGCATTGAAATCTTCAGGCAGTTGCTTGTAGATTTGCATGCTTTTGTGAACTGGTGAAAATTTAGGAGCAAAAACCACTCCCCCAACATTGTAAGCGAAGGCATATCCTGCCAAAACTAGCAAAAGAAGCCCTAAGATCATAAATCTGGCTATTCTTACCATTTGTACATAATATAGCACTAGAACTAGTATTTAAATCTTTCTAAATTTGACCACTATTCAGTGACAAACCTATCTGAAGTGGTATGTTCGGCTTATTGTTGGCCGATATGCGTGGGTAGGAGATCTCCAGGCGCCATAATTACCAGGCCTAAAATAAGTATAAGTTCTCGAGCCATACCAATCTCTATTATTCCCGCTATATCCCGAATAGAAGTTGTTTCTGTACATCCCTTCATAGGTGTTCCAACCAGGGCTGTAGCCTGCCATGTTTCTGTAATATCCATCATGATATTTAGCATTCTTAAAATTACCATAATCGAAATCATAGTAGAAAGCGCTTGAAACAGTAGATAAAGCACTAAACAATATCAACAAAATAACCAAGACTATTGTACCCTTTTTCATTTAGTCCCCCCTGAGTACACAAATGCCTTGAGAGTATTAAAGCTTTACTCTTCTATAGAATAATGAAAAGAAAAAAGAAAGAAATTAAGCGTCTGCTAGTTGCTTAATTGTCTTCAAAGAAACAATTATTGCTGCTGGAGCTACAAACGTTACAATGTACTCCAAAATAGTTTGCAACACACCACCTAGGTTTGGTATAACCATATAGTTTGCTGCACTTGCAGTCATCAATGCAATAGCTGCAACCAAAAACTCAGTTGTTTCTCTTGCTGTTATGTTAAGAAGTCCGACGACGATACCCAACACAACTAAAATAACTGTTACCGCAGATCTGATTGTTTCTGTTGTTGGAAATAAACCAATTATGATCGCTAACAATATACCAACTAGAAATGCGTAATGTCCTAGATTAGATCTAGAGCTCTGTTTCTTAGCCATTAAATCACCCCTTACTATTATACAACACTAGATAGAATTTCACTTTTTAAAGCTTGTGAAAAAAAGCCTCTAAAGCCCCTATAATACTGGATCCTTAAGACCATGCCCAGTTAATACACACACAACTTCGCCCTTCAAACCCAGTTTCAAAGCACCAGCATAACTTACTGCACCAGATGGTTCAGCAAATATTCCTTCGGAGGCCAATAACTTTCTTGCACCAACAATTTCTTTATCTGTTACCGAAACTGCAAAACCTTTTGTATTGCGCAAAGCCTTCAAAGCTTTTTCACCATCAACAGGTCTGCCGCAACAAATAGCAGAAGCAACTGTCTTGGGTTTTTTAACTTCTTTTATTTCTGAATGATTATCAAATGCAGTAACTAATGGTGAACATCCTTTACCTTGCACCGCAACCAACCTTGGTAATTTTTTTATTAACCCAACTTTTTTTAGTTCTTCTAATGATTTATACACGCCAGAAAATAAAGTTGCATTACCAACAGGAGTAACAATATAATCAGGCAGCATCCAGTTTAGTTGATCAACAATCTCGAACCCCACGCTTTTTTCTCCTTCACCTCTGTGAGGATAATCGCCAGACAAATAACATCCATACTTTTCTCTCATCTCTAATGTCTTGGTAACAGCATCTTCGTAAGTTCCATTAATTACTTTAACTTTAGCACCGTGTGCTCTTATCTGTGCTAACTTATTAGCTGGAGCGAACTTTGGAATGAAAATGTGTGCATTTATTCCCGCTCTTGCACAATATGCAGAAACACTTCCCCCCATATTACCTGTTGTTGCACATGCAACATCTTTAACACCCAGTTCTCGAGCTTTAGAAATCTCAATAGTGGTCCCTCTATCCTTAAATGCACCACTTAGGCTAATTCCTTCGTGCTTAAACATATAGCCTTTTGTTTTAACAGAATCAATTAAAGGAGTTCCTCCTTCTTTGAAGCTTACAATATTACTCAAGTCTTCTGTAGGGTAAAACATCCAATACTTCCAATGATTAACCGGCTCATGAACAAAATTACTTTTGATTATCTTCTTCTTAACAACTTTATAATCATATTCAATATCTAAACTCCCACCACATTTGGGACAGGAAAAGATAACACTATCATAAGAAAAAGTCCTCTTGCACACAACACATCTATACTGTTTTGGAACTGTCATATTAGAAAAGAAAAAAAGAAATTATTCAATCTGTTTATCCAGACTGAATTCTGCAGGTCCTTCCAAGGCCATAAACAACATAGCGCCAAACAAACCAACATCTTTCCAGAACGCATGTAGTTCAAAGTATCCTGGTATGATATTCATGCTAGTCAAATATGCAGCAAATATTATGCCTAAGAATAAGCAAGCAGCTCCTGCCCATGCAGATATTCTTGTAAACAATCCAAGTATTAGGAATATACCAATTATAACCTGTAATAGTCCAATTACCCAAACCATGATGTCTGGAGGAATAAATGAGATTATTTTTTCAACAGGTGGTACAGAGTTTTTGAACAATTTTGAAACTCCTGCATAAACAAATACCAAACCTAAAAATAACCTTAGAATGAATCGAGCAGTGTTATCATAATCTCTCATTAACCTTCACCTCTTTTTAACAATATTAGCTTGATCCTTATATAAACCTTTTTACTTAAACAAGTTATCCAGACTTAAGGGAATATCCTTCGCAGACGCTAAAACGAACGCCGCGGCCAATACAATAAAGTCTTTCACTAAGAAAGCACCTAGTGTACTCAAGTAAGGAAAACCAGTTTTGAAAGATTCAACCAAAAACAAAGACACCAAACCAATAACTGAAATAACTATGGCAACTATTGCGGCAACCTTTGTAAAAAAGCCAATAAAAAACATAACTGACAATAACAATGCAGCAACACCAACAATTAGAGACATTACACCTACGGCATTTATTCCAAATCCATTAACAAAAACACCTAAAGAGCTAGGATCTAATAAACTTATTAGCCCAAACCATAATGAAATGATTCCAAAACTAATTCTTAAGAAAAACATGCCGTACTTCTCACACCATTTACTGAATGCCATCTTAACCAAAATGTCCCAAAAATACTATATAAACCTATTGATTTAGATTATCGAGACATCTGCCTTAATTACACTCTCAATTCCTAGTTTTATGTAATTATCTCTTCTAAAATCTAGTCCCGAATCGATATCCAAAGGTACGCTTATTGCCAGAGTATCTCCGCCAGCAACATTTTGCATAATTCTTACATTGATCTTTTGCTTCTCGAGATGCAAATCTTTTTCTTTTCCATCAACCGAAACAATATTCTCATATCTATCAAACTCTATGATTGCATCAGTATATGTTGCACCTGGAGGAACTTCCGCTTGAGAAATTATCAAAGGTGTGCCATCGATGAGCTTAACAATCTTGCCACCAGATCCTCTATCTATCAATGATCTTTCTTTCCCTAATGAATTTCTAACAGTGATTTCTTTAATATTTAGTATAACATAGTCAACCAGACTTAGCATAGGACTAATCTCAAGCTGAGCAAAGGCTTTTATCGAAGATGGTGCTTGTTTATCTGGACTAACAATGTTAAACGGAACTTTCTCTTCAGTATAAATCTCAATATCAACTTCGTCCTCGCTTTCAATTACTTCAGCTTCCGCAACCTTTGTGGTTCCATTATAAACATCTTCTGGCTTTTCAATTATTACAACAGGTTCTTCTTCTTCCTGCACAATTTCATCTACGGGTTGTTCTACAACAACTTCCATAACTTCATTACTCTCAACAGGTTCATTAACGGAATATTCTTCCACTCCGCCACACCCTACCATAAAAATAATTAAAACAATAATTGCAATCAATAATTTTTTCATACTCTTCGACCTCCATTAAAATTGAAATAAACTTTTTTGTTGACTTCCTCTTACAACATCATCAAAACTCTGATGAAGCAACGATAACAACGTGTCAGCTATCGGTTTTATTTGTTTTTCAACATAATGATCATAATCTAAAGGACTTGTGTGTTTCTGGATAGGCTCCGGCCCATTAACAGTAATATAATAACTGATTTTTCTACTCTCCAATTTATCTAACATCCTGGCTGCCTTAACATGTGGAGGTGTAGTTTTAACATATTCATCCAAATCTTTTGTCAACGACTTACTATATACTAATAAATCGTCATACTGTCCTGATCTCAAATCTTTAACATATTCTGAAATAAACCCCATTATTTCCTTATCCTTAAAGAACAAGTTAAACAATTGGAACTGGAATTTCTTTGCGGCTTCTGTCCAATCACTTCTAACAAACTCCATACCCACAATCTCTAGTTTCTCTTTTCCTTTATTATCAACACGCAACCCGGCATATCTTTTCTTTGCGCCATGAGCTGTTCCTCTAACAGTAGGCATGATGAATTTCTTGTAAACCTTTTCAAACTCTAATTCCATCATATTTTCTCTACAGTATTCATTGGTTACAAATTTAGAATAAAAGTCATTGATATAATTCTGAAGTTCAAGACCTACCGCAAATGCTGAATCACTATCTTTAGTTTTAGAATCTACAAAGATAGAATCAGTATCTCCATATATGACGTCATATCCTTTCTCTTTTATTTTCTCTGAAGTTAGTTTATTCAAGAACTGACCAAAGTGAGTTATGGCATTAGCAATCTCTAGATTATAAAATCTGCATGACGGATTAGCCAACACGCCGAAGAACGAGTTCATCAATATCTTTATAGCAAATCTTGCCAACTCATTACCTTTCTTCCTTGCTTCATCTCTTTGCTTCCACAATACATCAATGATATCTGGCATTAATCCATCTGCATTCTTAAAAAAAGCACCATTTGGTGATTGAACAAATTTCTTTTTATCATAATCTCCTACAGGTTTATCTACGACATAAGACGCAGGATCAATGTTAAACGACCTAATTATACTGGGATATAGACTCTTAAAATCCAGAACCAATAGATAGTCATACACTCCAGGCTTGGAATCCATAACAAAGCCACCAGTTATTCGTTCTTCTCTTTCATTATATTTTGCAGAAGGACAAACAATTCCCTTGGACCGCGCCTCAATCAAATAGACATAGTCTAAACTTGCTACTGATGCCCCGACCCTATCAAGTGGCATCCCCGTCAACAAACTTCGTTGTATTGTGAGTTGCAATGCATCGCTCTTGTATATTACATCATACGCCAACACCGAATCTTTAAGATTATAGTCTGCGAGAGATTTCTTATCTTCCTTATACAATGTTTGAATTTCTTCATGTCTTGCATCCCCTACCAATAACTTTTCATCGCCTAAGAAAAACTTTGCAGCAGTATTAAGTTTATAATTATCTAATTTAATAAATGAATTCTTCAGTAAAGCAATTCCATCTAATACTTGTCTTCCACAAATATCTGCTTTCGATTCTCTAAAAAATGAAGTTTGAACAATTAATTTCGAATCTCTATCGTTTCTTCCAAACTTAAATGGTATTTTATGATGGTGCATCTTGTTTCTGATAACATCAAAATCGAATCCAATAACATTCCATCCTGTTATTATATCTGGATCCTTTTCCACTACTCGAGAAACAAACGCTTCCAACATTTTTTTCTCATTATCAAAACAGCTAACACCTTCACCACTTTCTTTGCTAACCATCAAAACTTCTTCATATCCTTCTATATACAAAGAGATACAAAAAATGTTGTGTGCTTTAGAGTCAGTCTCAATATCATACGATAATACTTTAAGATTCTCAGGAGTATAGTCACATCCATTGATCTTGGGGTCTACATATATTCTATCTACTTTTTCACCTGAAGAATACTCTCCCTCGATATTTACACTGCCTTTAACCCCATTATCCATCATAAATCTATAGGCAAATCTAATGTCTGCTTCAAAGGTCTTAATTCCTTGATCTTCAAAATGCTCTCTAACTGTAGGAACATCTTTGGGGATATCGGTAACGAGCTTAACAACCGGTTCACCATCATAATCCACTAAAGAAACATCTTCGTGATCTAATCGATGAATTTTCGAAGCCCGATCAAGATCTTTCTTTAGAATAAAGAAATACGGCCGAAAAGAACTAATCGTAAGAAAACTTTCTCCATTCTCAAGTCTACCAAACAAATGAACCTTTGCTTTACCATTCTCAATTTGGTATGTCGGGTAAACAACAAATCCTTTAACCATATCTAAGAAATCCTCTTCAACATATTTAAAGCTTGCCTGACTATTGAGCCACTGGTTGAGCTTGAGGTTGAATCGCGCCGCTTTCCAAATTCTCTTGTAACTGCTTTAATTCTTTAAACTTCTTAAAGAGCTTATCTGGTTTTTTCATACCGCCCACTTTATCAGTCAGATATTCTTTATCTTCCTCGGTAATCCATCCTCGTTCTAGAAGGTCATCTACTTTTTTCTTATAGGCCGTTATGAACTTATCTCTACAGCCTGCAATAAATGTCAGATAATATGAAGTGAGTTCTTGATCAATACTTGGTTTAACATCGGGTATCTTTCCATATGCAGCTGCTGCATCTACACACATTTTCGCGGCCTCATCTGCAAATTTTGTTCCAACTTTAATTGTGGTATGGACTATGGGAATCAATATTGCATCAAAAAGTATGAATGCGAACACGGAGGCAATCGCACCGCCCGCCACTCTGAAGAATATGCCTGTCATTATCATCAAAGGCCCTGCAATGATCATCAATAAAGTCCAGAAAATATTATAATTAAATTCTTCGGCAGCAATCCAATATATTATAATTATTATAACTGCAATAGCTGCCAATATTAGAAAAACAACAGGAATACAAAGCAACCTACCAACTGTGCTGCATGCAGTCCCAACAAGTCTCATACCCATTGCAACACCGCGTTTAAACATAATCTCTAATTCATGTATCATTCGTAATGATTTATTTGTGATCTCTTTACCAATCTCGTTAATCTTTCCCTTAACTTCGTCTTCTATTTTCTTAAGTTGCTTTTTAGCTTCTTGTCTCTCAGACCGACCCATCTTAGCTTTAATTCTTTCCCAAATACCTACAGGCAACTCAATCGCTTCTAATTTTTCATGATCTTCAACAGCTTTCTTGAACTTGTCCATGTTTTTCATTTCAATCTTAAACGCATTCCCTATTGCATAATACTTCAAAGCCCTCTCAGATTTGATGGCTGTTACATCTTCTGGTTCCATAAATTTATCTGCAATATTCTCCGGAATTATCTTCTTAGAAAAAACACTTATTGGAAACAACGCGACTGGTGGAAACGCAGCTATAAACCCGAACTTAATGAAACCCAGTGTTGCCGGTAATGCGTTTCTTGAATTTTTTTTCATAGCATAAACAAAGAAACAAGCACCTCCCGCAAAGCTAACTAATGGCACACCCAAGTACAAAGTAATCGCAGCCACAATTACTCCGAGAAGTATCTCGACTATAATAGTTCCGCGACCCATTGCTTTAATGTGGGATTTTCCTTTTTCGATTGCTAACAGAATGTGCTTTATCTTAACTTCTTTAAGATATTCTTTGTAGTCCTTTAGGCTGTCTGCCATCTTTTAATAAAATAAAGTAAATAAAAATAAGAAAAAATTATTTCTTCTTTTTGCCTCTTTTCAATGCAATACTTAAACCTGCACCGATAGCCGCACCAACTGCTGCGCCAATTAAAGCTGCTTGTTCAGGATGCTTTGCAACATATTTTTTTGCTTTCTTTTCTGCTGCCATAAATTTCTTCTTTGCATCTTTCAAAGCCTTATTTGCTTTTTTCTTCATTGCTGCAAGCTCTTTACTAGTTTTGGCAGACCTTTTTACTGCTTTTCTCTTGACTGGCTTCCTCTTAGCAACTTTCTTTTTAGCGGGAGCTTTCCTTTTAGGTGCTGCTTTTCGTTTTGGAGCACACCTTTTTGCAGTTTTTTTCTTCATAATATCACCTCTGGAATTATGCTCTTTAACCTGATTTGGCACTATTTAAACCTTTTCAAACAGAATGGGCAATTACTAAGACTTATATACTTTGGTAAGAACAGGTGACGATGAGATTCGCTTGTAACAAAACAGATCCGAAATGTAAACAGTGTGCTGAATGTTGCAAATTTAGAGACAAACCGGTTCTAACAGATGATGAAGATTTTAATCTTAGAGAGGCAATGTTCAATAAATCTAAAGTAATCTACTTATTTCCTATGTCTCGTTACACGATATCCTTAACAGAAACCGAGAAACTCATATTAGAAAAAGAAGCAGACAAACAAGAAATTAAATTAAAGATTCTTCCCAAGAAATCATTCTACGATGAAGAAAAAGACAAAGTATATGTTTTAGACTATTTTCTAGATTATGAAATTTGTCCATTTCTAAAAGAGAATAAATGTAACATATATTCATTACGTCCAGAGGTGTGCAAACTATTTCCACTTAAATCTCCAAATATGAAAAAAGATGTTGACGATTTTCTAACCGCACACCCAGTACATAATACCCTTTCATTCAAAGAATCAATAAAAAAAGTAAAAGAAAAATTAAATCCACAATCCAAAAGCATTTAAACTAATCTTACAACAATTACTATATGGCATCAGTAAACATGACCGCTGCACAATTAACACTTGCGAACTTCTCATTAGGTGAGTATTTTGATAGCATCAAACTGTTACTGATATTCGTAGTTGGAATAGTAATCTACGCATTTTTCATCTTCAAATTCTATAGATTCTTGGCAAGAAGAGATATCCTTGAATTAAAACTACACAAACACCATAAAGGATTCAGTGGATTCATGGAACGGGTTGCTGCATTGGTATTGTATTTAGTAGAAAACATTCTATTGGCGCCATTACTAATATTCTTCTGGTTTGCAGTATTGTCTGTATTATTACTTTTATTAACTAAAAGTCCAAATCCTGAATCTATTCTATTAATCTCGGCGGCATTAGTAGCAGCAGTAAGAATCACATCATACTATAGTGAGAATTTATCACAAGATCTTGCAAAGATGATACCTTTTGCTTTGCTTGGTGTATTCATCTCAGAAGTTTCATTTACAACTTTAGCATTTCCTTTAGAAACCTTTAAACAAATACCATCACTTTGGCAATCATTGCTATACTATTTGATCTTTGTAATTATGATTGAAGTTGTGATGAGAATCTTAAGAACATTGCTTGGACTAATAATTATATCAAATGTACCAAAAAAAGAAGATGACGAAAAAAACTAAAGACGAAGATTGTGCAGACTGCTGGTCACCTTCCGAAAGAAAGATAAAAGCTTTTTTCGAATTTACGAAGAAAGTATTATTTTATCCCGTGGTTGTTCTGCTAGTTAAATTAGGCGTCACTGCAAATATGGTTAGTTATTTCTCGGCTTTTGTTGGTTTAGTTGCCACAGTTTATTTATGGTACGACTTAAGAATTGCAGCCATACTATTATTGGTTTCTCTTGCAATAGATGGCATTGATGGTTCTGTAGCCAGGGCATCAAAAAAGAAAAGTCTTAGAGGGTCGATAACTGATTGTTTCTGTGACCAATTTGCGATCTCTGCTACAACTATAGGATTCATAGCTTTAGGACTTGTCGATCCAGTTATAGGTGCACTATATCTTGTGGTTTATCCTACCGTTATTGCTTTTTCAATCATCAGGAATATAATTAAAAAACCCGCTTCTTATGTACTAAGACCGAGAATAATAGTATTTGCGGTGTTTTGGTTATACGTAATTACTTCCTTAAACATATTCAATTATGTGATATTGCCGTTGTCGCTTATTCTACTTTACCAAGTAATAAGAGATTTTTATGTTTTAAGGGCACATCTAAAAAACTAAAAAAAAGAAGAATAAAATTAATCGTTTTCTACTCGAGGAGCAAGTATAAAACTCAACAACACTTTATCCATAGCCTTATACTCTAGCTTTAACGGATAGTCTTTGTTAAATTGTATAGACACATTGCTACTTAGCTTACTTCCAGTAACCATTTTCTTAAGATATTCAATTGAATACTTGGCCTTAAGTTCCTCAGAAGAGTCGCTGTTAACTTTTGTATCTTCATTATCTTCAATCTCAACTTTGGCTTTAGACAAGTCACCTTCTGCAGCAATCGTAAGTTTACCTTTCATTGCTTTGAATGCAACACTCTCTCCGACAACATCTACATCATCAACTGCTTCACTAAGCGTGCTTGAAGTAGTAGAAACTGTAACTGGAAATTGTAGATCTGGGATTCTTTGATCTTTATCTTCTAGTTCAATAATTGGAATGTAGAATGTTCTAGTGGATGTTGACTTAAGTTGTATCTTTAACTTAGATTCTTCAACTTCCAATGAAATAGTATCATTCGGTTTAGCTCTCTTAAGAATCATTTTAAGATTACTCAAATTAATACCAATTTCAGTATCGCCTTCTACAGAATATTCGCTAAACGCACTCGATAACAATTTGAATATGACCATTGCAACGTTTGCAGGGTCCATTGCTACAAGCTCAACTGCGTTAGATGTAACTTTGAATCTTGCTTCATTTACAAGTTCTGAAATAACTGAAATGCTCTCTTTTAAGTACTTAGGCTCTGCTAATGTGAGTTTCATAACTATCCCCCTTTTCAGATCGATACAAATAGCATTACTCAGCTAGTTTATAAGCTTTATGGTGATACGCACCTAGTACCTAAATTAACGGCCTACACGCGATCTAAAGAAACTGCTTAAAAATCATTCAAAACTTATTCTTTGCCCGTTTTTCATTAAATGGACACTTTCTCCCTGAACATATCCTTCCTCAACAGCTAGATTACACATTGCAACTGCTTTTTCATCAGCACAGTGCGCAGGAATTATGTGATTTGGTTTTAACATGTTAACTAAATCTCTCAAATCTTCTCTTGATGCGTGCCCTGAAACATGAATATCTTTGAATACTCTTACGTGTCTATTTTTCAAAGCGTCTTCTAATATTTTTCTGTCTGCAACATGAACAGGACTAGGAATGATTTGACTAGAAAATATAACATGATCTCCCGATCTTAGCTTAAAATCAAATTGATCTCTTGCCAATCTTGAAAGTACTGCCTTCTTTTCACCTTGGTGTCCCGTAACTACAATAAGATATTTTTCAGGATGTTTAAGGTTCTTGAAAGCCTTCCTCATCTTATGAGCGAATCTATATATTTTCACATCTTTACTAAAATCAATAACATTTGCTTCTTCACCCGCACTAACATATTTTGCAAGTGACCTTCCAAACAACAAAACCTTTCTGTCCATCTTCTTTCCAAAAGAAATTATGGATTTTAATCTTGCCAAGTGAGACGCAAATGTTGTGATAACAATTGCCTTACCTTCACTTTCTGTTCCCATTAAAACATCTTGCAACATATCTCTAGCAACTTGCTCTGATGGCGTTTTTCTCTCGGCTTTCGCATAAATAGAATCTACAATTAAACAAACAACCCCATCTTTGCCAACTTGTTTTATTTTCTCAAAGTTTGGTTTTTTACCGAGTACAGGATAACTATCAAACTTGAAGTCATTTGCATATACGACCGTCCCGTAAGGTGTATGTATCGCCACCATCACAGTCTGCGGAGTAGAGTGAGTCATGTTGATAAAATCAATACTAATCTTATCACTTATTTTATAAGAAGAATTTGGATGAAGTTCAACAATATCATTTTTAATCTTTTTTTTATCATCTCTTAAGATGGTACGCAGTACTGCACTTGCAAATGGCGTACAAATTATTGGCGCATTATATTTACTTGACAAATAAGGTAACGCTCCAATGTGATCCAAATGAGCGTGGGTAGGAATAATTGCTACAACTTTTTTCCTCCAGTCCTCAATATGTCTTATATCTGGTACTGCCCCTATGTTTAGTAATCTTTTTGCACTTATGTTTTTAACATCTGCATCGTCAACTTCCACTATATACTTATCTAGCAACAAACCCATGTCCATCACTACAACTTCATCATCAACCTTTATGGCGGTACAATTTCTTCCAATTTCATCATATCCACCAACAGTACATATCTCAATCATTTTAGAAATCAAACAAAGACTTTTGTCTATCCTCTACCAATTTCTTTGCTTCTTGATACGTTAATCTTTGTTCATTCATCATTTTTCTTATCTGGTCATCCTGTTCTCTCTCTGAATCTCTTTGCTTTTGCCACTGATCTACATCTTCCATGAAACCCTGACATTTAGCTTCAATTAAATAGTTTTCTAAAGAAAAAATGAGGGGGCAGGGATTCGAACCCTAGTAGGCACTAAGCCAACAGATGACCCACGGAATGCATCATTGATCCCCATAAGAGACCTCATCACTCGAATGACTTGAGTTTGGACTCATTTAGTACCTAGGCACCAAACGAACTGTCCCGTTTGGCCACTCCGGCACCCCCTCGTACAAACTACCTTCCAGAATCTACATGTATTTTAAAAAGCTTTCTATGCACTATTTACTTCCTACTTAAAGAATTCAGCTTCTCTTCAATCGCATCAAGCTCTTGCTCCAGTCTTGTCAAGTCCCCTTTGGGCTTGGCTTTCGCATGATGTGATTTCTTTGCACCTTTTTTCACAGGTTTACTAACTGCAACAATTGGTTCCTTTACTTTCGGCAGATGTTTCTTTAGATTAGAATTAAGAGTTCTAATTTCGCTCATTATTTTTTTCAACTCTAAATTTTTCTCTACAATTGCAACCCTTGTTCTTTTTAACCCTTCAAGAGCTTGCAAAGATGTAACAGTATCTCTAAGATTTTCCAACACGCCTCTTCTAATTTCGTGTTGATTCTCTATCTGTATGAAATAAGTATCTTCTCCGCTCATTTTTATGGTTTAAACAAGGTTGCATCAATTGAATTAACTCTAGTTTCTATTTCTGCAACTTTTTCTTTCCAGCTTTCCACTTCTGTTGATTCTTGTGCTCTCAAATCATCAAGCTCTCCCAAAACAACTTTAGCGTCGCCTATCTTCTTTTTGATGAGACTAATAACATCTAACACGTCCTTATACTCATCGATCTTAACAAAAATTGGTTGATTGTCCTCCATGCGTTTCACCCTTCGAATACTGTTTTATCTATAAACACTAGTTTTCTTTCAATATCTTCCATTGTCTTTTTGAATTTCTCAAAAGTGGAATCCTTTAAGTTTTTAATTTCTGATAGCCTTAGAGATTTTTCTTCTCCTTGGTCTGCAAGAATATTAATCTCCTCGATGTCTCTTATACATTCTTCATGCTCACTTGCTTTAACAAACAAACATTCAGGAGTTCTTATCGCTCTACTAATCGGTTCTTCTTCAATTATTTCTGCTTTTAATTTTGCAGGTTCTTCCTTATATGCTTCACTCATTCCCCCAATGTATGGTTCGGCAGGAACATCTTCAACATCTAATGGAGGTAATTTATCTGGAACAAATTCTACATTTTCACTAGCAGATTGAGGAGTATTATCTTCTTCTCCTTCGAAAACAGGAACAGGAGGAGCATCTAAATCATCTTCATGACTAACAGGTTGAACCGGTGCTTGTTCCATCACGGGTTCTTGCATTTCCTCAACTGGCGGTGGTGCTACAGGTTCTTCTTCCGCCACAGGCATAGGAGGTAACTCTGGCTCGTCAGTCACAGGTTCATAACTAGGTAATGGTTGTGCTACACCATCCTCCTCAAACTCTGGAGGTGGAGGTAAATCTTGAATTTCAGAAACATCAGGACTTGCTGAAGAAAACCCGCCCATCTCTGGCATTTCTTCATCATGTGCGCCAGGTGCTAGAGGCATTTCAGGTAACTCGGGGAATTGAGGTCCACCATAATCTCCTGCTGCTGGCTGAGGAGCCTCAGGCATAGGAGGTAAATCGTTTTGTAATTCATCTGGTAAAGGTGGAATGTCAGGTTGTTCCAAGTTAGAAGGAAGGGGCGGGATCAATGGTTCATCAACAGCATTAGGAGGAACTGCAGATTGGGTTGCGAGGTTTCCCGCAGGTGGGATACCTACTTTGCCTGTTTTTGGCTTTAGAAGGTCCTTTATACCCATTAACTTACCACCCCTTTTTTTTAGTATTTAAACAGACGTCATTATTTAAACCTTGTTGAGTATTCGCGAGTGAGAATTAGTGGATTTTGCTAGTACGGGAGCTCATTCGGTGAAACTAAAGAAGCATAGCACACCTGTATCCCTCTTTAGTTGGATACTCTCCTTCTGTACATCCAAAACATGCTCTTTCAGTAACGCCAATTCCACTTCGTAATCCTTCGGGAGTTTGATAAATAATGTGCACTTTACCTTTTTTACTTTGTTTATATTTTTCAGGGTGACTATCTTTGCAATTTCATCATCATCAAAAAACGTGTTTCTAATTTCTTTGTATTCTAAACTAACCTCGCTTTTATCTTATGAAATTAAATACTGTGTGGATTTCTATTCTGCAAACTTATGTATAGGTTTATAAACCTCCATTACTGAACGAATTACATGAAAGAGGCAATGTTTTGGGAAATAATGCATGGCGAACTAAAGTGCTTGCTTTGCCCCAAAAACTGTGCAATACCTTTAGATCAAACAGGGTTTTGTAAAGCCAGGAAAAACATAGACGGAAAACTCTATTCTTTAGTCTTCTCACATCCTACTTCGCTCGCGGTAGATCCAATTGAGAAAAAGCCTCTGGCGCATTTTATGCCTGGAACAAAAACGTTTTCATTCTCAACGGTGGGTTGCAATTTAGGTTGCATGTTCTGCCAGAATTGGGAAATTGCGAGAGCCTCACCGGATGATAGACCTAAACGAACAATTTCTCCAGAAAAAATAGTTGAATTGGCGATTGAGAATAACTGCGACAGCATCTCTTACACCTATGTTGAACCAACAATATTCTACGAATATGTGTATGAAACTGCTATGCTTGCACACGAAAAAGGATTAAAGAACGTAATGGTTACCAATGGATACATAAATCGAGATCCTGTGAGAAAACTTTACAAGTATATAGATGCAGTTAACATAGACATAAAATCATTCAGCGAAGACTTCTATAAACAATATTGTGCCGCATCATTAGCTCCAGTTCTAAAAACAATACGGGAAATAAAAAGAATGAAAACAGTTCATATAGAATTAACTAATTTAATCATTCCTGGATTGAACGACAACGAAGAAGAAATAAAGCAAATGTGCGAATGGATTAAAGAAAAAATTGGTGAGAAAACTCCGTTACACTTCTCGCGTTTCTTTCCACATCACAAAATGAAAGATAAAGAACCGACGCCTAAAGAAACTCTATTGAAAGCCAAAGAAATTGCGGAAACTGCTGGTTTAGAACGAGTACAGCTAGGAAACATATAGAATTTCTCGGATTTTTTCGCAAAATATTCAAATAGCTAAGCGCAGCTAAATTTCATCCAACAGTTCACTACATACTTACAATCTTAAAAAAATCTTTTCGCTCTCCAACCAGTTAACCTTTTCTAAATAAAACAAACATCTTTCCTTATGGTTCGGTGCTTGTTACTCGCTATGGTTGTCCTGGCACTAATCCACTCTCTACCAGTATCTGGCAACGTTGTGATAAATGAGATTTTCTACAACGCCCCAGGCTCTGACAACAACAAAGAGTTCGTTGAACTTTACGCTCACAACATGCCTTTGCTGGTAGATTTTACAATCATGGACGCCTCTTCTGAAGATACTCTTCTTCCAATAAGATTAACAAATTCAAGCTATGCACTCATAGTGGAAGACGGATTTATTTATGACAACATCTCCGCTTCGATATACTCCGCAGGCGCCACCATTGGAAACAACCTTGATAACTCTGGAGACATACTAACTCTTTTTACTCCGCAAGGAAACATTGTCACGACTGAAATCTATAATTCAACTTATGCAAATGGTAACGGATTCTCATTAGAACGAATAAACGACATTTTTCTAGAAAGTTTGGTTGTTGGAGGCACACCCGGAAAACCTAACAGCGCACTCGTTCCAACCAATCACAAATGTAGTTTGCAGATTTTAACACCTAAACAAATCATTGACAAAAACGATAAATTAACCTTTTCTTTCAGAACCAACACCAACAATTTCATAATTGTATATTGGATTGAAGATCTATTTGGAACGATTCTTAAAAACAAAATAAATACAACCAACACCAACAAGAAATCGTACACTCCAAAACTTGATGAATCACAAAATGAAAAGACGCTTGTAATAAAATCAACTTTAAACACCAACTTTTGCAACACCTCTGCGTCTGAATTAGTTGTAGTAATAGGAAAAGAACAAAATTGCTCGTCTTTATCTATTGATGAAATAAACCTTGGCGCTGACGAAAAAGCGCGCTTTGGAGAAACTCTCGCAGTAGAACTTTCATTCTGTACAACAAAGACAAATCAAAAAATAAATCTTTGGTTAGAAGATAAAGAAAACAAAATAAGCCAAGATTCATCAATAAAATTAACAGATCACTTTACACAAGGAACTATTAAGTTTCCAATCTCTATAAAACCCAATTGCAATCATAAGTTTGAACCAAAGACATATTCTCTCATTGCGAAAGGATTTAACAAAGAGACAACAAGATCTGTGATTGTTGATGAAAATCTAGACTGTCTAAAAACCAAAATCAATCCTAAACAAACCAGAAAACAACTAAAATATTTCCACACCAACTCTATATCACAAACAAACAATTCTTTCAACATAACCACCATATTAGAAAACGAAAACAAACCACACAACTTCACTATTTCTTCATATATTTACAGAGGTTCTAAGAAATATGCTCAAACACAACCAAACACAATTATGCTAGACTCCGAAGAACACGAGATAATTACTCACAACTTAAACATATCAAACATACCTTCTGGCGATTACAAACTCAGAACCCGCATTCTGAAAGATAATCTCAAAACACCCTATTACTTAACACAAAATCTGACCATTCACAAACCTAAGAAAAAACAACCTGCAAAAATAACTACGCTGGCCACAAAAGCACTTAATCTTTCAAGAAATTCAACAACTTTCCTTTCAAAGGGTCTAAAAGTATACTCCAAAGCGCCTTACATTATTGCATTTTTCGCATTATTTTCTACAAGCATTCTGGCATTTAGGGGCCCTAGAGAAGCCATATTTCATAAAATCCGATAGATTTAAAAATAACTATTTTATCAATTGAAACATGTCTATATTAAAAGAGAAATTAAGCTCTGCATTCAAGAAAAAGGAAGATAAAGAGCCAGAAGAGCGAGAACTTACTAATTCTGAACTTATTGAAGAAAAGGTTGCACACGGTGCAGTTTTAGTACGACTCATTTTTCAAATGGTTGGAGGTCCTAAAGAATACATTGAAGACCTTGCCAAGAAACATCTTGATCTTATTGAACAACATCCAGAATATAAAGTAATGAAACGAGAAGAAGAACCTATAGAAGACGCTGATGATGACATGTTCTCAACTATGGCTGAGATGGAAATACTTTTCAAAAATGTGCGAGAGGTAATGTTTTTCGTACTTGATCACAAACCCTCTTCTATTGAGATTATAGAACCTGAGAAATTTACATTTCATGCAGGAGACTTTTCAACTTTATTCAACGATCTTCAAGCTAAACTACACACATTAGATGTTATGGTGAAAAATACCAGCGCTAAGAACAAGATACTAGAGACAAACGCCACACTTTTACTAAGAAACAACATCCTGATATGTATAAAGCATTCGGAAGGATTAACCCAAGACGAACTTTCTAAAGCAACAGGTATTCCAAACGAACAACTAAAACCATTCCTTGAAAAACTCATAGTTCAAAATCTAGTAGAAGATAAAGACAAGAAATATAAACTTGTCAAAAAATAATTAGATGAACGGTGGTTCATTTTGGTTGATATACGAAAAGAGGTTGAAGCAATTCTATTTATTAAAGGAGATTCCGTCACAGTAGACGACCTAGCGAAGCTTTTGAAGGTCAAAAATAAAGACGTAATAAGTGAAACAATAAAGGACATAAAACGCGATCTTGATTCCAGAGATTCTACAATTACCTTAGTAGAGACCCACAAAGGTTGGAAAATGGGTTTGAAGAACGATTATGTTCATGTTGCAAAGAATGTTTCTGTTGACACAGAATTATCCAAATCATTGATGGAGACTTTAGCGGTGATTGCTTGGAAGCAACCAGCAACCCAATCTGACATAATAAAGGTTAGAACAAACAAAGCATACGATGAAGTAAAACAACTTCTAGAAATGGGATTTATACAAAAAGAACGTTTTGGAAGAACATACCTTATCAGAGTAACACAAAAGTTCTTTGATTATTTTGATTTACCTAAACAAGAAAATGTAAAAGATCTTTTCAAAGATGTAAAAGGGCTGGAAGCATTACAAAAAGATGACGTCGAGGAGAAAAGACTTCTTGCTGAAGAATTAGGTCCTGACGCTGTAGGCATTAAAACATATGGTTCAATATCTACGCCTAATGAAATAAAAAAAGCAGAACAACTTATTGGAGAACACTTGGGCAACCTTGAAGTTTTTGACGAACCTATGCGAGAACAAGAAGAAGTTCAGATGCCTGAAGTTATCACTTACAATACTGAATCCGGATCTGGAGAAGAACCGGAAGTTGAGAATCAAGAAGTTGAACAATCTTCTTCAGAACCTAATCAAGAACCTACTTTCAATTCACAGGCCAAACCTGTACAGGATGATACGCCTGAAGATGGTTTAACTGATTTATTTAGGAAAACTGCTGAAGATGTTGAAGATTTGCCGCAGATTAATTTATCTGAACCAAGAAAACCATTACAGGAAGAACCTGAAGAAGAGCTTAAAGAAGAACCTGATACTGCTGAAATAGATGATAATGAAGGAAAAGTTAAAAAAGAGGAAGAACCTAATGAACACGGTGATCTGAGCACTCCTGTACATTCGGAGCCCGAAGATCATGGGGACCTTCCAAAAGAAGACCCTAACGGTGATGTATAAATGGCAAAAAAAGACCTTTTCAACGATCTATTCGACCAATTAAAGAAAGGGGTTGAAAAAGAAAAGGGCGAAAAGGCCAATAAAGATTCTAAAGAACCCATCAACAAGGACCCTACTTTAAACATTAGGCTTGGTGCTTGCTATTTTCTTTACTTCATAATTGTTCTTTACATTACTATTAGTGCAAAAGAAAGTATAGGCAATGTTGCGATTGGATTCAGTGCTTCACTATTAAGTTTGATTATATTTACAATATTAGTATTAAGAATCAACAAAAGAATTCTTGAACATTTTATAATTACAATTGTTGCAACAACCGTAATATTCTTCTTAGGTTTAAGAGAAATTGCAACGGGCATGGACATTCCGCAACTTGCTGTACTAAACTTAGCAATATCTTTTTTCTTCATATTGATATTATTAATTCATGTTCCTAAATCTGATGAAGAAAATCCTGAAGATGAAGATGGTGTATTAGTTGAACCGGAAGTAAGAGAAAACGTAGACTATTCATCCGATTATTCTTTTGCGCCGACTCACAACGTCGAGCATCAACATGTTCAATATGTTCGTCATAAAAAAACAAAAAAGAAACCTAAGAAAGCAAATAAACACCCACACATTGAAGATCTTAGAACTTCTGAAAGTTCGCATTTAGATATTGAAGACTTGAGGTTGGATGCTCAGCCTGGTGAGTTTGATATGGCTGTGCCTGAACAATTCACAACATCTAAAGAAAGATATTTTGCAAAAATTGCGGGAACAAAATATCACGAACCTGGCTGTATGATTGGAGAAAAAATTGCAGAGCAAGATAGAATTTGGTTCTCATCAAAAGAAGAAGCAGAAGATCAAGGATTAACACCTTGTAGAATTTGCGTACCCTAAAGATGTTTCTAGTAATGTGTCCAAACTGTGGAAACAAAATGAAAACTAACCCCATTTCTAAGATAGTATCTGATAAAAGAAAGAGATGTGTTTATTGCGGAAAATCATTCAAAATCAGGGATCATATTCTCAAAGACCTATAATTCTGCCAAGATTCAGTAACTCCTCTATATGACGCCAATTTTAGCTCCTGTTCTTGCCGTTTTCGGAACACTGAAGTGCCCGAATTATTAACGCAGGGGGCCCCTACTGCCCCTAATTAATAACAACATTTATAAATGGACTCGTCTTTTTCAGATATAGTTTGAGGCTAATTCTATCCTCAATGATCGACTGCAATTAGAATTAAAACTAGTGATTATATCAAAATGGAAGAACCAACACAACCAAACGAGCCAGGAGTTGACGAATCTAGCGATAGAGTCTCTAACGTGCTTGTAGAAGGCGTTATGCAAAAGTCCTTTTTAGACTATGCTATGGCAGTTATTGTGTCTCGAGCTCTTCCTGATGTGCGTGATGGATTAAAGCCAGTACACAGAAGAATTCTATATTCCATGCATGATTCTGGTTTTTTACACAACAAACCATTCAAAAAATCCGCAAGAATTGTGGGTGACGTGTTAGGTAGATACCACCCTCATGGTGATACTGCTGTTTATGATAGCATGGTGAGAATGGCTCAAGATTTTTCATTACGTTATCCTATGATTGATGGTCAGGGTAACTTCGGTAGTGTTGATGGTGACAATGCAGCTGCAATGAGATATACTGAAGCACGTTTATCAAAATTCGCCGAACAACTCATGATTGATATTAAGAAGAATACTGTTGACTTTCAACCAAACTTTGATGGTTCATTAAAGGAACCAATAGTTATTCCATCTAAAGCACCAAGTCTTTTACTTAACGGTTCATCCGGTATTGCTGTTGGTATGGCGACAAACATTCCGCCACATAACTTAGTCGAAGTTTGCGACGGTATTACTGAATTTATAGACAATCCCGAAATTACAATTGAAGAACTTAACAAACATATCAAAGGTCCTGACTTTCCAACTGGTGCAGAGATTCAAGGTACTGGCGGAATACGAAACGCATATGCAACAGGACGAGGAAAAGTAAAAGTCAAAGCGGTAATGGATGTTGAAGAAATCAAAGGTAAACAAAGACTTATTGTTAATGAGATTCCTTACATGGTTAACAAAGCCATGCTTATAGAACAAGTTGCAAATTGTGTCAAAGAGAAAAAGATAACGGGCATTTCTGATATACGGGATGAGTCCGATAGAGATGGAATGCGTATCGTCATTGAACTAAAGAAAGACGCAAACCCGACTGTTATCATAAATCAACTTTACAGTTATACTAGAATGAGAGTTACCTTCGGTATGAATATGGTTGCTCTTGTTAATAACGTTCCTAAGACTCTTAATCTAAAAGAGATGGTGCACTACTTTGTAGAACACCGAAGAGAAGTCATAAAACGAAGAACACAATTTGATTTAACTAAAGCTGAAGAACGTGTACACATTCTTGAAGGATTGATCGTTGCTTTAGATAACATTGATCAGATTATTCAGAAAATCAAAAAGTCGACAGATACTGCTGCAGCAATGAGCATGTTAGTTGCAGACTATTCATTAACCGAACCACAATCAAAAGCAATACTTGAGATGCGTTTACAGAAATTATCATCACTTGAACAAGATTCAATCAGAGCTGAACATACTTCATTACTTGAAGTTATCTCAAACTTAAAATCTATCCTTGATTCTGAAGACAAAGTTAGCGACATGATCAAAGCAGATTTAGCAGAGATAAAAGATTCTTATGGTGATAACAGAAGAACAGAGATTTCAATTGGAGACGAACAAGATGAGGAAGTAGACATTGGTTCTTTAATTGAAGAAGAAGAAGTTGTAGTCACCATCTCACACCGAGGTTACATTAAGAGAGCTCCTCTTCAACAGTATAAACAACAACAACGTGGCGGCAGAGGAATCATTGCAGCTAAAAGCAAAGATGAAGATTTTATAGAATCACTGTTCACATCATCCACTCACTCTTACATTTTATTTTTTACAAACAAAGGTCAAGTATATTGGAAAAAAGTATACGAGATTCCCGAAGGATCAAGACAAGCAGCGGGTAAAGCTATTATCAATCTTATCAGAATAGAACGAGATGAGAAAATAACTGCATTTGTTCCAGTTAAAGAATTTAGCAAAGATCAGTTCCTTGTTCTTGCAACAAAGCGAGGTATTGTCAAGAAAACAGCATTATCTGAATATTCTCGACCAAGAAAAGGTGGCATTATTGCAATCAACTTAGAAGATGAAGATCAATTAATTGGTGCAAGGATCACAGACGGTACCAGAAACATTATGATTTCTACTAAGAACGGTTTGGCAATTAGATTTGACGAAAAAAACGCCAGAGCGATAGGTAGAACTTCTAAAGGTGTTAAGGGTATTGAACTTAAAGGGGATGATGAAGCTGTAAGTATGCTAATCCCAGATGAAAATCAAAAAATACTAACCATTACTGAAAACGGATATGGTAAAAGAACTGATGTTGAAGAGTACAGAATTATCGGCAGAGCCGGAAAAGGTGTGATAAATATACAATGTTCCGATAGAAACGGCGATGTTGTTGCAGTGAAAGCAGTAAACGACGCAGATGATGTTATGTTCATAAGCCAAAACGGAATCATGATCCGAACACCAGTACAAGGAATTTCAACAATTGGAAGAAACACTCAAGGAGTACGATTAATGAAACTTGGATCTGATGATAAGGTAGTTGCTTCCGCAATTATTGTAACAGATGATTAACTAATATCTCTAATTCTGCCTACCAAAATAGAATGTTTATCGTTTAATTGATGCAATACTGTTCTTGCCATCTCATCAAACGCATAAGTTTTATCTCTACTTTCTTTTGCATGAAATTTCAACACAACATCAATATTTTCATCAATGATATCTCCTGCATCTCTTAACTTAGCTAATGATCCTAAGATTTCAGTATAATGTCTTACTGTTTCATGATCTCGGTCATTTTGCATTTTGTATATGGTTTCATCTAAATCATCAACTAATGGTTTAGTTATTTTTTGAAATCTACTCACATCACAATGCAAAACATACAACAACTGAAGAACGGATCTATTGATTAGTATATCTTCTGGAAGTCTGTCTCCATAGTTATACTTCTCAACTAAATGATTTACCCATCCTCTTTCTTTATCTGTTAAAAGAGTTGCAAACTCATAGTTCTTGAAAATATTCTGCCATTTAAGTTTCCTAATGCTGATCATGGAACTATTATAACCCTTGATTTATTTAAAATTTGCCATTATGGCCTCTCTACCCCTAAACAGAGTATTTATAAATCCCTTAAAATCTCGCAATTCTATGTATGGATTCACAATTGTACCAAGAAAGCTAGAACCTCAAGCTAAGACTGAGGTAGACAGTATTCTAAATACGACTTCTGAGCCAATTGGTGATGGTGTTGTCAAATTTCCAATTAAAGATCTAAAAGAACTTTGTAAACTAAGTTACTTATCGCAATCCGCATACAGAGTATTATTCTATTTAGGGGAATTCAAATTTAAAAACCTAAAAGATCTTGAAGAAAAAGCAAAAGAGATAGATTTCTCTGAGTTTGTTAAACCAAACAAAACATTTGCAGTCAGATGTAAACATGTAACTGAAGTTCCTTCTTCCAGAGAGATTGAACATCTTATTGGATCCCACATAAATGGCAAAGTGAATCTTGACAAACCGGATATTCCAATTTTAGCATATATTTGTGAAGATCGTTGTTACATCGGTGTAGATTTCAGCGGAGATCTTGGGAGAAGAGAATACAGAATATTTACTCACTCAAGTGCTATGGCTGGACCTGTAGCTTTTTGTTTAAACGTACTTGCGGGTTTCAAAAAAGGAGATACATTACTTGATCCTTTTGTTGGCTGTGGTACTATTCCAATTGAAGCTGCACTTCATGCATCAAAATTCTCGGTTAATCATTTTCAAAAAGACAAATTCAAATTTTCTAAGATTATTGATGGTGTGGATGAAGATTTTCTAGAAAATCTTGATAAAGAATCAAAACTTCCAGAAAAACAAACGATCTTTGGATATGATCATCTTTTACGTCATGTTACTGCAGCTAAAAAGAATGCCAAGATTGCAGGAATTCTTAAAACAGTCTACATTTCAAAAGTTAGCACTGAATGGCTTGACGCGAAGTTCAAGAAAGGCCAAGTAGATATGATTGTAACCGATCCGCCTCAAGTATCTAGACAGGTAAATCCCAAAGATGCTGAGAAGATTTTGGATGAATTTTTCTATCAATGTGCTTATGTTTTGAACAAAGACGGATGTGTTGTTTTATCCTTACATTCTACTGATAAAGTGGTAGAAAAAGCCGAGAAACACAACTTCAAACTAGAACTAAAACAAGAATATTACCAAGGAAAACAAAAGCACTTTGCTCTTAAGTTTAAAAAATCATAAAGCTTAAATACCTATTTTCTCTGAATTCATTAAAAGGGGTGATCATAGCTTGTCTTTAAAGGCCAGAGTACCAAATGCATTTGAAAAGATAATTCTTGTTGTAGGTATATTCATTATCTTCATAGGTTACTTGATGATTCATCAAGAGGTTATCAGCACAGGCTTTAATTGGGACGCTATCCAAACAATTCTTATGTGGTTATTCCTTATCGCCGTAATCATACTTTTGGCGGTTAATGAAAACATGAAAGAAGAGCTAATCTTAATTTCTCAATATCAACTTCAAGAACTTAAGTTGCTTGCGAGAGAAGAAAAGAAAGATCTAACTCTCAACGAAAAAGAGATCAAACTCCTCAAGAGCATTGCAAAAAAGAAAAGGCTGTGATTTCTATTAAAAAAATGGTGTAGAGTTAGATAAGCCACCTTCTGTGCTACCCAAAACATTATCCTGTAATGTCGATGGTAGTTGTTGACATTCTACTTAGCGTCTCAAAGGACTTGCACAAGCAAGGGCTCACCGTTTCATCCATTCCATGAAAAACGTCAGGAGGTTAACTCAAAACAGTCGCCTGTTTCTTCGCATCCATCATCCTAAATCATGGTGGTCTCGTTTCTGAGTGGTTGCCGTCCCTTTCAGGACCTTCCTTCCGAAAGTTGCTACGATAGTGGGTGGACTTTCCTCAGCACAAGCCGGGAGTCAACTCTAACCACTACACCGCCTTCTTTGCTAATCAAGGGGTTTAAATAACTTCCTATTTACAACCGCCCAGTGGCGATTTAAAGTAAGATTTAAATATTAATTATCAACTTTCCAGAACATGCAAACGCATGATTTGGGGGAACTATTAGAACGAAAACCTGCTGATATTAGCATAAGCGATCTTCTAGGAGAACATGCCAAACAACACCCAATACGTTGTGGGGACATACATTACATTAAACTTCCAGGTCTGGAAGAAGAAAAAAGAAGGCTTCTTCATCCACTTCAAACTGGCGGGTACAATTGGAGCGAGTTTTCAGGTCCATTTGTTAATACCCGTGGATCAACTTTCAATTGGGTTTGTGTTTCTAAAGATCACGAAACAGTATATGCGAAAGCACCCGGTTTGATGAGATTACAAAGAATAAAACAACTTAGCATTCTTGCAAATCCTATGTTGGCTCCAACTGAACAATGTTGTCATGATTTGATTTTTACACACACTAGAGAAGAACATAGCCAACTAGCTGCGGCTTACGCAGAAACAATGATGCGTCTTAGCGGTAGATCTGATGATGATACAAAGAAAGTGGTGGTTGCGGCTTTACTTCACGACGTTGCAACTGTTGCGGGTGGTGACGCTATGAAAATGGTTGCGCCAAAGGAACTTGATGAAGAGATGCTTGCAGAACGAGTTCTAAAACGAGATCCTGTTTTGCCTTTTTTACAAGAAGAAAAACTTGATCCTGATGAGATACTTGCAATAATTAAGAATGAAGGTCTACTTGGTAAAGTGTTGGACTTAGTTGATAGATTATCTTACACTGCACTAGATTCATTTCATTTTTGTGATTTGTATGACTTAGAAGATGAAGCTGTATCTGAATGGCCTGAACACATCCGTCACTATCATACCAAAGGAAAAGCCGCCGCCGACATTATGTACGCAAATCCTAATTTATTTGACTTCATTTTTTCATTTAGAGTTACCGATGAAGGGATTTGTTGCCAAGACCCTGATTCTTTAGGTAAATTCTTAGAACTAAGAGCAGTAATGCATCGCGATCTTTACATGGACGCTTTTGCTCATATATCTGAAGTTTTTCTTTCACCTTTCTGCGAGCACATCTATGAGAAGAAAGGGGTTGAGTGGTTACTTGAAGCCGATAATCGAGAACTCTATGATGAAGTTGCAGGGGTTGTAAGACGGAATTCTGGATTGGATGTAACCCCATGGATGGAAGGTTTACTTCGCAATTATGATGTTTGTGTGGATGAACTATCAACGGATGATGATGTTACTGTTTTCAAACGAAAACTTATGCGACAAGGGAGAGTTGCGATAAAAGAATTAGATTTCAGAAGAGGATTCAACTCAAATACAAATCTTTTAGTTTGCACAGATGACAACGCAATACCTTTCTATGTTGAACAACCAGAAGTTGCACAACGCATAGAACAAATAGTTGATCAGGTAAGAACAATCAGAGTTTATCACGCGCGACCTTACTTCAAATCATTTCTTTGAAACTTTCCAAATATTCCAGAACATCTGTCGATACTGTTCTGCTATAACTTTGGACTCTATCAGAAATCCTGTTGGCGCATCATTCCAAGAAATTATTAGTATTTTGTTTCTAAATATTCCCATATTAGGTGGTAAAGGAAAATCTGCATACCTTGGTTCAATATAATCAAATTCTCCATATAATCCTCGTTTGTACGACGGCACAACCCCGTACACTTTTAGTCCCATCTCTTGTCTTTTCTTATCATATTGCAAGTAAATTTTACCTACTGCTTCATCATACTCTTTTTCTTCTCCACCAAAAAACAAAAACTCATCACCTTTTTCTCCGTCAGAGATAAATGCTTGCAACATTGACTTTATTCCGCTTAATCCTTTATACACTTCCGACTCTTCTTTATCTTCTGCTAGCCTTCTCTTTAATTCAAGTTCTGGAAGAATATTTTCTACTCTTCTCTCTCTGTCTTTTAGAATTTCTAATAAAAACTTTGGATCCGTTGCGGTGTAATGTTTTATTTTTCCTTTTTTTACAAACTTAATTAGTCCTTTCTCCAACAAAGTATTCAAGCAAGTATGTACGGTGGAGCTTTGTAACTTAGATTTCTCAATCACTCTGCCAACCTTTGATGTTCCAATTTCCAATAATGTCAAGTAGACTTTAGTTTCTCCTTTCGACAAACCAATTTCTTCAAACAACGCCTCATCAATCATACTCTCCAATACTGGAGAGTTATTATTTAAATTTATCTGATGATTTTAGCATATTGGGTATTTAGGCAGGAGGCGCTAAGATGAGGTATTTATTAATTATTATAGCTTTAGCTCTATTAATCACAGGCTGTGGCTCACAACAAATCACTGCACAAGTTACTAAAGAACCAGTTTACAAGATTGGTATTCTCGGACCATTTGCAGGACCAACTGCAAGGTATGGTGAAGCAATGGATGCCGGTTATCAATTGGCTCTTGAAGATCTTAAAGATTCTGGAATCAACTTCAAATTAATCTATGAAGATTCTCACTGCGATAATAAATACGCAAAAACCGCTGCAGAAAAACTAATTGCATTAGATAAAGTTGACATTCTTTTAGGTCCATATTGTGATGGTACTAACTTGGTCGCATCTCAGTCTGAAGAATATCATAATAAAGTGATGCTTTCTCCGGTTGGTGTTAGCAGACAACATGCTGGTTTAGGTGAAACGTTCTTCAGATTACAACCATCAAATGAAGTTGAGATACAAACATTAGTTAACTATATCTTCGACAAAACACAACACAGAAACTTTGTCATAGTTTATTTAAACAACAACTTTGGTTTTGAATATCGTGATGTTTTTAATGAACTTGTCGACGAGAACAATGGAAAAATCATATTTGAGGAAGGCTACGAATTATTAGATTCTGACTTCCGAACTACAATAACAAAAATAAAAGCATCTGAAGCTGATGCGATATTTTTTGTGAGTTCCGATTTTCAGGCAGCACAATTCATTAAACAAGTTAGAGAACAACAGTTTAGCATTCCGATTTACAGTACAGTTAATTCTCAAAGTGTAAAAATAATTGACATCGCAGGACAAGCAGCTGAAAATTTAACCTTTGCATTCAACGATGACACCAACTTAACAGAAAAACAAATAGAATTTTACTCTAGGTTAAAACAAAATAATTATCGGCTAACTGGATTCGTTGAAGCTAATGCTTACGATGCGTTACATCTGGCTGTTGATGCACTAAAGGAATGTGGTTCAAACATGCAATGTCAGAGCAATTTCTTCAACTCCATTAGCAACTACTCTGGTGCTTCTGGCAACATAGATTTATCTTCAGGAGATATAAGAAGAAACATGGTTGTTAAGAGTTACAGAGCCGGAGAATTCATAAAAGTGGCGAATTAGCTCCTGTCGAGATAGTCACTTATAAGTGACAAAAGAGCAAAACTTTATAAGCAACCTCTCTTTCTTTTTAGTATATGATTACTAGAAATCGTACGTTGGCTGCAGGAGTTTTGGTGACTTTGGCATTAGCTGCTGCAATGGGTGGTTCTAAGAAAGATGAAGATACAACTGTGGCGCAAGAACCAAAACTAGAAGATCTTGCAAGAATTTCTTCAGGCTGTTCTGGCAATCCTTTGAAAGGTGTTGTAGTATCTGAACCAAAACCAGATGCAGGTGTTGCAAGATTTATTGATTTTCTAAATGTAACTGAAGAACTCGGATTAGAATATTTGAAAACAGATTACGGTAGAGATCTTTTCAATGAAGCCTGGGATCCTGATAATGATTCTTTTGCAAGTGAATCCCTTTTAGATTATGTCGGAGAACAGATTTGTGGAATCCATGACACACTTGGTTCTGATGTTGCAAGACAAGTTTATGATACTTTTATGGCTGCGGGAGAAGAACGCATATCTGCGGGTGCATACTTTAATCATACTAGAAAATTATTTTCTTTAACAAAATGTTTTACACCTGAGGAAAGATGGGATATTCACGTCGATGAGATAATTCGAGATGAGGGAGAATTACCTGCGAATTTTGGTGAAAACTTCAGCGGATTACTAACAGACATTGTTAAACAACTTGATCCTGAAACACAAAGGCACGCAATACGTGAAGCATGTAACCAATATCCTCTAATATTTACAGAGCCCTATACAACAGATACTATTGAGCTTGATGGAGTTTTGCAAGAATTTACTGAAGATCATACTTCAAAAGGATTTCTTTGTAGAAATATTCTCGGTGAACTACCTTACGAATTTGCTGAGGCGGTTGATTATGTTAATCAAGATCCGAACGGTCCTGATTTTTTAGGACTAGCATTTAGTGTGATGGATGTTGCAAAACTAGAAGGGGCTATTGCAACAACTGCAACCAATGGTGGCGATATTGAAAAGGCAATAGCACAATATCAAAAAGCAAGAACAGAATTTGCAAAAACTGCCGCCGATGCAATCTGTGAAGCATACGCAAATAATCCTGAATACACTCCAAAGGATTATATTAAGATATTTTTTGCGAATGTGAGATCTGTAGCTGGATCGATGTACAATACCCAAAACTCCGCAAGAGATTCAAATATTGCGGCCGGAAGCTTAGTAAATTCTCAATGTGGGCCAGAATAGGTTATTTTCTAGATAGTAAGCTTTTTATATTCTAAACTTTCAGAGACCCTTATGGCAAAAGACAACAAGATATCAATGCCTTCAAGCGGCGGTGGCTTAGTTAGATACTTCGACGAATCCGTATCTAAAATAAGACTAAAGCCAGGTTATGTTATAATTATGGTGGCTATACTTGTTGTAATTGAACTTCTACTTCACTGGCAAGGTAATAGCATTCTAGGAATCTAAGTTATCTAAGAAATCTTTTTATACAACTACACTAATCAACAACCTACAATGATACCAGGAATGAATCCGAGGAAGATGCAACAGATGATGAAGAAGATGGGTGTAGCCCAGCAAGACATAGAGGCTACGAGAGTAATCATCGAAACTCCCGAAAAAAACCTAATCATTGATGAACCTCAAGTTGCTAAAGTTAACATGATGGGTCAAGAAACATTACAAGTATCTGGACAAATTAGAGAAGAGGAAAAAGACACAACTCCTGAGTTGAGCGAAGATGATATTAAAACACTGATGGAGCAAGCGAATGTTTCTGAAGAAATTGCTAGAAAAGCATTAGAGCTTACAAAGGGCGATATTGCTGAAGCGATCATGGGATTAACCGATGATAGCTAAACATTTATAAACCTTGAAATCTAATAGTATATTAATGGATAAAATCCTAGAACAGCGTGAAAGAGCATTAAAAAGCCTTAGAGCTGCGGATTATTTACTCTCACAGAATTTCTCTGTTTTCAAAGATCCTAAGATATTAGTTAGTGCCTTAGAAGACATATTCAACTGTGCTGCCAGTACAATGACTGCATATCTCTTATTCAAACGCAAAAACCACAAAGTTGAACCATTTCAAGACAACTTTGAATCGAAGCACAGAGTCTTTGAAGCAAACATCACTGACGACCTGAAACAACATCTTATGTTCATAAACGGATTAAAGAAGTTGATTGAATTTCACAAAGAAAGTCCTGTTGAATTTAGAAAAAAAGCTGAATTTGTGATGTGTTCTGATGGCTATAAAAACATAGAAAAACTGACGCCAGAGCTTCTGAAAGGCCAAATATCGAAGGCAAAACTATTTATAGAAGATGTATTCTTCCTCATAGATAATCCCGGGGTAAAACAGCATGGATGAAGACTTTATCAAAGACGCCAAGGAAGAACTAAAGCGCGCTGATCACTTAATCTACGTGAGTCTAAAGTACACGAGAACTGTTGACATCATAAAACATATTATCGAGAGATTCATCAATTTCATAGATATTCTTTTTGAAGCGATTCTTACAATGGAACAAGAAGAGAATAAAATTCCAGATATTCCTGCCGCGCCTGCTGCGAGAGCCAATTTAATAAAAAAACAATTTCACGATGATTCTTTTCTAGTTGGAATGGCTAATTTCTATCTTAAACTTAGATTGATTAACAGAGCTTCTTTTGAACGAGATCAAGAATTTAGAAGGCACGTTAAAATGACCGCACACCTTGATTCCGAGGAGAAGATTGAGATTAATATTGACATTATAACAGATTATTTTAAAAAGATGAAAGAGTTCATGGAATATGTCGAACAGAAGTTCGAACAAACATAACTCAAAAGGGGTGTCTAATGACTAAGTTCGTTGCCATCATATCTGGCAAAGGTGGCGTTGGAAAAACAACTTCTGCAATTAATCTTGCAACTGCTCTCTCTAGTTTTGGAAGAGATGTTCTTGTTCTTGATGCAAACTTAAAAACTCCTAATGTGAATCTTCATTTGGGTTCGCCCAACACACCTATAACTTTACACGATGCTCTTCAAGGAAAATATCATGTTACTGACGCGGCGTATCTTCATCCGTCTGGATTAAAAGTTATACCTGCATCTTTGGCTTTGGAAAAAGTTGATTCTGTTGAACCTGCAAAACTTGCAGAAATTCTTTTAGACTTAGAAGGCGCTTGTGAAGCAGTATTCTTAGATACCAAAACAGGAATTGATGAAGATGTAGAACACGCTATTCGTGCAGCCGATGAGGCCATTGTTGTAACTAATCCTGATCTACCTTCCGTAACTGATGCTTTGAAAGCAATAAGACTTGCAGACAAAGTCGGAGTAAATGTGGTTGGAGTAATAGTAAATAGATTCAAGAATGATTCTTTTGATATGAGTTTAGATAACATACGAGACTTGCTCAACAAACCCATCATAGGCGTAGTGCCTGAAGATGACAATGTTAGAAAATCTATTGCTGTAAGACATCCTGTTGTATACACTCATCCTGATTCAAAAGCTTCTGTTGCATTCAAAGAACTTGCTGCAAAACTTTCAGGTCAAAAATATGTTCATTCAATAAAAGATAGTAAAGATACTCCTAGTAAACTTCATCAAGTTCTAAAAAAACTGGGGTTAAACAAATAAAATGCCTGCAACACTACAACAAAGGTTAAAAGAAAAAGGTTGGTCTGATGACGAAGTAGATAATGCGTTAAACATAATCTACTCTCCTGAGAAACAAGAGAAACACGCAGTTTTCACAGAATTCTCATCACCATTAGTATATTGGTCTTTACTGGTTGTAGCAATTATTGGAAACTTCATAGCGTCTGTTGTATTAATTCCTATAATGTTGTTTTTAACAAAGTTTCAACTTTACACGGTAATATTTATTCTAGCAATATCTTTTGGTGCATTTTTCAATTTATTACTAAAAGACATTGAACATGTAGATTACAAACACCATATAATGGGTGGTGTATTTATTCCAGCAATTGCTTTCATCAATGTATATGTAATTGTAAATTTGGCAAACACATTGAATGATAATGTTTTTAGTACATTGTTCTCTGGAAATGGAATCATACACCAAAGCCCTATCCTTATTACAATAATTTATGTGATTGGTTTCATCATACCCTACATTGCTTACAAAACTACTGATCTTCTAAAGAATCATCGCGCTGAACTATTAACTGGGGTGCTCAGGGTAAGACAACTCTTCCAGCACGCCAAATAATCACTTACAAGGCAAAGCTTATTAATCCCCTATTTATTCTCAAACACGTTTTTGACGGCTATGGTGTATCGGCTAGCATTGAGGTCTGTGGAACCTTAGGGCCGGGTTCAACTCCCGGTAGCCGTCCTTCGTTTTTCTACCCACCAAAACCTTTATAAATGACCTCAAAATCCAAGCATCTAACATTGGCCCGAGTTCATTCGTGAGCGTCGATAGGGTTGGAAAAGCACTTTTCAACTTCTATATGTCCAATATTTACTATCAGAGGTCACATTTATGTCCGAGGAAAAACTAAAACCAATTATTCGAGTTGTTAGCACAGATATCAAGGGAGATAAAAAGCTAGCAGATGCTCTTAGAAAAATAAAAGGAATTGGTATGTGCTATGCAAACGCTGTTTGCAGTGCTGCAGGTATCGATAAGAACCGAAAAGCAGGATCTCTTTCTGATGATGAAGTTAAGAGATTAGAAGCTGCAATCAAAAAGCCTCTTGATCACAATCTTCCTAGCTGGATGGTTAACAGAAGAAAAGACATGGAAACTGGTGAGGATATGCACATTCTAACAAGTGACCTTACATTCATTCAATCTAACGATATCAAATTATTACAAAGTGTAAAGTGTAACATTGGTTTAAGACACGCATGGAGATTACCTGTGCGAGGCCAAAGAACACAATCAAACTTTAGAAAGAACAAAGGTAAAGTTTCAATTGCTAACAAAAGAAAGGTAATGAAACACTAATTGAAAAATGGGAGATCCAAGAAAATTTAGGAAACAGTATTCAGGACCAAGCCATCCTTGGAATAAGGATAGACTTGAAGAAGAGTCTGGTCTTGTAAAAGAATTTGGCTTGAAAAACAAAACCGAAGTATACAGATCACGATCTCTACTATCTAGATTCAAAAATACTGCAAAGAAATTAATTGCATCTAATACTGGGCAGGCAGATGTTGAAAGAGAACAACTTATGTCTAGATTACAATCACTAGGAATCATTAACGCTGGAGCACAAACTGATGATGTTCTATCTTTAGAGCTAAAAGATCTAATGGAAAGAAGATTACAAACAAGACTCTTAAGACAAAATCTTGCAAGAAGTGTAAAACAAGCAAGACAAATGATCACACACGGTCACATTACTGTTAGTGGTAAAACAATCACATCACCTTCATACTTAGTTACTGTTAGTGAAGATGTTGCACTAGGTTTTGCAAACAATTCTAATTTTGTAGACCCTGAACATCCAGAAAGACTAACTGACGAGAAAAAAGAAGAAGTTAAAGACGAAAAAAGAGCTAAAGCAACAGAGAAGCGAGAAGAAAAGAAAGCTGCAGAGAAAAAAGAAGCTCCTAAAGTCAAGAAAGCAGAGAAAAAAGAAGAAGTCAAAGAAGAAACTAAGAAAGAACCAGAAGCAAAAGCTGAGGAGAAAAAATAAAAATGGCTGAAGAACAAAAAGAAGCTCCAAAAGAGGAAGTTAAGAAAACTACTACTGAGGCAGCTCCTAAAACTGAAACTAAGCCGGCTCCAACAACTACTGCTCCGAAAGAAGAAGTTAAGAAAACTACTACTGAGGCAGCTCCTAAAACTGAAACTAAACCTGCTTCAACAACTACTGCTCCTAAACCTGGCGCACCTTCAACAAGTGCACCAAGACCAAGCACACCAAGACCTGCATACGCTGGTAGACCTTCAGGTCCAAGACCTGCATACGCTGGTAGATCATCAGGAGGCCAAGGTGGCTATCGTGGAAAACCTAATAACAGATCATCAGGTTCAAGATATGGTCGAAATGAACACATGAATCAAAGACAAAACATTAAGTGGGGCGTAGCTCACATCTTTGCATCATATAATAATACTATAATTCACATTACTGACGTTACTGGAACTGAAAGTATTGCAAGAACTTCAGGAGGACAAGTTGTTAAAGCACACAGACTAGAAAGTTCTCCTACTGCGGCTATGGCAGCAGCCAAAAAAGCAGCTGAAATTGCAAAAGAAAAAGGTATCAACGGTATTCACGTTAAAATTAAAGCACCTGGAGGTCATAACGGACCTAACAATCCAGGGCCTGGAGCTCAAGCAGCGGTTAGAGCATTGTCCCGAATGGGCATGAGAATCGGCATCATAGAAGATGTTACTCCTATCCCTCACGATAGCTGTCGTAAGAAAGGCGGTAAAAGAGGAAGGAGAGTATAAAGAGGTAGAAAATGGAAGTCTCTGTGCTTGAAGAAAACAAAAAACAAAACGTTTTATCCTTATCTATTAAGGGTAGCACTCCTGCATTTGTAAATGCACTTAGGAGAACAATTGTTGACGAAGTTCCAACTATGGCTATTGACACAGTTGAGTTTCAACAAAACTCATCTATCCTTTACGACGAAATGGTCGCTCACAGACTTGGACTAGTTCCATTAAAGACTGACCTTAAATCATATTCAATGCCTGACGAGCAATCAGAAGATGGCGAGTTCAGAGCACAATTTCACGTTAAACTTCACTTAAAGTCAAAAAACGTTGGGGATGTATTATCTGGCGAAATGAAATCAGATGATCCCAAGATCGTTCCGGTCTTCGACAATCTTCCAATTGTAAGACTTGCAAAAGGTAAAGATAATCAAGAACTTGAGTTCACAGCTGTTGCTAAACTAGGAAAAGGAAAGCAACATATGAAGTGGGCGCCAGGTCATGTAACTTTCAAGTACCAACCTAAAGTTGATGTTTCAAAAGTTTCAGACAACGCAGAAGACGTGGCAAAATCATGCCCAGTTAATGTACTTGTTCACAAATCAGGAAAACTTTCAGTTGACCCAAAAAAAGAAAATGATTGCACACTTTGTGGAGCATGTGTTGATGTATCCGAAGGCGTAGCAAAACTAAACGAGTCAAATACTGATTTCATATTTAATGTCGAGTCTTGGGGACAACTCAAACCGACAGAAATGGTGTCCCAGGCAATAGATATCTTCGACAAAAAGCTCGATGATTTTGCTGAGACTCTCAAGGCATAGAACCCACAACGTGGGGGTGCCGGAGTGGTCAAACGGGCACGGTTGAGGGCCGTGTGGCTTAGTGCCTGCGCGAGTTCAAACCTCGTCCCCCACATTACATTCACAAAAATCAAAACAACAGAAAGATGGTAAAAAGAACCGGAACAACAAATATCCATTTGAAAGGATTAATTGACATGCTTAAGAAGCAGTCTCTTGAACAAGACGTGGCTATTTGGAAAAGGATTGCAAAAGATCTTGAAAAGCCAACTAGGCAAAGACGAGTTGTTAACCTTTCGAAAATAAATCGTTACGTAAAAGAGAACGAGACTATTGTAGTTCCAGGAAAAGTTCTTGGTGCTGGTGCTTTAGACAAAAAAGTTGTTGTTGCTGCTTGGGATTTCTCAGGCCAAGCTAAAGACATGATCAAAAGTTCAAACGGATCATGCATGACTATTTTCGAATTAATGAAAAAGAATCCTAAAGGCGAAAAAATTAGGATAATGGGATAAAAATGATTGTAGACGCATCTGATTTAATAGTGGGAAGATTTGCAACAGTAGTTGCGAAGAAAGCTTTACTAGGAGAAAAAATAGACATTGTCAATTGTGATAAAGCTGTTTTAACTGGAACTAAAGCTAATGTTCTTGCTAAATATCAGAGAAAAAGAAGCATGGGTACTCCTGCAAAAGGTCCATTTTTTCCAAAAATGCCTGATAGATTCGTAAGAAGAGTAATTAGAGGTATGTTGCCATACAAACTAAACAAAGGTTCTGATGCATACAAAAGAATCATGTGCTACATTGGAGTTCCTGAAGAATTTGAGGGTAAAACTTTCGAAACAGTTAAAGAGGCAAACATTTCAAAACTTCCTAATCTTAAATATATTAAAGTTGGAGAAATCTGCAAATTACTAGGTGCTAAACATGAGTAAGAAGAAAGACGTAATTACAACATCCGGTACAAGAAAGAGAGCAATAGCTAGAGCCTCCTTAAAGAAAGGTACTGGTATGATTCGAATTAACGATAAAAGCCTAGACTTCGTAGAGCCTCACTTTTGTCAAATGAAAATCAAAGAACCGTTAATACTTGCAGGAGATGTTGCAAAAACTGTTAACATAACTGTTAAAGTGCACGGCGGTGGTTCTGTATCACAATCTGATGCTGCTAGAGTGGCAATCTCAAGAGCGCTTGCTGAATTTGAGCCAAAACTTAAAGGATGCTTCCAAGATTACGACAGAAATCTATTAGTTGCTGACGTAAGAAGAAAAGAGAAGTGTAAACCTAACGACTCGAAAGCGAGAGCAAAAAGGCAGAAATCATACAGATAGAGGAATAAAAAATGATTATACCAGTAAGATGCTTCAGCTGCGGAAAACCAGTAGCACACCTTTGGGCAGAATTCAACGAAAGAGTTAACAAAGGCGAAGATCGAGGTAAAGTTATGGATAGCCTCGGTATGAAACGATATTGCTGTAGAGCTTTGTTCTTAGGTCATGTTGACTTAATCGATACAACTTCAAAGTTCAAGAAATTTTAATTTTATTATTTTATCATACTTAGGGGGTGTGCCTAATAATCCGAAAGGGACTATCTTACGACGATGTTCTTCTTGTACCTAAAAGAACTAGATTAAGATCTAGATCACACGTTGATTTAAGAACCAAACTTACAAAAAACATACGTCTAAACGTGCCACTTGTTTCTGCAAATATGGATACTGTCACCGAACACAAGCTAGCTATTGCCTTAGCACTTCACGGAGGTATTGGTGTGATTCATCAATTCATGTCAAAATTAGATCAGGCAAGTGAAGTAAGAAAAGTTAAGCGAAGTATGAACAATATTATTGATACTCCTTATTCCGTTCCTGAGACAAATACGCTAAAAGATGCGTTAGATCTTATGGAGACTAAACAAATCTCCGGGATTCTTGTTGTAAATTCTAATTTCAAGCTATCGGGAATATTGACGAGTCGGGACTTATTATTCCAAGAAGATTTAACAAAAACAGTTGCTGAAGTAATGACATCAAGAGAAAAGTTGATTACCGGTTCAAAAACAACAACTGTGGAAGATGCGAAGAAAATATTTAAACAACAGAAGATAGAAAAATTACCTTTGGTAGATGGCGAAGATAGAATTGTGGGTTTAATTACTCTTGCTGATATGAAAAAACAAGAGCTCTACCCTAGTGCTTTAAGAGATGAAGGCGGAAGATTGATGGTCGCAGCTGCAGTCGGGGTGAAATCAGGATTTCTAGAACGAGCCGAAATGCTTTTAGAAGCGGGTGCGGATGTTATTGTGGTAGATATTGCACATGGTCACAGTGACTTAGCTATAAATACTATTACAGAAATAAAAAGTCACTTTCCTAATGCCGAGATACTTGCAGGTAATATTGCAACTGGCGACGCAGCGAGAGAGCTCATTGAAGCGGGCGCGGATGGTTTAAAGATTGGAGTTGGTCCAGGCGCATCTTGCAAAACTAGGGTTGTTGCTGGAGCGGGAGTGCCACAAATAACTGCAATAATAGATTGCTTTAAAGTTGCGAGAGAATACAATATACCAATATGTGCGGACGGTGGTCTGAAGGAATCGGGAGATATTGCTAAAGCAGTTGCTGCGGGTGCACATTCGATAATGTCTGGAGCTTTTTTTGCGGGCACGGCAGAAACCCCTGGAAGAATTATTCTTCGAGATGGACGGCGTTTTAAACAATATAGAGGATCTGCATCTGTCGCCGCCAACATATCGCGTAAAATGCGTGAGAAGAACAACACTAAAATTTCTGATTACATTCCCGAAGGTGTCGAAATGTACAAACCATACAAGGGACCGGTTAGTGAAACAATAAAATATCTTCTAGGTGGTCTAAGATCCGGCATGAGTTATTGTGGTGCGTCGAACGTCGAAGAGTGTCATAAAAATGCCGAGTTTATTGAAATGACTTCTATGGGTTACAAAGAAAGTCGCCCACATGGGCTAAGTAATCAATCTTATTAGAATTTTAATCAGGTATATAGTTTAGAATGTGGAATGTTGAGAATCCGAAGTAATCAACATCATCTACTGCTTCTTTAAACTCCATCTTTATCTCATCAATCAGTTTCAACAAGTGTTGTAGATCTTTTACTATCACTTCCATCTCGAAGTTGGCACCGCCTATAGATTTGTTAATTTGATATATATTCTTGTGTTGTCGACAGAACTCAAATAATCTCTTATTATCTTTTGTTGAACTTAACTCTAAATCTACTCTGTATCCTTCATAACCTAATTTTCCTTGATTCAATCCGATTTTATATCCGCAAATAATCTTTCTTTCCTCGAGCTTCTTGATTCTCGCTCTAACAGTATCTGCACTCACACCAACCGCTTTTGAGATTTCCATGCTTGATTTTCTTACCGCCGGTGCATACTCTTGTATTATCTCCCAATCAAGATCATCAACGTCTTCTGCAGAACCGTCACCGTAAATTCTCATCACAACTTCTTCATTCGTCTCTACAAAAAAAGTTCTATTAAAATTATAGACTGGAGCATACACTGCCACATTATACTGTTTTATATTTCCTTTATACTTTAACATCATTCCATCCCATATGTTATGAAACTCCATTATGTTCTTTACACCCAAGAATAATGCGTAGTCCCATTTACCGTGCATCGATGTAATTGTCCAAACCTGTGGATACTCTTTTTTCAGAAACTCTACAAACAATTTTCCATCTTTCTCTGTCATGTTTCTAAATTTAATATACACCCTAAATGAGAAATAACCTAACTTCGCCATGTCAACAATCGCATGATACCCTGTAATGATTCCTTCTTTTTCCAACCGCCTCATTCGATTTAACACAAACGGTTTTGACCTGCTTAATTTCCGCGAAAGCTGTGTTAAACCTATATGAGAGTCCCTATCTACCTCATATAGAATTCGTTGATCGTATGAATCTAGCTGCATGTTTTTAAATACTGCGTATACCTATTTAAATATTACCTTTAAAGTTAAAAATAACTCACCTTATGTTTTATATCTAAAAACTGCATTTTACTTCTTGTTGGTGGTTGGCATATTGTGAATTAGATCCAGAGCTAGGCAATTAGCGTTAGCTCTGTAATGACCGTTGAGGTGAAATGCAGAATGAAAGAACAAAATTCAATTTTAGCAATCTTGGCTTTGCTAGTTATAGTTATGGTGATCGCAGGTTGTGGTTCAAAAACCATTGCTTCTAGTGCTGAGGTAGTAAAAGAAACAAAACAACCAATCAAAGTTGGCGTTATTTTGGCTTTGACTGGTGGTGCCGCAATGTATGGTAACCCTATGCTTGATGCAATGACTCTTGCAGCTGAAGAAATCAACAGCAAAGGTGGAATTGACGGAAGAGCAATAGAGTTTGTGGTCGAAGACGGACAATGTCAACCCACTCCTGCGGCAAACGCAGCACAAAAATTAGTAAACATGGACAAAGTAGAAGTTATTTTAGGAGGATTATGTTCTTCTGAAACATTAGCAGTTGCCCCTATAGTTGAAGCAGCACATGTAACATTATTATCTCCTTCATCCACTAGTCCTGCAATAACTAAAGCTGGAGATTTCATCTTTAGAGATATTGCATCAGATCTTGCTCAAGCAACTGTTGGTGCAAAGATGATGTATGATGCAGGATTAAGAGAAGTTGCTGTCCTAGTTGTCAACGACGATTACGGTATAGGAATCAGAGATGCATTTGTATCACACTTTGAAAAGTTAGGTGGAACAGTAACTACGACTGTAACTCTAGAAAAAGAAGGCAAGGACTACAGAACTGAGTTGATGAAAGTTAAAGATTCTGAGCCTGATGCATTTTATTTGGCGGCCTTCCCTAAAGAGGCGGGTCTTACTTTAAAACAATCTGCTGAAATTGGAATGGACGTTCCTGTGTTTGGAACTGAAGTACTAAATGATGGCTCTCTTGTAGAAGTTGCAGGAAATGCTGCAGACGGTTTAAAGATTACTGTGCCTGCCGCAGGAACTGGAAGTGTATACGCGGACTTCAAATCATCCTACAATACGAAGTTTGGAAGAGATCCTGAAGCATATACAGCTGAAAGCTATGATGCAGTATTCCTTATTGCTGACGCATTAAAGAAAACTGACGGATCTGGTGAGAAGATAAAAGATGAACTTTATCAGACTAGATTTGTTGGTGCATCTGGGGTAATAGTCTTCAATGCAGATGGCGATCCAGTTGACAAAGAATATGATATTCTTGAACTAACCTCTGGAACATTCGTTAACATTGGAAAAGTTTAAGCTTGCGGGCCAGTCCCCAAGCATTTTTTATTTTTTTAGAATTCAAGCAGCTCTACGTACAACTAATTCTTCTAACCTACCTTGGATTTGTGCTACTGCATCAGTAACATCTCCATCCCATACTAGGGGTAAATGAGCATACCGCGCAGAGGGTGCTACATACAAATGATGGCCTGGAATAACTGTTTCTTCAAATTGTCTTTCAATATCTTCCACCATCCTTCCTCTTTCATTCTGATCTCTGCGTTTACGTCTAGCTAAAGAAGTATCAAGATCTGTATCTAAATAAAGCCTCAAGTCAAATGTATCTCTCAATCCATCATAACAAAATGGGAATAACCCTTCAACTACGATTATGTCTGTGGGGTGCATGGCTTCAGTGCGATGACTTCTGCTATGGGTATTAAAACAATAAACAGGCCTCATAACAGATTGTCCGCTTCGTAATGCTTCAAGATGTTCAAGAAGAAGAGGATCCTCTATTGCATCTAGTTCATCATAGTTAACTCTAGTTCTCTCAATAGGGGTTAAGTCACTACGATCTCTATAGTAACTATCCATAGAAATTCTCAAGAAAGTTAAATCAATCCCTAATTTGGCCGCTATGTCAACAACAATAACACTACCTATTGTCTTCGCACAAGTGGTCTTTCCAGAACCAGTTCCCCCTGCCAATCCAACAATTATCGGATCCATGATTCGCTAAAATAATTCACTTTTTTTATTGTTTTCGCATCTCTTTAAAACCAATAATTCTAATGGCACGAATCTTCTCAATAACCTTTAAATATTAATTATTCAAAGTTTCTTCTATGGCTGATTTTGTAAAGATTCAAGAGAAATGGCAAAAAAAATGGGAAGAATCCAAGGTTTTTGAAGCCAAGGAAGAACCAGATAAAAAAAAGTTCTATTGCCTAGAGATGTTTCCATATCCTAGCGGTTGTCTTCACATGGGTCATGTTAGAAACTATTCTATCGGAGATTCTTTTGCCAGATTCAAAAGAATGCGTGGATTCAGCGTACTTTACCCAATGGGTTATGATGCAATGGGTTTGCCAGCAGAAAACGCTGCAATAAAGTCAAAAGTAGATCCTGGAGACTGGACTTACAAAAATATTGATGGTATTAAAGAACAACAAAAACTAATGGGTTTAAGCTATGATTGGAACCGCCAAGTAAACACTTGTGATCCTGAATATTACAAATGGAACCAGTGGTTTTTTCTTAAATTAATGGAAAAAGGTTTGGCTTACCGAAAAGGTGCTGAAGTTAATTGGTGCCCTGATTGTAACACCGTTCTTGCTAATGAACAAGTTGAAGATGGGAGATGTTGGAGATGTAAACACGAAGTCCAACAGAGAGATCTTGAACAATGGTTCTTTAAAATTCAAGATTATGCTGACCGACTTTTAGATGATATTGATAAGTTAGATGACTGGCCGGATAGAGTAAAGATCATGCAGAAGAACTGGATAGGTCGAAGCTACGGTACTGAAATCTTCTTTAAAGTTAAAGACATGGATCTTACGATTTCAACATTTACTACTCGTCCTGATACTGTATATGGAATAACGTATCTCGTTTTTGCACCTGAACATTCAATCGTACAGAAATTAATCAAAGGCACAAAACATGAAGATAACGTTAATGAGTTTATCAAAAAAGTAAAGAAACAAAGTAACATAGAAAGAACTGCAGAAGGAAAAGAAAAACACGGGGTTTTTACTGGAAGATATTTTGTTAATCCTGTGAATGGTGAAGAATTTCCTATTTGGGTTGCAGACTATGCATTAATGGACTATGGTACTGGCGCAGTAATGGCAGTTCCAACTCACGATCAAAGAGATTTTGATTTTGCAAAAAAATACGACTTACCTATGAAATTAGTTATTTCTCCTGAAGCTTACGATATCAACGTTGAAAAGATGGCTCGAGCATATGTAGAAGAAGGTGTTTTGGTCAACTCCGAAGACTTTGATGGTATTAATAACAGAGAAGCAATAGATAAAATCTCAAAATTCTTAGAAGAAAAAGGATGGGGTAAACGCACGGTTAATTACAAGATAAGAGATTGGCTTATCTCTAGGCAAAGATATTGGGGCACTCCAATTCCTATAATATACTGTAAAGATTGTGGTATTGTTCCAGTACCTGAAGATCAATTACCTGTCATTCTGCCAAAGAATGTTAAATTTACTGGCGAAGGCAATCCTCTGGAAACTTGTGAAGAATTCATTCATACAACTTGTCCTAATTGTAAAAAACCTGCAACGCGAGAAACAGACACCATGGATACTTTTGTAGACAGTTCGTGGTATTTCTTAAGATACTGTTCTCCTCATGAAGATAGACTGCCTTTCAAGAAAGAAGATGCACAATATTGGATGCCTGTTGATCAGTACATCGGTGGGATAGAACACGCAATCTTACACTTACTTTATGCTAGATTCTTTACTAAATTTGTAAAAGATCTGGGTTTAATAGAATTCGATGAACCGTTCAAAAGATTACTTTGCCAAGGAATGGTTATCAAAGATGGTGCTAAAATGTCTAAGTCCATTGGTAACACTGTTGATCCTATGGAAATTATTGGTAAGTATGGTGCAGATACTGCAAGAGTGTTCATTCTTTTTGCAGCTTTACCTGAAAAAGAGCTGGACTGGAGCGACGAAGGTGTTGCAGCAATATACAAATTCCTCAACAGAGTTTTAAGATTGGTTGAAGATGATATAGATTCTCCTACTACTAAAGAACTTGCTAATCGAGATAAACATATGGTTGGCAAGATGCACAGAACAATAAAGAAAGTTACTGACTTGATTGAAGAATTTAAGTTAAGCCTTGCTATTGGTGTGTTGATGGATTACACTAACAAATTATACAAATATCGTGATGGTCAGATTAACAAAGAAGTATACGATAATGCAGTCAAAGCAATAATTCAACTTCTTTCACCGTTTGCACCACATGTTTGTGAAGAGATGTGGGAAATGATTGGCGAAAAAGAAATGTTATCTAAATCTTCATGGCCTGAATTTGATAAAACCATGATTGATGAAGAAGCAGAAGCGGCTGAAGAAATGGTTTCACAAACAATATCTGATATTGCGTCCGTTCTTAAACTTACAAATAAAGAATCTGCAAAAAAAGTCACTCTTTTTGTTGCAGACACTTGGAAATACAATTTCATGTCAACATTAAAAACGATTTTAGAAGAAACAAGAAATCCTGGAGAAATACTTGGAAAGATCATGGCTACAGATCTAAAGAAACAAGGACAACAAATTTCAAAAATGGTTCCCAAGTATGTTAAAGATCCTAGTAAGATTCCTGCTACCGTGCTAACTTTGGAAAAAGAATATGCTGCATTGGTTGAAGCCAAGGAAGCTATTGAATCTGAGTTCAAATGCGAAGTTAACATAGTGAAAGAATTAGAGTCAAAGGAAGCCAAAGCTCGGCAATCAATGCCATCAAAACCCGCTATTCTTGTCGAATGAGCAAAACCTTTATAAATTAACAATTCTGGAGAATTATAATGATAAACGAGCTAAATACTAAGAAATTGATGCCAAAGAGTGATCTACTCAAAGAACCTGAACATGGTACTGAGTTCTTGAAGGCGCATTCTAATCTTTTAGATTCTCTTGACTTAGCTGAAGGTGTTGCACCTCACTTAGAAAGAGAAATAAATAAGAGAGAATTGCTCAAGGAGTCTGACATCAAAGATAAGATTAAGACTCTATCAAAATAAGGGGTGTAAATGAACGAGGTAATAATACTCGTAGTGCTACTGGCTTTGTCGGCACTATTTTCTGGATCTGAGATCGCATTCTTTTCATTAAGCCACCTGAGAGTTAGATTTCTTATTGAAAAGAATGTTAAAGGGGCAAACGCCTTACAAAGGTTAAAGGCTAAACCAGAACATCTTCTAATAACTATACTCATTGGAAACAACGTTGTTAACATACTAGCATCAGCGATGGCAACAGTTATTGCTATTGAAAGATTCAACAATATGGGTGTGGGTGTTGCAACTGGAGTAATGACATTCTTAATATTAATTTTTGGAGAGATAACTCCTAAAGCATTTTCAACCCAACACGCAGAGAAAATAGCTCTAATGCTTTCTCCACCTATGAGAATCATTCAAATAATATTATATCCATTAATTTTCTTACTTAATGGAATAAACAAACTTCTAACTGGATTAATATCAAAACCATCTGATTCTCCACTAGTTACTGAAGACGAAATCAGAAACATCGTTACTGTTGGTGAAGAGCAAGGAGAGATAAAGAAGATTGAGAAAGAACTTATTCATAATGTATTCAAGTTTGATGAAATTGCGGTAAAGGATATTATGACTCCGCGGAAGGACATAGTTGCTATCGACATTGATTCGACAACTGAGGAGATTGTAAAAACCCTCTCTCAAACCAAAGTAACTCGAATTCCCGTTTACAAAGATGAATTAGATCACATTAAAGGAATCCTACGATCTAAGGATCTACTTGATTTCGTTAACAATAAGAACGAGATAAATTTAGTGAAATTAATAACCAAACCATTTATTGTTCCTGAAACCAGGATGATTGATTCTTTACTAAGAGAGTTTCAAAGACGAAAAGAACATTTAGCGGTTGTTGTAGATGAATATGGGTCCATAACCGGAATAATTACTCTCGAAGATCTCTTGGAAGAAATTGTTGGAGATATCTATGACGAATTTGATGAGATTGAACATGATGTTATCAAAGTTAATGATAAATTAGCAATCGTGGGCGGAAATGCAGATATTATAAAAGTAAATAAAAAGTTGGGATTATCAATAAAAGAAGGAAACGATTACAACACCATCGGAGGCTTCATTCTAAAAAAGATAGGGCACATACCTATGAATGGCGAAAGAATCGCATTTGATAAATTTGATTTAATCATAGAACGAACTTGTGATAATCACATTGAAGAATTAAAGATTATAAAGAAAGATTAAGGAATTCTTGTTAAGCTACTAACTGTATAGTCCTCTTCATCACTTTTTGCTTCTATTTTTTCAGCATTGCCTTCATCTAAATTCTCAGGTTCTTTTTTCTCAATCTTCACACCAATAAGATCTGCTTTGTCTTTGATCTTTTTAGACACAGAATCCATATCCTCTGGTTTCATCTGTTTAGGTTTCCATTGAAAATCTAAGCCATCTTTTTCTCGTCGAGCCAGAACATCCATTGTCGGACGTTTATTCATAAACAAAGCATTATTACATATGATGTTTGTTCCAACTTGTCCACCAAACATTTCAAATAACGCAGTTGCGGCATAAGATGCTGCATAAAACATTTCTTCTGATACTTCTTCTTCTACATCTTCTAGACAATCATATTGTTTTTTTGTAAAGACTTTGAGGTGACCATTGGCTGCAGGTTTTTCAGGAAGGTAAATAATTATATCATCATCTTTGAACATGATGTTTTCCTTTTTCAGTCCATCAATAAATTCGTCGCTCATTTGAATAAATTCTCTATTGTATCTAGATCTGCGCCACTATCTTCTTTCTTTTCCTGTACTTCCTTCTTCTTAGGAATTAATGCTGTAAGATCTTCTAATGTTAAATCTGCTAACATGTCTTTGTACTTGGATTTTCTCAACATTTCCAAAGCGCCTTCTGGATTAGATTCAATTGTAGCAACCAACTCAGGATTCTTTTCAATAATTTCACTTAACACTTCGAGTTTGGTTTTCTTAGGCTCTTGCTTTGGTTCTTCTTTTTTCTCCTCGACAACAGGCTCTTCCTTCTTCTCTGAACCTTGCTCGGCTTTAGGAGCTTCTTTCTTTCCGCCACCTAGTTCTGCAACTAGTTCATCAATATCAACTTCAGCAAATAAGGACTGCAGTTGAGGATTAGTTGGAATCATAGACTTGAATTTCTCAGTGTCTTCAAGTAATAATGTTTTAACTTGTGGATTTGCTTCAAGAATTTGTAATATTTGATCTTTAGTTACTTTCTGCGGAGGCATCATATTATCTGGCAAAGGCTTTCCGATTCTTTGGAAATGATTTCTCATCATGATACTGATATTTTGTTTTAATGCGCCTCTAACTTTCTCGATCTCTTCTTCAGGAAGCTCACCAGGTTTAATACTAAAATTATCTAAACCATCACCTTCTTCCCTTGGAATAATATGTAACATAAAATGCGTACTTTGTTGTCCGGCTGCATAACCATTAGCAACAAATATTGTAGTGCCTTGAGAAAGTAATGAACTCTTAACACATCCAGATAATTCTTTTGAAGTTTTAACTAAATCAACAAATGTTTCTGGAGGAATTAAAGGCATAATAGGATAATGTTCTTTTGGCATTAGTAAAATATGACCATTAGTAGATGGATTAATATCTAGAACTCCGATTAATTTATCATTTTCAAAAACTTTCTTTGCAGGAATTTCACCTTTTACAATCTTACAAAAAGGACAATTATCTTTCTGCTGTTCAAGAGCCTCTTTTTGTTCAGAACTTAATTCTACCATTTTGAAAAAAGTGGGCAGGCACGCACTAAGATGGATACCAATAAAGATACTGGCTTAATCTTGGCCTTTCCTCCATTCCGCTACCCTCGGAGCACCCATCCAATGGGTTAGGGCTGCTATGTTCCCATCCTGACCCAGTTCCCCAAAGAACCGATCCCCGAGGACAGAATTTCACCGTCCAGGTCAAGACCAATATTCCTTAAAGATGCCTCTCCTAGAGCTTCGACCCCTGCATAAAGTCCGTTTCAGGTAACAACGGAGGACTATCCCGCCAGTCTAGTCTGCCCGTTTGAGAGTATGAATGTGCTTTTTTTAAAGGTTTCCCCATTTAAACCCCTAAGAATTAAGAATTCTGTTCATTTAGGCAAGATGCCCGACAATTGCCCTCATCTGTCAAATCAAGAAAAGTATTTATACTCCTCTATCAACCCACTGCCGTTAAGAGGTGAATAATCCTCAATAATTCTGAGGTTAATGGAGGGATACTATGAGTATAAACTTTGAAGAACTAGCTAGGGCAAGAGCTGATGATATTGTTGACTTAACGCAACGCTTGGTTGCCATTAGAACGGTAAACTACGATACGACTAATTTTCCAAATGGTGGTCCTGATGGGATGGAAAGTCCTGGAGAAGAATCAAAAGTTGCAGAAGTGATTGCAGATGAATTCAGAGCGATGGGTATTGAACCACAATTTTTTGGAGAACACCCTAGACAAGATGTTGTAGGAGTTATAGGCAGACAAGAACCTGGCTACAGAAAACTTTTACTTCCGACACATTCTGATACAGTTCCATCTGGTGAAGAAGCCTGGACAGAAATGGCAGATCCCTTTAAACCTGTTGTGAAAGACGGATATATCTTTGGAAGAGGATCATTTGATAACAAAGGGCCGATGGCTGCAACAATCGCTATGGCGAGAATGCTAAAACAATATGAAGATCAAATTCCTGGTGCGATCATTTTTGCTGCGGTTCACGATGAAGAAGTTGGAATGAGTGCAGGACTAACTGAACTTGTAAAATCAGGATCTATTGATGCTACTGATGCAATTATTCCTGATGTGGGAGAAGAAATGGCGAGAGTCATCATTGCGGAAAAAGAGATAATGATGCTTGACGTTATTGCAAAAGGCAAAGAGGCTCATGGTTCAACACCACAAAATGGCATTAATGCTGTAGTTGCACTTGCGGGTTATATGGCTGCACTCGATAATTATGTTCTAAGACACGAAGCAGATCCTAGATTTTCAGACGGACCGACAATAAATGTTGGCATGTTGAATGGTGGAAGTGCGCCTAATACTGTTCCTGGATCTGCAAAAGCATCATTAGATATGCGATATCTTCCTGGCAGAACAAGACGACAAGTTCTAAGAGAACTAAGAAACCTGAGAAGAACTTACGAAAAAGGCGGAGCAACTTTCAGACCTGTTGTCAAAATGCATATGGAATCACATTCAGTTGATCCTGATGATGATTTGGTTAAAGCAATTGTTCAATACTCTGGAGCCGATGCAATTGGTATTGGGGGAAGAACAGTTTGCGGAGCTCTGGCAAAAGCCGGGTTAACCGCTGTTGGTTGGGGTCCTGGAGAAGACAAATATTTCCATGTTGCAGACGAGAGAATTGCA
>Ga0209361_1000204_pt1 | contig 65205 bp, 56 predicted proteins | sample SaaInlV_200m_DNA_3_FD_184657 | JGI IMG/M metagenome (GOLD analysis project Ga0209361, IMG submission 184657) | Marine microbial communities from expanding oxygen minimum zones in the Saanich Inlet - SI037_S4LV_200m_DNA (SPAdes) (version 2) | ecosystem: Environmental > Aquatic > Marine >... | reverse complement strand
TCGCTTCCCCCTCCACTCGATATTGCCGAACCCAGGTGCCGACCCGATTCCGATCAGAAATTGAATGCCGTTCCATGATCTCCCTGGCACTCCAGCCTTCCTCAAGGTACAACCGGATCGACTCTCTTTTCACCCGCTTGGGGTAATCCTTGCTTCCTTTTCGTCTTGTCATAACAAAAACCTCCTGTTCATTATTTTCTCACAGGAGGCTCTTTTTATTTTGTGTCTTGTTTTAGGGGGGGCAGTTCATATTATCTTGCTCTTTTTATTTTGCTGGACCAGGAAAAAGTATGCGAACCTGTGTTCCTTTTTTGAGTTGACTACTAATAGTGATTGAGCCACCCTGTGCTTCAATTAATGAGTGAGCAATAGATAATCCTAGGCCATTCGTACGGCTACCTTCGTTTTCAGATGATGAGACTTGATAAAAGCGGTCAAAGAGATGAGGCAGATGTTCAGGAGGGATGCCTTGGCCAGTATCTATTACATCAATTTGCACTGCGTTGTCGATCTGTTGCGCACTTAGTTGAATTGTTCCTCCAGAAGGTGTAAAGCGTAGAGCATTGTCGAGAAGGATCAGTAGCACTTGGCGTAGACGTGTTCGGTCTGCTCGAACGTGGATTGGCGGAGCAGTTATTTGAATAGATACTTCGGTGTTTTGGGATAATTTGCTCAGCAAGCGCAGGGTTTCAGAAAAAAGTTCCTGAAGCGGTATCAAATCAAAATCAAGTTGGAGCCGTTGGGCATCCAAGCGAGAGAGTAGTAAGAGATCATCCACCAAGCGATCCATATAATCGCACTCATTCAATATATCTGTTAGCAGCGCTGATTGTTCTTTGGCTGGTTGGTTTCGGAGACCATAGTCTGCTGTAGCACGAATTAGAGTCAGAGGTGTGCGCAACTCGTGGCTGGCGTTCGAAACGAAAACCTGCTGTTGATCCCAGGCTTTTTGGGCTGGGCCTAGAGAACGCCCGGCTAACCACCAACTGATCAGAGCAAGGATAATACTAGTTACGCCACCTAAAATGATTAGAGAAATCAGGTATTGATTGAGAAGTCCATCTTGATCGCTTAATAGGTGGCCAGTTTGTAAGATAGCCGGAATATTTGTATTTGTTTTATAGGTGAGGAGTCGGATGCGCCCTTGCCCGGGCATATCTACCGTCCGTATATCGTATCCAAATTGTTCTGTATTTGCAAATGCGACTGGATCATTTACGATAGGCGGTGATGGCAAATTTGGGACAAGGATTGGATCGCCATTAGCGTCAAAAGAAACAATAAAAATTGCGGCTAGATCAGCCTCATAATGGTAGGCTTCTCCAGGACTATCATCTGTTTCATATTCTTCATATGCTTCGTCATCTTCATAGCGGGGGCCGATTAAGATTTTGCTTACTTCACTATCATGAATAATACGGCTGTTATTTTGCAACCAGAGTTCTTCTGCTTTTACTAATTCTTTTGGCATTGAAAGCCCAAGCAATCGAAATTCGGCAGCCATTTTATATTGCAGTGCTAAGTCTGTGGATTGCTGAAAATAGCTATTAATTAAGAAATAAGTTCCTATCCCGACCAAGCCAACTAATCCTATTGCGGCCAATAAATATAAGAAGGTTAGACGCCATCGTAGTGGTTTAAGCATTGTCTACATCCAGATAATAGCCAATACCACGTTTGGTTTGAATTGGGTCCTTATGACCGTCAAGGCTTAGTTTATTTCGCAAATAAGAAACGTATACATCGACCATAGTGGATTTTACTTTGCTTTCATAAGACCAAACATAATCCATGATGAATTGTCTGGAGAGGGTCTGACCAGGGTGGCGCATTAGGCATTCGAGTAGAGTCCATTCGGTTTTTGTCAGATCAAGAACCTGAGTGCCTCGTCGAGCAGAATAAGTACGCGTATCGAGCACTATATCTCCTACACGTAACTCCCAAGCGTTAACTGCATTATTGCCGCTTGCTCGTCTCCCCAGCGCATGGATTCGAGCAATTAATTCGTCATAAGAAAACGGTTTAGTCAGATAATCATCTGCTCCGCTGTATAGACCCGCAACTCGATCTTCGATTTGTGTGCGGGCAGTTAGCATAAGAATAGCAGTTGAAAGCCGAGCTGTACGCATGGCTTGTACAACTGAAGGGCCATCACGCCCAGGGTGCATCCAGTCAATCACCGCGACATCGTAGATGCCACGCAGAGCGATCTCAACCCCTTCGTCACCATTATGACTCATATCAACATCAAAGTGTTCACTCTCGAGCACTTTCTTTGTTAAGATGGCCAATCGTTTGTCGTCTTCTATTAATAAAATGCGCATAAAAATTCTCTATCCATTTGTCTTAGCTTAAGTTTAGCAGAAAAAGATTGGAAAAAGATTGGAAAAGAAGGGCATAATTTAAAAGAAAATCCAATCTTGGGCATGTATCCTTAGGTCATAGAACGATAAACCTTATTTTTATGGAGAATATTATGCCTAAGAAAAACCTTTTAATCTCTGCTGCGCTAACTGCTTTTGTGTTGGTTATGCTTACGGGCGTTGCAAGTGCCTATAAAGAAATAACCGCGAATTTTGTTTTGTCACAAGTGTCAGAACAAGTAGAGCCAACGATCGTGCCAATAGCTACGCTACCAATGGAAGCCGTGGTTGTTGTGCCAACTGCAACGGTAACGGTTATCCTGAGCCATCAGGAAGCCGCTTTAGTGGCTGCAAATTATCTTGAGCAAACCGATTTATATAGTGTAGAAATTGCTCCTTGGGAAGATATCGAAGAGGCCTATAAAGTGGTCTTTAGCTCTGGTGATACTGTCTACATTAGCATGGATGGGCAGGTATTAGGGACCGAAGAACCACCAACAATTATAGTTACTAAAAAGAATAATGGTGGTGGTAATAATCAGCCTGCGCGTAACCACGATGATGACCATGATGATGACCACGACGATGATGATGACGACTAGGATTAAGAAACCATGGCTAATAAATTAAAGAAAAAGAATTGGGACGATGTCAAAATGGTGATCTCAGCACTTTCTGTTGCGACTACTCTGGCGATGTGGAATATATTCGCAACTACTAATGATCAAAATAAAATCAATCAGGTAGCTGAAGCCACTCCTGAACCAACTGTCTTCATGCAGCCTACGGCTACAGCAACTCAGCCACCTTTTAGCGGTAAGATTTTGCTGGGTGGCGAAGCACCGAAGCCGAGAGTTGTTGTTGTGCGCACTGGTGGCGGTGGAGGCGGTGGAGGTGGAGGGGGGGCTGTGACGACAACCTCATCATCCTAATGTTGCACCAAATTGTATTCAGGGCAATGGGCTCTCAAATTTTTGTTGCGGTTGAAAGCCCTTTACCTCCCACAGAACTAAATAATGTCTCAAATTGGTTTGAAGAATGGGAAGAATCTCTCAGCCGCTTTCGACCAAATAGTGAACTCTCCAAAGTTAATCGTGTGGCCAGTATGCCAACAGAAGTAAGCCAAACCTTTGCAGATGTATTTGAGACAGCCTTATCCGCTGAACAAAACAGTGAAGGTTTGGTAACCCCGGTTCTATTGGATGCAATAAACGAACTGGGATACGATCGTAGTTTTGACCTGCTTCCGCTTCAATCAGATATATTCCATCCCCAGGTATTTTCTGCCCAACCCCACTTGGACGAAGTTTCTTGGGAAGCATCAACACGCACGATTTGCCTGCCCCCCAATATGCAGCTGGATTTTGGTGGCACAGCTAAAGGCTGGGCTGCGCTTCAGGCAGCCCAGCGGCTCGGGAAATTTGGCCCGGCCCTCGTCAACGCGGGAGGCGATATCTCAATCAGCAGCGCACGAAAAGATGATGAACCGTGGCGGGTCGGGATAGCGAATCCATTTAATCGATCTGAAAATCTGGAAATTCTTCAGTTGCCTGCATGTGGAGTTGCTACATCTGGTCGGGATAAACGTCGTTGGCTGCAAGGTGATCGTTGGAATCATCATCTTATTGATCCACGAACAGGGCTATCTGTAGAAACGGATATTTTAACCGTTACAGTGGTTGCCCCGTCCGTGATCGAAGCCGAGCTGGCTGCCAAGACTATTTTTATATCGGGTATTGATGCTGGATTAACCTTATTAGATGAGAACCCAAGCTTGGCAGGCATGCTTATTTTAGAAGACGGTGAATGTCTATATAGCGAAAAAATGGAAAAATATCTCTGGAGTTAAAATGTCTACAAAAGAAGAAATACAAGAATACCCAGATACTTTATTATCTGTGCAATCATTTTTATTTACAGTTCTGGCAATGGCTGTGGGGATGTTGGTCGCCGTAGTCGTGCTCCCAACCTGGATGCCAAACCTTGCAGCTTCCCTCTTGGGGCCAGACATGAAAGTCTACTGGTATTTATCACGCGGGACAGCTTTTGTTTCGCTTAGTCTCTTGTGGCTTTCGATGGTCTTGGGATTATTGATGAGCAATAAAATGGCGCGCACTTGGCCCGGCGTGGCGGCATCCTTTGCGATTCATGAATTTGTCAGCTTATTAGGGCTGGGATTTGCTATGTTCCATGCGATTATTTTAATGGGTGATAAATATATTGAATTTACTTTGGCAAAGATCGCGATTCCCTTTGAGAGTACTTATGAACCTTTTTGGGTGAGTGTTGGGCAGATTGCTTTTTACATTATGTTAATCGTGGCTTTTAGTTTTTATATACGCAAGGCGATCGGGCAAAAACTTTGGCGTGCAATCCACTTTATTAGTTTCTTGACTTACCTGATGGCTTTACTCCACAGCTTGGCCGCAGGGACAGATACAGCTTTGCCCTGGGCACAACAATATTATTGGTTTTCCATCGGGAGCTTGCTCTTTCTGCTAATGGTTCGGATCGTTGGCAGCCTTTTGAAAGAACAGAAGCCTGTAAGAAGGGTGAAGACCTAGTAAATTTTTATACGATATCAATTATGCAAAAAGTTCCTCGTTCATCACGAACGGGGAATTTTTTGTTATTAAAAGAATTTTAATACTATGGGGTTGCGCATGAGAATATTACGATATAATATTTGTAGTCGATTTTTATGGGTTGGTGAAAGGTAATATGCAGGATATTAAGAAATCAATAGGGTTTGCTTTCCTCGTACTTATGTTACTAATGATCTCATCAGGCTGTGGTGTTCTATCAACACCCGTTCCAATAAATACACCTTCACCTGTTCCGCCCACATTTACGCTTGTTCCACCAACAGCCACCGCTACAGTAATTCCCTCACCGACACCTTTGCCTGGGGCAGTTGTTTTGCCAATAGATTCATTTGAAAAAAGCACCCCCTGGTTGCCAATGGAAAAATCTGCACGTCCTGGGACTTACTATTTCTACTTCAATTTGTCAAAACCACCTTTCAATAATTTCTTAGTGCGTCAAGCCTTTGCTGCCTCAATTGACAGAGAAGCACTTGTTGAAGTTGCTAAAAAATACGGAGCAGACAATCCTCGCCCAGCAACAACATTTACTCCACCAGAAATACTGGGTAGAGATTTGTACAATGCGGTCGGAATTTCTTTTAATCCAGCAAACGCCAAAGATTTTTTGGCACAAGCGGGCTATTCTGACCCAAGCAAATTCCCACCTGTTACTATGCTAATTAACGTTGGCGGCGACGCGGCTCCAGGTTTCCACGTTAAAATCACAGATGAAATGGTAAAAATGTGGCAACAGTACTTGGGCATCAAAGTCTCAGTAGAAATAATCAATTGGGGACCTTACTTGGAACGCATTGATTCAAGTCCATCCGAAATATTCCGTTTATCGTGGGCGGCAGACTATAACGATCCCGATAATTTCTTGAGAGAAATTTTCAAATCTGACTCACGATATAACTATGGCAATTTCTCGAATTCTGAGTTTAACGAATTAGTTGACCGAGCGTCAAAAAGCACTGACCCAGCAAAACGTCAAGAACTCTATATTCAAGCAGAACGTATTTTGTGCGAAACAGAAACCGCATTGATACCAATTTTTTACTCAACCTACGACATTCCATAGTTAGTAGTGTTGTAAGGTCAAAGTTCGTCTAGCCAAGCAAGCAGTGGATAGTAGAGATTCCGCTAGATTAAAAGCTTATGCTAATGCCCATTACCTTAAACAATCAGATATTAAGAAACACTATTTATCACCCCAAATCCCCTCCGAGATGACAAGTATGTGGTTAGTAACTTGGTTATTTTCCTTTCTTTCCTGGCGATACTGGTGGGTATGATTGGCTAAACCAATCATCAATACCATTATATAAAGAATTTGCTATTTCCTGTTGCCTAAAACCACTATCAGCTTTCAACGCAATACACTCATCGGTATTGGAGATAAACACTGCTTCTTGAATGGTAGCTGGCATATTAGCTTTAAGAATTACACCAGAAGCAAATTGCAAAAGCCCCCCATCTTGTATTCCAAGGTCACTTGCTAGTTGTTCATGCAACACTGATGCTAAAGTCATGTCTTTTTGCCACTTAGCAAATAAACCCTGAGTGTAATTTAAGCTATGGTCTAATGAGCCGTTGAGATGGATTGAAACTAAAATCTCTCCATCAGTGGCGTTGGCAATGGTATACCTTTCACGGTTTGTTAAATATATATCGGTTTCTCTGGTCATATATACTGTTGCACCATTAGCTTCGAGCAGATCCTTCAGCAAAGTAGCTATTTGCAAGTTTGCAGTACTTTCGTATAGACCAGAACATTGGTCAGAGCCTGGGTCTATTCCTCCATGTCCGGCATCAATGACGATTTTGTGATTAGTAACATTAGCAGTAGCGTTTGCTTTATTGCCGCTTATCGATATTAGTGACAATATGGAAATAATTATCAAATACGAAATTTTTTTTAACATTTTTTCAACTCCTTATGGTATTTTGCACTAATTGTACTATATAAAGTTTACGCCAACCTTTATTTAGCGCAGAGCCATTCTAAGATTCTGATCATATTTGGTCATAAGCACCAAGCATAAATCGAAAATGTATGCGGGTAGGAACTAAGCCTAAACCGCTAGATTCATAATTGCTACATAAAATAAGGTAAAATAGTTACCGTATTGGAGTTGAACCCAAATACGTTGGGTCGCTGGTTCACTTCCAATACGGCTATTGCCTCAGAATCAGCATATTTATAAAAAGTCCCCATTCATCATGAACGGGGACTTTTCGTTTAAACTTTGGATATTTGGATTTTGAAAACTTATCCTAATACTTCACTCAACTCTGCGGAAGTATAAGGTTTCAAAATCACATCTTTCACGCCAGATTGCAGGTATTTGGTGATATTCTCTACACTTGGTGCAGCGGAAATGATGAGGGTTTTTCCGCCCAGTTTTTCAAGGGTAGGTAAAGTTTTCTCAGCGAGGGTTTCATCAAGCAGAAGAATATCGGCATTGGGGTCAAATTTATCCAGCACATTTTTGCCAGCATTGTTGAGAGCTGTACTAACAAAACTTGTCCAATTTCCTTCAGGTGCGATCAAGACAACTTTGCCAGGTGCGCCGCTCAAATCAACGGTTGGAGCCTTTTCAGCAACGGGTAATTCGATGATGAAGGTTGTTCCTTTTTCGGGAACGCTTTCAACGCTGATGCTGCCATTCATTTGGGAAATGATATGTGTGCATGCGGCTAATCCCATCCCTTTGAAGCCTTCCCCTTTGGTGCTGAAGAAAGATGCCCAAATTTTATCTTGCATGGCTTCGGGGATGCCGATCCCGTTATCGCTGATGCGGGTGGTGACAAAGCCAGCGGTTTCGGAGGGCATTGTCTCGATGGTGATTGATTTTCCGCCAGATTCGTCGGCGTTGCGGAGCAGGTTGCCGAAGGCGCGTACGAGCTGGACACTATCTCCCACAGCGAGGGGGGTGCCGGGGGTGGATTTAACGGTCAATTTTTCGGATGGGGTTTTGGCATGGTAAGCGGAAGCAAGCCAAAGGTCAGCGAGCATTACGGGGCGGGGAGCAGTTTCACGCGCGGGTCCCAACAATGCTTCTTTCACATCCATGATCAGCTTGGCAGATTCGTCAATCATCCCCAAATCTTCTTTAAGAGACTCAACATCTAATTCTGCTTTATTTAAATCTTCTACCATTCGGGCAGCAGTTGTGGTGATGGGGAGAGCCTTGTTGCCGATCCAGTGAATGGCTTCGGTGGTGGCGCTAGAGAGAGCTTCGTAGGTTTTTGTGCGCAATAATTCAGCGTGGGTGCGTTCCACTTCTTTGAGCAGGTTAGCGTTATTGATCGCAATTGCGAGATGATCTGCCATTGTTTGCAGGGTCTGAATATCATCGTCGCTGAAAGCATTTCCTTCGATGCTTTGTACGGTGACTGCACCAAGGCAACTTTTTCCTGTGCAAAGTGGCAGAGCCATTTCTGAGCGTGTTTCGGGTAAATGCGGGTTACGGAAAAAAGCATCCTCACCTTCTACGTCGAGAGAAATACGCGCCAGACGTTCGCGAGCAGCCATACCGATCATCGATTTGCCGCCCAATTTAAGTTTATGATTTGCCGCGATCATGGCTTTGCCCGCTTCACCACGCCCAGCGCGCAAGACCGCGTATTCTTTATTTTCATCGATCAGAAAAACGCCTGCGTAGTAGAAATTATAGGCTTCGCAGATAATATCGACAGTTTTTGGGAGCAGTTCATTCAGCTCCAGAATAGATGCGACACCGCGCCCAACTTCGTTTGCGGCATCCAGGAGACGCGCTCGCCTTTCAGCTTGCTTCAGGAGAAATTGATTTTTAGCGTGTTGATCGGCATTATCGATCGCGATGGCGAGTTGGTCTGCCATCCCCTGCAGCGTGGAAATATCTTCATCGCTAAATGCGGATTCTTCCACACTCTGCACAGTCACTGCGCCGAGAACGCGAGTGCCAACGGTGAGCGGGAGAGCCATCTCTGAGCGTGTATCAGGCAGATGGGGGTTGCTAAAGAAGATCGCTTCTTCCCCAACATCCAATGCGATGCGTGCTTCCTGTGTGCTAATGGATGCGCCGATCATCGAGTTCCCACCAACCTTGAGTTTATGATCTTCGGCGAGCATCGCGTCGCCCGCTTTGCCGCGCCCAGCTTTTAAAAGAGCATATTGCTTATCTTCTGAGAGCAGGAAAACGCCTGAATAGTAGAAATTGAATTCGTCACAGATAATATCAACGGTGCGTTGTAATAATTCCTGTGGGTCGAGGATCGAGGCAATATTATTTGCCACACGCACGGTTGCGCTGAGTAGTTTTGCTTGTCTTTCAGTGGATGTCATTTTGTCTCCTTGTTTCACCACAAAGACACAGAGAGCACAAAATTTTTCTTTATATTTTCAAAGGAATTCTTCGTGGGCTTTGTGTCTTTGTGGTAAATTCTTTTATCCTAAAATCTCGTTAATCAGATCTACTAATCCCTGTTCGCGTCCCTTCACAAAATAGCTCCGTGCACCACGTTGAACGGCATCTTTAGCTGTATCAACTTCATCATAGGCTGTTAGCACGATAGCAATTAAGTCGGGGTCAATTTCTCGTAGTTTTGTGAGCAGATCAAGCCCTGCGGCATGTGCTGGAATTCCGTCAAAATTGGGCATATTCAAATCAAGCAATGCTATATCAATGGGGGCATCGGTTTTGTGCGCAACTTCAAATGTGGCAAGACCTTCTGAACAATTTGATGCAGTCTCAACAACAAAGCCCTTACGAAGCAACGTTTTTTGCATGCTACGCCGCACTAGGGCTTCATCGTCAACGAGTAATAATTTTGACATTAATTTCTCCTTCTTTTAAAAATGATCTATCAAACAATATAGTTTACCAAGTATTTTTAGCTCTGTCTTTACAAAGAGCATACAGTTAAAATTAGATGTGCAATGCATTTGAAAAATGCGTTGCACATCGGGTCTGGCAAGAGGAGATGCGTAAATAAATCTGACATACAATACATCTAAAATGTAGATGCAGTGCAAGTTTTTTTACTTTTCTGTTGGTAACAAAATGATAAAAGTTGCGCCTTTACCAATTTCGCTCTCTGCCCAAATCTTTCCGCCGCTTTGGCCAATGATCTCCATACAGGCAGAAAGCCCCAGCCCGGTGCCACCATGATCGCCTTTGGTGGTGAAGAAGGAGACCCAAATTTTTTCAAGGATTTCAGGTGGGATGCCGGGTCCGTTATCGCTGACTTCGATCCGAACGTATCCTGCTTCATCGGCAACCCGAGCTGAAACGTGGATTTTGGCTTGCTCGCCCTTTTTCAACGCTTCCCAGGCATTTTTGATCAGATTGATCAACACGCGCGAAATCTGGCTTTTATCTCCCCATACTTGGGGCACATCATCAGTATAACTGGAAGTGACTACGCCAGATGGTAAACCCATCCCTGTAATTGTGGCACCGAAGAGCATCGGGATGTCGAAGGCTTCATGCTGGGCTAGTCGTCCAGGTCCGATCAAATCTTCTTTGATGTTAAGGATGGTCTCAGCACTCTGTTTGACGATTCCCAAATCTTCGAGGGTGGATTCTACGTCCACAATCAGGGGGAGATTGTCGGGAGGGAGTTTTTTTAACGCATCCACTGTTTCGGGGATATTGATGTCGAGGTCGGGTAGCAAGCCAAAGGTTGCGCGCGCCACGTCGGCGAAGGGATGAGCGTCCCGCTCTTGGGGAGGTAAATCCAGAAGGGTGCTGAATATTGCCAAGAAGTTGAGAAAATCTTCGCGTACACGTTCTGCGCTCCCAGGGATTGGAGCTGCTTTATTGCCCACCCAGTGAATAGCTTCACCCGTTGCGGTGGCGATGGCCTCAAAGGTTTTTGTGCGCAGAAGTTCCTGATTTGCATCATCAAGGTCTTTAAGCAGATGCGCGTTGCGGATGGCGATGGCGAGTTGGTCTGCCATGCTTTGCAGGGCGTCAATATCGGCAGTGCTAAAAGCGTTTACCTTTTCGCTTTGCACGGTCAGTGCGCCGAGAGTATTGCCTTTTGTAATGAGAGGCAATGCCATCTCGGAACGAGTTTCAGGGAGGTGGGGGTTTTTGAAATGTTTTTCGAGATCGCCAATATCAGCTGTGATCTCAGCTTTTCTATTGCGGATGGCTACGCCTAGCATTGAGTCGCCATCAACAGTGAGGCGGTGATTGTTAGTGACCATCTCATCACCTGCTGTGCCATAACCCGCCTGAAGAACCGCCCACTCTTTTTTTGAGTCAAGAAGAAAAATGCCTGCGTAATAGAATTCGTATTCTTTACAGATGATGTCAACGGTCGTTTGGAGAAGTTCGTCAAGATCAAGGATCGATGAGATATTATGACCAACAGTGGCGGCAGCTTTGAGCAGACGTTGATGTCGTTGCATATCAACGATGACGTGTTTATTTTGCTGGTCGAGAAATTTATTATGATCTGCCATTTTGGTCAGTTCATGTACTTTTTTCTCAAGATGTTGCACGAGTTCTTGCTGGTATTCTTGAAGATGGTGATCTGCCTGAGCTGCAAGTTCCTGTTTTCCATTGAGATAGGCTTCAACTTCATCTCTAAAGATGTCGATGTCTATGGGTTTGGTCATAAAGCCAACACAGCCTGCAACAAGGGCACGCTCTCGTGCGCCAGAGGTAACGTCGGCAGTTAGCGCAACCATTGGAGTGTTGGGGAGAGAAGCTTTGAGCCGTGTGGCAACTTCTCTTCCGCTAAGATCGGGCAGATTTATATCGAGGAGAATTAAATCGGGACGGGTGTTGAGCGCCAGATCAATTCCGTCAATAGGGTTGTCGGATTCAAGAAAAATATAATCACGCGCAAGCAATCGACGCACAAGCAAGCGAGAATCATCAGAGTCTTCGATATAGAGTATTTTTGGAAGCTTTTTGGGGTCTGTTGCAGTCATTTATGTGCCTTGAATTTAGTATTATGAATTATAACTGCTTTATAGTCTGATTGGTTGAAACTTGGGGAAGATAGTAAGGCAATCGCATCTAATTCAAAAATAAGGCCAATCTTTGTCTTTTCGCGTGGGCTGAAGCCTTAACTCAATGCGTGGAAGCCCTTCGGGCTGAAAAAGAGTCGGATAAATCCGACTTTCATGTACTGAGGCAGGGATTTACGTGTGCCCGATAGGGTGTCTTGATCCGATGCCTGATTTCGTACATTTTCCAATGGTTTTTGGAAAAATAAATTAGATGCGATTGCCCTAGAGAAGATAGATAAGAAAAATCCCCGCTGATTTCAGCGGGGATTTCATTTTCTGTTATTTTGGTTCGATCACAACTTTTCGTTGCGAATCTTCACCAATGCTATTTGTTTTTACGTCAGGGCTGTTTTGTAGTTCCATATGAACGATTCGGCGCTCGTAAGGAGACATTGGCTCAAGGTTTTGTTTGCGCCCCGAGCTGATAACTTGTTGCGCTATTTTTTGTGCCATTTGTCGCAGTTGTTGCTCACGGCGATTGCGGTGTCCTTCCACGTCTATCGAAACGCGTACCCAGCGAGACATTTCCTTGCTCACAATTAGCGTGGCAATGCGCTGAAAAGCGTCGATTGTTTTGCCGCGTCTGCCGATCAAAACGCCCAGATCTTTCCCGGTCACGTCGATGTAGACCGATTGGCGTCCTTCGCGGTCTGGGTCGTCGTAGCGGGCGGAGGCTTTTGCATCGAGGTGCATCAGCTCGAGAAGTTTGTTGATAATTTCTTCGGAGCGTTCGAGGAGCGGCTCATCTTCTTTGGGATCGGTAGATGCGCTCTTTTTAACGGGAGCAGGCTCAGGGTCAGCGGGCGAAGCGGATTTGTCCTCCACTTGCTCGGGGGACTCGTCATTTTTTTCGCCGTTGACAGTTAATCGAACCCGCACCTGACGTTTTCCCATTCCCAAAAAGCCTTTGCCGCCCGAATCAAGTACCTCAAAAGAGACATCTGCTGCGGTTAATCCTAAATCAGCAAGACCTTGACTGAGCGCATCTTCAACAGTTGATGCGATTACTTCAAGCGTAGTTTTTTCTTGCATTTTTCTCTCCCTATTATTTTCTACCGGGTATCAAATTATTCCAATTAGCACGTCCCATCATGGCATATTGTGCGATGCCGAGCAGGTTGCTGGTGATGAAATAAAGTGCAAGCCCAGAGGCAAAGGTCATCGCGAAATAACCCATCAGGAAAGGCATATAGATACTCATCATATTACCCATTGCTGCGCTTTGGTCACCAGGGTTGGATGGAGGCGTCATCAACTTGGATTGAATATAAGACGTGATAACAACGATCACGGCCAAGGTGGGGAGGGCGAAGCCAAAGACATCGATGGATTCAGGGCGTCCTAAGTCCATCCAGAGGAATTTACTGTTGAGCGGGATGACTGAAGAAATATCCAAAAATGAGTATAGGCTGCGGGACATATTGAGCAATGAGAGTGGGGTGGCAGCCAAAGAACGGATAATCGACTGATAAAGTCCGATAATAACGGGAAATTGGATTATGGTTGGCAAACAAGAGCCAAAGGGGTTGATGCCGCGCTCTTTGTAAATGCGCATTTGCTCGCTTGCCAATTTTTCTTTGTCGTTTTTATATTTCTTTTGAATACTGAGCCATTCTTTATCCTTTTGTAATTCTTGCATGCCCTGTGTGCCTTTTAGCTGCTGGGCAGTGAGAGGCCAGGTGATAGCGCGAACAAGGATTGTGAATAAGATGATGGCAATGCCAAAGTTGTGCCCAATAATTTCATAAATAAAGAGCAGGACGTTGGTCATGGGTATGATGATATAGGTATCCCACATAGCGTCTCCTTAATTTTCAGGTATAAATTGCCAGACTTGTCTTCCCTCAAGATCGAGAGCGACGAGAGCGGCTTGGTTTTCCATTTCCATTGGTGAGAAGAGAATCAGATCATCACCTTGCACAGGGGAGGTATAGAGCCGCCCGCCGATAGAGTATTGCCAGATGATAGCCCCTTCGCGGTCAATTGCGTATGCTGAACCGGATTCTGTACCAATGACAATGAAGTCTTCGGTTATTAGAGGTGAGCCAATGATTGTGCCATCAGGCTGGATGGAATTCCAAACAGGGCGACCATCGCTGGTGTTAATGGCGTAAAAATTACCTTCAAGATCACCAACATAGAGTGTATTCTCTTCGATGACAGGTGCATCCCAAACCCAACCTTTGGTCTCAAAGCTCCAGCTGGTGTTTTGAGCAGAAGCATTAATAGCTTCTATTTTTGCCCCAAAGGAGCCAAGATAGAGATTTCCATCTGCATCAAGAGCAGGGCTTCCAGGGATTGCACCAGTTGCTTCGGCTTTCCAAAGAACCTCTTGGGTGCTTAGGTTAAAAGCGTAAAGGTGATGGTCGAGAGAATTTATATATAAAAACTCTCCATCACTGACAGGCTGCGACCATAAGGTTCCGCCAATATGCTTTGCCCAAAGGAAATTTCCAAGTAAATCAAAAGCATAGAGTTTGCCGTCTGTATTGGGCGCATAAATAGTCTCATCAACTACGATTGGGCTGGCAATCCAAACACCTTCAGGATCGCTAAAAGTCCAGTTGGTGCTGCCACTGGCGGCGTTTAGCGAAATAAGACTGTGATTTGTGCCCGCACTGGTGATCAGTAATTGCCCATCTTCGGTTAGGACAGGAGTCGCAAAGAACGATTCTTTCGTATCGGCTTTTTCGGCGGGGTATTGCCAAGCCTGATTTCCATTGTTCAGGTTAATCGCGTAAACAAAAGAGCCGTTGGCAAGATAGGCTTTTTCAGCATCTGCGCTCAAGCCAGCCCAACTATTGGAGCGCATCGCAGAAGCAGAGCATCCGCTCAATAATGTGGCTAGCACTACAGCTACCACAAGAATAAAAACTTTTTTCAATTTCACAGTGTCTCTCCTAAGGGACAGGGTCATGACCACCCGAGCTGAAAGGATTGCATCGCAATACTCGCCAGATAGCCATCAAGAAACCTTTTAGCGCACCGTACTTATAAATTGCTTGATAACCATAATGTGAACAAGATGGATAAAAGCGGCAAGTTCCGGCTGGTAACGCACGCGAAAATGTCATTTGGTAGAGTCGAATAACCGCCAAAATAGCCCAGCGCGGCCAATAGAGCGGGCTACGAGATAAATCACGTAACTTTGGTTCATTGGGATATTCAGAGGGGAGGTAAAACTCAGACATCATTTAACAAATCTGCACGTCGCAAAACTTCTTGCAACGCTGTTTGAACCTGAGGCATCTTAACTTGGATAATCGGTGCACGGGCGATGATGATCAAGTCATAACCAGAAGTGATTTGCGGATATAACTCACGAAGGGCGGCACGTATCAGACGTTTTGCTCGATTCCGTTTAACCGCATTCCCCACGCTCCGACCAGCTGTTACGCCAACCTTCGTTATGGATAGTTGATTCTCAAGAGCAATCAACACAAGAAACGGGTGGGCAGTTGATTTTCCATCATGCCGCACCCGCTTGAAATCAGTTGATCGGGTCAGGCGAAGTTTTCGTTGCACCCGTACCCTCGGAAGCTTTCTTCACTCGATTTTCTAGACATATGCCATAAGTTCATACAGATGGCAGTTTTACCAGTCGACTTTCTTGACGTGTTGGTTTGCTTTCACGGTTAGGCGAAGACGCCCTTTAAGACGGCGGCGTTTCAAAACTTTGCGTCCACCTTTGGTTGCCATACGTTTGCGAAAACCATGCACGCGAACTCGACGGCGTTTTTTGGGTTGATATGTTCTTTTTGTTGACATAAAACTTTCCTCATAGATTTTTAAGAATAATGGCAAAATTTAACCAGTCTTCTCTTTGAAGACTGGCACGCTATTATACCGTAACGTTTTTGATTCAGCAAACAGAAATTGATTGGCTAAAAGGAATCTAATATATCTTTTACCTAAGAGACTGTTCCCCATTCACATACCGATTATGAAACTCAATCCATCTCGGTAAAACTTCTTCTAGTTGTTCTTTTGAAGGTAAAAAGGCGATCCGTAGGTGGTTTTTTAATCCAAACCCAGAGCCATTGACCGTGCATAAACCAGTTTCTTCAAGAAGAGCCATGCAGTAATCGAAATCGTCTGTGCCCTTGGGTAGTTTGTTCAGGCGGGGGAAGAGGTACATCGCACCAGTTTTTCCAAAAGATTCTAGGCCGTCCATTTTCTTAAAAGCCTCGCGTACCATCATCGCTTTTTCATACAGATTGGCGAGCACTTTTTCTTTTTCGACAATAAATTTTTGACGCACTCTACTTTCTGAATTTGGAGGGCTGACCATCAAATAAGTCATGATCTGTCCTACAGAATTCGCGCATAAGCTAACCGACGCTTGTTTTAAAAGCAGGTCAATAAAATTTAACTCAGTTCCTGCGACTAGAGGAGAATTTCGCACTTCAAGATAACCGCCACGATGGCCACATTCACCATAAAACCCTTTTGAGATGCTGTGCAGGCTAAAGAGAACTACATTTTTTTCATCTCCAAGAGCCTTGGCGAAAGAAGTAAATTCCCCACCATAGAGATTTTCTTGGTATACCTCGTCGGCGATGATAGCGAGGTTATGCGTTTTTGCAAAAGAAATTACTTCGTAAACGCTCTCTTTATCCAAGATAGCACCGGTTGGGTTACCAGGGTTGATAACCACGATCGCTTTGACTTTTACGCCTTCTGCACTGGCTTGCGCGTAAGCTTCTTCGAGAATCTTCCTGTTCAGTGCCCAATCATTCTCTTCGTCGGGATAATAATTTGTTTGCGTACCGCCAAACATTTTAATCGATGCTGAATAGAGCGGGTATTGGGGAATGGGTATCATCACCCCATCTGTTTTTTCTGCAATGAGCAAGTCGAGGATGCGTTTGGCTCCGTCGCTTGCGCCATCGGTCAGAAAAATTTCTTCGGGGTCAGCCAGCAAGCCGCTCTCATGCGTGAATCCATCCCGTCTGTTAATAAAATCAGCGACCGCTTCTCGTGCAAAAAGATACCCCTTGCTTTCGGTATATGCGCCCAATCCCTTCCCTGTCTTCTTTAAAATATCTTCGCTCAAATCGAGAATCTCATCTGCAATAAAATCTTCATCATGTAGGCTACTCATAGGTGATTCTTCAAAAAGTTCTTTTAATTCTCGCTCTCGTGCAATTTTCGATGGCTCTTCAAGCAGGCTGATCACCTGCCGATAATAGCTCATCGGTGGCTGCCCCAAGGCTTGCGGATTGCCGATATTGCAAAAAATAATATTTTTCCCCGCTTGTCTGAGTTTGGCTGCCCGCTGTGGGATGGGGCCTCGAACAGCATATTCCATTTCCAGAATATTTTGGTTAATTTGGATGGGAGATGACGACATAAAATTTCCTTTTATGGGGATGTTGGAAGCGCACGTGAATTTGGCTTGCTACCGTTTAAGGTGACCCTGTCAGATTTTTGGAATTTCTTGCTGCATAATTGGCACTTGGAGATTGAAAACACTGCCTATGCCCTCTTTGCTTTCGACCCAAACACGACCGCCATGTTTCTCTGCAATTGACCGAACAATCGCAAGGCCAAGCCCCGTTCCTTGTTGGCTACGGGCTTCACGTGCTGAACTCCGGAAGAATTTTTCAAAAAGGTGTTCTTGATCTTCTTCGCTGATCCCGATGCCACTATCTCTGATTTCAAAGAAAATATCTTGAGCAGATGCATGAGCAGCGACATTGACTTTTTGCTTTTCGGGTGTGTACTTGATTGCATTTTCGACTAAATTATAAATGGCTTGGTGGAGCAATTCTTGATCCGCTTCGATGAGGAGAGGAAGATTGTGATCAGTTTCTAACGAAAAATCAATTTTCCTCTCATTAGCATGGAGTTGTAAAGCTCCCACAACGCGGTCAAGAATATCCAGGATGGGCACTTTTTCTACCTGTAAACCAACGCCCAACTCAATCCGTCCAAGATCAAGGAGGTTATTGACAAGGCTAGACATATTCTCTACGCTAGTAATGATTTTGCCCACATAGCTCTGTTGTTTGTCATTAAGATCGCCAGCCATTTCCATCATTGTTGCGTAGCCGCGCATTAGCGTCAGTGGAGAGCGAAGATCGTGGCTAACAGTTGAAACGAATTCTGATTTTAGGATATCTAGTTCTTTGAAGTGAGTCACATCACGCAGGATACAAACGCGTCCAATTGTTTGATCTTCAGCGATGATCGAAGAAGCCGTCGCGAGGAAAGTTTTTCCGTTATCAAGCTCAATCTCCACAGGTTCTTTGTTAGGTGACGAAGCTTTAAGTAAATCGATAAGTTCTGATTGATTGAGAATGCCACCAATGGCGAGCAAATTGTTTTTCTCAACCTTCACGTCTAAAACCTTCCAGGCAGCGGGATTTGCTAGCAGGAGGCGATCTTGATGGTCTGTGACCAAGATCGGATCCGAGGTCGAATCAAGAATGGATGCAAGTTGTAACCTGCCAACCTCAACACTTAAAAACAGATGTGCGTTCGCAGCAGCGAGAGCTGCCTGCCCACCCAAGGTGGTGATAAAACGGGTATCGGCTTCAGTGAAAAGTTTGGGCTTATCGTAAGCTGCCCATAAAATTCCATAGAAACGATTTTCGGTACGTAGTGCCAGCACAAATAATGCGCCTGGGTTAGGGCGTATTTCGCTCAGTTGCAATCTGCCACTTGTGCGGGAAAGATTAGGAAGAACGAGTCTGTCTTGATTTTGAATGGCTTCGAAAATTTCTGCATCAAGATGAGCGTATTGTCCCTTTGCATCTTCGATCGCAAAACGCGTAGGCATCTCAACCATCGAGGCTGGGATGATCTCTGGAGATAGGACAACCTGCACAGTATCTGCTCCTGAAGATTTGATTGCCTCAAGCACAGGCTGGAAAATATCCTTCATCTCAAGGCTAGAGGCAATATTTTGACTGACAACCAGAAGACGATTTAGTTCTTCAAGACGGTCTTTCAGGCTGATGCGCATCTGCTCAAAGGCGCGCCTTAATTGCCCAACTTCGTCTGTCCCTGATATTTCAAGGGGATGATTAAGTTCTCCTTGAGCGATACGACCAGCCTCGCTGGAAAGATTCTCTAAAGATTTGGCAATGATCCTTAGTCCAATGCGTAAAACTATCAATGCGACCAGAGTTAGGACAATAATCAATACTGAGAGTGGAGTGGCAATTTCAAGCGAAAGTTGTTGTACCTGGCTTGCTGGCACTGTGAGTACTACTGCCCAGGGACGGCCTAAAACCGGTTGAAAAAAAACTAATTCGCGGGTGCCAGTAGGGGATGTGCCATCGTAGAAACGCCCCTCATTACTATACTCTCCCTCGTACTGACTCATGATCAAGTTATTATCTGAATGATAGAGAATACGCCCAGTTTCGTTAATTAAAAATCCCTGACCTTCAATAGTATCCATACCATCAAGACTATTGAGCAGAGGACGTGTGATCGGGTTTGTATTTAAATTTGTACGCCCGATCAAGACACGGGTCGATTCAGAGATATTATCAGGGTCATTCTTAGGAATAGCAATAAGGAATGTAACACGTGCAGAATCGCCAATATTAAGTGGCGGAATTGTGTAAATCTGAGATGGGATTCCACTGGACGCAAGAATTAAACCGCTCATTTCTTCTTGAGAAAGATGGCGGGAGGCTTCATTTGTTGGCGGATATTCTCCTAGAATATTTGCGGCATCATCTATGACAAATAGTTGATCAAAATAAGGTACAAGTCGAATTTTTTCGCCCAGAACGAGGGCAAGTTCAGCGCTATCGTTTGAGAGGAGTGTGTCATCTTCAGCGAGTTGGACGCCTAGATTTTGACCCGTTTCCAAAAAGAAAGGCACGCTTTCTGCTGCAACCTGGGCTGTATTTTCAAGACGCTCAGAGAGCATTTGATGCGCAGCTTGGCCCGCGACGATCCAATCACCGATCAGCAAGGAGAGCAAGAGCACTACGACGAAAGTGCCCATACCGATCAGGAAGCGTGTTTCAATTCTTCGTTCTGCTGGAGAGGGTATTAGGGCTTGATTCCGTCTCCATACATCAGGAGAGATGGCAGCAAGAATTTGTGTGATAATGCCAGCTATCAGTAGTTCGCCTGTTATAGCGAGTGTTGCCGAACCTGTATTATTGATCGCGAAATCGAGTTGAGCGGTTAGATTAGATTGTGACGCACTAAGAAAAACGCCAAGTAAAAAAAGTACACTGAAGAGAGGTACCAATGTCAGAGAGGCAATAATTGGCTGTCGCAAGGCTTTATAAGTGAAGGTACGATGACGTTGGTGTACCGATATGCTAAAAAGCATTGCCAAAAGGCCAAACTGTATTATTGTGAATATTGTATGCGAATCAAAGGGGGCGCGTAAAAGACCGGCTATTGCCCCCAATATAAAAGCTGCAAGAGGTCCTAATATCCCACCAGCGATTATCCAGGGCAAGGCTCCGAAGATCATCAAAGCGGTGCCGGGTGCTTCAATCGGTACGCCAGGCCAAGACATCATGGAGGGAGTCTTGATATAGATGCCAATGAAGAGATTGCTAAAAAGTGTTAGGAGGAAGAGAGCGCCAAATTTTAACCAGGAAGATTTTTCCCAGCGAGGTTGGTCTTCTTTGCTGCTCAAGTAGAGCCAAATAGCAGCACCAAGCAGAACCACAAAGAGAACCCACCCAAAAAGATTGGGCCAATTAACGAAGGGAAGTGTAAAAAAAAGGACGCTGATAAATCTTGGCATGATGGAATCCAATTATAACTTTAAAAAAATCCTTTTATGGAAATTCGATCGCTGTATCGGCATAAACGCCGCGATATTTTTCAGGCAACAGTCCTGCGATATGAGACATGACGAGATCGGCGTTGCGTTGGCGGGATTCGCGTCGGGCTTTGCCTTTGCTGATAGTCGGTGGCAAGTTGATTTCATGTCCGATCCGTAGGGTGAGCGGGGGGCGTTCTCTTTTTTTTGCACGCGTCCAATAATCGACAGTTGTCCCAATAATCCCTACCGGTAAAACAGGTACTTGTGCCTTTTCAAAAATATAGGCTACGCCGGGCTTCGCACGCTTCATTGCCACTTCGCGTGAGCGTCCGCCCTCGGGGGCAATCAGGAGCGGATGCCCAGCTTTGAGCGCGGAGAAAATTTTATCGAGCAGGATGCGGTCGTAGTTGCCGCGATGGACGGGGATTACGCCGTACCATGTCAGGATTTCTTTTTGCCCAAGCCCCTGAAATGCGGTTTGCGCACCGATAACCTCGAGCGATTCAGGCCAAAATGATGTGATGAAGGGCGGGTCAAAATAGGAGACGTGGTTCATCGCCAAGATGTAGGGCTTACCAAAGGGAATATTTTCTTTGCCTTCGATAGTGATCGGAGAAAAGGTGCGAAAAACGCCACGAATGCCAGCTTTGATAATTGGGCGCAAGATTTTCGCCCTCAATGGGATCTGATATTCGCTCATTTACAGAGTGCCATGATTTGACCGAAAACCTGATCGATGTTGAGTTTGTCGGAATCAATGATGATGGCATCATCTGCTGGGCGGAGGGGGGCGACATCGCGCGTGGAATCAACGTGGTCACGTTGTTTGACTTTGTTGAGGATCTCATCGTAATCCGCTTCCTCGCCGCGCCCGATGATTTCTTCGTAGCGACGTTTGGCACGTTCTTCTGCGGAGGCATCAAGATAAATTTTCAACTCTGCTTCAGGGAGGACGACTGTGCCAATATCGCGCCCAACCATGACGACTTTGCCGCGCAAGCCGATGCGACGTTGTTGCTTTGAAAGTGCAGCCCGCACGCCAGCATATGCCGCAACAACCGAAACATTTGCGTCCACTTCGGGGCGACGACATGCCCAGGTAATATCTTCTTTTTCGACGAGAACGTCACAAACACGCCCATCTTCTTGAGATGGAGGCTGCACGTCGATGGGTATTTCGTTGGTTAATCTGGTGACTGCGGTTTCATCTAGAATATCGATCTCGCGTTGTAGTGCCATCCATGTAACGGCGCGGTACATTAAGCCTGTATCGAAGAAAAGATAGTCAAGGGCATCTGCCACGCGGTTACCGACAGTCGATTTGCCAGATGCGGCGGGGCCGTCAAGAGAGATTGTTGTTGGTTTCATAGAGTTTATGGTTTAAAGTTGCAGGTTTAATGTTTGAGTGTTTGAAGGTGGGAAGTAGATGGCGTGTGGGGTATCCTGATTCCTAATCACTAATTTCTGCCTCCTGATTCTGGCTATCAAAAAACAGATCATTTCGTGCCCAGAGGATTATGGGTTCGGATGTGATCGGGACTTCTCTTAAAACGAGCCATTTGGGCCAGCTGTTCATTAGCACCCAATCGGGTTCTTGGCGCCAGACGAAATCTTGGCCTCGATAGGCAGAGGCTAAGCCAATATCGTCGGTTTGGGGCGTAATCACAAGTTCGGGGGAGGATGTGAAATCGAGGGAGGCAACTTCGTTCAGGGTGTAGTTGCGCAGCACCCAGTTTAGGGCGGGGGAGTTGATTCCGTTAACGGTAATTGCCAGGGTTTGTGCGTCTCCACGGGACCAAGTCGAAATCTCCTCGATTGTTTGAAGAAGCAAGCCAGCCTGGGGCACGCGCGGAGCCGAATCCCAGATCTCCACTCCTTTGGGGGTGCGTAATCCGCTTGATCCCCACGCCGCGCCGAGTGTATAAATCCCTAATCCCAGGGCAATTGCCCAAACGCCGCCGAGTGTGGCGACTTCGACCGACCAGCCAAAGGCTATCAGGGCGAGGCTCAAGATGAGCAGTGCAATTGAGCCAGCGAGCAAAAGTTGGTGTTGCGAGGTGATTTGCGTGTTGCCAGGCAAAATGCCTGCGCTGGCGAGATTGATCCACGAGAAAATGAGTAAAATGAGAGTCAATCCAAAAACGCCTAGTGTTTCGTTACGGTCAAAAGCGGGCGGGCGCAAATAGCGGTTGAGTTCTTTTGCGCTCAATATCCAGAGTGGCAGGGCAGCCCAAATTAGATCACTAACTTGGCGGGCAGGGTAAATGATGGTGAGGATGAGGGCGATCGTTGTCCACAAACCGAGCGCGATATTTTCTTTCTCTCGATTTGCGATTGCGCGCCAAATTGCGATGCCGCCCAAAAAGAGTGCCAATGGGTAGTAGGTGAGCAACCCGCCGAAGATGCGCGAGATTGGTACGCCAGATGCGAAACGCCAGCCGCGCAAATAATCGGCGAGGGATGTGAGCCATGCGCTTAATCCGTTTGGGGATAAAAGGAGGCGTGTGCCCACGATGAGAATCGCCCCGCCTGCATAAAGCGCAGCAACTTTGAGATCTTCTTTGCGGGTGCGCCCTTGATTTGGACTTGCTTCCATTTCTTCAACATCTTCCGTCGGGAGCAAATTCTGTGCTAACGTCCACGTCAGCCCGATGCCAAGCAAACCCATCCACACGGCGGGACCGCCGAGCAGTGCAACGCCCGCGAATAACCCGGCCCATTTCGGATTATCATTTTTCCACATTCCCCATGCAAAAGCCCCAAAAGTAACCGCGAGCATTGTCCCGCTTGCCTGACGCGAGACGGCTACTAACCCAGGAGCAATGGCGAACAAAAAGGCGGCGATAATGGCAATACGTTGACCTAGTTTTTCACGAAGAAAATAAGGCAAAAAGACAATAAAACTCCCCGCAAAGGCAGGCACAAAACGCGCCAAGAAATTGCTTGCTTCAAGACCGTAAAAAGGAAGGCTGGTGAGCAGAATATACCCGGGTTGTGACCCGAGGAGTGGTTTGCTCCCCTGCGCAACGGATAGGGCTTGAAGTGCCCACGTTGCTTCATTGTCAGTTAATGGCAGCGCGCCGAGTCCGATAAATCGCAACGCGGCGGCGAGAAAGAAAGCGAAAAAGTAAAGGGAATCGTAACGTAATTTCATGAAGGCAATTTTAGCACAAAGAAGAGCTTTCTTAGGTTACAGATAAGAAAGAATTTCTAAAGTAAGTAGGTAACGCCGCATTCTAATCTGGAGAATATGATTGGGTCACGCTAGTTACCTGCGAGTTCTATAATCCCTTTACAGGCGATTATCTCTTCCGCAGGGCGGCAAGGGCTGTTCTTATCTCTGTAAAATAGAAAGCCCGAATCCCAAGCGTTTTTTGCGAGGGGCAGAGCGGTGCTGGTGAGTGTGAAATAGTGTTACATCAGTAATCATTTAGAAAAAAGCCATCGAGTTTATAAACTCGATGGCTTTTTATTTTGAACTTTTTTATTATTTCAAATTATTCTTTTTCTTCATCAACTCTCGAATTGCATTCCCCGTATAAGAATCAATTGGCAACGCCAAAGCCTCTTCAAGAGTGACCCAGACATAGGATTGGGCTTCCTCGTTGAGTGTCACTTCGCTCGAATCCGTTTTGCAGGCAAAGTCGAAGAAGATGAAGTGCATATTCTTCCAGAAAGATTTGTCTTGAATGAACTCCTGAAAGAAGATGAACTCCAGATCGTAAATATCCAGCCCGGTCTCTTCTTTGGCTTCTCGGATGAGGGCATCGGTCATCTTTTCGCCGACTTCGATATGCCCGCCTGGTACGACGTATTTATCGTGAAATTTATGCGAGCGGACGAGGAGTAATTTGCCTTCGGGGTTAAATATCAACGCACCGACGGTGGGATGGGGGAAAGTTTGGTTCATAGGGGCTCCAAAGGTTATAAGGGTGATGATTTTAGTAGGGGCGACCCGTTTTGATAAAAAGAGAAAACTTGTTGGTGCCTATGTTTTGATAGAAACAACATCTTTCTGTACAGAGTAAAGGGTTGCCCTTACTGTTTTCTTTTTCTCATCTGCACCAGCATCACGCCGACGATCATGACTGCGATTCCGAGCATTTGTAGTGCTTCTAGCCGCTCGTCGAGGAGGAAGAAACCGAAGGTGGCTGTCCAGACAGGGGTCAGGTTTAAGGCAATATTCATTTGGAAGGCGGCCAGTGTTTGCAGCGCGTGGTTGTACAGGACGTAGCCAATCGCTGTATTCACAACTGCCAGAAAGAGTATCAAGCCCCAGGTTGAGAGCGGTGCAGATGGGATGCCCTCGAGCAGAATCGCGACGAGGAGCGTGATCCCGCCTCCCAACGCGAGCGGAACGGTCGTCAATCTGAGCGTACTGACTGAACCCGAGCGGGCGATTTTTCTGCCAAGAATGCCAAAGGTCGTGAATCCGATCACGCCAATCCCGAAGATGATTAAGCCGAGCGTCTCACCCGCTTGCATCCCTTCGGCGAAAAACAGAGTCATCCCACCGAGCGTGACAATAATCCCGATAATCTGCACGATGCCGGGGATTTCCTTGAGCAAAAAGATGCCAACAATCAGCGTGGTGATGGTGAGACTGCTCATCAAAAACGAGACAGTCGTGGCGGGTAGATATTTGAGCGACCAGAACATCATGCCATTGCCGATGGCGTAGGCACTCAATCCTAGCAGAAGTAAAAGTCCCCACACTTTCCCTGTAATGGGCGTCGTTTCTTTTTCTCGCAACATAAAGGGGAAAAGTATTAGTGCGCCGATGAGATAGCGCAGCCCGCTAATCGTGAGCGGACCTAAATCTGCGATGATGATTTTAACTATGATGAAGGATGAAGACCAGATCAGGCTAACGATGACGGCTTCAGCGATGGCGAGGGGATAGGAAGGTTTCTTCATTTTTTAAACCAAATACCGTGATGAGTGTATTCAAAAATAAGTTCAAAAAAAGCCCTCGTTTGAGGGCTTCTTTTTTATGGGAAGTTATTTTCGTTCTTCTAATGTGCGAGAAAGAATTTCTTCTTGCGCATTATCTTTCTTCGCTTTCTTTTCTTCTTTTGGCTTACCATTAGAATTATCTGCACGATCAAGTGCAGCTTGCCAAGCCATTTCCATTGCGGTGTGCTCAGGTGCTTTGGGCTCATCACCCTCAAGCTCTGCCATCATGGCTTCAACGCTTTTCTTACTGCTGCGTCTTTTTCCGCCACCACGTCCGCGTCTGGGTTGATTAGCACTTTCTGCAGGTTCTGGCAGGGTTGCCTTCATGCTCAAGCGAATTTGTTTTTTACGGCGATTGACCTCAAGGATCATCACATCAACTTCATCGTCAACTTTGACAACTTGTGAAGGATCTTTAACATAGCCATGTGCAATTTCGCTCACATGTACCAAGCCCGGGCGTTCTGCACCGATATCAACAAATGCGCCGTAACTTTCTAAACGCTCAATTTTGCCTTTTACAGTCATATCGGGCTTCATTTCACGCCATTCTAAAGGCAAAGGCTCGATCATTGTCAATTCAATCCGATCCTTTTTAGCGCGGCGTACCCACATTTCCACTTCTTGCCCGATCTCAACAGCATCTTCTACTTTGGTCAGATGTTCTTTTTGTAACTGGGAGATATGAAGTATCCCCGGTAATTGATCAGCACCTAAATCAACAATTGCGCCACCAATTGTAATTTTGGAAATAGTTCCCTTTATTTTTTGTTTTGTATCCAACGCGTTGGCTTGCGTTTTCTCGTTTTCAGCCATAAGCCTACTCCTTTTTCACTAATCCATCTATAAGTTTACCGACCCGTGATTATACTCGCTTTTCGGAAAGCGTCAACGGAAAAAGAAGAGCAATTTCAGGCTTTAAGGAAAGAGAGCAACTTTCTTGCAAATTTGTTAATTCTGCTGGATGAAAAGCCGATTCGCGCGTGTTTTGGATTTGATACCGTTAAAAGATAAGACCTGATAGGTTTTCAAAACCTGTCAGGTCTATGTCGTAAAAGGCCTCATGCTCCGTCCGATTAATAATTTCATCTTGCAAAGCATCGCTTAAATCACAGAAATAATCGCTATAGCCTGCCACACGGACAATTAAATCTCGATAAGCATCAGGATTCGCCTTTGCCTTCTGCAAAGTTTCCCTCGTGACAACATTAAACTGGATATGATGCCCATCCATATTAAAGTAGGAGCGCACAAGCTGCACAAATTTATCCGCGCCAGCCTTTGTGTCCAGCAGATTGGGCGTGAGCTTCTGGTTCAGCAAAGTCCCACCCGTACGGATATGATCCATCTTCCCCACAGATTTGATGACGGCGGTCGGTCCCTTTTTATCCGCACCCTGTACGGGTGAGATTCCCTCCGAGAGCGGGATACCCGCTTTGCGTCCATCGGGCAACGCGCCGATGACCGAGCCAAAATAAACGTGAACGGTGGTCGGGAGTAAATTAATTTGATATTCGCCGCCTTTGGTATTGGGTCGCCCCGTGACGGCATCGTAATAAATCTCGAAGACTTCTTTCATTAAATCATCGGCGTAATCGTCGTCGTTGCCGTATTTTGGTGTTTTGTTGAGCAAACGCTGACGAATTTTCTCCTGGCCAGCAAAATCATTCTCTAGCGCAGAAAGCAATTCGTCCATGCTGAAAGTTTCTTGCTCAAAAATATGATGTTTCAACGCAGAAAGCGAATCGGTGATCGAGCCAACGCCTACGCCTTGAATATAAGATGTGTTATAGCGCGCGCCGCCAGAGTGATAATCAGTGCCAGTCGCGATGCAATCATCAATCAGCAATGACAAAAACGGGACGGGCAAATACTGCGCGTAAAGTTGCTCTATCACATTATTGCCGCGCACTTTAATATCAATGAAATGATTGATTTGCTTTGTAAACGCGTCCATTAATGCTTCAAAATCTGCAAAATCACGCGGATTGCCAGTTTTCAAGCCAATTGCTGCACCCGTGCGCGGGTCAACGCCGTTGTGCAAAGTCACTTCCAGCACTTTGGGGATGTTGAAATAGCCGGTTAGGTTGTAATTTTCTTTGCCAAATGCGCCCGTTTCCACGCAGCCGCTAGTGCCGCCGTTGCGCGCATCCACGATATTTTTTCCCGCCCGCACCATTTCTTGTACGACCGCATCGGCGTTGAAAATGGAGGGTTGCCCAAATCCGGTTTGGATGATTTCGGCGGCTTTTTTCAAGAATCGGTCGGGATTTTTCTTGCTCAATTGCAAATTTGAGCTGGGCTGCAAGAGCCGCATTTCTTTGATCACGTCCAGCACCAAATAGGTCACTTCGTTCACGCCGTCCGTGCCGTCTGGCTTCAATCCGCCGGTGTTGATAGTCGCAAAATCGGTGTAGGTTCCGCTCTCGGCGGCGGTCACGCCCACTTTTGGCGGCGCGGGTTGATTGTTGAATTTGATCCAGAAAAGTTGCAATAATTCGCGCGCGCCCTCTTTGGTCAGCGTGCCATCTTTTAGCCCAGCTTCGTAAAACGGGAGCAAATGTTGGTCTATTCTGCCGGGGTTGAAGGCATCCCAGGGATTGAGTTCGGTGATTACGCCGAGATGGATGAACCAATAGGATTGCAATGCTTCGTGAAATGTTTGGGGAGGATGAGCCGGGACGCGCGTGCAAATCTGCTTGATTTTTTCAAGTTCGGCTTTTCGCTTTGGGTCTGGCTTGGTCGCCACCAACTCCGCGGCTTTTTCAGCGTGCCGTTCAGCGAATCGGACGATTCCATCTGCGGCGATGTCCATGGCGCGGAGTTCTTGCTCTTTAGCGTAGGCGTTTGGGTCGCGCTTAAAGTCGAGGGTACGGCGAGTAAGTTCAATGTCACGTTTGAACCCCAGCATCCCGCGCGTGTAGATTTTTCCATCCAGAACAGTGTGTCCAGGCGCGCGCTGTTCCATAAATTCCGTAAAAATTCCAGCTTCAAAAGTTGCGTGCCAGTCTGATGTCATCTCGGCGAGAATTCGGTCACGGAGGGCTTTATCCTGCCAAAATGGGATGACGTTCTGCGCGTAGCCACTGCGCGTGATGGGAGAAACTTTGTAGGATGTTTTGGCGCAATGCCCCGCTCGCCGACGATGAGTTCGCCCGCGTTGAAGACGATTTTTTTGCGCCCCAAAACGTAGGCGAAACCTTTGGCGCGCTGCGCAGGGATGGATTCTAGCCCCTAATTTTTTTTGTAGAATTCGGTGATTAGCTCTGCCCGCTCTGAGTCGATGGTGGGGAGGGCGTCGAGGGATTGCTGGCGGAGGATTTTTACTTCAAAAGCGAAGAATGCGCCGACCTGTGGTCGGGGATGAATTCGCCTATAGAGACAGAGTTGGTATACTGCAGGTATGGCATTAAAGCGAACTAGTCATACCATTTATGAGACAAAATATCATCTAGTGTGGGCACCAAAGTATCGGAAATGGATACTACGTGGTGATATCCAAAAGCGAGTAGAAGAGTTATTTCACGAAATAGCTGAGAACCATGATATAGAGATAGATACACTGGAGATAGCAGCAGATCATGTACATCTGTTTGTATCTTTTCCTCCACGGATGTCGATCTCCAGAGTGGTGGCGAAGTTGAAAAGCATATCAGCGAGCGAAATATTTCGAGAACACCCTGAGGTGAAACGAGAGTTATGGGGTGGGCACTTTTGGCAAGTAGGATACTTTGTGCGAACATCAGGAGACCAAGTGACAACAGAAATAATTAGAAACTACATTGAGTATCATCGTAAAGAAGAGAAAACCCCGAACCAATTGAAGTTGTTTTAGAAGCCCCGACCTGTGGTCGGGGTAATTCACTCTTTTATTCATTTTTTACTCCTTTGATCACGAATGTTGCGAATGATACGAATATTTTGCAAGCGCAGATGACAGTCACCTTTAAGGTGACTGTCATCTCATCCAGGGAGTAATGTTAGAAGGGGATGAAGTAGGTGGGGAGACGGAGGGTTTTAGCGTGGTGGTTCATGATTTTTGTATCAATATCTAAGTTTAGAAAAACCACTTCTTACTGTTCTTTTTCGCAATATCCTGCATCAAGTAATCTAATTCAGGATGATATTCCCCAGTGACAATCTCAGACAAGTCTGCAATATGATCGAATGTATAAGGCATTCCAATTTCGTCAATTTCTACTTTGTCTATGCGGCACTGATGCAATTTTTTCTGCATCATCCCCAGATAAACTTCATAATGAAACTGCTCTCGTCTTCCTCTGACTGCGTCCTGAGACCAAAACGAAAGAACAACATTAGCTTTCTTTACCGCTATGCGAATTGATTCTTTCCAATCGTTTCCGTAAAGAATTCGATTTTGAGTAATTCTTGACTCGTAGTTCCAATCCAGTCCTATCTCTTGCGGTTTGTCAATCCAAAGTCGAAAACCTTGATCTATCATTGTCGTCACAACTGGCTTTAGCTTAGACTTGTCGGCACTTGCATGTGCTAAGAAAACTTGTGTTTTAGGTGCTCTTGAGAGTTTTTTGTACTTTCGAGTTGCTTCTACGACAACCCGATTGCCAGGGGCGTTTGACCTCTGGTCTTGCCTTGTCGGTTCTTGGTTTTTAAATCTAAGTGCAGCCCGAACTAATGTTTGGAAATCAACACTCTCTATTGAGCCATCCCAATTGGTCAAATCAACATATTGGATATGGCTGAATCCAAGAGGAATTTCTATTTTCGAAATAAGAACAGGGATAAGCTTTCCTTGGTCTGCTGCGAAGGTGGACTCAGATTTTACCCACTCTGAATTTGTTGAGTTGTGTGACCAAAGAACAATGGTCATTTTAGATGTTCCAAGTGCTTTCAAAATGACTTCTCGCCATTCTTCACCAGCAGGGATTGATATATCCATCCAAACACTAAAACCTACATTTTCAAGGGCTTTAGCTATGCGTACAGCTTGCTTCTGGTCTTTCCGAGAATAGGATAAAAAGATGTCAGCCATAATTAATTCTTACTACATAAATCGTTACGTTTTGGATGTTTACATTATTATCTACGTTATTCTAACGTTAAAATCCCGTTTTTGAAAATGAGTGACTGTCTCCGCACGAACATCAAGATCTGTGCTAGATTTGCGAAGCGGGCTAAAATTGGTTTTTTGTTTTATCTATTCTAACGCTAAAAATTCTTTTTTTGTGATTTTTCAGAACTAAATTTATGCTTTCAAAATGTTATAATTGTCACAATATCCCTACACCCCAAGGAGCAAGTCATGTTTCTTCTCAATCCTAAAAAACATCAACGCGACTATCCCGATGAAAAAACGCAGGAGATTATGCTCAAAACAATTGCCTTCTTTGAAAGTAGAGGTAAGGCGAAGCTCAAAGAAGATGATCACGCTCGTCTTTGGTATGCGGATTTTCTTGAGTTCATCAAAGAAGAAAAGATTTTTGCAACGTTGCTGACTCCATCGCAACATGGTGCGGATGAAGATGCGCGCTGGGACACCTCGCGCAATTGTGCTTTCAATGAAATTCTTGGTTTTTACGGTCTCGCCTACTGGTATACATGGCAGGTGAGCATTTTGGGGCTGGGTCCCATTTGGATGAGTTCAAACGAAGCCCTTAAGGAAAAGGCGGCGCAATTATTGCAGGATGGGGAAGTTTTCGCCTTTGGGCTTTCTGAGCGTCTGCACGGCGCAGATATTTACTCCACAGAGATGACTCTTAGTCCTCAAGAAGACGGCACTTATCTCGCAAATGGGGAAAAATACTATATCGGGAATGCCAATATCGCCCCGATGGTTTCCACTTTTGGGAAAATGGCAGATACAGGGGAATATGTTTTCTTCACGGCAGATTTTTGCCATAAAAATTATGAGTTGGTCAAGAATGTGACCAATAGCCAAAACTATGTCGGGCAATATATTTTGGACGATTACCCTGTCACGGAAGAGGAGATTCTTTCTCGTGGGCAAGATGCTTGGGATTCAGCCCTCAACACCGTCAACGTGGGCAAATATAACTTGGGCTGGGCTTCGATTGGCATCTGTACTCACGCCCTTTACGAATCAATTAGCCATGCCGCGAATCGTCGTTTGTACAAGATGTATGTGACTGATTTTCCGCATGTGAAGCAAATGTTTACGGATGCTTATGCGCGTTTGGTCGCAATGAAACTCTTTGCCCTGCGCGCGGCAGATTATATGCGAGCTGCCTCGCCCGATGATCGGCGTTATCTGCTCTATAACCCGATGGTCAAGATGAAAGTCACCACGCAGGGAGAAGAAGTCATCAATTTGCTTTGGGATGTGATCGCGGCGAAGGGTTTTGAAAAGGATATGTTCTTTGAGATGGCTGCGCGTGATATCCGCGCCTTGCCAAAACTTGAGGGCACGATCCACGTTAATATTGCCCTGATTGTCAAATTTATGCCGAATTATTTCTTTGCCCCCGCTGAATATCCCGATTTGCCCAAACAAGATGCACCTAAAAATGATGATTTCCTCTTTAATCAGGGAGCAACACGCGGGCTGGGAAAAATACTTTTCCATGATTACCAAATCGCCTTTGAGAATTACGATTTACCCAATGTGAATCTTTTTCAAGAACAGGTGGCTGTTTTTAAAGAATCCCTGATAATGGCAATGCCAGACGCTTCGCAGCAAAAGGATACTGATTTTCTGATGGCAGTAGGGGAATTATTTGCTTTAGTCGTTTATGGGCAATTAATCCTTGAGAATGCGAAAATCTACGAAATGAATCAGGCTTTGGTCGATCAGATTTTTGATTTTATGGTGCGGGATTTCTCTAAGTTCGCTTTGCAGCTTTATAGCAAGCCCAGCAGTACAGCCGAGCAGATGGCATTTTGTCAGCGCATGATTCGAAAAGCTGTTGTTGATGAGGCGCGTTATCAGAAAGTTTGGCAAGAGCACGTTTACGCGCTTAAAGATATTTATGAAATGAACCCGTAAAACACCTAAACGATTCTGCGAGGAGCATGCTTTTGCGACTAAGCAGTCTCCCAAACAGTCGAGGAGATTGCTTCAGCGGGAAAAAGCCGCTTCGCAAAGACGTGCACAGTAGGAAAAAATATGAATTGTCCATTGAAATCCGAAATCTCCAGACTTGGGAGCTTATGCCAAAATCTGGAGATTTTTAATTCTTTGTAGATACATTTACTGGAGAAATAAATTCACTTCTTCCTCTATCAAACCAGCCAAAGCTTTTACCAATTCATCTCGCGTTATCTTGACTGCCGCGGCGAAGGTATATGCGAACATGGGTCCCTGTGCAGGGTAATCAAGATGCATCCAAGCATGAGAGTCTTTGGGGAGGTGAGGCATAATAAATTTCTTTATACCAGGGATGAAAGAGAGTAATTCTAGCGGGTAGTAGAGTATTCCCGAACGAAGGTCAGGCCCCTGGATGATTTGCTGGTCATCATGAATTACTTCGATTGCGGGAGGCTGATTCCCTTCAGTAAATTGAGCCAACCATAAGGGGATGTAATTACTATGTGCGTAAAAATCTTGCGCGGTATGTGTCAGGCGTCCAAAGGCAGCCCAAGCATTTTTAAACTCTCCCTTTTTTAGTGCGGCGCGGATTTGGATGTGATTTTCTGCAATATAGGCATAACTCTCTTTGAAGGCATTATTATCAAAATGATATTCGTCATGACCCAATTGTCCGTGCAAATGATCTTGCCTTGCGTTTGCTTTGGTGATGATCTTTAGCGCACGTGTGCTAAATTCATTTTCTAATGCTTCTTGTAGTATTTGACGATGGTAGGGGATGAGCATTTTCTATCCTTTTAATACTCACCACAAAGGCACGAAGAGCACAAAGTTAAGAAAACCATCTGTGTGCTCTGTGTCTTCACCTGCACTTATACCGCAGGTGCAAGTGTGTGGTGAGTTAAGTCTTTATAATTCCGCGTAAATCATAGACATGGATTCGTTCTTCACGCCCTTTGACTTTGACAGGCTCTAGTTCATCAGCAATGACGTGTTTCGACACAAGATCATAGGCAGCTTTATTGATCAGTGTTTGCCCTGGTTTTGCGGCAGCCTCGATTCTATTTGCAGTGTTGACCGTGTCGCCGATGGCGGTGTAGTTGAAGAGTTCGCGCGTGCCGACGTTGCCTATCATCGCAACTCCTGTGGCAATCCCGGTATGGAAGGTGAGATGTTTGGCCGAGTCAGTGAGTTTCGCATGTGCAGCAGCAACGCGTTGAGTCATTTTTTGTGCGGCGCGTACCGCGCGTAGCGCATGATCTTCTTGGGGGTCAGGGCTATTCCAGATTGCCATCACGGCATCACCGATGAATTTATCGAGCGTTCCTTCTTCTTCGAGGATAGATTGTGCCGCCATATCGAGATAGTTGTTAAGTAACTCGAAAACGTCTTTGGCAGATTTACGCTCGCTAAAGGAGGTAAATCCACTGACGTCGGCGAAGAGGATGGTGACGGTCTGTTCTGCACCATCGAGGCGTAAATTGCTTGGGTCTGCAAGAAGCCTGTCACGCACGCGAGGGGCAACGACTCTGCCAAAGGTTGTCCGAATACGTTCTTGTTCAGCTTCAAGGCGACGGTTTTCTGTCAGGTCTTCAAAGAAAATAGTCGTGCCTTTGGTAGCAAGATAGGCATCTCGCAGAGGTGAGCAGGAGAGGCGCAGATGAATATCCCCGCGTGTTTTAAGATGAGGTGAAACTTCGGCAACAATGCTTGGGGAATCTTCTCCGAGGGCTTTTTGTGTGGGATATTCAAGTTGGGGGTAGAACTCTGGCAGTGCGTCCTGGAGTGGCTTGCCGAGAACTTTTTCGAGCGGGATGCCGAGAATTTTTTCAGCGGCTTTATTAAAAAGAGTAATTTCTTGCTCAATATTAGTCGTGATTACGCCTGTTGCGATGGAGGCAAAGATATTATCCATCAGGTTTTTCATCTCGAGGGTTTGGTCGAGAGTTAGTTTTAGGTTGGTGAAAAGGCGTGCATTTTCAAGAGCAAGGGTAGATTGAGCGGCAACGGCAGAGAGAAAATCCAGGTCGTCACTTGAGTAGAGGTCGCCAGAGCGGCGTGCGCCGAGGGCGAGAAAACCTATCAGCTTGTCTTTGTAGCGAAGCGGCACGAAGGTATACCCAGCCAAATGCACGTATGTCCCGTCGTTGATCGTGGCGGGGAATTCGCCACTTGGCGGCAACCAAATTGGTGCGGGGGCATCCCGCAGGAGTCCCATTAACGGATCATCCATTGCGTAGGGCGGCGCGCTATCTTCGTATGAAGCATGCGGCAGATATTCCAGTTGCTCGTCGTTATAAAGATAGACCACAAAACGCTCTGGTGAAAGGGCGTTGTTTAGCTCGGTTTCGAGAATTTGCAATGTTTTGGTGAGATTGGGCGTGATGATGAGTTGATTGGATAAGCTGGTGAGCACGCGCCGATAATCGGCAGGAGAGCGATAGAAAAGGCGATCGATGGTGCGCTGAATAAAATTGCGCAGCGGATTTAACCCGAGCATGAGAATGAGCAAATAAGCGGCGATAACGAGCGGATCATTGGGCTGGATCACGCTTTGGATGAGGGTCGAGATGAGGGAGATCAACCCATAAAAAAGACCAAAAGCGACGGTAGTGGTGAGTAAATAGGTGAGTGCGCGGCTGAGAATTTGGTCTACGTCTAGTAATCTATAGCGAATGATGGCATAAGTGACCGAAATGGGCAAAAGTACCATCGGCGAAAAATAAAGCGAGGGGCGAAATTCTGGTACTGTGCTACCAAAGGCAATTGGGAGCAAATAAAAAAGCAACGCTGGAAAGAAAGCTAGGGCTGCGCCAAAAACGATTACGCGGCTTTGTTGGCGGACTATTGCAGAGTGGCTATTCACCATGCGCATAATCAATGTGAGCAGAAATAATACAATCGAAAAAGCCATTAACGCATAATTGACAATCCACTTGTCAATATAGGCATAAGGCGTTGTGGGCGCGATAATTTCACGCGCAGTAGGAAAGCCAGCTAAAAAAATCAGTGCTGCCGGAAGATAACGGCTGAGGGGATAACGAGTGATAAAAGGGATTTCTTGGGGGAAAACCAGGGCTAAATTTGCCAATGCTCCTGCTGCAACCGAGAGGCTCAAGGTCCATAAGAGGGTGGCATAGTGAGTGGTATTCATATCCACAAAGGCAACAGTGGTTACAGAAAGCGCAGCAGCAAAGGTTACAAAAGCGCGGCTGGCGCGTAAATCGGGGCGGATTTTATAAGCCCAGATACCAGCGGCGAGAAAAATTATTCCAACCAAATAAGGGATGATAAAAAGCGTTAGAAAATCACCGAAAGATGGTTTTATCGGCGTGAGGTTGAGCGTGTATTTCTCCCCGCTGCGTTTCTCAAAAGTTGTTTCTACAGACGCAAAACCTGTCTTTTCCAAAACCGCCCTTTGCTCTGTGGGCGTATTCACTTTCTGCCCGTCAATCGCAATTAGCCTATCAGACCATTCTACACCCTGCTGGCGCGCGGGCCACCCCTTCCCGTTAATTTGACTAACGACATTATTTGGCTCTATCAGCATCCCCAGAAAAGGCTCGTTATAACCCTGATAAGCCCAAAAAGGAGTTAAGAGCAACATGGCTACAGCGATCAAAATTGTTGCGAAAGGGATGAGGTGACTGATCCAATCTTTGGGGAGAGATTTTTTCATAGAGGCTCCAGAAGGGTAGGGGGTGATTATACCCCGCCCTCACCCCCGCATCGCTTCGCTTGCTCTCCCTCTCCCGTAAAACGGGAGAGGGAAGTTCGTGCGAAGCAAGAACGGGTGAGGGCGGGTATAATCCCCTTATGTCAAAATTCTACACACGCAAAGGTGATGACGGGACGACGGGGACTCTCGGAAAAATTCGCCTACCCAAATATCATCCCCGCATCGAAGCCATTGGGACCTTGGACGAGACGACCGCAAGCTTAGGCTTGGCACGTGCCCTTTCACATTCTCCTGAAGTAGACGCGATTCTGACCAAAGTGCAACGCGACATCTACATTCTCATGGCAGAAGTCGCCGCCATGCCTGAAAACGCTGAAAAATTTCGCAGCATTGGCGCATCTCATGTTGAGTGGCTTGAAGAAAAAACAGATTTGCTTAGCAAAAAAGTCGAAATGCCCAAAGAGTTCATCCTCCCCGGCGAAACGCAGGGAGATGGCGCACTCTCAGTTGCCCGCACTGTTACCCGCCGTGCGGAGCGGAGAGTTGCCGAACTGCTCGATAACGAAGAACTAGAAAACAAAGAATTATTACGCTATCTCAACAGGCTATCTTCTCTTTGCTTTGTCCTGGAGTTGGTTGAAAATCAATTTGAGGGTAAAGAAGTGAAGATGGTGAAGTGAAAAATATTAAACACTAAGAGCACAAAGTTACACGAAGAAAAGACGTTTTTTAGGTTTTCTTTGTGTTTCCTCGTGTTCTTTGTGGTGAAAAATAGGAACAATCTATGACTGGAACCATCATTAACATCATCACCATTCTCATCGGTAGTGCTTTGGGTATCCTCTTTGGCTCCCGACTCCCAGAACGATTAAAAAACACCGTCACTGCGGGACTAGGATTATTCACTCTCTCCATCGGTATTTCTATGTTTCTCAAAAGCGAAGAAGCCCTCATTGTTTTAGGCGGTCTTCTCATCGGTGCGGTACTTGGTGAATGGTGGAAAATCGAAGAAGGCTTAGAAAACCTTGGTGTATGGATTGAAGCAAAAGTGGGTAAAAATAAAAACAGCACAGAAAGCGACCGCTTTATCCGTGGGTTTATGACTGCATCCCTACTATTCTGTATTGGCCCCCTTACTATTCTCGGCTCCATTCAGGATGGACTAAGTGGAAACTACGAATTACTTGCCGTTAAATCTGTTTTGGATGGATTCGCCTCCCTTGCCTTTGCATCTACGCTAGGGATTGGCGTTGCCTTTTCTGTATTCGTTGTTTTGATCTATCAAGGCGGTATCTCTCTCCTTGCCGCGCAGCTAGACAGCTTTATTACCGAACCAATGATGATAGAAATGACCGCCGTAGGGGGCGTAATCTTAATAGGTTTGGCAATTTCGAGTTTATTAGAAATCAAGAAAATTCGTGTGGGTAGTTTTCTCCCGGCATTGGCAGTTGCCCCCTTCATTGTTTGGATTTTAAGCTTTTTTCCATAGCCCCTATTTCATCTGCCATTAAACAAAAAAGCGGAGATGATTTCATCTCCGCTTTTGTAATATGCAATAGAAACTGAGTTAAAGCCCCATCTCTGCCAAAGCATCATCAATTACCTGCTGAAAAGCCTGATAAGGATAATTGCCAGGCAACATTTGCTTTACTTCTTCGCCATCCACAAAATAAGAGATCACAAAAGCAGGGGTCCCGTTTATACCTTCTGCCTTCGCGTCAGCCTCATCCTGATTGGCACGAGCCTGATAAGTATTAGCCGACATACAAGATTTATATTGATCCAGATCTATGCCCGCAGCCTTTGCCCATTTTTCCATCGTCCCATTGGTAAAGGACGTTGTCTGATTAGCAAAAATCATATCGTGCATTTCCCAAAACATATTTTGGTCTCCTGCACAATAAGATGCTTCTGCTCCGAGCATTGGCTCTGCGCCACTTAACATTGCACCGACCGAGCGATAAACAAAATAAACTTTCCCTGTTTTTATATACTCTTCTTCCAAGAGAGGTTCTGTTTCAATGGAAAAAGCTCCGCAATGCCCGCATTTATAATCCGAGTATTCTACAATCTGAACAGGCGCATCGGGGTCACCCATTGCATTACCATCTGCCATATAGCGTGAGCGAAATTCAGCATTCACTTGGGGGCTTGAACCAATCAGCACCGCTGTGATCAAACCAGCACCAATAATAATTAAACCAAGCGTAATCATCTTTCGTTGTTGCTTCTGTTTACGGCGTCGTTCACGAATTTCCTGACGTTTACTCATACTTTCTCCTATTTTTATTAGACTAGACAGAGGAATATTTTGCCATGTTAAAGATAATTTGTCCAATTAGAGAAAGATAAGAGAATAATTGGATGTGGAACACATCCCGCACATGACCCTGAGCTTGCTTCTGTAAAAATGACTTTATTCTGAACGTACAAATCTTCCATTAAAGAAAAAAGCCCTTGGCTTTTTTAGGCCAAGAGCTTTTCATCTCGTTTATTTTTTGCTATTGTGAATCCAGCCAATCAATGATCACCTTGAACACATCTGCCTGCTCTGGTTCATTATGAATTTCGTGATAAAAGCCATCCCAGATTTTTAGCTTAACCTTGTCTCCGGCTTTTTCTGCGAACTCGCCGCTGGCATCTGCAGAAGTCAATCTATCTGCGCTACCGTGCATTAACAAGAGGGGGAGTGGAAATTCAGCAGCATGTTCCAACGACCAAAGCCCAGCTTCATACATGCCTACAAAGAGACGGGCTGAAATTTTATTATGTACAAAAGGGTCTTCTTCGTATGCGCGCACCACCTCTGGGTCACGAGAGATAGCTGCAGTTTCTAATCCGGAATTTTGAATAAAGGCGGGATAAATCATATTCATCATCTTCCCCAAGAAAACTTGTACAGCAGGTGGCTCAAAAGCTAATTTGATCCAAGATCCTGTCGTGATAACACCCTTAAGGTCAGGCTTGCGGCGTAATACGTAATTGAGAACGATATTCCCACCCATGCTATGCCCATAAAGAATGCGTGGCAAATCGGGGTAGTATTCATCTACTTCAGCGAGAAAAGCGTCAATATCATCGAGCAATGTTTCGTATGATGGGGTATGTCCACGTGTGCCTTCTGATTGCCCGTGTCCACGATGGTCAAATCCAATCATTGCATAATTGGCATCATTCAATGCGGCGGCAAGATGTTCGTAACGTTCGATATGCTCGCCATGGCCATGAACCATGCAGACAATGGCTTTAGGTGGATTCTCAGAGGGAAAGGCATGTGTAAAAAGTTTCAACCCGTCTTTGCTTTTAAAACGCCATTTAATTTTGCTTCGTTTCTCTTCACTCATTATTACTCTCCAAATGTGATCTTAAATTCGCAATGTTTTGCACCAGTAACCTGACAGGATATTTCTTCAATCAAGGCATCTGATGATGTTGCCCAGTAGATTGCTTCTCTAATCAGTCCGTGTGTAAGGTGGCAAATCGCCTCGTCGTCTTGCTGGTTATATGTCGTTGGGCTGGTATTATCGACCAGAAGCAAGTTGAGGTCAAGAGTGTGAACGCTCATCTCATCTGAAGATGCATTGAGTAGTCGGATGAGCAAATCCAAGACAGCTTTACGTCGTCGTGTTTCCGGTAATCCCCGTAATAATTTGGCTTGCGCCTTTTCTTTAAAAGAAGCGTTTGATAGCAAATCGTCCCAAAATTTCCCGCCAATTCGCTGTAAGATACCACGTGCGCCACGCCCATAATAAGCTCGAATGGCTTGTTGCAGACCGGCATAGGTTTCTGCTGCGGCTTGGTTTCCTAAGTTTTCAAGATGCTTGCTATCTGCCCATTCGACAGGTAGCCTGGATTTGTTTAGCACAATCGGTAAATTTTTCTCGCCAATCTCATTGGCGACAATTAGCATAAAATTTTGAAGTAGTTTGGAAGAAAAAGTTGCGCGAGTATTTGCCATTATAGTGCTTCTCCAATTTCAAAGCGGCAATGAGGGTCGCCTTTTGCCAAACAGTAGGTTTCGACGATGGCATAATCATTTCCGGTTGCCCATTTTACGGCTTCGCCCAAAGAACCAGGATAAAGATAGCAAATCGGCTTGTCATTTTCACGGCTATGACAAATCGCGCAGGTTGATTCTATATAGGCAATTGTATCGTTTTCATCTTCAACCCAAGCATCTACCTGTGGGTTCGATTTTTTTAACGCGCTTGCCATACTGTTCAGAATAAATTTAATACGTTGTTTTTGTGGCAAGAGTTTGAGCGCGGCTCCAGCCACACCGAGTAATGCTGGTTGTTCATTAATGGCATATTGAAAGGAGGCTTTGCCAATGCGCTTCAGCATCCCGCGCCCACCGCGCCCGTAAAACTCTTCAATGGCTTGGTTTAGACGAGCATATTCAATAGCTTGGATACCTGGCTCAAGATTGTCTGGAGGGAGATTATTTACAAAGCTCTCCAAATTACTTAGACGCAAAACGGCATTTAAACCATTAGCTCCTATTACTTCTTTAGAAGCAGCCAATGCTTGCCGTACGATGGTGTTGACAATTACAGCGTCTTCACGGTGTCCCATTGAATCTCCTTTTTTTGCTCGTTTCCTGAAATCTGAAAACTATATAGCGGATATTCTTCATCTGTGCGTTTAAAACCATTTTTGGTGTAGAGAGCAATTGAACGTTCATTTTTGCTTTGTGTATTGACGCTGAGTTGGGCAATTTCTTTTGCTAATAACTGCCCAATTAAATCGCTAATTAATGCGGATGCAACACCTCGACGCTGTGTTTGTGGATGAATAGCCAGTCTTGCCAGATGTGCACCAAAGGGGCTGGGTGTACTAATTTGATATCCAATAATCCCATCCGCTGATTCGGCTATAGTCGCGTTAATCGCTTGCGAATAGGCTTGCTTCAACATGGATAGTGGATTCTGCCAGAGGGGCGCAAATGCTGCCTCATCAACCTGAGCGACTTTTGGCAAGTCGGCTTCCGTCATTGCACGGATATTAATTCCTTTTGGCAGAGTCAATTCGGGCTTTTTTTCTCCCGTCCACGACATTATCAAAATTTGTTCGTCGTTGGTAAAACCACTGTCTTTGAGTAGGGTTTGCATCCAGCTTTGCACGGTGATTGCAGAAATCTTTATCTTGCCATATTTTTCTAAATCCTCTTTGGCATTTTCCCATAGAACACCCCATGCCTTTTCAGTAGAAAAATTCTCTGTATGGGTAAAAAGTCTTAACCAGGTAATTTCTTTTTGATCTTGAGGGCAAGCTAAAACAGCTATGATGCGAGAGTTTTCTTCAAGTACCCAATAGAAGGGTGAGCCAAGCCACTCAGTTGGGTTTTTCCAATCCAAGTGTCTATGCACACGCCGTTCAAAGAACATCAGATTCGCAATCTCTTGTTGATCTTGGGGTAATGCAGGACGAACTTGGTAGTTATTGGTCATTACCGAATGATACGTAGTATGAAATTCAAGAAACGCTGGAAGAGATTTGGTTTTTTGACTGCACCAAGAGAATCGAGCATTGTATAGGCAGAGTCTTGGAGTTTTCCGCTACGCAGCTTGATGGCAGCGATTGATTTTAGAACAATTTCCTGATAATCGCCTTTGTTAATTTCACCGAATAAAGCAGCGGACTTTTCATAAAGGGAGAGGGCTTCATCTTTTTGGCCAAGTGCGTCTAAAGCTGCGGCTTGATTTCCAAGTGCCATTGCTTGCCTAAAGAGATCGTTTGCATCAGCAAATAAAGTATCGGTACCTTTGGCTGCTTCAAATGCTTCTTTGGCTTTGTCTGCTTGCAGGAAGGCAACACTGAGATTGTTTTGCGCCTCGGCTGCATCGAGAGTCTTTTCTTCTTTTATGTATGTTTTGGCAGCCTCCGAAAAAAAATGGATTGCGTTTTCAAAGTCACCTTCTTCAAATGCTTTTTTCCCTTTTTGCGAAAGTTCGATAGCGGTGTTTTCCATAATTTGATGCCTTAACTTCTAAAAAGTAATATTCAAAATTCCTTCAGCAACCGAACGCAATTTATCAGCAGAGAGATCGCTTAAGTTTTGTGCCAAATCGAGATAAGGACGATTTACAGGCTGGCAAACAAATTCTTGCAATTCTGGGGAGAGGTTGAGAAATGCTTCTACTGCATTTTGACGTGTTAGCCACAAACCGATGGGGCCATTTTTATCGAGAAAATCTTCTGTATGTCCCCCAAGAACAGAAAGTAAACCCTCTAGTTCTGGCAAAGAAATTGCACGCTCCCCTAATTCATAGGCTTTAATTCGGCTTTTAGGTATGTTGACCTCTTTTGCCAATGCTTTCATTGAAATACTAGCTTTCAATCTTTCTTGTCGCAATAATGCCCCAATCATTCTTTGACGTACGCTTACCAGACGAGGCAAATCAAGTTTTTCTATAGGTGCTTCATTATCTGAAATGGATTCCGTTCCCCAAAAATGGGAGATTGAAATATTGAGCAAGAAAGCTAGAACCTCAAGTTCTGGCAAAGAAGGCGATTTTTTCCCACTTTCGTAAGAGCTAAAAGAGCCAGAGCTAACACCAATTGCTTCGGCGCATTCTTTTATACTCATCCGTGAGGCCAGACGAGCGTCCTTGATGAGGACGCCAAGCGTTTTTGAGCGAAGGGTAATATGAGTCTTGGTATCCATGATTTCCTCAATAGCTAGATAAAAACAAATCGATTATACAGGGCATAATTATAGCAGGTTTATGCTAACGCCTTCTTTTGCTACTACGATTAGCAGCAAGCATCTCAGAAATATTAGCACCAAAAACATCTGCGCCAAGTTTAAATCCTGCTGCTTCTAAACGTGGTGCAAACATGGGGCGTAGACCAGTCGGTTCTGTTTCGCCAAGAATTTTATTATTCTCACCAATGCCTGTTTGTTTGAATTTAAAAATATCACTCAGGACAATTGTATTGCCTTCCATCCCCGCAACTTCACTGATTGCAACCACTTTACGAGACCCATCTGAGAGGCGCGTTTGTTGTACAATGAGATCTACAGCGGACGCGACTTGCTGGCGCACTACATTTATTGGTAAATCCATACCGGCCATGAGGACAAGGGTTTCAAGGCGAGAAATAGCATCTCTGGGTGAGTTGGAGTGAACTGTCGCCAAGGAGCCATCATGGCCAGTATTCATGGCTTGGAGCATATCTAGTGCTTCACCTCCACGTACCTCACCAACGATGATGCGATCTGGTCTCATGCGTAGGGAGTTTTTTACTAAATTACGGATGGTTACTTCTCCACGCCCGTCTGCATTAGGTGGTTTTGTTTCAAGGCGGACAACGTGATCTTGCTGGAGTTGTAATTCTGCTGCATCCTCAATAGTTACAATCCGCTCATCTGCTGGGATGAAGCCAGACAAGACGTTGAGCAGGGTTGTTTTCCCGGAACCTGTTCCTCCTGAGATGATAATGTTGAGACGGGCGGCAACACAGGCTCGTAAAAACTCTGACATATTTTCAGTCACTGACCCAAAATCAATCAGATTTGCTACGGTTAGCCGGTCTTCGGCAAATTTTCGAATAGTGATTGAAGGACCGTCAATTGCAATGGGCAGGATAATAGCATTGACACGAGAGCCATCGGGAAGACGGGCGTCTACGGTGGGGCTATCTTCATCTATACGACGTCCTAGCGGGGCGATAATCCGTTCGATAATACGACGGACGTGATCGTTATCTTCAAACTTAACGGAAGTTTTCATAAGCTTTCCGTTTTTTTCTACATAAATATTTTTAGGCCCATTGACCATAACTTCGCTCACATTGGAGTCATCCAAAAGGGTTTGGATGGGACCAAAGCCAAAAAGCTCATCACCAACTTCTTTAAAAACATGTTTACGTATATCGTCTGGGAGTTTTAGATTTGCGCGTTTATATATATCATCAAGACGTTCCAAGGCAAATTTCTTGCGCTCATCAAAAGAAATATCAGTGCCTTCCAGTTCTCGAGAAACAGTGTTGATGAGATAATATTTGAGCTTAAGAATATCTGGAGAAGAAAGAGTTGATGTTGTTTGGTCAGCACTCATCTTTAATCTGCTCATGATATGCTTTTCTCCTCTTGATCATTTTCTTCAGGAATAACCCAAACAACCTGATTGGTTTGGACGGCAAGAAACTCATTTTTGTAGAGGGTTTTTCCCTCTGCGTTGAGAACGCTGGCTTCGGTGAGAGCAAGAAAAGAGTTTCCTCTATCAAGTTCATCTTTTAGGCGTTCATCTCTGTGGATGTGAATCGTTCCCTGAATGAGATGTGTAGTTGTTTGTACAAGGACGTCTATGGGTGTTTTTGAAATAACGTCGGTAAAAAACTTCCCTTTATTGTCATATTCAAATGTCATTAGAGTCTCCTGATGAGCTAATTGTTTTTGAGTTTTGGTTAGTGCAACCCAAAGATCTTGTCAAAGCCGCCTCAGCCAGTTCTTTCTCGAGATTCTTGCTCAAGAGGGCAAGTTGCTTGGGCGCGGCGCGCTTCACCCTGTCCTATATCCTAATTTTCATCTTCTTCTGGCGGGGGCATGAGATATCCTAAGCCGGTGCGTGTGACAATATGGACAGGAGAGTGTGGTGTTTTTTCAAGTTTTTGACGTAGGCGAGCGATGCTGACCCATAGGATTTCTTTCTCGTCACGATATTCTGGACCCCAGATGCTGGTGAGTAACTCTTCTGCGCTAATGATCTTGCCCACATTATGGACAAATTGTAGCAAAACCCGATATTCTGTTGCAGAGAGTGGAATGGGTTCGCTTTCGTTATCTCGCCAGACTTCTGCGCGAGCAAAGTCGACGCGGATATCTTCGTGGGTAAAGTAGCGTGCTTGCGTAATATCGGTAGAGACTTGAGCTCGCCTTAAAACAGCACGCACTCGTGCGAGTAGTTCTGTTGCTGAAAAGGGTTTGCTCAGATAATCATCTGCGCCAAGATCAAGCCCACGCACGCGATCTTTTTCATCCCCTTTGGCTGTTAGCATGATGATAGGAACACTGGAATATTCGCGGATGCGTTGGCAGGTATCAAAGCCATCCAACTCGGGCATCATCACATCCAGCAGGATTAGATCGATCGGTTGCGAAGAGAAAATTTCAATGGCTTCGAGACCATTGGACGCAGTGACGATATCATAGCCATCAGTGCGCAGATTTGCGTCTAAAAGACGTTGGTAGCGCACTTCATCATCAACAACAAGAATACGTTGTGCCATAGTAATATTCTCCTTCTAAAACTATTTACCGCTATTGAGCGGGTAGCTGAATAATAAAACAAGTACCTTTTTTATCTTCTGATTCTGCCCAAATCTTACCACGATGTGCTTCAATAATCCGCTTACAAATAAAGAGACCCAAGCCCGTACCTGCTTTGCCTGGATGGTCTGGAACGCGATAAAAGCGATCAAAAATAAATAGAAGGTGAGCTTCTGGAATGCCTGCCCCGCTATCGGCAAAGGTAACCTGAACGAAAGCTGAATTGATATTATCTACCGCGATGGCAATCTTTGAAGCGGGGGCATATTTCACTGCATTACTGAATAAATTTTCAAAAATTTGTGCTAGTCTTGTGCTATCTCCTTGAATGATTTTTTCAGAATTACTATTGAAAACAATCTCAAGATTCGTATAGCGTGCTTTTACACGTGTGATTACATCTCTAATGAGGGCGTCAAGACGGAGTGGTTGAAAATTCATCTCAATCGTTTGGCTTTCAAGCCGTGCTGATTCAAGAATATTTTCAATCAATTCGGTTAAGTGATCTGTTTCCTCGTCAATAATTGTCAGAAATTCTCGGCGCGTCTCTTCATCCCAATCTGTATCATCGCGTAGCAAGGTTGTGCTATAACCTTTGATAAACCCTAGCGGTGTGCGTAGTTCATGTGAAATGGTTGAGACAAAATCATCTTGCAGACGCATTTGTCTTTGAACAGATTCGAGTTCAGCAATGGTTTCTTGTAAGGCACGTTTTTCAAAAATATATGCGATGATAATTGCAGCAAGCGCAGCAATTTCAATATGATTTTCTGCATATTTTGGTCCCCCAAAGCGAATCAGACTCATTGCACCGAGTATTTTCCCTGAAGCTTTAAGCGGTAAACCAATCAGGTAGGCGTTTTTAACACGTTTTCCATTTGGATTTGGCTCTTTGGGTTTTTTTAGGACGATTTCTTCTCTTTTGATCGCCTGATTTGCAATCTCTTCTCCCCAGTTTGCATCAGCCTCGGCTTTTTTTTCTCTTCCTACTGCTCGTGCATAGGCAATTTCAGAAGTTTCCCCGCTTTTCTCTGAGATAAAAATTGCTAAATTATCAAAAACCAATGCATCTCGTAATGATGCGATTAAAAAATCAAGCGCATCTTTCCAATCCTTTTCTTGAACGGCATTTTGCCAAAAATGATATCTAAGAGATTGATTAGGAATCTTCATAAGATGCTGATTTTTATTCTGCGCTTGTTGTTAATAAAGGAAATTTCACGGTTGTTCCTCTTCCTTCAGCAGATTTAACTTCAAGCATTGAACCGTGTGCCTCCACGATTTGCCGCACAAGAAGAAGCCCTAAACCCATTCCCCCATGACGCCGTGTTGCTGCTCCGTCTAACTGGTGGAAGGATTCAAAAATTTCAGCAACTTGTTCAGGGGGGATACCTATCCCTGTATCGGTTACAGAAATAGTTATTAGCTTATCGCTCTCGTGCTCTACGCGCAAAACCACGCGTCCGCCTGCTGGCGTAAACTTGATTCCGTTATCCAATAATTGTCCGAGTACCCAAATTGTTTTCTGGCTATCCGCCTGAACAGCGGGGAGGTGTTTGTCCACCACTGCATGAACGGTCACATCACGTTTTTCAGCTTTTTCTGTCACAGCTTTTACGGTCAGGTGAGCAATGCGTCGAATATCGACCACTTCCTGTTTTAGCGTCAGTTCTCCGCGCGAGGTGATCGAGACCATGATCAAATCTTCAATCAGGCTTTCTAACTGTGATGTGGAACGCTGTCCGACTTTTAGGGCATGGGCTTGTTCTTCGGTAACAGGTCCTAAAGATTTAGAAGCCAGTAATTCAAAGTAGCCTTTAATATGTGTCAATGGTGTTCTTAATTCGTGGGAGATGTTTGAAATGAAATTTGCTTTAAGTTCTGAGAGTTCTGATAGCCGTTTTAGCGCATTCTGGAGTTCAGCTGTCCGTTCTTGTACTCGTCGTTCAAGGTTGCGATTTGTCGCTTGCAATGCGCTACGCAATTGGATTATCTGCTCTGTCACTGCCTGATCGAGCATTTCTTTGGTTGTAATTTTCAGCTCTAAAAGAGCCTGACCAATCAATATATTCTCGCCGCGCGCAATTTTCTCTTGCTGGTAGCTTAAAGCCTTTTTGAGATCATCTTTGCTAATATGGCCTTGCTGAACCAAATGATCCCCAAGACGGGGTACTAGCATTTCAGGCGTTAATTTAGGAGTTTTTTCTGTCATGATTTTGCCTAACCTTTCTGTTTTTCCTACTCTTAAATTGAAGAGAAAAAGTAGATATGAAAATTTGAAGGGCAAAAAAGGGATTGGAACCAATAAATCTTTTTATAAAAGCTTTTCCAAGAGCGCATCTAAATCTTCATTAGATGCGTAGTATAAAGTAATATTACCGCCTTTTTTACTATGGCGCATTGATACTTTAGTCTCAAAACGTGAGCGTAAGCGATCTTCAAGTTCAGTTACCTCAGGGGATTTTGGCGTTTTCTTTTCTTGGGTAGGTGTTTTTCCAACATTCCATTTATTTACTAATTGTTCAGTTTGGCGAACATTGAGCTGTAATGATGTTACTGTTTTTAATGCAGATTCTTGTGCTTCTAAGGTGGGAAGTCCCAGTAATGCACGCGCATGACCTTCGCTGATCAGTTTCTCAATAAGGGCGGCTTTGACCGTTTCAGACAGTTTTCGTAGACGCAATCTATTTGTAATTGCTACACGACTTTTACCGACTTGTTTAGCTATCTCGGCGTGTGAGAGCCCAAATTCATCCGTTAATTGATGATAGGCCTCAGCCTCTTCAAGTGGACTCAGATCAGCGCGTTGCACATTTTCGATTAATGCCCACTCTAGTTGTTGTTGTTCGCTGACTTCGCGAATTACAACGGGAACTTTTTTCAAACCAGCTTGCTGCGAGGCTTTCAGGCGACGTTCCCCCGCGATCAGTGAATATTTCCCTTCCCCGTTTGGAGAAATAATTAGCGGCTGGATCACACCATGCTCACGGATTGAATCTGCTAACTCGGCTAGCTCATCTTCGTTAAAGTGTGTGCGCGGCTGTCTCGGGTTAGAGCTAATTTTCTTAACCGCTACCTCTTGAATCCCGCCCTCAATCTCTGGGGTGGCGACGGGGCTCTCAGTATCTACGATTAACGCGCCTAAACCTTTACCAAGTCCTGTTCTTTTTTTTGCCATGTTTTTGTCCTGTTGCGTAAAGCCTAAGAAAACTACTCCCTTTTTCTATAGGATACCCTTGGGGATAGATAATACGAATAAATTTCTAAATCTTATCGCCTTCCATTAATTCCTTTGCTAATGCATCATAGGCTTTTGCGCCAACTGAGTTGGGTGCATACTCCGAAATGGGTAGACCATATGAAGGCGCCTCTGCCAAACGGATGCTACGCGGAATAACAGCCTTAAACACTTGCTTTGGGAAATGATTATTGACTTCGCTTACCACGTCGTTAGCGAGATTTGTTCGACTGTCAAACATTGTTAGAACAACGCCACGCACGCGCAAATCAGGGTAGAGTGCCGAGCGTACTTGGTGAATCGTCTGTGTCAATTGCCCTAATCCTTCCAGTGCGAGATATTCACATTGAACGGGAATAATTACGCCATCCTGTGCTGCCATCAGACCGTTAATTGTCAGCAATCCCAGTGAAGGGGGGCAGTCAAGCAGAATATAGTCGAAGTCTCCGTTGAGCGCAGTGAGTGCATTTCTTAGGCGGGTATTGCGCTCTGTTTGGTCAACAAGCTCAATCTCTGCACCAGCCAATGATGGGGAAGAGGGCAAAAGCGAAAGATCGAGTCGTTCATTTTTCAATATCAATGAAGCAGGAGGATACTCGCCCAATAATGCTTGATAGGACCCTTTTTCAACGCTGTGTTTATCAATGCCAAGGCATGAAGTTGCGTTGGATTGCGGATCAATATCAACGATTAAAACGCGCTGTCCGTGCTGGGAGAGATATGCCCCTAAATTGATGGCGGTGGTCGTTTTTCCAACGCCGCCTTTTTGATTGACAAGTGTATAAATGCGTGCCATGAACTATAAAACCTCCATCTGGCAATTTTGAATTTCTTCGTCGGTAGGGATGCTATCCAACCCACGGCGGGTAACAGAATAAGAAGCCAGCCGTGTTGCAAAACGTGCTGCTTCCCAAGGATCACGCGTGCTGTGCAGGCGGATGAAAAAAGCTGTAGCAAAAATATCACCTGCGCCGGTGGCATCTATCTCATCTACTTTGGGCGCAGAAAAACGACGCAAATCACGATTCCAATATAGCCTTGCACCCTGGCTTCCTTCTGTGATGACGAGGACACGACTGGCGAGGGAGAATTCTTCGATAAGATCTTCGTCCTCATTGACATCTTCTACGCTAAGAACAGCGGCACTGGCGTGATTTAGACTTGCTTCCATTTCTGACCATTTTCTCGGCTTTACATGGCCATTATCACCCCAACTGCGCAGCCAGCCTTGTGGTGTTAATCCCAGCAATGCGGGGGAAAATCCTGAAGGGAGTTGCGATTCCATTTCTTGAGCAATTGGCGCCAAGTGGATGATAGGTGAACGTTGCCAAACTTCAGGGATTTTTTCAAAATCAATCTTTTCGGCATGTTCGTACAAAACTTGTTGCCTACCAGTAGGTGTTGAATTATTTGAGAAGATGGTTGTCTTTTTGGAAGGAATATTAATAATCGGAATGCTATCCAAAGCCATTAGCGAAATATCTTGCTCATTAAAGCTGCTCACAATCCCAACCCGCAAGCCAAGTGCACGCGCTGTTAGCGCGGCATATGCGGCTGTCCCGCCGAGTTCTGAGCCAGTCGGCGAGCCTTCGGGAGGCAGGTCTTTAGAAAAATGACCAATGACAAGATAATCTACTTTTTCGATGGGGGTCAGATTGAGCATAAAGAGATTATACCCGAGAAGGGTGGCTGTGAAACATATCAGATTTATGATGAAGATAAACTCAGTAAATTACGATTTTAAGAATTTTCTGTCATTGCGCGCATTTTTTTGCAAAGCAATCTGCCTCATTGATGAGAAAGGGGATTGTTTTGGCGGAAAAACTGCCTCACAATGACGCAAATCTGTGAATTTATCCTCCGATATTAACCTGAAATCCTTTCTCAAGAAAAATTTCGGCAAGTTCTTGCATTTTTTCTTTCGAGGGCGTTTTCACTTTTTCCAACAGGTATTCATGCGCCATACGATGGTATTTATCAGTAGCGATGTTGTGGTAGGGGAGTAGATCAACTTGCTGGATATTTTTTAATGTGGCAATAAACGTTGCTGTTGCGTTGAGATTTTTTTCATCGTCATTGATATTGGGGATGATGGGAATGCGGATATTCACTTTTGTACCTGTTTTCGTTAAATATTGCAGATTTTCCAAGATAAGCCGATTCGATACCCCTGTGAATTGACGGTGTTTTTTATCATCCATCATTTTCAAGTCATAGAGAAAGAGATCGGTATAAGGCAATATCCGCTCAAATCGCTCCCGAGCGGTGAGACCAGATGTATCAACCGCGGTATGGATTTCGTGTTCTTTGCATTTTGCAGTAGGTCAGAAAGAAAATCAATTTGATGGAGTGGTTCTCCGCCTGAGAAAGTAACCCCGCCCCCCGATTGATCATAGTAGATGACATCTTTTTCGATCTCTAACATGATCTTGTCTAGGCTGGATCTTTCTCCGATGAGTTGAATAGCATCGGTAGGGCAGGCTTCGGCGCAGGCTCCGCAAAGTTGGCAGATCTCACGATCCCAAATGCGGATATCGTCTACGAAGCTGATCGCGTTGTTGGGGCAGACTGTGACGTAATCTTCGCTGAGGATGCAGCGGTTTTCAAAAAAAATTAATTTCGGGTTGTGGTGAGCGTGATTCAGGGTTATGACACCAAGTGCAACTTAATAGGCAGCCTTTGAGAAAGACTGTTGTACGGATTCCCGGCCCATCGTGGACGGAGAATTTTTTGATGTCGAAGATCGTTCCTGATTGGGGCATTAGTAGTTTCCTGAAAAGTTTTTGGGATTATACGACTCTTTGTGAATTTGTGGGGAAGGGCTTCAGTTGTGTGGGCGCAGGTGTTGTCAGATTCTTTCTCAACGCGAATTGCGCGAATTGACGAATGACGCGAATAAAAGCCAATTTTTACCTGACACCATTTGCGCGCTCAGGAACTGGTGAGTTTTTCTTCTTGGAGATTCTGTTTTTTAACGGTAGCAAGCCTAAGGTGGCGGGCGATGCGGTTTTTCATCCGATATAAAGAAAAAGCGGATTTCTGTATTGAAATCCGCTTTTGGAGATAAGTTCTGCGATTTTTAGCTATATTCTTTAATCATTTCTACGCGTCTGAAGGCTTCGAAATATCCCAAATCAAAAAAGGCGGGGAGGTGGGGATTATCGGCAAAGAAATTTTCGGCGTAGGCATCCATGCGGGGATATTGAAGGTGTAGGTAGAGGAGAATATTTCTTGCCATTTTGACGGGATTGCCTTGCTCGGTGTGAAACTCAAAATGTGTAATGGTTCGTTTTTTATGTCTATAGACGAGCCAGCCGCGTGTGCCATCTTTTAGTTTTATATGAAAGCCTTGAAACATGCTGGCATTTTCCATTGATTCTAATGCGTTTACCCAAGTTAAATGGTGGGGGTAGGAGCGTAAGGCTTTGAGAGCGTCATTTCTGTAGAGCCAGGTGATTTCACCTTCTGGGCTGAAGGGCGGGCGGATTGGGGCACGTCTGAGCACAAGGAGTTCTCTGGTTTTTTGGAAACCATTTTTTTCAAAAAGAGTATGGGCGGCGCTATTGTTTTTGATGACTTCAAGAATAGTTTTTTTTGCACCAAGCTTTTCTGAAGCTTCAAAAATTGCATTCATCGCCACCGCTGCTGCACCACGCCGCCGATTTCCAGGAGCAATGCCGAGTCTTGTGATCCAGGTGTGATCTCCGCGTACGCCCAGCATGCCAAGCCCCATAAATTTTTCTGTTTCTTCGTCGTGTATGATCGGGGAGAGTTCCAAGTCTACATCAAAGTCGTGGATATATTCTGCCATGACCGCGACACTCATGGGCATGGGGACAAGATAGTCTACGCGTGTTTGATTGTAGAAATCAGTTAGTTCTTCAATTGTAAATTGGCCGGCAGGGGTGATTTTTAAACCCATAGTTTTATTTTTGAATGAAAGAGTCGATGATTTCCCAAAACTTTTTGAGATTAAATGGTTTTCCAAGATAGCCATCAAGTTGATAGGCTTCAACAGTTTGTTGCGCCATTTTTTCGGGCCAAGCTGTCATGACGATGATGGGGATATCCCAGAGCGTTTTTTCATCGCGTATCCAGGTTGAGAGGGTTTGTCCGTCAGCATCTGGTAAGCCTAAGTCTAGTAGGATAAGATCAGGGATTTCTTCCAGAGCAACTTTGATACCTTCTGTGGCATTTTTTGCCCAAATGAAATCAAAGCCTTTTGCCTTAACAGCTCTTTTTACCAAAGATGCGTTATCTTCAATATCTTCGACGAGTAAAATTTTTGTCATAGAATAGATTCCCTCTGTTATGCTAGAAAGTCTTCACCGGGCATAAAAGCTTCAACGCGCGCCCAGAGTTCACGGATATTAATCGGTTTTGACATATACACATCACAGCCTGCATCTAGTGCTTTCTCTGCATCACCTTTAAGCGTATTTGCTGTAATCGCAATGATGGGGACTTGACGTAAATCACTGTTGCGATGTTTGCGTATTCGTCGAGCAACTTCGTAGCCATCAATATCAGGGAGGTTAATATCAAGCAAAATAACGGTGGGCATAATGCTTTCTGCCATTTGTAGACCTGAAAGACCAGTAATTGCACCATGAATAGTATAGCCCTTGGCTTTAAGTGCTCGTTCGACTAAGCGCATATTGTCCGGGTTGTCTTCCACGTACAGGATATTATTTGCAGTCATAGTTTACCCATTCTTCTTTTGCGTTATGCTTCTAAGTATTATATCAATCTTTTTCTTTTATTACCCTATAAACCTGATGAGAGATGATTTTTGATATAGATCATTCTTCTTCAGGAAGTACGATGGGGATTTCAAGGATAAAAGTAGAGCCTTCGCCAGAATGTCCTGAACTTTCTGCCCAAAGACGTCCATTATGCATCTCAATAAATCGCTTGCTAATTGGTAACCCTAGACCAGTGCCACCAACTTTACGCGTCGTTGTTGTATCTACCTGGCTGAATGCTTCAAAAATGGTTTCTAATAACTCTGGGGGAATTCCTATCCCTGTATCAACAACTTTGATGCGGATAGTATCTTTATCTTTTTCAGAATGGACTAAAACACCACCTTCTTGCGTGAATTTCATGGCGTTTCCGATCAAGTTTATCATTACTTGCTGGATGCGCATATCGTCCGCCATGATGATTAAATCTTCGGGGATATTATTTTCTAGGCTAATCGTAAGGTTATTTTCTCTTACTAAGGCTGCGGTTGTTTTTATGACATCTTCTAATACATCATGGAGATTGGCTGGCCCCATTGTGACAGAGAGTTGCCCAGCTTCGATTTTAGCCATATCGAGAACTTCGTTAATCAAGGCGAGCAAGTGTCCTGCATTTTTATCAATTAGTCCTAAATCTTCTTCCATCTCTGTTGTTAGAGGGCCATCCAAACCTTCGAGCATAACCTGCGTGAAACCAGAGATTGAGTTAAGCGGGGTGCGTAGCTCATGGCTCATATTGGCCAGGAAGGATGATTTAAGATGATCTAATTCTCGTAATCGCTCTACTGTGGCAAGCTGTTCTTCGTAGAGTTGAGCGTTTTGTAGTGCTACCGCTGTTTGAGAGGCAAGGGTGCTATAGGTTTGCAAATCCTCTTCTGTGAAGCGGTTTGGCAAATCTGATTCAACGTCGAAGATGCCAATCAGCTTGTCTGCGACGACCATGGGGATTGCCATTTCGCTGCGGGTGTCAGGGAGAAGTGGATGTGCGAGAAAAAGAGGATCATTTGCTATATCTTTGACAATTACAGCTTCTGATTTTCGTGCCGCATCTGCAATGACCGATATTTTTTCATTGAACTCTATTCTATAACCTTGGCCTAACATCTTTTGACCAATTTTTCCCGAAGCAGCAAAAAGCTCAAGGGTTTTGGTACCATCCTCATCTTCACTGAGTAAGTAGACTGAAGTATGGTATAGCTTAAAACTGTAATTTGTCAGATCTACAACTGAACGTAGAAGAGATTCAGAATCGCGGATCGCAGCTGCCGCAGTACTCACTTTTGCTACAGTTTCAAGCTCGGCGGCGCGTTTATTTAGTTGCTGCCTACCACGCTCTGTTTCTTCAAGAAGGCGAATATTTTCAATATGGGTATTTGCTTGTGCCGCAATAGAAGAAGCAAGTTCAGCTTCTTCTTCTGAAAGCTTTTTATCACCCGTTACTGCCAGTTGCCCAATTTCTTCACCGCGTACTTCCAAAGGCACTGAAAGGGCTATATTTTTGGGTAAGGTCTTATTTTCCAGGGGGCTAACCTGGACCCTGTCATAAGTGAAACCGAAGGCATCTCCTTCGTGATGCTCAACAAAATCTTCCCAGCTTTCCTGCGTTAGACGGCGGGTGGCATCCTCAGCCTCTGCGCGCGCTCGGGATGCATCTGCCAGCAAGCGAATATTTTCAACCTGTTGAGCAATTTGCTGAGCTACAGAAGAAACCATTTTTTTATCATCTTCTGTATAAGGGTGAGCAGGATCGGGCTTCAAAGATATTGTGCCCACTTGCTCATCCATAACCTTAACAGTCTCACTTAAGTCACCTTCAGCAGAGGGTTCATCAAGGTAAGGAGTTACGGAAGCCTGATTATAGGCGTAGCCTATTTTTTCATTTTGATTAATAGCATCCAGGTAGCCTTCCCAGTTTTCGTGCATGAACTGCCGAGTTGCAGCTTCAGCTTCAGCACGTGCGCGCTCGGCATCGGAAAGTAGACGCAAACTTTGTATTTGGAGGGATACTTGTTGAGCAACGGTGTTGACAAGATTTTCATCTTCCGGATCCCAAATATGTTCGGGAGATGATTGGATTTGCATCGAGCCAATCTCTTGTCCTGTAATTGAGAGCGGTGATTGAATGTTGTTTTCTCCCGTGCTTTTTTTCGCTAAATCCTCCTGTGGAAGAGATTCTAGTGAGTTGTCTTTGTAGATAAACGCCATCTCTTCTTTTTCATATAGATCAGCGGTAGATTTTCTCTTTTTACGAAGTTGGCGTTCTAATTGCTGAATACGAGCTTGCAGCCTGGCTACTTCTTGTGCATCTACAGGAGAACGAGGTGTCAGATGCGAGGGGGAGACAGCTTTTTTCTTTCGCGCTTTTTTCGCTTGATCAGCAGGTGCTTGGGCAGAGAGATGCTCCAGATCCATAAAGAGCTTTTCAGCCCTTTCATCGAACTTATGAGTTTTAGGCGTAGATGCCTTAGATGTAGATTTCTTTGGTTTTTTCTTCGTCATAGAGAATCTCCTGAGCCTAAGCGTATTTATTCCTTATCTTTCAAGCTCAGTTGGGCGATTGTCATTGGGGCATCCAGAGCGTGACCCAGTTCGCGTGCTGCAATCTGTAAAACAGCTTCAACAGATGTTGCACTCTGAATTTTTTGGCTGATGATATTAAGCGTGGCTTCGCGGTCTGCCTGTTTCTGCGCCTGGGTATAGGAGCGTGCATTTTGCATAGCGGTTGCTACTTGAGATGCGAGCGTCAATTGAATATTGGCATCTTCTTGTGAAAAGGCGTTAATGTGTTCTGCTTGTACATCCAATACGCCGAGAAGTTCATCTCCAACCAGTAGCGGCACAGCCAATTCTGCACGCGTGTCAGGTAATTCAGGATTTGGTAGCCAGCCTGGTTCGTTTTGTACATCATTGATGATGATGGCTTGCCCTGAGCGAGCAGCGCGTGCTACCAGTGATTGTTCCTGCGCAAGAGGGATTGTCGTAGTGCCGTGTGTGCCTTCTTGTTCCTCACCTTCTTTATAGCCACAAGCCACAATTTCCAGTTCTTCAGAGATTTCATTATAGGTAAAAACATGTGCGTGGTACAGACCAAATTGACGTTGAGTGAGATGAACAACATTTGCCAGCATCTTTTCTACATCTGGTTCCATTGATGCAGCGGTACTGATCTCTGCAACAGAGGCTAGTTGACGTGCACGTTTATTTAATTCTATCTGGCCGCGTTCGGTTTCTTCAAAGAGGCGCAGGTTTTCAATACGGGCACTCAGTTGTTCGCCAATCGTCGCGAGCATTTCTTTAGCACCTTCGTCAATACTGCCTGTATCCGCAACAGATAATTCTCCAATTTTTTCTCCAAGAATCTCCATTATATATGTGGCTAAGGGTGTTTCTGTGCCAGCATCACCATTTACATCTTCTGGGGTTAGGGTGACAGTGTTGAGATCGTAAGAAAAGCCAGTTTGAGTTGTCTGGCGAGCATCGAAATGATCTTGCCAGCCTTCACGGGTTATACGACGGAGAGCACTCTCAGCTTCAACGCGATATTGGTCTGCTTGAGCAAGAAGGCGCAAGTTTTCTACTTGCTGCCCAAGTTGTTGGGCAATAGTATCTACTAATTCTGTATCGTCACTCGTCCAATTTTCTAGCCCTTCAAATTGTAAGATCCCAATTGGTTCATTTGAAACTTGAATTGTCGAGACGAGATTCTTCTGGTCTAAATTGGAAGGTACATCTTCTGTGAAAGGAGTCACTTCTTCGAGATCATAGCTATAGCCGATGCGTTCACCACGCTCAAAAGCATTGAGAAACTCACTCCAACCAGAGTGGATCAGACGTCCGGCTTGAGCTTCGATTTCGGCACGGGCGGCTTCAGTCTCGCTTAGTAGCTCAACATTTTGGATAGCAACAGCAATCTGGCCTGCCAAAGCCTCAAAAGCAGGTAAGGTTTCATGGCTTAGCACATCTGCTTTACGGCTTTGCATATCCAGCACACCGACCACGCGGTCCCCGACGAGTAGTGGAACGACCACCTCAGAGCGAGTTTCGGGAAGCAGAGGGTTGGGGCGGTGGATTAGACTGGTCTCAGTATCTTCAACGATAACTGCTCGTCTTTCGACAGCAGCTGTGCCGTTTAGCGATGAAAGATCCATAGGTAAGCTATGGCGACGGTTTAGTAATTGCTGTCCTACAGCACCTGTTCCAGCACGCAGAATTAGTTGACGTCCCGCCGTATCAAGTAAGTAAGCCTGCGTATAGTACATATCGAAGCGATCTTGAATGAGTTCTACAGCATTTTTTAGCAGCGTATCAACATCGCGGGCTTGCGAAACGCTGCGACCAACTTCGGCCGCCAGAGTCAAGTTTTGGGTTGCGTTCGCTACGCGCTCTTCCAAAGTCCCAAAAAGCCCTTGAAGTTGCTCGGTCATTCCATTGAAGATTTGCGCCAAAGCCCCGATTTCGTCGTCGCTCGTCACTTCGGCCCTTTGACTAAAATCGCCTTCGGCAACTGCGCTGGCTGTAGTACTAAGATCACCAATTGGGCGCAAAGTACGATTGGCGATGAAAGAAAAGCCAAAGCCTACAAGCAATAATGATGAGAGTAGGATGCCGAGGGAGATGAGTACCTGATTGTTTTGCTGGGTGGTAATGATGGTATGGTCTGAGATAATATCAATAACACCGATTACATTGCCTGAAAAGTCATAGAGAGGCGCACTCAAAATACCATATTCTGCATCTTCAATATCTAAATGGTAAACACCTGATGTGCCAGCCAGGGTTTCTTCATAGCGCTCTGTTGAACTATAAAGAGGAAAGGAGAGTGTGCTTGCTTGCAGCAGTAGCTCATCGATTGGGCCTTGGCTTTCTGCTTCAGTTGCGCCTTCAAAAATGGCAACTTCAGCAGGAGCACGGCTTAGTAAAATTTGCCATTCGAACCCGAAACCTTCCTTCATGGTTTCAAGCAGAGCACGGTCTACATTTGTGCCAAATTCTACAGTGCCTACGTGCTCCCCTTGATAATTTACGGGCACTACACCGCGCACACCCAAGCCACCACGTCCAATTTCGGGACCACTCACGGCTACTTTTTGAGCATTGGCTGCTAACACGGTGAAACGAAAGCTGGAAAGATCATCGTCAAATTTCTCAAGGTTATGCAGGCGCAAAAAAGAAGTTGCTGGAGCCAAGTGAAATTGATGTTGTGGAATATCAAATTGAGCATCAACAGATTGATAAGATGCTAAGGTTAACTCCGTTAGGCGTTCACGGTCTTTAGCGGCAAAGGCAGCTTGTACTTCTGGGTTATTTGAGACCTCTGATGCCAATGCAACGGCTAAATTACCTAACTCATTGAGACGAGTGTTGAAGACCGCGTTCATATTGTTCAGACGAGTTTCTTCATCTATATCAAACTGACGCACGGTGGTGGTTGTATTGAAGGCAATCAACCCTGCAATAATCAATCCAACAAAGATTAGCGTTGGTGTAAGTAGTTTTCTGATTACTCGCATAGAATTTTCTCCTTACTTAGCCAGAAGGTGAAATAGTTTGGATGGAAATCTCCGGCTCGTTCTTGGCGTGGAGTTGCTTTTGCTTAATGGACAAGTACGCAATCCCTAAACTCCACTTTGTTCATTTTTCTTTGTTTCCAAATTCAGTTGGACATTAGACCGTTCTGCATTCAAAGCACGACCTAATTCACGGACAGCCACCTGTAGGGCATCTTCAACCGTTGTCGTATTTTGGATCTTCTGGCCAATATTACCGACCAAGGTTTCGTGTGCTGCTCGTTTCTGCGCTACAACGTAGACTTGTGCGTTTTGCACTGCGACGGCTACCTGATTCGCGATAGATTGCAGCAAGCTGGCGTCTTCTTCTGTAATCCCATCGACCACGTTGTGTTGAACATCAAAAACGCCTAGTACTTCATCGCCGATAGAAATGGGAACAGCGATCTCAGAGCGTGTTTCGGGGAGTAGTTCGTTGGGTAACCAGCCTTCTTCGTTCAACGTGTCAGCAACAAGAACCACTGAGTTTGTTTCTGCAGCGCGTCCCACAAGCCCACGTCCTTTTTCGATAGTGTGACCACGAGATAAAAGCACTTGCCCAGCTTCGCCAGTACCACCCATCATCACTAACGTATTCTTGTCTTCACCATAAAAGTAGATATGAGCGTAATAGTAGTCGAAAGCCGTTACTAACTGCTCAACCACCTCTTTTGCCAATTGATCTCTGTTGAGAATAGTAGAGAGACGACGGCTCACTTCTGTGGATGTTTCGAGCGCACGGGTACGATCTGCAACGCGTTTTTCCAAGCCTTGAATAGAACCCCGTATTTGATTTGACATCTCGCGAATAGAATTTGAAAGCGTACCTACTTCATCTTGTCCACCTGCAGGAAGAGGGGCATCCCATTCTCCGGCACCAATTCTTTGTGCACCTTCGGTTAATTTTTGAATGGGGTCAACCAAACGATTTGTCAGTAATGTCCCAAGGATAGAAACAAGAATAACAATCGCTATACCCGTTGGTAATACTCGCCCAGAGATAAGAGAGCGAGTTGAATCATCTAATTCCGCTTCTAGTGCTCCTGCCGCAGCAAGCATTGTATCTGCTTCAACAACATTGACTCGTGTCCATCCCGTAGTAATTATATGAGAATGAACTACAAATAGCTCTTTTTTGTCAATTGTTATGCTATGAAATTCTGTTTTACCATCTAACAAATCATTGAAAACAACAGAAAATTCTGGTACTGTCTCTCCAATATCAGGTGCAATTTCACCAGGTGCACGAGTTCGACCCAGGATATCAGTATATCCTTGACCTGGTAATGCCAGTGCTCGCCCATTCTGATCAATTAAGAGTGAATATCCTCCAGCAGTTAGTTCTTCGGCTTCAACACTTGCGGTAAGTCCAGCAAGGCTGACATCAATTCCAATAACTCCAATAAAATTGTTTTTTCCTGTGAATACAGGAGCAATCACTGAAATAAGCAAACCTTGCCCGGCTGGATCGTCGTATACTGGGGTCCAGATTGTATTCCTTTCTGGATTATTATCTGGTGCGCCTAGTGTAAAGAAGATATCTTCTATTGCTGAATAATCGCCGGGCACAAGAGTGCCTAAGTTAATGTTCGGATAGAGCCTGGAGATGTCTTTTTGAGTAATCAAGTAGACTGCTACTGTATTCGGATCGTTTTCATAAATTGTAGAAAAGATCATGTCAAGATAAGCCGAAAGCTCCAGTTCCTGAATGAGTGCATCGTCAATCTTTTGAGTGTTTGGCACAAAAACTGTGCTCGTGTCTTCTTCGCTATTGATATATTGCCCATCTGGGCCAAGGAACATATGCTCATCAGCACGCCAGTATGAATCTCGGGCAAATGCATCTGGTTCTTCAAACAAGCGGGCAGCATAATACGCCAAATTCTCTGCGTCTCGCTCGACGCGTTCAAAGACCAGATCATCTTGGTCAGTAGCTTCAATGATTTGAGACAATAAGAATTCTTCTGTTTGCTTCCTAAGGGATGCTTCGCTAGTCTGCTGGGCGCGTTCTCCCGCTGTTTGAAGCGAATCAATAGTGATATAAGCTATAACTGCTACTGAAAGTAAAGCTAATCCCACTGAGAAAAACAATAATCTTGTCCGGATACTAGACTCGAATTGGAAAGGATTCTTACTTTTCATAAAACACCTCTTTTGACAAAATGGCTTGAGAGTTGTTCAAAATTATCGTTATAGTTGGAAGCTATAGCAATGACATATGAGAAAAACCAGCATTGTGCCATCAACGTTTTTTTTGTTTTGCTCGTCATAGTAAATTGCTCCTTGAGTTCCAAACTAACTTTGCCCATTCTCATCTTTGATTCCCAGTCGCACTTCGGTGTGTTGGGAGCCCAGGGCGCGCCCCACTTCACGCACGGCAACCTGCATGGCACCTTCGATGGTGGTTGCATCTTGGATTTTCTGCCCAATATCACCGATCAGGGCTTCGCGGGCAGCTCGCTCTTGTGCTTCAATATAGGCTTGCGCATTTTGAGCCGCGATAGCAACCTGGTTTGCTATAGACTGCAGCAACCCGGCATCTTCTTCGGTTAGACCATTGAGTATATTATGCTGTACATCGAAAACGCCTAGCACTTGATCGCCAAGAGAGATGGGGACAGCAATCTCAGAGCGTGTTTCAGGGAGCAATTCGTTGGGAAGCCAGCCTTCTTCATTTAATGTATCGCCAACGAGAACGACAGTATTTGTTTCAGCAGCACGTCCTACAAGACCGCGCCCTTTTTTAATGGTATGACCGCGAGCTAGAAGCGTTCGCCCAGCCTCACCAGTGCCACCTTTCATCACAAGGGTATCCCTGTCCTCGCCCTCAAAGCGATAAATATGAGCATAATAGTAACCGAAAGAAGATACCAACTCATCAACCACTGTTTTGGCTAGTTGATCTTGGTCAAGAATGGTGGAGAGGCGGCGGCTGACTTCTGTGGAGGTTTCAAGAGCTCGAGTACGGTCTGCGACACGTTGCTCCAGCCCGCTTAGGGTTTCTTGTAGTTGGGCGGTCATACCATCAAAGGTGTCTGCGAGCGTACCCAGTTCATCCTCGCTATCGGATTCAACGCGCAAACCCAGATTGCCATCTGCGACTTGCGTTGCAGTATCGGTCAGAGCCAGAATTGGCGTTACAAAGCCGAGAGCAAAGCGTGCGCCCAGGAAAACAGCCAATGCGATCACAGCCAGTGCTGTCAATCCGATAATCAATCCAAGTAGCCCTGCTAATTGGTTGACTGGTTCCAATGCTTCAGACTCGTCGATTTCTGTTAGAACAGCCCAAACTACTCCTTCGGGCTGTTCAGCATCAGGTTCGTCAATAACAAGTGGAGACCAGGTGCTCAATACAGGCAAGCCGCGATAGTCTGTAATGATTCCTTGCCCGGTTTCACCTGCAACTGCTGAGCGTACAGCCTCAGTATCGACTGCGAAATCCGGGTTTAGCACGGTCGTTTCTACGCCGAAGTCTTCGACAAAGCGCGAATCCATGCGGCCGAGGAAATCTTGACCGATGATATAGGATTCACCGGTTTCACCTAGACCTTCTGCTTCGTTCATGATCTTGTTGATATCTTTGACAGGAACTTCGGCTGCCACGAAGAGATCGATTTCATTTCGATTGCTTTCGTTCAGCAAGGGCACACCGAAGAAGGCTGCTGCTGATTCGCCAGATGGGGCGAAAAATTCAAAGTCTGCGAACTCGTATATTTTTTCTTCCTCCATCTCACGCACCAGTTCTGCCAGGTTGGTATCGTTGTACTCTCCGGTGAGAATATTGGTCTGGTAATCGGCTTCCCTGGCAGAGGAGTAGAAGATATATCCTTCTGGGTCGATCAGGTAAATATCATTGTACCCATAGCGATCTGCGTAGGCGCTGAAGAAATCTTTTTCTTGCCCTGCAATTTGCGGGGAAAAGATTTCGACCACATTGCTGGTGGTGATGATGGCCCAGTTCAAGCCAGGGATTTCGAGGGGAGCAAAAACACTGATCTCGTAATCCCCGGTGCTGCCGACCTTGAATTCGTGATCCGTTTCTCCAGTCAGAGCGCGGTCTGAGTCTAAACCAGGTTTGGGGTCGCCAATTGCGCCTTCTTTGACAACACGATTGCTGCGCAATTGCACTTCATCGCCAACCTTTCCAACCAGATAGGTTTCAGACGACGCACTGAGGCCGCTGCGCTCTTGCGTGAGGGCGTCGATTTGTGCTACCGATAGCTGGTAGGCTAGAACGCCAACAAATGTGGCATCCTGATAAATGGGCGTGCCGATGAATATGGTGTTTTCCCCATCAAATAGAGCAATATCGATAATTAATGATTGACCTACTTCGATATTGATAAGTTTTTGGTACAGAGTTGCCAGGTTACTACCTTGATAAGGGCCGGAAACCAGGTTGGTGCCAAAAGCCTCTCCTTTTTGCGCGCTATAGACCACATTACCGGCCGAGTCAATCAGGTAGGCATCTTCATAGCCATGAATATCTGTGTATCCTATAAAGAAGCCATGTTGCTCAAAATGGGCTGCGCTATAAAAACTCTCATCTCCGGCATTTTCTAAATCGACTTTTCCAAGATAAAGTTCACGTGCCCGGGTGGATCCAATATTTTGAAAGCCGGTGGTCAGATTGTTAATGCCTACTACAACGCCGGGGTCGGAGGCTACATCACGAACATCACTATCCCAATTTTCGAAAGCGCGTAACATCCCATTCTTTTTTAGAGTATTAATCGCTTCAAGTTTAGCAATAGCTTCCTGTCGTAATGCCGCTGCCGTCTCACCCAGTGTTGTTATGTTAACTTCACTCTTTGCCAGGTAGTCTGTTAATTGGGAATGTTTGATGTTTTCTATCGCGGTCAGCTTATCGAAGGTATCTTGTACGAGAACGCTTCTCACCTGTGTATAGGCGGTTATACCGAGAACGATACTGATCAGCAATGCCGGGATGACCGCCGCAGCAATAACAATCGCTGTTAAGCGGTTGCGGATAGATGACTGCAAAGCCTGAAGAATAGAATCCCAGCTAAGGCGGACAAGTAGCACTGCAATCGCAATAACGACAAGCCCAGCAATACTTGGTAATGCGCCTTTCATTGCATCTGGAGCAGGAATGCGGTAGTTAAGGGGGAATAAATCTACAATAAATGTTGTAAGAGCAGCGATAAGGGTAATTGCATAAGAACGATTTCTTTTTTCTTTGGGTAAAGCAAATACTGTAACTCCACCAGCTAAAGCCAATGAAATAAATGCCAAAATTAGACCAAATCCGCCTAATAGTAGTGACGTGCTAAAGAGCGTAAATAAAAATACACGAATAATCAGCCAAATGCCCTCTTCTGCGTGCCCGCGTCGAATCCAGACCATGGCGATAGCCGTTGCGATGCCAAACATGACAACTAGCCCAGCTCTGACGTAATGCTGCCAAGCTCCAGTTTCAATACTTTGTGAAATACTTAGATTTAAATTTACCATTATCGCAATAAGAAAAACAATCGCGATGGCAAAAGCTCTGTGTTCTTGGGTTTTATTTTCGTTAGAATTTGGAGTTGGAATGCTCATTTGGCATCTCCTATTTGGATGGCAGAGGGGTTGTTTTTTGAAAAATATTTCCCCGCAGAATAGGTCTTGTTTTGATAAAGAAAAACTGACTTCATCGGTACCTTCCCGACGAAGTTGAAGTTGTAAATCGATGTTCCCCGTAGAAAATCTGGTGCTGAACTCAAAGTATTCTCCAACTATATGACTGAAAGCTTGTAATAGAGTAACTAAGAACTTAGCCTAAATTATAGTGGTAATCCTGAAAGGAGAGATTGCAAACACCTTACAGTCTAAACATGAGAAATTTTGTGGAAATTATATATTTTGACCCCATAAATACGAATGAAACCAGGTTGTTAACGGCAATACCTTCGCCAATTATGGCGAAGCAAGCGGCAGTTTGGCAGAGTGAATGGAACTAAATGCAGTTAGATGTCCAAAAATCTGCTCAAATAAAATAGGGTCAGGTTTTTGCGGAAGCATTTTTATT
>Ga0209361_1000200_pt1 | contig 65491 bp, 51 predicted proteins | sample SaaInlV_200m_DNA_3_FD_184657 | JGI IMG/M metagenome (GOLD analysis project Ga0209361, IMG submission 184657) | Marine microbial communities from expanding oxygen minimum zones in the Saanich Inlet - SI037_S4LV_200m_DNA (SPAdes) (version 2) | ecosystem: Environmental > Aquatic > Marine >... | reverse complement strand
TACTGGAAATAGAGGTGTACGTTACAAAGGGGCAACTACCCTCAACGGTAGTTATTGGACTGCCGGACGCAGCAGTTAAAGAGTGCAGGGACAGGGTAAAAGCCGCACTCAAAAACTGCGGATACAAATACCCTTATAAAAATATTACAATTAACCTGGCCCCCGCTGATAGAAAGAAGGAGGGCCCTTCCTTTGAGCTGTCGATAGCAACAGGATTGCTCATTGCTTCAAACCAGATAGAAACAGAAAAGATAAGTGAATACGCAATAGTAGGCGAGCTTGCTTTGGATGGGCGTGTTAGAAGAGTTAATGGTTGTTTGTCCATGGCGATAAAATGTAAAGAAGCAGGGATGAAAGGATTGATCCTTCCTGTTGATAATGCACCAGAGGCAGCTATCGTAGAGGGTATTGATATTATCCCCGTTAATACCTTGTCTGATACGGTAGGTTTCCTGACAAACGAATTCATCATTACTCCATTCTCCTTAAATCTTTCAGATGCTTTCAGTGATTCTTCTCATTATGATATAGATTTTATAGATGTTAAGGGGCAGGAACATGTAAAACGTGCACTCACCATAGCTGCTGCAGGAAATCATAATGTACTTATGATCGGTCCTCCGGGTTCAGGTAAAACAATGTTGACACAAAGACTACCAACCATAATGCCCGGATTAACACTGGAAGAGGCGATTGAGACTACTGCAATATATAGCTCCGCAGGGCTTCTAGGGTCGGATGACTCCCTGATAGCTATCAGGCCTTTTCGCAATCCACATCATACTATCAGTACTGCGGGGCTGGTTGGAGGCGGCAGCTTTCCACGTCCCGGTGAGATTAGCCTTGCGCATCATGGAGTCCTCTTTCTTGATGAATTGCCTGAATATAACAGGAAGACGCTGGAAGTATTGAGACAGCCATTAGAGACGGATGAAATTACGATTTCAAGGGCTATGAGTTCAGTGATGTTTCCTGCAGAAATAATGCTGGTCGGAGCGATGAACCCATGCCCATGCGGATATAATACGGATTCAAAAAAAGAGTGCCACTGTACACCACGCCAGATTCAAAATTATATTTCCAGGATTTCGGGTCCGTTGCTCGACAGGATTGATATTCATATTGAGGTTCCTAACGTTCAGTATAAAGACCTTACCTCTGACTCTGCCTGTGAATCGTCAGAGGAGATTAGAGAGGGAGTTACAAAGGCGCGTGAGATACAGTTGAAGAGATTCCAGGGACTCAAATACTCAACCAATTCCCGAATGTCAACTAAGCAGATAAAGAAACATTGCTCACTGGATAGTCAGGCGGAAGAGCTACTTCATCAGGCAATGACCGAACTCAACATCTCTGCAAGGGGTTATAATAAAATACTCAAGGTCGGCAGAACAATTGCGGATCTTGATCACAGCGATACCGTTCGTCTGGAACACATATCAGAGGCGGTTCAGTACAGGAATCTGGATCGCGATTTGTGGAGGTGATACTTCTTGTAAACAGATTAATGGTTTGTACGCTATGTTGTTGACAATTGTTATTGGTTAGCGTACTATAAAACACATGATCCATTCGTTCAAACATAAAGGGCTTCAAGAACTTTATAAGACGGGCAAGACAGGACGCATCGATCAAGGAATGCATAAACGCATTATAAGACGACTTGACGCATTGGCTTCAGCATCCATGCCAGAAAATATGAATATTCCCGGTTTTGATTTTCATGGACTACGAGGCCATGTGCCGAAACGCTACACTGTCCATATTAACGGCCCTTGGTGCGTGATGTTTGAATGGAATGATGGTGCCGAAAATGTAGATTATGTACAATACCATTAAAGGAGAAAAATGATGACTAGACAGCCGACACATCCTGGCGAAATTTTGAAGGAAGATGTTTTTCCGGCTTTGAAGCTCAAATCTTCAAAGGCTGCGGAAGCCTTGCAGATTTCCCGTCAGTATATGAGTGATATCCTGAATTGCCACAAGCCGCTTACACCCTTTCTTTGTCTGAAAGTGGGTAAGCTTGCCGGGAACGGGCCGGAACTCTGGATGAATATGCAGAGCAAATATAACCTTTGGGACGCTCAGCAGAATCGAGAAAACCAAAAGATATTGGCTGGTGTTCCAACCCTGAAAGATTTAGAATCTACCCTTAAAGAATAAAAATATTATGTTCCCCATGCAACCGGTCATGCGTGCAATCAATGATCTCTTCCCATTGGATTACTTGGCAATGACCGAACTCAACATCTCTGTAAGGGGTTATAATAAAATACTCAAGGTCGGCAGAACAATTGCAGATCTTGATCACAGTGATACTGTTCGTCTGGAGCACATATCAGGAGCGGTTCAGTACAGAAATCTGGATTGTGATTTATGGAAGTGATGATTATTACTTAAGAGCCATATGGTTCGTTTGTACCTTGACAGTCAATTATTTGTTTGGTAAATTAAAGGCCATTATTCATTTAAACTATTTTTCAGGTAATACAAAATGAAAAAATTTCTGTTTGCGCAAAAACTATTCGTCGCCTTTCTCCTGATATCCTATGTGACATCGTCATATGGCGCGGGAAATTTTAAGGAACATTACAATAAAGGTATTGATTTTTATAAGCAGGGTAAATACGACCAAGCGGGAAAAGAGTTTAAGCAGGCAATAGAATTAAAACCTAATGATGTTTATGCTCTTTACGGGCTAGGGAATACATACTATTGTAAGGCGAAGTATGATGATGCTGTCAAAATTTATACGAAGGCTATACACATAAACCCTGATTATGCAAAGGTGCACTATTCTCTGTCTCTTGCCTATAGTAAATTGGGAATGACACGAGAAGCCGAAAAGCAGAAGACTGTATTCAGGAAATTGTCTCAAGGTGGAAAAGGTGCAGGTTCATCAACACACGCGAAGGCATCACACACAAGTTCACATGCAAAAGCTGATCATTCTTCGAAAAAAACCCTATCCCACGCCCCAAAAAAATCATTACATGAAACGAAACATGTGGATACCCATAAAACACAGGACAAACATGCAGCAAGTAGGCATGAGCCGAAACACGCAGAGAAGACACAGGACAAACATGCAGCAAGTAGGCATGAGCCGAAACACGAAGAGAAGACACAGGACACGCATGCTGCAAGTCGGCATGAACCGAAACACGCAGAGAAGACACATGACACGCATGCAGCAAGTAGGCATGAGCCGAAACATGCGGAGAAAACACATGACACACATGCCGCAAGTAGGCATAAGCCGAAACATGCGGCAAAGACACATGACACGCATGTCGCAAGTGGACATGACAGTGGAGACGATTCTCATTCAATTTTTCAGGGTTATTCAGGGGAAACGCATAAAGCAGATGAGCGCGTTTTTAAGAAAAAATCTCACAGAACACATAGCTCTTCAACAAAACCATTCAGTAGAGTAAAGTATTTTATTCAGGATAAATGGTATTCATCCGGTATAAATAAAATATGGATTTGTGCTGCCGGCTATATTTTTGGAACTCAAATATGGCTTTGTGTGGTGGCATTCTTTTGCGTGATAGTCTGGAGAATCCGAGAGAAAACCTGATTACTTTTTTCAATCCTCATAAACTCGCTTCCTATACATCAACATAATACCATTCTACAAGGAGGTTTTTTGTTAAGCCTTAGAAGGAATATCAAGTCTATCGTCGCCTTCTTCTTCTATTATTCCGGGATCTTTGCTTTTTATAAAAGGTTCCTTATGAAAGGGAAGGTTACTATACTGATGTTCCATCGTGTGTCCGATACCTTTTTTGACGTCAGTTTGTTGATTAAAAGAGAGACTTTTGAGGAGTGTATGAAATATATTACTGAAAGTTACCATGTAATCACAATGGACTTCTTGTCACAGAATTTTGACAAATGGGAAAACATACCTGATGACAGCGTTGTAATCACTTTTGATGATGGGTGGATAGATTTTCATGACACCGCCTATCCGGTTCTAAGCCGCTTAAAGATTCCTGCGACAGTTTATTTGACTACAGGCTTTGTCTCATCAGAATGCAGTTACTGGCAGGAGAGACTAAATAGATTACTCACACCGATACTGGCAAACAAGAAGGTACTCCTGGAAAAAGTTAATATTGTTTCTACGCCAGAGATAAACCTTAAACTAAAAGATTTGATATCAAAGAGTGATGGTAAACCGATAATATTTAAGTTTATTGACTATCTGAAAAAGTTTACTAATGATATCATTTTAAAAACTATTTCTGAGTTGGAAGCATTTCTTGAAGAACAGACCATAACGATTAGTGAAGACGAGCATAGATCATTTGTAAACTGGGATGAAGTCAACGGTATTAACAAGCCTGATATCTCTTTTGGCTCTCATACGGTCAATCATCCGATCTTAACCAACGAGCAAACAGATATAGTTGAGAATGAGATTTCTAAATCGAAAGAGATCATAGAGAAAGAGACAGGCAGAGATGTCATTCATTTTTGTTATCCAAATGGAAATTATAATGAAGAGATAAGAAAAGTTGTTTCCGGATCATACAAATCGGCATGCACTACCAGGGCAGGTTTTGTATCAAGGGGTTCAGATATTTATGCCCTCAACAGAATCGGAATAAATCAGGAGATGGTTTCTGGCTGGAGGGGCAATTTTTCTAAATATGTATTTACGCTTTCTCTGTTTCTGGAGTCTATTAAGAAATAAAAAATTTATTTTTTACTACGACTTTAGTTCACTTCAAATTTTAAGTACTTTTAGCTTATTCTGAGATTCAAAAAGATTTGCAGAGTCGTACTATAAGCATTATGGGATATTTAAAGAACAGGGCTGCCGTTTTACAGTACCAGAATATTTCTGAAGATAAGACAAACTTCCTGGACACATGGATCCATTGCAAATGCTTTGAAGAGCAATTGGACTACTTTTCCAGGAATAATATACCCATCATTCCTTTGTGCGATGTCGATGCTTATATAAGAGGTAGCTTACATGTGGAAAAACAGTCCTTCTCCCTCACATTTGACACAGGATTTATTGAACTCTATACCCTCTGTTACCCATTGTTAAAGAAGTATGGATATCCCGCCACATTCTTTATTCGCCCTGACACTGTGGGTAAAACAAAGAGGATTAATGGCAGAGAGGTAAGTTATATGAACTGGGATCAAATACGCGAACTTGCAAAAGGTGGAATGACTATAGGCATGTACGGGTGTAAAGGGCAATGGTTGTCAAAGACATCTTTAGAAGAGGTAAAAAATGAGATAATTGAGTCTAAGGCCTTGTTCAAGAGTGAACTTGAAAGACCGTTCATTTATTATGGGGTTAGGGAGGGAAACCCTACTGTGGAGATGGTAGATTTATTTAAAGAAGAGGGGATCAAGACCGTTTTCTGCCAGGCTCCAACCAGAAGAAGAACTCTCTCTTATGCCGTTGGGCGGATTCAGATAGATGATAATGACCTTAACATCTTACTCATAAAAACAAGAAGGTCCTATATCTTCATGAAGGACTCCAGATACTGGGACTTTGGTCGCAAATGCAAATTTGATAGAGTCATCCACTTTGTTTCTAACACCTTTAATCGGATGAAAGGCAAAGAGATTTACTAATACTGAAAAAATAGAGTTGATTATATTTCACAGATATTTCTTAGCTTTCTATTAAGAACCGTTGAGGTAGTAGATTGCTAGAAAATGCTTGAAATTGGAGAGTTGTTTCATATAATCGGTTTTCATAACATACTATATAATAATAAAGTACGCCAGATTATTGATACGAAATGAAGCAGGCATTATCTTCAACAATAACGGTCATTAAGCCATCTAGGGGTTGGGTTCCACTCAAATTGAGAGACCTTTGGGAATATCGTGAGCTGCTCTACTTCTTGACTTGGCGAGATATTAAGGTTCGTTACAAACAAACTGCCCTGGGAGCTTCGTGGGCTATTATTCAACCTTTTTTTACCATGGTAGTATTCAGCCTGTTTTTTGGCAGACTGGCAAAGATTCCTTCCGATGGCATCCCCTACCCTCTTTTTGCTTTTGCGGCACTTGTCCCCTGGACCTTCTTTGCCAACGGGCTGAGTCAGTCATCAAACAGCTTGGTGGGAAGCGCTGAGCTTATAACAAAAGTATATTTTCCCAGGCTGATTATTCCTGTTGCCAGCATTCTTTCCGGACTTATAGACTTTGTAATAGCCTTTGCAGTATTTTTTCTTATGGCTCTTTATTACGGTATCTACCCCACTCTATCCGTTATCTTGCTACCTCTCTTTCTTCTGCTTGGTTTTACAACGGCGCTGGGTGTTGGTCTATGGTTATCAGCCTTAAATGTAAGATTTCGGGATGTGAGATATATTATTCCGTTTTTAACGCAGTTCTGGTTGTTCGCGACACCTATTGCTTATCCTAGCAGCTTATTATCTGAACCATGGAGGACTGTGTACGGCATTAATCCGATGGTTGGGGTGGTAGAGGGTTTTCGTTGGGCTCTATTAGGTACGGACACAGCGCCTGGTGCAATGATAATTGTTTCTTCTCTGGTGGCCTTATGCCTGTTAGTAAGTGGAGTCTTTTATTTTAAGAGGGTGGAGAAATATTTTGCGGATGTAATATAAATTAGCTTCCGTTGATCGCTAATTTAATGCATAGAGAATTCACTGTTTTTAACACTTCTACTCCGCTCAGTGTGACGTCATCTGAGCGGAGTAGAAGGATAGTCCTTTGCCGCGATAGCGACTTAACTCGACATTTGCTACACAAATATTAAATGTTTATGATTTAGAAAGTGTATCCTGATTGACAGGTATAATGGTATTCACATATGAGCGATATTGTGATCAATATAGAAAATTTAAGTAAGCAATATGAAATTGGCTCTGCTAAAGACAGGGGCAGAACTTTTCGAGAGGCATTAACTGATAAAATCATGACCCCCCTTCGAAGCATTAAAAATACCTTTACATCCGGGACTTCAGATATTGAAGCTGATGCAAAATCAATCTGGGCTTTGAAGGATATGTCGTTGCAGATTAAGCAGGGGGAGGTTTTGGGTGTCATTGGTCGAAATGGTGCCGGAAAGTCTACGCTGTTACGAATACTGTCGCAAATTACTGAACCGACGGAGGGGCAGGTTGAAATTTCCGGACGAGTTGGTTCTCTGCTGGAGGTCGGTGCAGGTTTCCATTCAGAGCTTACGGGAAGGGAGAATATATACTTAAATGGGTCAATACTTGGAATGAGGAAGGTTGAGATTGATAGAAAATTTGATGAAATCGTAGCCTTTGCTGAGATAGAGAAATTTATTGATACTCCTGTTAAGCGATATTCCAGTGGTATGTATATGCGATTGGCCTTTGCCGTGGCGGCTAATCTGGAACCCGAGATTCTTCTGGTTGATGAAGTCCTGGCAGTTGGAGATGCTCTGTTCCAGACAAAATGCCTGGCAAAAATGTCAAGTATTACTCAACAGGGACGGACAGTTTTATTTGTTAGCCATAATATGTCAGCAATTGAAAGTATTTGTCAGACAGGCATTGTACTTGACAGCGGCAAGGTTTCTTTTGCAGGACCGGTACAGGAAGCGGTTTCTTTGTATCTAGATCAATTAATGGATTCCGGTAAAAAAAGTGTTCAAATAAGCCAGCGTAAAGATCGTACGGGAACCGGTGAAGTAAAATTGATCAACTTCTATATTGAAAGTGAGACAGGCGAAAAAATTGTACAGATTAAAAACGGACAGACTGTTCGTTTTATTTTCGATTACGCAACTAAATCAAACCAGGAAGCTGAAGATGTGGAATTTCAGATTGTAGTAATGACACAATCTGAAGAGCTACTTTTTCAATTTGGTACAAGATTTACAGGGCAAAAGTTGATGAGAATTACACCTAAAGGAAGATTTGTTTGTGAAATTAAGAGATTTCCTTTGGTACCCGGGCACTACCGTTTGGATACATATCTGGTAGCCGATGGAAAACCATCTGATTATATCTCACGATTTGCGCAAATAGATGTTATTGATGGAGATTTTTATCAATCAGGTTATCATGTTTTTGAGAAAGAGAGCAAATTCTTGATAGATGGTACTTTTGCTTTTCAGGATTTGCATTAATATGCTGAATAATGCTATGGACAACGTATCTGGAGAAAGATATCTAAAAAAATTACACGAAGATATTATTGCAGCTGGTCAACAATATGAACTGCCGTGGTCGATTCTTTCGCAGGTTAATGAAGAGTATTTGGGATATTTGAAAAATGCAGACGGAAATTCATTTTATTATCAGTGGCTTGCCCTCTTGGTAAAGATTATAAAGCCAAAACAGGTTCTTGAATTGGGGAATAGTTACGGTTTGAGCACTCTCATGATGTTTTCTGAACTACTAGATACTGCTCGTCTTATCAGCTGCGATATGGTTAAACGATTGGATTTCATCCCCCCACATGTCTTGAATGATTCGCGGCTCAAATTTTATTTTGGTAATGATTTAAATTTGAATATTTTTGGTAATGATTTGTCTGTTGGTATAGATATGCTTTTTATAGACACCAACCATACATTTGAACAGATTTCTGCGGAATGGAAGATATATAAAAACTTATGTAATCCGGGAGCAATAGTTATTCTTGACGACATCAGGGTAAATGATATGTTTGGCTTCTGGAAATCGCTGCAATACCCCAAGCTAGAAATAACAGAAAAATGCCATTCAAGTGGTTTTGGTTTCTTTTTGTATACCGAAGAAAAACAGCCTGACCCTTTAATGGCTTATCGTGAGGCATTGCAAAATGCGTTTGAACAATTCTGCTTCATGAAAGATAAACAAATGGAAAGAAATACATTAACTTCATCAATCTTTAAGAAATTTGTAAGAATAATTCGATCACAATAAATAGAGTAATTCCTGGAAACGATAAAAAATAAAAATTATTTTGAAAGTTTTTAATGCCTATAGTTCATAAAAGTGACGAAAACATTAGAGAGCAAGTAATTAGTTACTTGGAAAAGAAAAAAGATGGCAATCCGGACTATAAAGTTATTGACGTAGGAGGAGCCAGAAATCCCTGGTGTGACAAATACGTGGATGCATATATCGATCTTAATAGAGGTGGAACATCAAAAAAAATGTTTATTGGTGATATAAATGAGGACAAAGTTTGGGAAGAAGCAGGGCATTTTCAATACGATTTTTCTATTTGTACCCACACACTAGAAGACATAAGAAGTCCTGACTTTGTTATTCGCAAGCTTAATTCAATTTCAAAGGCGGGATTTATCTCTATGCCTAACAAACATACCGAGCTGTCATGTATAGAATCTGTTTATTGGGTTGGTTATTACCATCACAGATGGATTTTTACATTATTGGAAAACGATAAATTGCTTATTGTTGCCAAGCTGCCTTTAACAAATTATTTCATAAAATCAAACCGTCTTATCCACAAAATCGGAAGGATTAATTCAGATCTGATTGCTGCAATTCTTAAAAGAAAATTCCTTAGGTGCCCTGCGGTACCTAGTATAGAATGGATACAAAAAAAGAAACTATCAGTGAACTTTGAATTAGGATTTATATGGGAAGGAAATTTTGATTACGAATTTGCCAAAGATGATTATTTGGCAACTAATATGTTTGAGGCGGCACAATTTTACAGGAGTCAATTAAAAGAAGGCTTATAAAAGAATCCGATCATTGCTTAGAACAATTATAAAAAACATGCCAATGCGTTAATATTAAATTCAAAATGAAACACCATAGAGTGAAATGGTTAAGAAAAAACCTGAACACTTATCCGAATGAATTCAATTACTTGATGACACATTACCCAGTTTTAATATTAATCCACCTAATAAATATCATAAGGAATCAACGGCTGCCAGTGACCTGAATGGTTGTGAAGAAAAAGACCCATTGCACCTGAGTGGATCTTTCGGTGGAACAATCAGGAGTTGACAGAAGTAAATTACCAAATGTAATTTTCTGGAGATGAACTGGAGTGGTGTTTATTGTCTCGGAGATAGATTTGATGTTGTAACGTTTTTTCCTCATTGAAGCATTAATCTAAATAGTTGATCGATACCAGACTTATGCCGGACGTTTTGTGAGTGCTATGTAGCGGTTGTTTAAAATAAATCAAACGGAAACAGTTTCGAGTCATTTCATGATAAAAATTGTACATTATTCTCACCAGTTAGGAATGGGTGGTACTGAAAAATGCATGCAATATTTCCTGGAATACCTGCACAACACAGGATACGATTGTTACTGCATACACAATCGTATTAAGACTGATGAGGCTGGTGGTTATAGGGAAAAATTAATACAGGATATTTTGGGTGATGGAAAAGTACTTGACTATTCATCTGAAGATGAGTTTTTTGATATATTGAAAAAAATAGGACCTGATATTTTCCATATACATCGGGGCGGAAGCCCAAATGAATTTCCTGTTGTTCCCCGGCTTAAAAATTATATAAACAAGTGTGTTGAAACTAATATTTTTGGTGGCTATGATTCTACAGATATCATTCACCTGACACTTTATGTCAGTAATTATTTATTTAAGAATGTTCAGCGTCCAAATAGGAAGACAGATGTTCTTTATTATCCAGTAAAGATGCCGTTGCATACAGAAAACCTAAGAAAAGTTCTTGATATTCTGCCTTCAACATTTGTTATTGGTCGCATTGGAAGGCCCGATGATTATATTTTCGACCCCATCTCTCTACAGGCACTCAAGATTATTGAAGAAAAAACCAATTTCAACATTTTGTATCTTATCCAATCACCTCCACCTCTTATGATAAAGGCGGCTCGGGATATGGGAGTTAAAAAAGTTAAATTCATAAGAACCCCTATTGTGACAGATAGTGAAATTACCTCATTTTACAATACAATAGATATTCTGGCCCATGCGAGAAGAGATGGTGAAACGTTTGGCTTAAATATTGCCGAGGCTATGATTCATGGTAAGCCAGTCATCTCACATAAAAGCCGTATAGCAAACGGGCATAAGCCCTTTGTGAAAAAATGTGGCTTTCTTGCGGGAATAGACAACTATAAACAATATGCCAAATATATTAATTTGTTATTTAATAACAAAACCAAACGTCTAAGATTGGGAGAAAGGGGGCGAAGCTTTGCAGTAGATAATTTTTTACTAGCAAATATTGGCAGAAAACTAGAATTACATTATAAGTCACTACTGGTTTAAAGGATAAAATGGAAAAAGGCTATTTGGCTAAGCCCAAGAAAATGAAAATAATGATATGTAAGTGTACTTATGTTTTTATTAACATGATTTTAGGATTGGTTTTCGTGTATAGGAAGAGTGTAAAAACTGGAATATGGTTTGTGTAATGGGTAAAGGCAAAATTGTTGCTTGCGACAAGGATGCTTCAGCCTAAAATAATAGTATGAGACATAATGCTTTAAGGATTTTTTGTTATGTATTTGATGAATAACCCTGTTGGCTCTTGGACCGATTAAGACAGAAGTGATGAATTTACCAGAAAATAAGTCAATGATTATTCCTTCTGTTACCGTAATAATCCCGGTTTATAACGAAGAGAGATCAATAGAAAACTGTATTCGTTCATTAAGAAATCAGAGTGTACCACTGGAGATTATCGTTGTCGATGATGGTTCTAAAGATAATTCAGTAAAGATTTGTGAAGGCTTAGGAATAAAGGTTCTTAAACAAAATCATCAGGGACCCGGTGCCGCCAGGAATCTGGGTGCCAGGAATGCGAAAGGAGAAATCCTCATTCTTGTTGATGCTGATATGGAATTCGAAACTTATTTTGTTGCGAAATTGATAGCGCCAATTACGGAAGGTGATGCTGTTGCCACATGTCATTGGAATGAGAGGGTTGCTAACTGGAATAATCCGTGGGCACGTTGCCAGACGTGGTTTCTTGGCCTTCCTGATAAAAGACGTCAACCGTTGCGCGTCCCTGAGTATGAAGAGATATATAGGGCGGTAAAGAAGGACTTTTTCCTGAACAGTGGGGGCTTTGCTGTAGGAGAGGGAAGGGCCGACGATAGCTCTATATCAAAACGGACAGGAGTTCTGGCTAAAATTGTTTCGGATGCCGTCTGCTATCATAGGAACGTTGAAGGTATCAGTGAACTTTTAAGAGACTCTCTGTGGCAGGGAAGAAACGTAGTGGTGAAGCGAGAAAACAGAATGAAAAGTAGTCTTATCACCTTGGTTTACAAGAATCCGGTTTGTGGCATACTTAAAGGTATTATCCTGGGTATAAAGAAGCATGAACCACGGATGCCTTTATATGCTATGGTTTATTCTGCGGGGATGTATGTGGGTTTATTTCAGGCTTTACTGAATAAGAGATATACAAAGTGAAAGTTTTCTGAAACATGAACAAGCCAAAGATAATAAACATAATGCCTCATGGCCCTGCTTATGACTTTTCACCGGATGAAAAGCCGGATGTCTGGTGGGAGAAACCGGACGGTAGCTGGTTGGGGTTCTGGAAGCGGGAGTGGCCGGATTTGCTAGGAGTAGCGGTCTTAAAGCAGACTGACCAATATGAGTGGGAGATCTGGCAGCCAGACTACAGGGCCGACAGGGTTTACTCTGAAACATTAGAAACAGGTGTAACACACCGTCTATTCCCCGCCATAGATAAACTTTTTAGGGTCGGAGTTGGAACCAGGAAGGGAGTTTTTTCTGAAATAGTAATTGCACATCTCAGAAAACTTAAAACCCATCCAATAATCTTAATGCTTAATGGCACCTATGGTGTTCACCTACCACTTTACAATGAAATTATCAAGATATTTGGATCTACAAAGAATTTTCACATTCTCTTTCTTGGACATGGTATGTTTAAGGCCCCGATCAGTGAAATGTTGGAGTTGCACAGACCTCTGACGTATTTAGATCTCGTGGTCGAACATTTTAGATTAAAGAGCCATTTACAGCACGTAGACGTGATTTTCGAACAGGCAGAATCGGCATTAAGTGAGGTCCGTAAGGTATACAGTGGGCGTATAGAAAAATTTACAATGGGGTGCGATTTTGACTTTTGGATACCTGTCCCTTCGACAGATCTGAAGAAATCAATTCGAACTAGACTTAATATTCCACAGGAGAAAATTGTCTTCCTTGCTTCAGGCAATTTTATACCTCGTAAACAGTTTGACAAATTGATAGAGGTATTTAATAATATTCAAGAACGTGATGACTTTTTTCTTATTATCGCAGGGCATGGAAATGAAACCTACACAAAAATGCTTAAGTCACTTGTCATGCCCTTAATAGAACAGGGGAAAGCCTTGTTGCATTCCTATGTAAGGGGTGAGAAACTGAGAGACCTTTATTGGTCTTCCGATTTATATGTTTCAGTCGCTTCTGATGAAGGGGGGCCGGTAACTGTTATGGAGGCTATGGGTTGTGGGCTACCTGTACTGTCTACATTGGTGGGTGAAACTACGGAAAGAATGGAAAAACATAGCGTTGGAAAGTTGGTATCTGAAAAAAATTATAATGAGTGGGCTGCTGCTATAGAAAATTTACTTAGTAATGGTCTTCCCACACCACTTGATATACAAATAGCAAGGAAGGCTTATCACCGGGAACATATTGCGAAACATTTTATTCGTATTTATGAGGATCTAATTCCTGTACAATAAGTTTGAAATACAATTAGAAGCCGTAAGAACAGAGGAGAAAAAGATTATCTATTCCCCCAAAGAAATAGTTTTATACGTTAAGACATTCTTAATGTATATCAACTACAAAGTAGCACAAAATAAGACTAAAGTCCTTATAGAATTATCTTTTGATGGATTTAGAAGGTTATCTGAATTTAAGAACGGGCTGATTACACAGGAAATGGGAGATTTCCTTAAAGACAACCCGGATTATACCTCAAGATTCAATGAATGGATGTACTCCCAGTGTAGTCCGGAAGGGATCTATGACGTTTCGTTAAAAATATACCAGAAATTATCAGAGCTGATTAATAATAACAGGAACATTAAAACATTTATTGATTTAGGATGTAACTCAGGCGATGTTGTATATACGGTATCACAAATGGGAATTGACGCTGTAGGTGTTGATTTGCCATTAATCATTGATAAAATTCAATTACCCATTAAAACTATGGCACTAGATCTTAACCGACAATTTCCTATAGGAACTTATGATATCATTTTTTGTAGAGAAACAATTGAACATGTTCCTGATCCTGATAATTTTTTAGAATGCTGCAAGCAAATTGCACATGCTGAGTCATTTCTTTTTATCTCATGTCCATATACAAATCGCCAATATGTTGGAAATGCATTTCACTTAAGGGTGTTGAGTAGTGACCAGTTAGCTTGCATGGTAGAAAAACATGGATTCACAGTATTAGAAACATTTGTTGAGCATGAATCAAATGTGATTGTTGCACAGAAAAAACAAAATGAATAGAGTCTTTTTAAGTATTATCTTACTTTGTTGCGACACTGGCTTGCAAGATATCGGATTTGATGACAGCTTATAAAAAACACACTCTCTTCCAGAATCATGGCTATTAGTAAAAAAAAAATAACGATAGAAACACAGAGGTTTCCTAAAGTTACAATTATAATCCTTCACCTGAATAATATACCATGCATTGTTGACTGCGTGGGTTCGCTCAATAATATTACATATCAAAACTATAATATCATAGTGGTTCATAATGGCCCAGAAAATTTAGCCTTAAGAGAAGCGTTGTCTCCGATTTCTCAACATATTACAAAAGTAATTGATACTGAGGAGAATATTGGTTTTGCCAGGGGAAATAACATCGGTATAAGGCAGGCTCTCAAAGATGGGGCAGAGTATATCTTATTACTAAACGATGATACTGAAGTTGATCCTGCCTTTTTAACTGCACTAATAGATGTAGCAGAATTACGTCCGGATGCTGGAATACTGGGTTCTGCAATTTTTTATTACGATCAACCTGAAAAAATATGGTTTGCAGGGGCAACGTTTGTTTCTGAAACCTGCACGGTAACTACGGAAGGATTTGATCAGCCTGTGCGTCATAAAAGTTCTGTTCAGATTGAATCTGATTATATTACCGGATGTGCCTTACTGATCAAAAGAGATACAATAGAGAAGATTGGTTTATTGGATGAGAGGTTTTTCCTTTATTGTGAAGATGTTGATTGGGGGCTCAGATGTATCAAGGCAGGACTTAAGAATTTTATAATACCAGGCTCTCATATCTGGCATAAAATATCAATTTCCAGCGGCGGCATTGATTCATTGATAAGGATTTATCACAAGGCCCGCAGCCGTCTCTATATGGCAAAGATATATGCATCTGAAACCTTATGTAAATTACAACGAGGTTATTTTCGTGACATTGTCTGGTTTTTATTGAAATCACCCGACAAAAACAGGATTAAAAGAATTCTTGCTTGCCTCCTTGCAATAATTGATTATCATTCAGGTAAAGTTGATAGAGGTCCGCATTGGATTTGGACGAAGAGATAACCGTAAAATGCGATGAACGGAAAAATAAAACATACATACGAACAATATTGGCATGAACGCATCAGGGTGTCAGTTGGGGAAGAGAATAAAGAAAAAAAGGTAGGCGAAATTTTTGATACCGTGTCTTCAGTTTTAAATACAGGAAACAGACTCCTTGATGTGGGCTGCGGCGATGGGGGTTTCGCGCTTAAAATAAAAGATAAATTTAGTAAGATATACGGTGCTGAGATTGCAAAAGAGGCAGCTTTAATTGCACGGAAGCAGAATGTGTCTGCATCCTTAGTGGATCTGAATTTATCATTATCTTATCAGAATAATATATTTGATGCCGTAACTTGCCTGGATGTAATCGAACATTTACTGGATCCTGACTCTTTCATTGAAGAAATTTATCGTGTGCTCAAGCCTGCTGGACAATTAGTATTAACAACACCGAATATAAGAAATTTCAGGAACTTATATACATTGGTTTTTAAAGGAATATTCCCCCAGACAAGCCCTGATACTTTTGTCTGGGGAGGTGGTCACCTGCATTTTTTCACAAGGGAAGATATAAAAAGTATCTTTAAAAAAGCGGGCTTTAAAAGAATAGAGTTTTCCATTAATCAGAATCAATTTCGTTTATCTAAAAAGAGAAAAATAATCCACTGTTTAACCGGAGAAAAAACGTTTGGAGAATGGTTTTGTGCAAGCATAACTATCTCGGCATATAAGGAGTCTTGAATGGCCACAAATGTATTTCCAACACTCAAAGAAATTCGTGAAACACATGCCTGGAAACGAGAATATGAAAGATATTTACCATTAAGCAGGTTTGTTTTTCGCCCCACGGGTTTTCTACTTACCTGGTTAGCTATTCGTATTGGATTAGCATCAGAAGTCGTTTCCTGGTTGTCAGGGCTTGTAGGTTTGATTGCATACTTGTGCCTAATGAGCAGCCATGAGCAGTTGCTCCCGATCGGGATAGGCTTATTGTGCTTCTTCAATCTTCTTGATTGTGTAGATGGAAGCATAGCACGTACTATGAAAACAGAGAATCCTTACGGGAAATTTCTGGATTCCATCATGGGATGGATAGATATGGGATTCTGGGCTCTTATCGGAATTACGGCATACAGAAATCCGGGGCTTTTATACTGTTCTGACCCATTGGGTTACGGCTCTGTCTTCTGGTTGGTCGTCGGGGGTTTGGTCAGCTATTTCTTTATTCTGACTGGGTTTCTTGAAGGAACCTTTGATCAATGTATCAGGAGAGAGTGGAATAGTATCAACAAAAAAGGCAATACTATTGTAAACAATAATGATACAGACAAAAATGTAGAACAAGTGTTTACGAGAAAAACACCGCCTTTTTCTATTGTCCGGGTAATTTGCCATAATCTGAGAGTAAGGGAAACGCACTATTTTCTTTTGATCCTGGCCTATTTGGGCAAGGTGATTGATTTATTATTAATCGCTTTTCTATTTTATTATATCATGCATGTCATACTGCTGCTTATTACTTACTGTAAACGTGGTCGACAGCTATGCGATTTTCTGAAAAAATAATAAAAAATCAATATGAACATCTGTTTTTTCTCTATAGTGACTTACTGGCATGGTGGAAAGGGAGGCATGGAGATTCATGGAAAAATTCTTTGTGAGGGTTTAGTAGAAAGAGGACATGAAGTCACTATAATTTCTACAAGGCATCCAAATGGCAAGGAATACGAGGAGGTCAATGGAATAAAGATATACTGCTTAGCCGAAACTGGTTTCAGTACTTATTGGAAAAAATGGGGAAAAGAAAGTTTAAAAAAATTTGACCAATTAAACAGGATGAAATCTTTTGATATTGTGTTAAGTCAGAGTTTCAATGGATATTATTTTGCAAAAAATAAGAAAAAATACCAGATACCTTTAGTCTCTTTTCTCCAGGGTGCCGGCCCATATATGACTATTTCCAAAATCAAACTTGCCGTTCAGAGGCGACATCATACATCTATTGCTGAAGTGATAAGGCTTTTATTGAGTTACATTGTTCACTACTTTATATTACATTTACCAACGGTGTTGGGTTCGGATTTAATAATCTGCGCCAGCGATCACGTTAACGATTCTCTAAGGAAGTGGTATCCTGTCAGGAGAGAAAAAATCTATACGATTATGAATGGAATAGATACGCTTGGATTTTCACCAGATGATAAGGATAGAAACAGGATAAGAAAACATCTGGGTGTAAGAGAAGGAGAATCCCTTCTGATGACTTCCGGTACTATAAGCAAAGAAAAAGGCCATCATTTAGCGATAGAAGCATTAAATAAATTATTGGAAAAAAACGTCAACTTAAAATTGATGATCGTTGGTGATGGTGAATATCTGACATCTTTATCGAGATTAATTGATAAATTTGGTTTGAAGAAAAGGATAATTTTAACAGGATTTGTTCCTAACAAATCCATAGGTAATTATTACAACGCGGCAGATATATACCTGATCCCCACATTGCGTGCTGAGGGGCTACCATTCGCTTTAATTGAAGCCATGTCCATTGGTTTGCCCATTATAGCAAGCAAAGCGGGTGGGATTCCAAATGTTGTGAAAGACGGTAAAGATGGTTTGTTGATTAATCCAGGGGATACAAATGATATGGTGTCAAAAATTTTGATACTATTAAGAAATAAGAACTTAAGAGAAGAATTAGGGGTAAAGGCTCGCCAAAAAGTACTTAACGAACTTAATTCAGAAAACATGGTCAACAGAACACTTAATGTTATAGAATCAAACCTTTTTGCTGTAAAAAATAAGTCTTCCTCGGAAATATATAGCTAGAAAAAGAATACAGTAAATAACGGATATTTTTTTCTGAATAATAATGAAGATATTAATATATACCCATGAGTTTTATCCCTTCTCAGGTGGCATAGCGAACTGGACTCTAGAGATTGTTAAAGGCTTAAAGAATTTGGGACAAGACGTTACCGTTCTGGCTCCTAAATATAATAAGAAACCGTATTGCCTTCCCGAATTGAGAGCAGTCAGGATAAAACGGATGCCATTGGCTATTCGAGGACGATTAAGTTATTTAATCGGTATTATTTTTTTCATAACTGTTTTTTCTAGTAAAAGATACGAGAAGGTAATTATTTGTGATAATATTTCTCAAGTCGTGGGTACAATTTTGTCTTTTTTTATTAAAGCAGAATATATAGTGATAGTAAATGGAACTGAAATACTGATGCATTTTTCAAATAATAATATTTATCAGAAAATAAAAGCCAGATTGATAACATCTTTCTTCTCCAGAGCAAAGATTATCTCAATAAGCAGAGCAACCAGGAATCTCCTTTATGAAAAAGGTGGTTATTTTAAAAATGTTGAAGTGTTATATTGTTCTATTGATAAAAAAATGATTATTGCAAAACCCAAAAGTGAAATGCTGGTAAAACAAATGTGTTTGGAAAATCGCAAGATTATATTAACTATTGCGAGGCTGTATCCACGAAAAGGCCACGATATGGTGGTGCAGGCACTGGTCGAAATCAAAAAAAAATTTCCGGAAGTTTTATATTTGATTGTAGGAGAAGGGCCCAATAGAAAATATCTGGAAGATCTTGTTGTATCATTAAATTTGAGCGATAATGTAACTTTTACTGGTGAAGTCCCTGGTGTAATAGATTACCTTGACCTTTGTAACGTCTTCGTTATGGCCAGTAGAGAAGAGGATGGTGTCGAGGGTTTTGGTATAGTTTTTCTTGAAGCCATGGCACGCGGGAAACCGGTAATTGGCAGTAGACACGGTGGCGTCCCTGAAGTAATCAGTGATGGAGTCAGTGGATACCTGGTAAACCCACATGATGTTTCTGGAATTGCATCTACAGTAATCAAGCTATTGTCAGACTCGAACGCTGCAAAAAGGATGGGAGATAATGGAAGAGAAATAGTGGAAATGAATTTTACAACTGATCTTATGGCCCGAAAACTTCTCCATGAGTTAATTGATACAAGGTGATACTTTTGAATACAAAGGTATAAAATATGCTTAGCATTTTTACTAGAATCTATTATTTGTGCATTTACTTAATCAGGACTAGAAGAATGATACCGCAAAGATATGCGAATCTCCTAAATATCATTTATAAAAATAAGTCCAGACGAATTATGGAAATAGGAACCTATAATGGCGCACATGCCACAGAAATGATCGAAGTTTCTAAAATTTTTTATCCCGCACAAACAGTTGAATATTTTGGATTTGATATGTTTGAATCACTTACAGAAGAGAAATTGAAACAAGAATTTTCGAAACAACCATCAACCTTGATAGAAGTGCAAGAACTATTAAATAAAACAAAGATTAATGTTCATCTTTATAAAGGGGATACCAGGAATACCTTGTCTCAGGTAAAAAGCAGTATTGGACAAGTTGACTTTGTACTTATCGATGGAGGCCATTCCATTGAGACAATCCGTTCAGATTGGAATAATGTTAAAGATCTAATGGGGCAAAAAACAGTTGTAATTTTTGATGATTATTATACTAACACAGAAATTGAGGTTGAAGGTGTCGGGTGCCAGACGCTTATTGATAGTTTAAATGCCAATGACTACGAAGTCCAGATACTTGAGCCAATGGACTCTTTTGCCAAGGAATGGGGGGTGTTAAAGATTAATATGGTTAAGGTCGTCAAGAAATAAATCTTTCTTATCGTGATCTCTGAAATCATTATAGCCTTTTCCTTTGCCTCTAACAAACAGTTGTCTCTGTGCTGAAAATTACTACACTTCTCATGGAGGGATTGATTTCTGCCTGAAAGCAAAGAATAAATAATACAGAGTATTATATGAACCCAGTAAACAATTCTATCATTTTTGTGTTCAAGCCAAGTATGAAGGAGCTGGGACTTATGAGGTTGTTTTGGATATGGTAAAAAATATTCCTGAATCTGGCAATCACTAAAATAAAGCAATAGATGGTACAGATTTGTGTAAGAAGTTTTAAAATAATATGAGAAAACTAAATGATTTGATCTCTAAAGTGGTTCTCGTCTTTGTGTCTATAGTACTTAGTTTTTGTGAAGTAGATTCTCGTTATATTCTAAAAGCGCCAACATACACTTATCCTAATATTTTCGAGGAACATCCAATCAGGGGGTTTGCTCTAAAGCCTAATTCTGGAGGAATTCACTCTTAAACTGAATTTAGTGTTTATTATAAGATTAACTCTGAGGGCTTTAGGGACGATGAAAGGCTTAATGGGAATAGAAATAAACATTTTACTATAATAGGTCTTGGAGATCCATTTACTTTTGGAAATGGTAAAACGAACCAACCAAGACCGCTTTCTTTAGATGATACAATAAAGCATGCTGCGCGCTTGTTTTTTGAAACAAAAGGGAGAGCAAGCTTATTGGGCTCACAATATTTTGTAGTGATTATACCAGATAAAGGTGAGGTATGTGGGGCAAATAATGATGGCGATTATAGGAACAGGCAGATTGTGCTAGAATGCTAGGAAAGAGGTATAAGAGTTTTAGATTTATTACCTTACTTTCGTGAGGAGGTGAGAAACAATCCTAAGGATCATTTATATTTTGAAAGAGATCCACATTTTACACCATCTGGACATAGATTGGTTAGCAAGGTTCTCTATCAATTTATAAAGAGAAATGCTAAGCAACTCTGGGCAGATCTTATTTTTCCTGATGATAGAGGTTTATGAAATTTATAAAGCAGAATACAAATTTCAAATTATTATCAACCAGTACTGTCACGCTTTATTCCTTTTCATGTCCTGTCTTAGAGTACTGCGCAAAGAATTTTTCTAGATTATCCTCATACACATTTTATTTACTTAAAAAGATTAAACATGGTCCAGGCGATTGTGGCTGGAGTATGAGAGCAGATTTTGATACTTGCTTTTAACGAACTGATATCATACTGTTCAGGAGAAAAGCATAAATGATTAACGAAGTTAATAAACCTCACTTTATCTCTATTGTGATGCCAACATTGAACAGGAGTGAAGACCTCATCAGATGTCTTGGGTCAATTAATAAACTTGATTATCCAAAAAAATATGTTGAGATTATCGTGTGGGATAACGGCTCAACTGACGGAACTCAGGCAGAAGTTAGCCGAGCATTCAAGGAGATAGAGAAGGATGAAGACTGGAAGGGGTTGAACTTGATACAGAGTAAGGAGAATCTGGGAGTATACACATCAAGAGATGAGTTATTTAATAGTATTTCGCCTGAAACGGAGTATGTTTTGAGTTTGGACGATGATGTATTTCTACCGCCTGATTGTTTAAATACCTTGCTCGGAGAATTTCATAGTGATTCTGAGATTGGTATTGTAGGCCCCAGGACGGTATATGATATGAGGCTGGATATGACCGCTCATGGGGCCGGTTTTGTAAATCTATGGATAGGGCGGTATCGTGATATTGATGCCGGTAGCTTAATGGAGTGCGATTACGTAATTGGATGTTGCATGCTCATAAAAAAGCAGGTTGTTTCAGATTTAAAGGGTTTTGACAGAGATTACTACACTTCTCACGGCGAGGTTGATTTTTGCCTAAAGGCGAAGAAGAAGGGGTACAAGGTTCTATATGATCCCAGGATAGTTGTCAGGCATAATGTAGCAATGGGAGGAACAAAAACCCTGGAGCGGATTTACTATCTCTACCGTAATAAATTGCTGGTAATTCGCAAAAATGCTTCACTGTTTCAAAAAATGATCTGTTTTCCTTTGTACACAATTTTTTGGGTACCTAAAATGATCTTGGATTCCATGCGATTCCATAGAGGTATTAGATTGGATGAGTGGCTGGTAATGTTCAAAGCGGCCAGGCATGCAATCGTAAATCGTGTAGGCAAAGTAGATTTATAAAAATTAGCCACCGCTCCCCGGACAAAAGGCGCCGAGGACAGGAAGTAGCGAAGAGCGCAAAGCAGATCAAAAGTGATGAAAGAAGAAGAAGAGAGATTGTTAATATAAATAATACGTGATGCAACTGAGTTGCAATATTACTTTGAGCCAGGATTGTTAGAATCAACTTACGGAGAGTACCTTTGTATGGAATTGGAAATTAGAGATATTGTGTATGAGATATAATCTTTTGTATGTCTTTGACAATCTAGAGTTTGGCGGTGGGGAGAGAGGTTTTGTCCAGATAATAAACAGTTTGAACAGGACAAGATATAAAATTATGGTGGCTTGCTTGCCGACAGAGGTATTTATTGAAAAGGTCAAAGGGAATGAGGTGCAAATTAACTCTGTGGATATGCGAAACAGATTCAACCCTATGGCAATTCTGCGATTGGTTAATTTAATGAAAAGGGAGGATGTAGATATCGTCCACAGTCAGGGTGTGCGTGCAGATTTTTTTGCCAGAATGGCTGCAAAATTGGCCAGAGTTCCTGTTGTTGTCTCAACTGTTCAAATGCCTGTAGAAGGCTTTAACGTAAACACAATTAAAAAATTAATATATACGGCACTCAATCGATTTTCAGAACATTTTGTAGATGGATTTATTGTTGTTTCTGATGCCTTGGAAAAAATGATGATAGAGAAGCAAAGGATTGAATCCCAAAGGGTCGTTAAGATTTATAATGGGATAGAAATTGATGAATATCGTATGGATTATGATAAAGAAGCGATACATGTAAAATCAAGTCTGAGAGAAGAAATGGGTCTAAAAAAAGATATACCGATTATTGGTGTTATAGGTCGATTGGTTTGGCAAAAGGGTTTTGAGTACTTTATTGAGGCAATCCCAGGTCTGTTAAAAAAATTTAAAGATGCACGGTTTTTAATTGTGGGAGAAGGGAAGCTGGAAGAAGAGTTGAAGCTAAAAAGCAAAAGGTTGGGACTTGAAGATAAGCTAATCTTTACCGGCTTCAGAAGTGATATTAAGGAGGTCTTAGCGTCTATTGATGTTTTCGTAATGCCTTCACTGCTGGAGGGGTTACCAATGACTCTTTTGGAGGCTATGGCTATGGGAACGCCGATTGTAGCTACTGATATTGATGGTATAACAGAAGTCCTGGACAATGGTAAAACTGGTTTACTTGTACCACCTAAAGATACCAAGGCGTTAACGGATGCCATTACATATTTACTTGTCCATAGCGACAAAGCATACCAGATTGGCCTAACTGCAAGAAAGGTGGTAGAAGAGAGATTTAGGGTTGATGTTATGGTACAGAAAGTTGAAGAGGTTTATGAGGAACTTTTGCGGCAGAATTGCGATCAGGTCAATGATTAAGGATAACCGCTTTGTTTGCAACTGTATGTTCATTAAATAAAATTACAAATGGGAAAGCCTACAATCAATTGGTTCTTTGATAGTGGCCCTACGGAGAAAGGAAATAGTGATTGTGAATCTTTTGGTAGTTAGCTCGGATTTCTCACCTCGTAGCTGGGGAATTGGTGCATACACAAAGGAGTTATCAACTTCCCTTTCTAAGGGGAATCAGGTAACGGTTCTGGCAACTGGGATTCCCGATGCGAAAGCCTTTGACCAGGGCTGTTCTTACCGAATAATACGCACTCCATCTTTTCCGGTTTTACGCTACATAGCCTTTTTGATATATATTCCATGGATAATCAGACGATACCATATTAGTACCGTCCTGCATGTTGTCTGGATCACGTCTCTGATCAGTCATTTATGGTACTGCCTAATACCGGTACCTTATTTTGTCAGTGTCTTTGGAACTGAAATTCGTGATGATAAAATATCATGGCGACGGCGTTTAAAATACTACTTGAAGGGATGGCGTATTGTAGCCCTTCGTAAAGCCAAAGGGATTTTCCCGATCAGCCATTACAGTGCTCGCTTGGTAATGTCTCTTGGGGCTGAGAAAAACCGTATTGAAGTAATCTTCGGTGGTATAGATACACAGCGTTTCAAACCTATTACTAATCATCAAGAGAGTAATAGGCAGAAAAAATTACTTACCGTGGCACGTCTGGATTTGAACAAGGGGCATGATTATGTCCTAAAAGCTTTAGCTATACTAAAGGAACAAGGACTTGCTCCAAATTACACTATAGTAGGTCAGGGTCCTGAAGAAATGAGATTGCGGCAGATGGCACAAGTGCTTGGTTTAGAGAGTCAGGTGGAATTCACAGGTTTCGTTCCCGACAATCAATTAGCAGCCATATACACCTCTTGCGATATATTTGTTATGGCCAGCAGGGAAATACCAGGACGTCTTGATCTTGTTGAGGGGTTCGGTATCTCTTTTCTTGAGGCCAGTGCCAGTGGGCTTCCGGTGGTGGCTGGGAATTCCGGGGGTATTTCTGATGCCGTACAGAATGGAAAGACCGGACTATTGGTAAACCCGGATAGCCCGGAGGATATTGCATTCGCAATAAAGCGTTTGCTTACTGATGAAGATTTTGCGCGGCAATTGGGAAATGAAGGTCGTCGATGGACTGAAACACAAATGAGCTGGGAACACGTAGCCAAACGTATGGTTAATGCTATGCAAAGGATGAGGTGAATGAATAATTGTGAATCATAAACGTAACTCATGGCTTAAGCCCTGAGTCTTTCTGGTATGTAAAAAGGTGCAGAGGATATTACCACGGACATTGTGACTTGATGAGGTTTGGACGGATCAAACCTTAAGGTTTGAGTTACACATGGAAACGCCAGGCAAAATAAATATGTAAATTTTGAGGTAACTTTGAATTTTCTGGATATTTAAATAGAAAAATGTGTGGAATTTGTGGGAAGCTCAGTTATGGAGGAGTACAAGTTGATGAGGCACTTCTGAGGAGGATGTGCAGATCTCTTGTATATAGAGGGCCTGATGATGAAGGTGTTTTTGTCAGCTCAAATTCAGAATCTCAAAATTCAAAGGTACAAGTTGGTTTGGGACACACCCGTCTCAGAGTTATTGACCTTTCAGATGCCGGTCACCAACCGATGTGTAATGAGGATGAAACTATCTGGTTGGTCTATAATGGGGAAATATACAATTTTAAAGAAATCAGGACTGAGTTAAAAGAGAAAGGACATAGATTCAGGAGCGATACGGATTCGGAGGTTATTATACACTTATACGAAGAAGAAGGAATTGATTGTCTGAAAAGGCTAAATGGGATGTTTGCCCTTTGTATATGGGATGAACGCTTACAGAAGCTTTGGCTATGCCGTGATAGACTTGGAATTAAACCGCTTGTCTATTATTGGGATGGAGAAACCTTAATTTTCTCTTCAGAAATAAAGGGCATACTCTGTGATAGTAAAGTGAGAAAGGAGATTGATTGGTCTGCTTTAAACTTGTATTTGACATTTAACTATATCCCCGCGCCAAAAACTATCTTTAAAAATATACGAAAACTTGAAGCCGGACATTATCTCCTGGCAGAAGGGAAAACGGTGGTAACCAGAAAATATTGGGATATTAATACAGATATTACCCCTCCGCAGAATAAACCAGAAAAAAGCTCTGATCAAATAGGTTTTTATAAAAAGAGATTATATGGGTTAATGGAAAATGCAGTACAGAAAAGGATGATATCTGATGTGCAATTAGGCGCCTTTTTGAGTGGCGGCATAGATTCCAGTATTATTGTTGGTCTTATGGCCAGAAATTCTGAAAGGCCGGTCAAGACCTTTTCTATCGGTTATAAAGATATGCCGCTCTTTGATGAAACCAGATACTCCAGGGAGGTGGCCAGGTTTAATAAAACCGAACATTACGAGTTTAAGTTAGATTATAAAGATATAATCAACTCATTTCCAGCTGTCCTGGAAACACTGGATGAACCATTTGCTGACTCGTCTGCCGTTCCTACTTACGCCGTTTCTCAAGAGACTAAACGACATGTTACTGTCGCACTGGCAGGGGATGGAGCTGATGAGTTATTTGCAGGCTATCGGATGTATCAGGGTGAATACCTGGCTAAGTATTATTCAATATTACCTGATATAATGAAGGAAAAAATAATAGAACCTTTCATAAATTTCCTTCCTGGCTCCAGAGAGAAGAAACATTCAGAATATATAAGAAGGCTCAAAAAGTTTACTAATGGAATGAGCGGTTCCCTTGCAGAAAGATTTTACGGTTGGCAGGAGATATTCTCTCCTGGTACAAGGCAGAAGTTGATCAAGCATCATCTACAGGATGGGATATCCTTCCAGGCAGGCCAGGAGATTATTTCTCAAAAATTAAGTGAATTAGCAGGTGATAATATTAACAGAATGCTTTATGTAGATGTTAAAAACTCTCTTCCCGGAGATATGCTGACAAAGGTTGACTTGATGAGCATGAGAAATTCACTGGAAGTAAGGGTACCTTTCCTGGACCATGAGGTAGTTGAACTCGCCTTCGAAATGGAGGGTAGTGTTAAATTGAAGGGATTGAAAAGGAAATACATATTAATGGAAACCTTTAAAGATATACTACCGCCTATGCTGCATAACCGGCCAAAATGGGGATTTGAAATGCCAATCGGAGCGTGGCTAAGAAGAGAGTTGAAATTTCTTATCGATGACTTCCTGTCCAGAGATTTTGTTAATAAACAGGGCATTTTTGAATATGATATAATAGATGGTCTTATAAAAAAACATATGAGTAAAAAAATGGACTATTCATTGCAGCTGTGGAACCTGATAGTCTTTCAGCATTGGCATAAGAGATACTTTTCATAACTACTATTTCGAATTTAAATATATAACATTTAAAGAAAGTAATCACACACCCGCCAAACATCACGTCGGGCAAGAAGGCACAGAGACAAAAGAAGTGTTCTCTCGCTCCCCGGACAAAAGGCGCCGAGGACAAGAAGCCGCAAAGGTCGCGAAGGAAACTAACTATCTCTCGTAAAAATGATATGTTAAAGTGTGAAGGACTAAAGGAACAAAACTAAAAGAAATAATCCTTTGTATGATCGACTAGGCATACGCAGAAGCCTTTGTGATAATCTCCATGCTACCTATATAACTATTCATTTAGATTATTAATTATACGTTCTTTGCGTCTTGGCGTGAGGATTAGTAATTTAATTGGTTAACTGAATTTGAACAAAACAAGAATTATACATATTATAACGCGCCTTGATAAAGGTGGTTCTGCTGAAACCACTTTGCAGGTGGCTTCCTTATTGAACCGGGAAAAGTATGATATATTTTTGGTTCATGGTCTTTCTCTTGAATCTAACATGGGTGTTATGGAACAGGAGGCTTTGATTCGGGATTTGTCTCTGGCAGAAAAGAAAGGTGTCAGAGTGTTTACAATATCTTCGTTGGTACGACGTTTATCATTGAGAAATGACCTATTGGCTTTTGTCAGTATTTACAGGTTAATAAAACGCATCAAACCTCACATTGTCCATACACATACTTCTAAGGCGGGGGTGTTAGGGCGAGTGGCTGCTTATTTAGCCGGGGTGCCAGTAATTATTCATACACCTCACGGGCACGTCTTCCACAGTTATTATGGTTATATTGTGACAAAGATGATTGTATTTGTGGAGAGGATTTTATCACTCATGACTGATAAAATCACTGCTCTGACGGAGAGGGAAAGGGATGAACATCTTGAGTGTGGAATAGCTTCCACCAATAAATATATTATTATACACAGCGGTGTAACGCTGCAGCAAATAATGAATACGAATATAGATATAGAAAAAGGAAAGAAAAAACTTGGCATTCCTCAAAATAGTAATGTGATAGGGGCTGTTGGCAGGTTGGTTCCTGTCAAGGGTCATAAATATCTGGTTTCTGCTGCAAAAAAGATTACTAAAGAGTTTGACAATGCTGTTTTTGTGTTTGTTGGAGACGGTTATTTAGAATCAAAACTTGAGAGACAAGCAGAATCTCTTGGAATAAGAGATAATATCATTTTTGCAGGATGGAGGAGTGACGTAATTGATGTGCTGGATCTCTTTGATATTCTTGTTTTACCCTCTCTGAATGAAGGAATGGGGAAAGTGCTGATTGAAGGAATGGCCTTGGGCAAACCAATAGTGGCCAGTAGTGTTGGGGGAATAATTGATTTGGTGAAGAATGGAGATAACGGTATACTTGTGCCTCCAAGAGATTCTGATGGATTGTCAGACGCAATATTAAACCTTATCAGAAACAAAAAGCTGGCGCAGGAATTAGGTAAAAACGGAAAAGCAAAAGTCTATCCTGAATATGATACAACCGTCATGATAAGGCAAATAGAGGATTTGTATGAAAGCTTGTTGAACGGCTATTATTAACCGCACCTGCCAAGCAGCACGTTGGACAGGGAGCCGCAGGGTGCAAAGAAAACATTAAAATATTACTAATGATGATGTTGCAGAAAATATTATGTGTTTTTATTCTTGGATTAGTTTCTGTTATCTTTTGTATAAGAAGTGGTCTTGGTGAAGATTACCAACAGGTAGCAGGTCTTATTGACTTACGTACAACGTACAGCGATGGCGCTCATGATTTAGACTTCCTTATCGATCTCGCAAAGAAGAGAGGATTTGAAGTACTATTCATCAACGATCATGACCGTATGACTCTGGAATATGGCATTTTCCCTCTCAGAAATATCATTCGGAAAAAAGAAGAACTGCCTTCTATTAATAGCAGAGGTGCAGAAGGATACCTTGAAGGTATTAAACTGGCAGCTCAACAGCATCCGGAAATTATCTTGATCCCAGGATCAGAAACTGCACCTTTTTACTATTGGACCGGCAGCCCTTTTAAGGATAATCTTACTGCTCATAACTGGGAAAGGCATCTGCTCGTCATGGGTCTGGAAAACGTGCAAGATTATAAAGATCTCCCTATACTTCACAACGGTTTTTCTACCCTGCATTTCAGACAACTATTGCCATTAAGTATTGTCTTTATGGTTCTTATGCTTCTCGGGTTCATTTTAGCGTGGAAAAGGGGCTATCTCAGAATACTTGGCATAGTTATTTTAGTAAATGCCTCCTTAATGTTGATAGAATTCCATCCTTTCAAAAGTTCCATTTATGATCAATACAGTGGTGATCAGGGTTACTTGCCTTATCAAGAACTGATTGATTACGTTAGGGACAGAGGGGGTGCTACTTTTTGGACACATCCGGAAGCTAGTGCTGGTGCGAATGCCAGGAAAGGTCCAATTACAGTAAAGACTCCTCCCCATCCTGAAGCGCTGTTAATGACTAAAGGCTACACCGGTTTTGGAACTATTTATGGAACATGGATTACGACAACAGAACCTGGTATGGAGTGGGATAGGGCCTTGCTTGAATACTGCCGTGGTGAAAGAGATATTCCTGCCTGGGGCATATCGACAGCAGATTACCATGAAGAGGGGCTGGGCGGTGAAAAGTTAGGTAATTTCCCCACCGTTTTTCTCGTTAGAGAAAAGACCGGAAAAGAAGTCCTTCAGGCTCTTAAGCAGGGCAGGATGTACGCCTGTAGAACAGGGGAGAATTTCCAGAGGTTCGAATTGAATGATTTCTCTATCTCTGATTCCAATACTAACAACCGGCTCAGCATGGGAGAAACTATTGAGTTAAAGGATAAACCGGAAATAAGACTTAGTGTTTCATCGTCAGACCAGAGTGCTCATAATGTTGATGTAAGGGTAATTCGCTCTGGTGAACTCATAAAAACTATTTCGAAAACAACACCTTTTGTAGTTGATTTTAAGGATGACTACTTTAACCCTGGTGAGCTAATTTACTACCGTTTAGATATACCAGGGAAGTTGGTGTCAAATCCTATCTTCGTAAAGTTTAGCCGGGAATAAATGGCAAGATTAAGGTTGTCATAGAAATCAGGCTTTATTTCAGATTTGTTTCCTTTCGTAGTTTCTGTTTTGCCATATCTTTACTTCTCCACGCTCTCTCCTGCGCAGTTCCTTTTTGCCATCTTTCTCTGTCATATGTATTGTCCCAGTTGATATTAGGATATCGCTTATTGAGTATTTCCACATCATGGTCAGTAATGCCACCCCAACGCATGTCTCTCCTGCTTTTTTGTAATAATGCTTCCATGTTTCGCATCCTTTCGTAACGGGAAATCTCAAAAATAAGCACTAATGTCGCTATTAGGCATACTATTCCAGCGATTATTAAGAAAGCATAATTATTTCTAATCCACCACTTCAGTTTCTTTTTCTGTGATGGCTGATTCGATATTCTTTTTTTCTTTGTTCTCACGCCCATATCCTCTAATTTCAACAAATAAGTAATAATTTCAACTTGTCAATATAGTTGGTGCTCCAGATCCGGTAGTCCTTGCTACTTATTTTCCATATTATATGTAAAGCTGAATTCATTAGTGTGCCATAGCTGTCTGTGTATCTGGTTAATTTGGTTTGCTTTGCAATACCTCAGACTCTTTCTTGTCAATCTGGTATAATACAACCGCAATTCCCATTAAAAACCAGAATGGTTCCATAATTCTGACAACAATGAAAGTATTTGATCCCATGCAATGAACGAGAAGGCCTAGAAATCCGGCAAACAAACCCATTGTTAACCCCTTGCTAAAATTGTCACTGGCAGTGCGATGTGCCACTAGCAGGAACCTGCCGATCTGGTATAGCATGAAAATGAATATACTCATACCTACCAAGCCCAGTTCAACTAATGTTCTGAAATATTGTCCATCAATAAACCAGTATCCGTTTATGCCATATCCAAAAATAGGATGGTTTTTAAAATCTTTTAATGTTCCCTGCCAGCTTAGCACTCTCTCTGTTGCAGATGAGTCCAATGCCATTGCCTTGCCTCCTACCGTAGCCTTATAACCTTTTTCTCTCTTAAAAGTACCAGTGTATCTTTCTGCGTATTCTTTTGGCATAATGAATGGACCTATGACAATAATTACCAACAAAATACCAAGTAACATTAACCTTTTTTTACTCATGGCGAGAAAACATATGTATATAACCGGTAGTCCCATCCACGTTGCCCGGGATTGTGTTGCCATAAGTGCTACAAAACTGATTACTATCAGTCCTGTTAGAAGCAACTTTACTCTTCGTGATTCACTTGTCAAAAGAACCCCTATACTAACAGACATAAGCAGGAGCAGATAGCCGCCCAGGGTTCCCGGTTCGCCTTCCTTGCCTTCGAAAGGCGTTGATACACGTCCACCCAATGGTAATTGTGATAAGGCATAAAGAGCGACTATTGCACTTGTTATTAATAGGAGTATAAAAAAAAGCCTTGCCTGTTTTCTGGTATTGATGAAATTTACTGCCATATAAAATACCATGAAGTATTCGAAGTATTTAAGGACAAACATAAAGCCGACCAGGTTGATCTTGCCAAAAAGTCCTCCCAGGACAGTAGAAAATAAACAGATCATGACATAGGCAGTAATCCCACGGTTTAGAGGAGTTTTTGGGAAGAGCCCCAGATCCTTATTCAGAGAAGACTTGGCAAGCCAGCTGAATGATACTAAAACCAGTATTAAATCGTCCAATCTTATTGTAACGCCTCCTCCCTGTGTGCCTCGATCTCCAAATTCAGGCGAAAGCAACATTGAGAAGATTAATAAATATAGAGAAATTGGAGGCCAGACAAAACATATGATAGCTCCGGATATCGCTATCGTGACTGCGAAAGCAAGTTTCGGAGGAACATTTGTTATACCAAAGCCGGCAATAATGCTTAAAAGGATTACTATTACCAGGATTGCAATGAATTTTACATCTAAAGATCTTGTACCACTAACCACTTTGTTCGTCTCCTGGCAGTTTGTATAGTTTTACCGGTTCAACGCTCACATTTTTATGATTCCAAATTGCCATAACATACCAAAGAAAATAAAAGTCAACATAATAACTAGGATAGTAATTTTTAACCATTTTTTCCATGATTTTTCTAAGAATAAATCATCTTCTTCTGTTGTCGACAATCGTTGCTCTGTTTCCGGCGTTTTGAATAGTTTCTTGTGCCAATCTACGGTTGGTACTTCTTCTGTTGTAGATAATTGTTTCTCTTTCTCTGAAGCCTTGAACAGTTTCTTATACCATGGTACGGTTGATACTTCTTCGTCTAGATCAGATTTGTCTTCTCTGTTTTTCCAGTTTATTTTTTTTATCAAATTTCTTACTGTCTCTGGAACCCATTCGTTATACAAGTTCTTGTACCACGGTGGAATCTCTTGCTCCGTTCCATAAGAATAAGAGTAACCATAATAACCATAATCTTTGTATTCCCTGCCAGTATCAGGTTTAAGTCCATTCAAGACTACTCCAATAATATTTGCTTTTGACGTATCGAGTTGTACCTTTGCTCGTTTCAGTGCGCCTCTGGCAATCTGGCCTACTTGATTTACTATGACAACGGCATCTACTTTCGCTGCCAGTATAACTGCATCTGTAGAGGGGAGCACAGGAGTAGAGTCGAACAAGACAATATCATATGCTTCCGTCATTTCAGAAATAATTTCCGTCATTTTTTCTGAACTAAGCAACTCTGTGGAATTTGGGGGGATTAAACCGGAGGTTATGATATTAAGATTATTTATTCCCGGGGCTGTTGTTGTTATATCCTCCATTCCCATTTTTCCCATCATAATATCTGTATCTGTCTTTATCACTTCATCCCAGTTATAGTTTCCCAGTATAACGTCGGATAATCCGGGTTCTCTTTCTATTCCGAACATATTGTTTGTCATTGGTTTTCTCATATCTCCATCAACCAGGAGTATCTTCTTGCCAATCTGTGCCATTGTCATTGCAAAATTACTGGTAATGGTAGTCTTTCCTTCTCTCATGGTTGTACTTGTAAATGACAAACTCTTAAGCTTCCGATCATTTAAAATAAATTCTATTCCTGTACGCATTGACCTGAAGCTTTCTGCCATAGTAGATTTTGGTGCAAAGTGAGAAACCAGTCTGGCATTTAACTCAAGGACCTCTTCTGGTTGTTCCAAATCCTTCTTTTGCAGCAATGTATCCACTATCTCTTCTGCACCCATGAACGGAATTATCCCAACAACTGGTACGCCGAGAAAGGCTTCTACATCCTCGATGGCACCAATAGATGTATCAATAGTTTCGCGAACAAAGGCCATGACTACCCCAAGTATAAACCCTATGATAGTGCCCACTACTGTTGTGGCAGCAGTTGTTGGTGGATTTACGGGTATGGTCGGTTCAAGTGCAGGCCTGATAATCGTTATTTCCTGTATCTTTTCTGCATCTTTAATCAATACTTCCTGATGCTTTGATTCCAATTCGGCAAAGAGTATCTGATTGTTCTTTATATCCATCTCAATATCTGCAAGCCTGAAACCTATCTCAGGGAGTGAACGATACTCAGCAGTCTGTTCCTTCATCTCTTTTGTAGTAACCTTTACAATATCTCTTAGTTTCTTTTCCTCCGTACTTAAACTCCTCAACATATTTTCAACTGTATTATCTATCTCTAAGTCTACTCTTTTCGTCTCAGGATGTTTTATGGTAAAGTCGAGGAGTAGTAAGTCTCTTTTTGATCGTAGGTCATTCAGCCTAGTATTAAGGCTTGAGAATATGGGATTCATTTTCTCTGCATAAAAACCTTCGCTCTTCTCTTTGGGCAGAGCTTTCTGCTCTTTCAGATTTTTAGTTAATAAGAGAGTTTCATCCAGCCTCTTTCTGACCTCATTGTGTTTTTTTTCTGCCACTTCTAACCTGCGGACTGTTTGTGCAATATGAACATCCATTGTCACGAAGCGTTTTTCCTGTCTCAGTGTCTTAAGTTCTTTCTGAGCTGAATTCAGCCGGTTACCTACTTTTTCTAATCGTTTTTCAATAAACTTCTTTGCTTCTATATTACGCCTGTTCTTTTCCAGAATGTTTGATAACTGGTACATTTTGGCGGTAGAGTTGGCAATTGTCTTAGAGTACTTTGGATCCTCAGAGACGACAGATATATTTACTATATTAGTCTCGCCTTCCACTAATGTTGAAATTTTGCCCTTTATATCGAGAACTATATTCAATAGTTCAGGATTGTCTCTGATCTCTTCCCGGGATAATTCCTTATCAATTAGCCCCATGTCCTTAGCTACTAACTCGATTACGGGAATACTCGTTATAATGGCAGATTGTGTCTCCAGTGTGTCAGCATCGGAATATGTTACGGATTCAATATATAATCCGGCCATAGTGGTTGAGTCTTCAATTTTCACGCTTGCTGTAGCGTTGTAAAGTGGTATAGGTTTTATCAGAGTGGCAAAGAAAAGGCTGAAGAAACCAAGCATAACAGTGGAGAAGAGGATAATAAACTTCCTCTTTCTTAAAATTCTTGTGTAATCTCTCAGATTTAAATCGTATTCAGCCATTTTTTGCTATTCTCCGGTTTTTACCAGATATTATTTTAATAAGTTTATCTACCATTTTTAGTAGAACGGTTATCAATAGAACATCTTGGAAGTTGTTGGTAAGGTTTTGCCCGCCCGTACAGAACTGTACTTTCGGGCGAGTAGCCGCAACCTTTGAGGTTGCGAGATTTGCATCGCCCCATTATATGCTAAGAAACGCAGGCTACCCGCCTGTACCAATTCGGGCAGGAAGCCTTCGGCTACAATGGCAAATAATATGAAATAGCTCAATTTAGGTTTGAACTATTCAGTCGGTATTCGCGATATTAGTATTACCCCTTGCTATTTTTTATATGAAGACATCCTGGTCAGACAAGCTGGAAAATCAAAAACCAAATCACAGAATTCAAAACAGATCCGAATATCTGAAAACAAATATTCTAAATAGAAAATTGTACGTCGGCATTTAAGAAGATCCTACTGTGCCGCTGCACCGGCAAAACCACCTAATCCGTCTTCTTCTCTCTTCGATCTTTCTGAAATATCGGTATCGAGACGCAGGCCACCACCAGTAGTATAATTTTCTCGGAAAGTCATTGGATTACCCATCAAGAAGGATAAAATTGGCTGAACTTTAGCAAGCAACTCCTTTGTTTTATCAATTTTTGTTTTCGATACATACACTATATCGTCATCCAGAATAGTTACCCTCTGTGATAAATCGTGATGTTTAAATAACTTGTTAAAGTCAACATTTATTACTTCTGTACCCTCTTTTGTTCCCCTTATTATGTGTATATTGCGTAACCCGGACTCCAGTTTCAAACCTCCAGCCCTTGCAATCGCATCTACAACATGACTTTTTCCGGCAAATGAGTATTTCCCCGGGGTCCCTACCGCACCAAAAACATATACTTCGTTGTCAGCTTCTGCTTTTTTCTTGTATTGCGGGAGTTTAGGCACTAAAAACCTGTCATAAGCTTCTACCACCACATTCTCATTCACATCATCACGTGCAAATGCAGCCAGAAGATCAATTATATACATCTTACCGCCCCGGGTTAGTTCAACTCTTTTTAGATCTGCTTTGTCAGTAGGACCACCTGCTTCCAGAAGGAAATCTAATATCCTTACTTTGCCTCTTATCGGCCAGACATCAGGACCTTTACCCTGTCGTTTAGTCGCAATTTCTCCAAAAAGAGAAGCCTTCTTGCTTGCGAATTTTTCTACAATCACATCGACCCTGGGATTCTTAACAAATCCTTCCAATTTTTTTGTAATTAACTTATCTATCTGCGTCGGAGTAAGCTTATTAACATAAAGATCATCAAGAAAAGAGTACGATATTCTACCGTCCTCCCTGATTTTCATCTCTTTTTCATATGGTCCATTACTTTTCCATTGAATAATTTTCAGTATGTCCCTAGGGCCAACTATATATTCGTCCAAAGAATCGATGTTAAGGTATGTAGAGTTTAGTGGATCGCTAGGTATAACTCCATGGGTTTTTACATCTTCTCTCCTCTTCTTAAGTACATCTTCTCTCCTCCTCTTTTCATCTTCCTCCTTTTTTCTTTCCTCCTCTTTCTTCTGTTTCTCTGTCTTCTTAAATGTAGTTGTCTTACTAGTCCTATTTGTTTTTTGATTGGACACACAGCTATTCATCAGCATTACAATGGTAGTAAATATTATAAACCATTTAGTACAATTGAATCCAGGCATTGTTAGTGTTTTCTCCTTGTCGCAGGGTTATAAATTGGTATCTGCTATACAGGTTAAAGCCATTTTACTATTGACGAAAAACATATAGTATCTTAAATAAAGAGTGTAATATATTAATATTTGATTCTCATCCACTCGATGTATAGCAGGAAATGGTCTGCGGTACATCTTGGAATTATCACTTCATTACTTCATCATACCACCGTATTTTTTCTTAAGTTTCTGCATTCTTTTGCTATCCATGCCTTCCATACCTCCTGCACCTCCCAATTCTTTCAGCTGTCCGCCTAAGACCTCCTCGGCCCTTCTCGTTATTTGCTTATCAACCGTTTTCTGTATAAGAGAGGGGGCCTTTCCTGTCATGAAAGCTATAACTCCCGCGATAGCAGCACATACAAGAAAGATTGTTATATAGATCTTTACCTCTTTATTTCTTTTGCTTTTCCATCCCATCCGTTTACTGCGTCTCGAATGTCTTTTCTTCCAAACCTTTTGTCTGTGTTTATCCATTTTTCGTTCTCACATGAAATGAGTCTTCAGTTATTTATAAACACGAAACAACCAACCTCATCGTCCTTTCATCATCAATTAATGTGATTACTTAGATTTCAAACAATTCACATTCCATGTGACCACATTGTGTACTTCAACCCTGATTTCTTGAAAATAAAGATGTAAACTACTTGGATATTTATAATATTTGTTAGAAGCAGAATTAATGAAGTGGTAGTTTTTGTTTTAGCCAAAGATCTTCAAATATTTGTCAGGTTAGAGAGATCAATATTTTGGTTATAATTCTTAATCAACTATCTAACAGAGCAAGTTTCCTTGCCAATAAGTAATTATTCTATCGTTTTTATTGTAAACCAAACTAATCACCTATATTATTACATTGAGATACCGGGATTCAAAGTTTATTATTGAAGTGATGTTTTTTGTATTTTTTCTTGCCTCTTGATGCAATCTCCAGGTGTGAGCCTTTTACAGAGAAAGAGAATGCAAGGCCATACAGAGAGTTTGAAGAGTTTGGATTAATTCGGAGTGCACTCTTATACTCGACTATGGCTTCACGAAACATCTCTTCATATATTTTGCCTGGTCTGTTGCGGAAAACTATAGCATTATCAAAAGCGTTAGTGTTTACCGTTTCACTAAGATAAAATCGTTTAACTGAAAAATTTTGATTGCCTTCTGGAGCATCTTCTCTTCTTGCTATCGCATCGTCAAGATACATGGCTTTACGGTAATAGGCATGGGCCAGATTGAGAAAAGCACTATTGTCATAAGGATTGTTGATTGTAGCATCTTCATATTTCTTTATAGCATCTTTAATTCCTATCTGGGGTTTGTGATTTCTGGTTAAATCGTACGTAAAAACCCTGTAGTTTGGGTTCTCAGCGTCTTCCTCTTTCCTTACCAGTAGGGAGGCATCTCTTTCTTGATCCAGGAAACCCAGATCATTAACATCTGTTTCTTCAATATTCACAGTTTTTGCATGAGCAACCTTTTCCTGGATTTGTTTCTTGTCTTGACTTCTATTGGATTTTTCTGTCTTTAGATGTACGTTTACATGCTTTGAACCATCTGCTTTTATTGATTGTTCAGTTTCAAATGACGCCTTGTTGGATAGTGCTAGTTTTCTTTTATTGCCTTCCTGCAAAAGAAGAAGGTGTTGGTTTTCTGCTTGATTTTGACCCTCTTCTGGTTTTTTTGTATTATCTTTTTCTGCCAGTATCATTTCCCCAGCAATATCAATTTGATGAGGGGGTTGATTCTGAAGAGACCCTTCCTCTGCTTTATGAAAACTTTTTTTTCTTACATCGCTGTTGGTACTATTATCTGTATTTTCATTTGGAAGATTTCTGCCGTGATGGATGTTTTTATCTGAAACAGTTTTTTTGTCATTACTGATATGATGAAGACTGTTATTATCCAGCATGGCATAGTTAAGATTAATTTCCATGGTCTTGTTAAACTCTATAATTGCTTTATCGAGTTTGCCGTTTTCAGCATAGTTTATGCCAAGATTGTAATGGGCTTTTTCGAGGGCATCTTGAATTTGAGGGAACTCAGGGTTTAACTCAACTACTTTGTTAAATGCACCGACAGCACCGTCATATTCCTTATTCTCCAGGCAGGTAGACCCTATGGTGTAGTATATTTCGCTTAGCGATTTACTGGCAATTGGATGTTTTGGATTAAGCTCTAAGGCCTTTTCATATTCTATACGTGACCTTTTCAGTTTTCCTTCCTCTTTATACGCATTTCCCAGGTTTATGTGTGCCTTAGTAACATCTGTCTTTGCTTTCTGATTTGCGGTTACCGGTAATGCACTAAAAACTATTTTTGCAACCGCTTCATTAAGGTTAATATCTATTGCCTTCTTAAATTCTAATTGTGCCTCATTCGCCATTCCCTTTAATCCATATGTAGTTCCCAATCGTACGTATGATTCCAGGTGGTGTGGGTTTGCTTCTATTGCGCTCTGAAATTCACAGATCGCCTGATCGATCAGACCCTTTTCAGCATAAGCTATTCCAAGATCAAGATGAGCCAGGCCAACTTGATTCAGTTTTATTTGACCTTGCTCCACACCAGGCAGGTTGTCAACATGTCTCTTGTAGATTACTTTATCGACTGATTGCCTGTCCTCTGTATTAGGTGTTGACGGAGGTTTTACTATCGTAGGAATACTTGCAGACGTGATTACGTTTTCCTCTTCAGGTTGAGGCAGGGCTTGTCGACCGTTACCATCCTGGATTATAGTGTTAGAAAGTTGTTGATTTGGGATATCCTTTTTTTTCTTTACGAAACTATAGTTAGTGCAGGATATTACTCCAGTTGATATCAACACAAGCGGTATTAGTAAGTTTGTAAGTTTTGACATAATTAATCCCCAATTCTATTTGCAACTATTTTGAAAGGCAACAATTGCCCGGAAGGGTATGGAAAATATTACTAAACACTCCCGAAATTAAAAGCTTTAAACATCTAAAAAGAAATCTGAAATAGAGAAACTTTTATAATAATGGATAAAACAAAATAGTCTGAGGGAGGCGTTTAAGAACGAACTATATTTTATGCATTGTTATAAAAATATAAGAAGTTGTGTTTGGCCGAATGTGCTTTGATCTGCCATGTATGCAAACAGGTAGTGTGGAAAACTAATCTGATGATGGCAAGTTGTATGCTTTGTGATTACCGAAGGCACCTTGGCCGTTTGCGATTTGTTAACGCTTATTATGCGGAAGGTAGTTTGTTTTTTCCCAATGAGGAAAACAATCTATAAACTTTTAGTGGGTAACGTCTTATGTGTTGCGTAAAGGATAAAGTAACTTTTTGGTAATGTCAACAAAAAAATCCGAGAAATTTGTGCTTTTTGAAGTTATCAGAAACGTTATTTCCAAGCAGTGAAATGATAAAAAGCAGGAGCTTGTTGTCTCTAGTGGTAAAAATATGGGGTATCTTGCAGTGAGTTAGTTTCCATTGGCTTTAGCTCACTAAAGTATGTGGCGTTCAGTTACAGGTTTAGCGTCGTTATGTTCAGTATATTTATTGAGGCAAATCAGACTCGTAAACAGTACCGGTAATATATAAGAGTGGTGCTTCTGCCAATCTTATTACCTTTCTTTTCGGAAGTTTACGCTTTTGCGAATCAAATAGAATTTCTACTGTTGGGCGTAACGGAGAATCTTCAAAAACCTCTATCACTTTACACGTTGCATTCGAATTTAATTTAATAAAACTGCCCAATGGAAAGCATGATAATTTTGTGAGTAATAATCTTTTAACATCATTGGAATAAAGATCTTTTTGCGTGCCTAGTATCAACTTTACCGCATCGTGAGGCATATAACCCTTTCTATGGGGTCTCTGATGGGTTAAGGCTTCGTAGACGTCAACAATGCCTATTATTTTGGCGTAATCATGTATTTCATCTCCTTTAAGTCCGTTCGGATATCCCTTGCCATTCTCTCTTTCTTGTTCCTGATAAGCTACCTTAGCAATCCACAAATATTTTTCCCCAAGGGTTTGGAGAATTTTAAAAGTATAATATGGGTGTTTTCTGATTTGCTGTAATTCGGAAGTTGTCAGTTTACCCTTTTTGTCAACGATTGCACCTGGCACAAAAATCCTGCCTATATCATGAAGGAGAGCCGTCATTCCTAATTCAATCAGTTGCTTGTCAGAATAATCTGCACCTCTTCCCAATAGTAAAGCATAAATACAAACGTTAGCTGAATGTGCTGCGAGGTTGTCTGGAATGCCTTTGCCCTGTACTGCCTTTCCATAAAGAATATCGGCTGCTTTCTCAGTTTGTACTATGTCCTTTACAATTTCAAATCCTTTTTCTATGGTGAATCTTTTTTTGCTTTTTAAGCTTCCGAGAATTCCTTCAACAAAATTGTAAATACCTGTATATAAACTATCTATTCGTTTTTGCTCTTCCAGTTCATCGCTGGAAGGAGCGGCAAGTTCATCCTCGCTTGGCAGCAAAATATCGTCCAGTGATCCTATGTCAGGTACATCAAGTTGCCCTTCATCCTTTCCCTCAGTAGGCAGATCCATCTCGCTTAACTCAGCGCCTCCGGCTTCAGTAGGCAGATCCATCTCGCTAATTTCAGCACCTCCGGTCTCAGTAGGCAGGTCCATATCTATTACCTCTTCGGAGCGCAGTTCGTCTTCTCGTGTTATCTCTACTACTTCTTCTTCCTTGAGGCTTTCCAGATTTCGTATTCTAACTTCATCCTTCTGCTTTTTTTCCGGAAGTTTACCCTGTTTGATTAAATCTGATAGTCTCCCCATAATTTACGGCCTCTTATGTTTTTGTATCGTCTATTAACTTTTGAATCATTTTGGTGCTGATTAGCTCGGCTTTAGTACTGAAGCCATCAAGAAGGGCCAGGTCACAAATGTTATTAATCTCTCTCGGTACACCCTTAGTGTATGAGTAAATCTTCTCAATAGCTTCTTTAGTAATTATGTTTTTCTTTAAACCGGCAACTTTCAATCTAAAGATTATGTATCTCATTGTATCATTTAGGTCAAGATGCTTTAAGTGGTATCTTATGGAAATTCGTGAATCAAGTTGCTTTATGCTTGTTACCCTTTCCCGAAGTTCGGGTTGCCCAATTAGTATTAATGTAACTAGAAATTTTTCATTTAGCTGGAAGTTTAAAAGTAACCTCAGCTCCTCAAGAGTTGTGTCGCTGTCTATAGCCTGGGCTTCATCAATTACAACTATAGTTTTTTTACCTTTATTTAGATTGTCCAGCATTTTCTCATTAAGCATGTGAAGCATTTCAGTTTTGTCTTCAACTGACTTTTCAACACCTAATTGATAAAGTATTTCTTTTAGAAAGTCAGTTGGAGAAAGGCACGGATTGGCAATAAGCCCTATTTCATACTCGTCACTTGAAAGCTCCTGAATAAAAACCCGACTAAGGGTAGTCTTTCCGCAGCCGATCTCACCGGTTAGCATTGCTGCTCCTTTCTGAGATTTTGTTACATATAAAAGCCTCATTAAGGCTTCTTCATGCTGAGCCGAACGGTATAAGAAGCGAGGGTCAGGAACGTTTTCAAAAGGAAGCGTATTAATTCCCCAATATTCTTCGTACAAACTACTGTCTCCTAGTTTATTTTAATTAGTTAGCTCTTTGCCTAATATTCAGGCTTTGTTATGAATTTGATTAAGCTCGGTTGTAAGTTGCAGATATTGGGGTTTAACCAGTAGCTATAATTAATGTTACGGTGAAAGCAAACTTGCTAACCCGAGCAAAGCTTTGAACCCTTGCAACTGCAATAGACAATACCACACCCCATGATACAACCCTTCCAAATTATCATGGCGATTTAATCATAAATAGAATATCTTGTCAAACTATTTAATCAGTAAACCCTTAATTCTATTATAGATAACAAAAGTGAAATTATTAACAAAGGATAATAAAATTTTGAAAAATGTTACTGTTTAACTCTAGAAAAAATAACAGTTAATTTTGGATTTGACGTTTTTGCAAAGGGTTGTTATTATCCAAAAGTAACGGTATCTTAACAAGTTATGGCGTTTAAACCTTGAAAAACGGAGAAGGTTGTTGGTTAAAGTCGGAATCATTGGAGCAACAGCATACACAAGCCTAGAGATAGTAAAAATATTATTGCGTCATCCTGATGTGGAGATATCGTATCTTGGCACCAGAAGAGAAGGTGATTTCAAAATTTCTGACATTTTTCCTGCTTTAGAAAATACGCTAGATATGCCTTGCTCTCAGATGGTTCTGGATGATTTACCAAAGGATCTGGATATAGTTTTTGTTGCACTTCCTCCTGTAATAGCCATGCAGTATGTTCCCGTATTCCTGAATGCTGGAATAAGAGTAGTGGATCTGAGCGCTGATTATAGATTTCAGGAAAAATCTACGTACGAAAAATGGTACGATACTAAACATACTGATCCATCAAATCTGGATAAAGCGGTCTATGGCCTTCCGGAAATATTCAGAGAAAAGATTAAAAAAGCAAATTTAGTCGCAAATCCAGGATGCTATCCTACCTCTGCGATTATTGGCTTAGCTCCATTAATATCAAATGGTTACGTTCACACTGATGATATAATCATTGATGCCAAATCCGGAATTTCCGGAAGAGGACGTGAACCTAAAGAGGGGACCCATTATTGTGAATGTAATGAGAATATTGAGGCATATAATGTGGGTGAACACCGACATATGCCTGAAATTGAAAATATACTTTCTCTGATTGGAAAATCAGAGGCGAAGGTTTATTTTACGCCACATTTAATTCCAATGAACAGGGGCATTCTGTGTACAACGTATGCAAAAACCAAAAAGAAAGGTTCTCGTGAAGAGATCATAACAATGTATAACGATTTTTATTCAAAAGAACCCTTTGTCAGGGTAAAAAAAGATGACAAACTTCCAAAAACGAAAGACGTTGCTAATACAAATTTTTGTGAGATAGCAATCAGAGTAGTTGACGAACGTGTTATAATCTTATCGAGTATAGACAACTTAATAAAAGGGGCTGCCGGACAGGCAGTTCAAAACATGAACATAATGTACGGTTTTAAAGAAACATCGGGACTTATGTTTTAGAGGTAATGCAAATGGATTCAAATGTAAAAGTGAGATTTCCTCCCAGCCCCACCGGTTTTCTGCATATTGGAGGAGCGAGAACTGCCCTCTACAACTGGCTTTTTGCCAGACACAATAACGGGAAAATGGTCTTGAGGATTGAAGATACTGACAGGCAGCGTTCTACCGAAGAGGCAACTCAGGCAATCCTGGATAGTATGACCTGGCTGGGTTTAGATTGGGATGAGGGTCCATACCATCAGAGCGAAAGACTTGAAGTATACAACGAACACGTAGAAAAATTGTTGAAGGATGGCAAAGCTTTTTATGTAGATGATCCCGAAAAAGGAAGGGCCGTACGTTTTAAAATTACGGATGAGCTTACCGGTTTTGATGATATGGTTCATGGAAACATAAAATCAGACACTTCTCTTCTTGAAGACTTCGTTATACAGAAAGCAGATGGTTTTCCTGCATATAATTTTGCATGTGTTGTTGACGACGGAGTGATGGGAATAACACATATTATCCGGGGAGATGATCATCTATCGAATACGCCAAGGCAGATTGCCCTTTACAAAGCATTGGGTTTTGACTTGCCAAAGTTTGCGCATATTCCAATGATTCTTGGAGAGGATGGCTCCCGCATGAGTAAGCGCCACGGGGCAACATCTGTAACAGATTATCGCGCAAAAGGTTACTTGCCAGACGCTATAGTCAACTTTATAGCACTTCTTGGATGGTCGCCGGGTCACGATCAGGAACTACTCTCCAGGCAGGAAATGATTGAGAAGTTTACTCTGAAGCGAGTTAATAAAACCAGTTCACAGTTTGATTTTACTAAGCTTGACTGGATGAATAGCAAATATATTCAAAATCTGCCGGTTGGAGACCTTGTCAGTGAATTACAGCCATACATTAAAGATGCAAATTTGGATAATAATGTGGTTTCAGATGAATGGTTGCATAAGTTGGTAGAGTTATACAAGGAGCGGTTTAGAACATTGCCAGAGTTTGTAACTCTAACAACCCCGTTTTTTTCTGATGAAATTGAGTATGAAGATGCGGCAGTAAAAAAACATCTGAAAAAGGGTAATTCATCTTTGATAATAGATGCATTAAAAAAGCTGAAGGAAGTCAAAGATTTCTCTTCAATTGAAGAGCTGGAAAGTTGTTTGCGGTCAATTACAACAGAACACAATATTGGGTTTGGTAAATTGGCCCAGCCGATAAGAGTCGCACTGATAGGAAAAAGCGCAAGTGCGGGAATTTTTGAAACTTTAGAGCTATTAGGTAAAGACAAGACTCTAAAAAGGCTGGAATACACAATAAATACTTTTTTATCAGACTAATACTGGATTTTCCAGAAAACGACGGTAGAATTTAAATGACTATTAGGGTATTCATTGCTATAGAAATTAATAGTGAAATAAAGAACGAACTATCTGAATACTTGAGCACGTTAAAGAGGACGGGTGCTGATGTTAAATGGGTTTCACCGGAAAATATCCATTTAACTTTGAAATTTATTGGATATATAGAGAAGGAATCCCTTATCAACTTGAATAAAGTTATTAGTGATGCCGCTTCCAATATAGAACCATTCAGTATCAGTATTGGAAATATTGGTGCATTTCCAAGTCTTAATAAGCCACGTGTGGTTTTTGTCTGTGTACAGGAACGAGGTAATAATCTTTTCAAGATCTATGAAAGGCTTGACGAAGGAGTTGAACCGCTTGGTATAAAAAAGGAATCCAAAAAATATGTTGGACATATTACGCTTGGCAGAGTCAAATCACAGAAAAACATATCTAAACTAAAAAATACGTTAAATTCAGGAACAGAGTGTTACTTCGGTCGCGAAAAGGTAACGTCTCTATCGTTAATACAAAGCAGATTAACCCCAACAGGTCCACTTTATACGAGACTAAACAATTTTATATTAAATTAAAATGAAAAAAGTAAAACTTAAATATTCACCGAAGCACAACTGGGTTGAGTTAAAAAGGAAAGTCGTAACAATTGGGATAACTGATTATCTTTTAGGCGAACTTGGAGATCTTATAGACCTTTGTTTGCCAAAAGTTGGAGAAGAAGTAATTGATGGCATTTCTTATGGTGAGGTCGAATCCATGAATACTCTTCATGATTTAATAGCACCATTAAATGGTGCTGTCGTGAAGGTAAACTCAGATCTGCCTACCAGTTTAAAAGTTTTGCAGAGAGATCCCTATGGAGATGGTTGGTTCATTAAGGTAAGGTTGCCAGAGGACTATGACCTCGATTTTCTTATGGATGAAGATGAATATGATGAGCACATAAAGGGTGTTAAGAAAGATAAAAAAGTAACGGGCAAGAAAAAGAAAAAAGTAGAGGTGGAAAAAGAGGTAGAGAAGAAAGCTGTAAAAAAGGTAGCAAAGAAAGCAGAGAAGAAGCCAGTTAAAAAAATAGTAAAGAAAGTAGTCAAGAAGACTGTGGAAAAAGTAGCGAAGAAGACAGTAAAAAAGAAGACAGTGGCTAAAAGCAAGAAACGATAAGTAAGCAGGATATGTTATCTTTCCATGCCATTTAAAAATGGTATATTATTTACAATAATATAAAGTGAACGACTTAAAAAGGACCGATGATAAACATTGGAATTTAAGGGATATATTTAAGGTATTCTTGCTTTATCTGCTTTTAATGTTGGCAGGGATCCCTGTTCTTATAAAAGTAGTTAAGCAGGTTTTTGGATTAGACTTAGTAGAGACATACGGGCAGAACACAATTCTCCTCAGCTTGTCACTGGTTGTAAATATTGTAACATGCCTTTATATTTTTAAGATCGTTCGAACAGGATATGGTCTGCCTGTAGCATCATTAGGCTTAACTATCCGTAACTGGAAGGACGATGTTAAAACCGGCCTGAAACATTACATGATAGTTCTTCCTGCTATAATTGCATCTGGTTTTATAGTAGATTCCGTATTGAGAGCGTTTGGTATAGAACCCAAGCAGCAAGACATCATTAACAATCTTCTGAATGAGGATTCTTTAGGGGTTCTTGCTTTCATGGTTTTTTTCGGGATGTTGGCTGCGCCGATTGTAGAGGAACTTCTTTTTAGAGGATTCCTGCAGTCTGCTGTAAGAACCACCCGCGACAAGTTGCAAACTATTCTAATTAGCGGATTTATTTTTGCGTTGATACACTGGAACGCCCATGTGTTTTTACAAATTTTTGTTTTGGGGCTTATGTTAGCGTATTTATTTGAAAAAACCGGATCGTTAGTTGCTCCAATAACCGTCCATATTTGTCATAATACTTTTACTTTAGCATTTTTAATTTCTTACAAACATATTTTGAAAAGTCATGTTTAAGAGCATCGATGAACAACTTAGTATTATTAAACGCGGAGTCTTAGAAATCGTCCGCGAAGAAGAGCTTGTTGAAAAGCTCAAGAAATCGATAAACACACAAACTCCAATGCGGGTTAAACTGGGCCTTGACCCTACCGCTCCAGATATACATATCGGAAATGCAATTCCAATTCATAAGCTGCGTAATTTTCAGGAACTTGGCCATACGGCAGTTCTAATCATTGGCGATTATACGGCAATGGTTGGAGACCCGTCCGGCGTAAATAAGACCCGACCCCAACTCACGCAAGAAGACATAGACAATAACGCAAAAACCTATCTGGATCAGATAGGAAATATACTGGATATTGAAAAAACCGAAATTCGCTACAATAGCGAGTGGTTTAAAGATATGAAATTTACCGATGTAATTACACTCGCGTCAAAGATGACGGTGGCTAGGATGATGGAGAGAGATGATTTCTCAAAGAGATACTCTTCGGGAGTTCCTATAAGCCTTCACGAATTTATTTATCCATTAATGCAGGGATACGATTCAATAATGGTAAAAAGTGACATAGAAATTGGTGGCACAGACCAGATATTCAGCCTGCTCGTCGGCCGTGATCTACAAAGAGACGCAAATATGAAGCCCCAGGTAGCACTCACCACTCCCTTATTGGAGGGAATTGATGGGAATAAAAAGATGAGTAAAAGCCTGGGCAATTATATTGGTATATATGAAGAACCAAAAGAGATTTTTGGTAAGACAATGAGAATCAGTGATGACCTTATGCGCAAGTATTTTGAACTGGCAACAGACATGGCAATTAAAGAGATAGAAAGCACATTAAGTGAACATCCACGTCAGGCAAAAATCGTCTTGGGAAAAGCGATTGTAAGCCGGTATTACGATGATGAGGCAGCAGGGAAGGCTGCAGATGAATTTGACAGGATTTTTAAAGAACATAAAACTCCGGATGATATTCCGCAAATAACTCTTCCTTCCAATGAAGACGGGAAACACAAAATATGGATAGTGAAGCTATTGGTGGATCATGGCTTCGCTTCTACTAATGGAGAGGCAAGAAGATTAGTTTCTCAAGGAGGAGTAAGTATTGATGATAAAAAGCATACAGACCCGGCACAAGAAGTTGATATAAAAAGCGGAATGATATTAAAAGTAGGAAAACGCCGATTTGCAGAGATTGTTATAACTCACTAATATCTTTTTATCACCACATTTTTCCTCAGTTTCTTCAAATACTCTTTTTTCATCTTAACAAATTTTTCTCTAAAAAGTGTATTGCGGATCTCCTCCTGTACCTTCATAAAGGTCAATGTTTGAGTCTGAACAACCTCTTCTATCTTAAAGATGTGGAAACCCAAAGAGGATTTTATTACATGGCTTATTTCACCTTCCTTCAAATGAGAAATGGCAGCAACCAGATCTTTTCTAAAACCCTTTACTTCACCAAACCCCCACAAGCCTCCTCTTCCAGCATGCGGTCCACCTGAGTGCTCTTTTGCCAAAGTATCGAAATCTTCACCATCTTTCAACCGGTTTAATAGATCTTCTGCAGCAACTTTTGCCTCTTCATCTGAATCATGACTGGAAAACTTTGTCAAAATATGCCTGAAGCTCATACTGCCTTTCATTGAAAATTCGTCAATGTGATCCTGGTAATAGCGCTTAATTCCTTTTGGTGTAATTACTATTTTTCTATAAACATTCTGGCGCATAATCTCTTCTATTAGCAAATCATCCTTTAGTTCTGCTCTTTTTTTAAGAGGATTAATTCCCTGTTTATTGGCCAGTTCATAAAATTTATAGACAGAACCTACTTGATCAACAGCGCCTTTGACAAATGCATCAACACCTTTTTCAATCTGTTCTGACAGCTCCGGATTGTCAACCAAAAGTTTCTTGGCCTCCTGTACAAGTATTTTTCTGTCAATTAATTCGTCAATAGCATTTTGAATTATTTCTTGTTTTTTTGATTCCAGTCCTGCCTCAGTGTATTTTTGGCTGGCAAGTCTGAATGCCTCATAAGATCGTGTCTGGATATCAAACTCTGTTATTATTTCACCGTTAACGATAACACGTACAGCATTTAAATTTTCAGCATTTATCTGATGCAAGCAAAACAGTTGTATAATGAAAAAAACTAAGGTTAATTTTAAAATCTTCAAGAGCTATTTTTCTCCTGCGCTATTAATTGTAGGTTTATAATAGAGTACAGTATACAATCAAGTATATCAGCTGTCATCTATCATTTTCAGTGCTGGTTATTTTATAATTAACAAGTTTTTTACGAAATCTGCGGTGTCATAGGTTGACATCCTCTTTCGGGGCAGCGTAAGATGCAGTTCGTTACTCGCCACTACTTTTACCATTTTTTTTGCATTTTTAAAGAGTATTTCTGCTTTTTGCAAACTTTCTATCTGAAGTATAATAGTGCTGTTTATTCGTATAAGTGAAAGGATATGAGAAGCTTGCGCTGCTACTCTTATTTCACATTCCATTAATAGGTTTTTAACATACTCAGGTATTTGGCCAAACCGATCAGCAAGCTCCTTTCCCATCTCCTCTATCTCATGTTTAGAGGATAAACGATTAATCTTTCTGTATATTTCTATCTTCAGCTTCATGTCAGGGATATAATTGTCCGGTAGATATGAATCCAGATTTAAGTTTATATGGATATCATTGTAGTCCTGAACAGGCTCATTTTTAGCCTTACGAATTACAATTTCAAGCAGCCTGCAGAACATTTCATAGCCGACAGCAGCAATGTGCCCATGCTGCTCTATACCTAAAATATTTCCTGTTCCTCGAATTTCAAGATCTCGCATTGCAATCTTAAAACCCGCTCCAAGTTCAGAAAAGTCAATAATCGCCTTTAACCTTTTTTCAGCTTCCGGTGTAACCGGCCTGTTTATTGGTAGTAAAAGATAGGCATAAGCGCGGTGCTTGTAGCGTCCTACTCTACCTCGCAATTGATGTAAATCGGCTAAACCAAAATGGTCTGCTTCATTAATAAAGATCGTATTTACATTCGGAATGTCCAGGCCGGATTCTATTATTGTTGTAGACACAAGAATATCTGACTTCCCATTAATGAAATCTGCCGTTTCCTTCTCCAGAACCCCTTCAGGCATTTGCCCATGAGCGACAGTAATGCTTGCTTCCGGAACTATCTTTCCAATGGTTTCTGCAATACGGTTTATATTTCTTACGCGATTGTGTACAAAATATACTTGTCCATCACGATTTAATTCATGGAGTATTGCATTTCTTATTACCTTAGAATCGAATCGCAATAAATTTGTTTGTATTGATTGTCTGTCTTGGGGCGCCGTATTCAAAGACGAAATATCTCTTATGCCCAGAAGGGATAAATGCAGTGTTCGTGGTATTGGAGTTGCGGTTAGCGTGAGGACATCAACCGATTCTCTCAGCTTCTTTAGTTTCTCTTTATGTGCCACACCAAATCTTTGTTCCTCATCTATGACTATCAACCCAATGTCCTTGAAGGTAATATCTTTCTGAACCAATCTGTGCGTCCCGATAACAATATCTACCTTTCCCTCCTTTAAATCCTCCAATATTCCCTTTTGCTCTTTTTTGGTTTTAAATCTGCTTAACACATCAATATTAACCGGATAATCTGCCATCCTATCAATAAACGTCCTGTAATGCTGTTGAGCAAGTAAGGTTGTCGGCACCAGGACAGCTACCTGTTTTCCATACATTACGGTTTTAAATGCTGCCCTTATCGCAATCTCTGTTTTTCCATATCCCACGTCTCCACAGATGAGCCTGTCCATCGGCTTTGATGACTCCATGTCACTCTTAATATCACTGATAGCCTGCAGCTGATCTTCTGTCTCCTGGTATATGAATTCCGATTCAAACTTCCTCTGCCATTCAGAGTCTTTCGGGTAGGCAATGCCCTGTTTTGCTTCTCTGATTGCCTGCATGGAAATGAGTTCGGTTGCCATGTCCTGAACGGCTGCCGTCGCTATCTGTTTTTTCCTTTCCCATGTTCGGTTGCCTAATTTGCTTAGCTTTGGTTTACGCTCAGAGCCTGATATGTATTTCTGTACTAACTCAATTTTTGTTGCAGGCACATAGACCTTTGCTTTTTCATCGAATTCAAGTGCAAGGAATTCGCCACAACTACCGGCCTCATTATCACTATTGAGTATTTGCATTCCCAGGAATCTTGCTATGCCGTGGCTCGCGTGTACTACCAGATCTCCTACTGCTAAATCAAGAAATGAATCGATGGCCTTTGACGGAATTAGACTCTTTGGCTCTCTTCTCAGGCGGTAGCGACGGAATATCTCATGATGTGTAAGAAACGCGGTTGATATATCTTCAAACAAAAAACCATGGTTGAGATGTCCGATTTGATACTCTATATGATTGGAAGGAGATGCAGCTTTCCGGGTTCTTTTTGGTTTTGTTTCACTAGAGATTGGTTGTGAAATAATGTCTGATGATAGGAGCTCGCTTAGTCTCTGCTCTTCAGCTTGATTACTGCAAAAGATTATAGTATTTTTGTGAGAGGTTTTTATCTCTCCGATCTTTTGAATTGAGTTATCGACATCATGGTCAAAATAATCCAGGGCCTTTATATTAAATGAAAAGGTATTTTCACGTTTAAGTGTTAATCTGGAAAGATATATCTTTCTGAAATCTTTGCATGATTCTAAGATACAATTGAAAGAAAAAATCTTATCGTGAGATTGTAAGTTATCGTTTATATGCTCTGCTTTGCTTTCTATATTTTCAAATTCTTTAAAAATTATCCATGACTCTTTTGGTATATAATCAATGAGAGAGCTGAGTTTACTTTCCTTTCTGCCAGACTTTTCTGGTGAAGATGGATTAGCCTCTGAATGAGCAGGTGTAATGACCTGTTCAGTCTGTACGCCAAGTACTTTGCACTCATTAACCTTCTTTGCAGACAATTGTGTCTCCGTGTTAAAAATGCGGATAGAGTCAATTTCATCTCCAAAGAACTCAATGCGATAAGGCATTTCACTTGCTCTATTGTCTGCCGGAACATCATTACCCTGTTCGTGCTCCTTCAGGGAAGAAAATGGAAAGATATCTATAATTCCTCCTCTCAGACTGAACTCTCCGGGTAGTTCAACTATATCTGCTCGCTCAAAACCACCTTTTATCAACCACTCTACGATAAACTCCTGTTCGCATTCCTGTCCGATCTTGATTGTGAGTATATTTTTCTCTATTGCTTCCGGTGGCGGGACATGTTGCAGGAGTGATTGGATCGGGGCTATGATAATCCTGCATGTAGCTTCGCAATTACCTGATAACAGCTTATACAAGACATTAATTTGCTGTACATAGGTGTTGGTGTCAGGTAATGATTCAACAGAGATTGCATCCTCTGAGACAGGGAAAAAGAGAGGGCTTTCATGAAGAAAAACATTTATATCCTCAAAGACCTCTTCTGCCTCCTCTATGCCTGGGGTTACGAAGAGTATTTCCCCTTTTCTGGCAATGTTATTGTCACTTGCCAGTCCGGCTATAAGAAAAGCAGCCGAAGATCCCCACAATCCTTGGACATGGCAATCCTCTCCAGATATCAGGCTATCTGCTATCTGTTTATACTTTTTGTCTTTATGAATAAGCTTAAGTATATTTTTCACAAAGAAATTATACTTACCTTTTCATAGCCGGGCAAGGGTTTATGCTCAAGGCATTGTCCGAGAACTACCATTTTCACCCGGATTTTGATAGCAATGTTATTGAACTAAGACATAATGGAAATAGTTTTACCCGAAAAATTTTTAGCGAGCAGGTTCCACTTCATTGGTTGCATACAAACATTTCATTTACCTGATAAATAACAATTTATGAAGTTAGTGATAAAGCCGCACTTGCAAGGTCGCGTTGTTTTCTCTAAAATGTACTAGACACTATTAGTAGATGCTTGCAATAATTCTGCTTTGATATAAGTGCTTATTCTATCGTGGGTGTTACAACACGAATAATGTTTAAGAATTCAGAAATATGAAGTCTTCAAAATATATAGCGGTTGGTATATCTGTAGTAGTATTGGTTTGGATTTTGTCCGGTATTTTTTCCTCAGGATCCGGAGAGAATGGCAAAGAACCAGAGGTGGGTACCGCTTCGACCACAAAAGTGGCAGAAGTTCGTGTCAGGGATATCGTAGCACAGTCATATGCAAATGATATCGTTGTAACAGGGCGTACAAAAGCATCACGTTCCGTTGAAATCAAGGCCAAAACCAGAGGACAGATCCAGGTACTTATGAAAGAAAAAGGAACTCGTGTCGACGAACATGAAGTTCTTGCGAGAATTGAATTAAGTGACCGCGAAGCCAAAGTGATAGAAGCAAAGCAGCGATTTGCGCAAAGGCAAATTGAATATGATGCGGCCATGTCACTGGAAAATGAAGGATTTAATTCAAAGGTTACATTAACCCGGTCACTTGCTGATTTGGAAACAGCACGTGCTCTATTGACAAAGGCAGTAATTGAGCATGAAAATACAAAAATAAAAGTACCGTTTAATGGCTTAATTTACGACCAGATGGTTGAAGTAGGTGATTATGTTTCGGTTGGAGACACGATGTTTACGATTGTTGATATGGACCCGATTGAACTGGTAGTATTTGTCTCAGAGCGCAATATCTCCAGCATCAGGTTGGGGCATGATGCTTCAGCGGAATTTTATAACGGTGATACTATCATGGGCAAAGTGAGTTATATTGCCCCTGTTGCATATCAAGCGACACGGACATTTCGTGTCGAGATTTCAACTCCCAATCCTGATTATTCAATTAAGGACGGCCTGACGGCAAAAGTCAGAATTTCGGTAGAGGAGAAAAAGGCACACAAAATTTCACCCTCTGTTCTGTCTCTGAACGATATCGGTCAGATTGGAGTAAAGATTGTGGATGCTCAGAATAAAGTGCAATTTGTTCCGATAACAATATTGTCGGACACTTCTGACTATATGTGGATTCTCGGGCTCCCGGATAACGTAAAGTTAATTACGGTGGGACAGGATTTCGTATCCCACGGCCAGACTGTCCAGCCGGTAGCGACGGACGGAGATGGCCTGTTATGATTCGTGCCGCTATTCATCACAGTCGGACAGTCCTTTCGATACTGATTTTGCTGCTTATTGCCGGCACGTATGCTTATATCAATATTGCGAAAGAGTCTTCACCGGATATTGATATTCCACAAATCTATGTCTCAATATCACTGGAAGGGATATCTCCTGACGATTCAGAGCGGTTGTTGCTGCGTCCAATGGAGCAGGAACTGGCGACTATTGAAGGTGTAAAGGAGATGAAATCCACTGCCTATCAGGGAGGAGGGTTTGTTCTGCTGGAATTTCAGGCAGGGTTTAACAAGGATATTGCCCTGGATGACGTACAGAAAGCAGTGGACCAAGCCAGGCCTGAATTGCCGGATGATGTAGAAGAACCGAGCGTTACAGAGGTAAATTTTAGCCTGTTCCCGGTTCTTGTTGTTACGCTTTCTGGCAATATGCCGGAACGTACATTATTGAAATTGGCACAAAATTTACAGGATAGGATAGAGACAATTTCCTCTGTGCTGGATGTAAATATTGCAGGCGACAGAGAGGAGCTTGTTGAAATCCTAGTAAACCCTGAGTTGCTTGAGAGCTATGCATTAAATGGCAACGACATCCTGAATTTATTTAAAGTATCCAATCGTCTTGTTGCCGCGGGTAATCTGGATACCGGGTCCGGACGTTTTGCAATCAAAGTGCCTGGCCTTTTCGAGACTGTCTACGACGTCATGAATATGCCGTTGCGTGTGAATGAAGATTCTGTCGTCAAGGTAGGTGATATTGCGGAAATTCGTCGAACTTTCAAAGATCCTGATAGTATTGCACGTCTGCGCGGTGAGCGGGCGATAGCGATCGAGGTAGTTAAGCGTTCGGGCGAGAACATTATTGATACGGTAAAAGCGGTACGAAAGATAGTCGCGGAGGAGAGTGAATTCTGGCCTCAGGGCGTTGAAGTCACTTCTACACAGGACGAGTCAGATACAATCAAGACAATGTTACTTGATTTACAAAACAATGTGATTAGTGCCATTATTCTGGTGATGATAGTAGTCGTCTTTGCGCTTGGTGTCCGTACTGCAACGTTGGTGGGAATTGCTATTCCCGGCTCATTTTTGACCGGTATTTTCGTTATCTATACGATGGGTCTGACGGTCAACATCGTTGTGCTTTTTACCCTCACTCTTTCAATTGGCATGTTGGTAGATGGTGCCATTGTTGTCACAGAATATGCGGACCGAAAATTGTCAGAAGGAATTCCACGAGATAAGGCTTACGGCGAAGCGGCAAGGCGTATGGCCTGGCCGATCATATCTTCAACTGCAACGACATTGGCAGCATTTGCACCGCTTCTGTTCTGGCCGGATACAGTTGGTGAGTTTATGAAATATATGCCAATCACTCTGATCGCGGTCCTGGCCTCATCCATGCTCATGGCGCTTATCTTTGTCCCGACACTGGGTGCTTTGTATGGAAAGCCCGGAGCAGCCGGTGACCCGAAGATGATGCAAATGTTAACCGCTTCGGAAGATGGTGACCTCAAAACAATTACCGGTTTCACCGGATGGTACCTTGCCGTACTAGAAGTTGCGCTGAAACATCCCGGACGGGTCCTTCTTCTGGCTCTGGCGTTGCTGATTGGTGTTCAGTCTACTTACATGAAATTCGGAAGAGGCGTCGAGTTTTTCCCGACTATTGAGCCGGAGTTTGCGTCAGTACTGATTCACGCCAGGGGCAATCTTTCTATTTACGAACAGGATACATTGGTTAAGGAAGTGGAAGATCTGATCCTTGAAGTTGACGGTATTAAAACCATGTATTCACGAATTGGAACAGCAAAACAGAAGGGAACAGATCTTCCAGAGGACGCAATTGGACAAATTCAGATTGCGTTTACCGATTGGGATACACGCAAACCGGCAAGTGAAATTTTAAATGAAATTAGAGAAAGAGCGGGACGTCTGGCTGGCATTTTTATCGAAACCCGTAAACAGGAGGAAGGCCCTGCTGCCGGTAAAGCCGTAGAGATTCAAATTGCCTCTCGCTTTCCGGAGAAGCTGGAACCGGCAACAATACAAATCTTGAACATCCTGGAAGAGTTGGGTGGTTTCCGGGATATTGAAGATACACGACCTCTTCCCGGAATAGAATGGGAGCTGGAGGTTGACAGGGCACAGGCTTCAAAATTCGGGATGGATATAACTACCATAGGTAATTATATCCGCATGGTAACAAACGGTCTAAAAGTCGCTGAATACCGGCCTGATGACAGTGATGATGAAATCGACATTGTAATTCGTCACGGTACAAGACAGCGAACACTGGACCAACTGGACAACGTTCGTATTGAAGGTGCTGGAGGATCAATTCCGATCAGCAGTTTTGTTAATCGTTCCGCGCAGCCTGCCGTAGGTGTGATCTATCGCTCTGATCAAAGAAGAATTGTGACTGTAAAAGCCGATTTACCACCTGGAATAAACATTAATACAAAGGTCGAACAGATAAAAGAATGGTTGAGCAATAATCTAGATAAACTCGATCCGGAAGTGAAAATTACATTTAAAGGGCAGGACGAAGATCAGCGCAATTCACAATCTTTTCTGACAAAAGCTTTTATTGTTGCGTTATTTATGATGGCAATAATTCTGGTCACACAATTTAACAGCTTCTACAGTGCCTTTTTAATCCTGACGGCGGTAATCATGTCTACCATCGGAGTGATGATTGGTTTGATGGTAACCGGTCAACCATTCGGCATTGTTATGACAGGCGTTGGTGTAATTGCCCTGGCCGGAATTATCGTGAACAATAATATTGTGTTGATTGATACGTTTGACCATCTGCGTCACCAATATGGTGATACTATGGATATTCGCGAAATTATCCTGCGCACAGGTGCGCAACGTCTCCGGCCAGTCCTGCTGACAACGATTACGACGGTTATAGGGCTGATGCCTATGGTCCTTCAGTTGAATATTGATTTTATATCGCGTAAAACCAGTTTTGGTGCACCTTCAATGCAATGGTGGGTCCAGCTTTCAACAGCTATTGTTTTTGGTCTCAGCTTTTCAACTGTTTTGACGCTTGTTGTCACACCCTCTGCCCTGATGTGGCGTGAAAAAACTGCTCCGGCCATAAGCAACCTGAAAAAACGTTTGTGGAAAACCAAATCAAAAGAAAACTCATCACATGTGATTTAATCGTCAACTTTAGGCTTTAACCAAAATTGGGTGATTATATTTTCTATATTGTAGTAGCCGTAGGCTTCCTGCCCGACTTCATCATTCAGGCGGGTAGCCTGCGTTTCTCAGAGCTCGATGGGCACGTGTGAATTCCACGTAAGTTACGCAACCTAAAGGAGCTTTTCCTCTAATATTAGTCACTTATTTAATCTTTTAGTTCACCACAGTCGCTAATTTTGACCTGTTTCGACGGTTCGCCCATTCGTGACCCCAGGGCCTCTACCTTTTTAACTATATCCATTCCCTCGGTTACCTTTCCAAAAACAACATGTTTGGAGTCAAGCCAGGGTGTAACTGCTGTGGTTATAAAAAATTGTGAACCGTTTGTGTTGGGGCCAGCGTTTGCCATTGACAAAAGTCCCGGTTCGGTATGTTTGAGTGTGAAGTTTTCATCATCAAATTTTGATCCGTAGATTGACTTGCCGCCTGTTCCGTTATGGTTTGTAAAATCACCGCCCTGAATCATAAAGTCGGGAATGATTCTGTGGAATGTACTGTCTTTGTATCCATAACCTTTTTCACCTGTACACAGGGTTCTAAAGTTTTCTACTGTAATTGGAACAACATCCGCGTGTAATTCAAACACTATCCGTCCCAGAGCTTCTCCATCAGTTTCTACGTCAAAAAAAACATTTACCGGTTCCATAATTAATCTCCTTTTTATTTAATATAAAAAAATGTCATTCTAGTTTTTTAAAGAAATATTGACACTATTTCATTCCTTTTTTTAATCTTTCTTTATACCATCCATAGTTAGAAAATAAAATGTAATTCTTAAGCCCTTAGTTATAGATAAGCAAAGAGAATAAAAGCAGGCTTGACCTTTTTGTATAAACATTTACAATGCGCAGACATGGCAGATTGCAGGAGAAATAATTACCCATATTATTTCACACATATATAAAATTCGGCTATAAACTTTTTAAGGGAATACTCAATGAAAAGAAAACTGTCACTATTTGCATGTTTAGCGATATTTATTTCGTTACAAACCGGTTGTTTTCAATTAAAAAGTTTGGACTTAAAGGGTTTGGACTTTATGAGAATGGATGAATTTCATTCTCAAGTTCAGTCTCAAGAACTTCAAACTGAGGGATATGTGCAAAAGGTTGACAGTTTTATTATAGTACTGGATTCATCATCATCTATGGGTACTATTTACAAGGATGAGGTTGCTGAACGATATTCCCGGTTTATGATTGCCAAAGATATTGTCAGTCGAATGAATAACACTATTCCTGAAATGGTTATCCAGGGAACCCTTCAGAGATTTGGTTACGGTTTTGCAGCAAGGGGAAAACTGACAGAGGCCGTATACGGGCCTACCGCATATTCCACATCTGATCTGGAATACGCTTTACAAACTATTATAACTCCCGGGGGCCATAGTCCTGCCGGGCTTGCCATTGGAGCGACCAGTGAAATTGTAGGTTCTACTAAAGGTAAGAATGCCGTAATTGTTATAAGTGATGGTGAAAAGCTGAAAGATGACCCTCTCATGAAAGTTAAGACCCTGAAAAATCAATTTGGAGGCAGAACATGTCTTTATACGATTTGGGTGGGAAGTAAGACGAAAAGCAAGGCATTTATGGAAGAGATCGCCTCAGAAATGGGATGCGGTTTCTCTGCAACAGCTAATGACATTGCAACAAGCAAAGGTATGGAAGATTTTGTGAGAAAAGTGTTTCTTGCAAGGGATAGTGACGGAGATGGTGTCCCGGATGATGAAGATGAATGTCCGGACACTCCTCCCGGAGTTCAAGTTGATACTGTAGGGTGTGCTGTAGATAGTGATGGAGACGGTGTTTCTGATAATGTAGATGCGTGCCCTAATACTCCGGAAGGTGCTATTGTTGATAACAGGGGTTGCTGGGTTGTCAAAGGTGTAAAGTTTGATTATAAAAAGTGGGATGTAAAACCTCAGTTTAATACAAATCTGGACAATATTATCAATATCTTGAAAAAGACTCCAGGCTTAAAGGTAATGGTAGAGGGTCATACAGATAACATAGGTTCAAAGAAATATAATCAGGATCTGTCGGAAAAAAGGGCAGAGTCAATAAAGGCCTATCTGGTAGGAAAAGGTATTGATGAATCACGGATCACTTCAGTTGGGTTAGGATTTTCAAAGCCGAGAGCCGGTAACGATACAAAAGAGGGAAGAGCTTTGAATAGAAGGGCTGAATTGATACCTGTGAAATGATTTTAAAATAGATTGAAATTTTATGTTGATTATACTTCGACTCCGTTCAGTGTGACGTTATTCTGAGCGGAGCCGAGGAACTAACTTGTTTTAAGCAGCTCCCTCAGCATTGACTCTGGATAGAGACAAAATGGATAATCCCGATTTGTTACAATAGAATTGTACCTTAGTTTCTTGTCTAAATCCTCCATCTCATTTTCCTTCTCTTTAATCAAAGGACTGATCTTATCTTTCATCAGGCTATTAATCTGTTTTATCCTGCCAAAAGTTAAATGTTTCTCTTTGGTACCATGTGACTCTTTTGTTATCAATTCTTTCTTTTCGTTGACCATAGACTTCATTTCGGCATCATCCAAAATTGTGTCTGAGGCGTATCTGTCCGGATTATGACTCATATCTTTGATGACATGTTTCAGTGCATTAATATCTTCTTTAGATACATCAAGTGGTTCATATGGCAGGTGCAGGGTTGCCGAGATTGTTGCATATTCCGGTGGCTCCACACCAAAAAACTCTCTTATGATTTCGTCGGTAATCAGATCGTATTTTGCACCGCCTATTCCGTGAACAAAGAGGTCAGAGAAGAACATCCTTGAATACATGGTGTTCGCAATTGCCTTTGGGCGGATCTTTATGCCATTGCTTATCAACGTTTTCAGCCTCTCCAGATTTTCCGTTGATCTATTCCTTTCACCAAAATCGAAATGCTCAACAATTTTGTTCTCACATATTATGCTTATGCGACTGTCGTTTGATATAGATGCAAAGAGACTTTTCCTCGGTTCATCTCTTTTCCACATCCAGAATGGTATCTCTACTACAAATCCTTTCTCCATCAAATCAGGCAGGGGATTAGCCTTTGAGCTTATCTTCTTTAATGTGCGATATTCTCTGAGTTTTGTATTATAGATATCTACAAAACATCTTGAATTTGCTGTTATGTGTAGGAAGAAATTGAGAAATGAATCTGTCTCACTGATATGAGAAACTGGAACTTCCAGATTGTTGATCCCGAATCTTGTCAAAAAAGCGTGCCTTGCGTAAGTAAACAGATCGCTGAATTGCAGTGTTTCTTCGGAAAGCTTTATTACTACATTCATAAAATCCTCAAACGTCTTCTTCATAACAGGATTATGCAGGGACTTTAAAACACGTTCTTTAAAGGCCGGTAGTTGTGTTGAATCAGTATATCTGATCTCTTCAAAGGCCAGATTGCGTAAGCCGGGGTGGTATTCAATTTTTTCTACTGAAGAATCCGGGCTGTTTATGTTTGGAATGTTCAGGCAATTATCATTACTGGCGTCATTATCTACGACCATATTTATCCCGATACCATTCAACCGTTTTGCAATACTATTTACAAGGTTATGCTTTATCAGTACGCCCGGGTGTGCAAGGGCAGGGGAGTGTCCCGTTTGGATTATATTCTTTCCCAGAGTATAGGAATCATTAATATTAGGTAAATTTTCTGTGTCTGATATATTCAGTTTTAAACAGAGAGACCAACTTTTTTCAGTGTATTCTGCAGCTTTTTTTAGCGTTTCTGAACAGACCTGTTCACGGAATTGAGAAAATGGTATTCCGTTTATATTAAAATCGTATGATTGATATCTCTCTCTGTTTAAATCGATCAATTCGGGAATATTTTCACATGCGGGTTCTATGAATATCTCATTGTTCTTCTTCGGGGTTGTGAATGATTTAATTTTCATATTAGACTAATGGGACGCAGATTGGCACAGATAAACACAGAAAAAATTTTGCGAGAGCAAGGAAACTCTTTTGTTGGTTCAGGCTTGCAGCCTGAATCTAATGTTTTAAACAAAACGACACTTTAATATCTTTTATCATAAAAATCTGCGTTTATCCGCGTCCAATATTTTGTCTACTCTTCCAGTTTCTCTTTTAGTTCGTGAAGTTTATTGAGCGCTTCCATCGGTGTGATTTTCGATGTGTCCAGATTCCTTATCTCTTCAATTACTACGTTTTGAGGTGGATTGAAAAGAGCAAGTTGTTTTGGCTTGTTTTCTTCTTTACTCTTTATAGTTGCAAATTTAGGTTTACCATCTACATCCAGTGTTTCAGCTTCAAGATTGGTAAGTATCACCCTGGCCCTCTGAATTACCTCGTTGGGCATTCCAGCCAGCCTTGCGACATGGATGCCATAGCTTTTATCAGCGCTGCCCTCAATAATCTTTCTCAGGAAGATTATCTCATCTTCCCATTCCCTAACCGCAATGTTGTAGTTCCTGATACCAGGAAAGAGCAGGGCCAACTCAGCCAACTCGTGATAATGAGTGGCAAACAGCGTTCTGGCTTTCACGTGTTCATATATATATTCCGTTAATGCCCATGCAATACTTACACCATCAAAGGTGCTGGTTCCACGTCCGACTTCGTCAAGTATAATCAGGCTGCGTTTTGTCGCGTTATTTAATATATTTGCTGCTTCATTCATCTCTACCATGAATGTACTCTGGCCTTTTGCCAGTTCATCCATTGCGCCTACCCTTGTGAATATGCGATCAACGACTCCTATTGTTGCCTCTTTTGCCGGAATAAAACTGCCCATCTGCGCCATGAGTACGAGCAGAGCTACCTGACGGATATACGTACTCTTTCCTGCCATATTTGGTCCCGTAATGACCATGATCTGCTTATCTGTTCCGTTAATGTCAATATCATTAGGTACAAATTTTTCAGACATTAATGTTTTATCCAGGACGGGATGCCTGCCATCAACAATCTTGAGATCGAGCCCATCTGATATTTCAGGTCTCGTGTATCCGTTCTCGGCAGCTATATTTGCAAGTGTTGAAAGGACGTCTAAATGGGCAATAACATCTGCCGTTTTCTGTAAGCGCTCAGTATAGGTGGCTACCTCTTCCCTGATCTTTTGAAAGTACTCGTATTCCAGGTCTTTTGCTCTGTCATCCGCGGTAAGCACCTTCGTCTCATATTCCTTAAGCTCCGGAGTGATGTACCTCTCGGCATGTTTAAGGGTCTGCTTGCGAATATACGTTTCCGGGACCCTCTCTTTATGAACATTTGTGACTTCGAGATAGTATCCGAATACTTTGTTGTATCCTATCTTTAATGAACTTATACCCGTTCTTTCTGTCTCCTTTGCCTGGAAACCGGCAATCCAGGTCTTTCCATTCTTGCTGATATTTCTCAACTCGTCCAGATCGTGATCATAGCCTTCCCGTATCATTCCTCCATCACGGATTGAATGCGGTGGTTCAGACACGATTGCAGTACTTATGAGTACATTTGGCTCTTCTAAGAGGTCCAGTGTCTCATGGCAAAGTTTTAGAATAGACGAATTGCAGGCAGAAATTGCAGATTTTATATTTGGAAAAAGTGAGAGTGATTGTTTCAGCGAAACAAGATCTCTCGCATTAGCACGGCCAAAGCTGATCTTTGCGGAGATTCTTTCAATATCGTAAACGTCTTTAAGCAGTTCGCAAATCTCTCTACACAGGTTTTTATTATTATATAACTCCTCAACTCCATCCTGTCTGATATTTATATCCTCGGATACACTAAGCGGGCTTACCAGCCAGCCCTTTATCAGCCGTCCTCCCATAGGGGTCTTCGTCCGATCCATGACTCCCAATAAGGAACCTTCCTTCTGGTGTGTCCTAGAAGTTTTGACCAGCTCCAGGCTCAATTGTGTGGAATGGTCCAGGATAAGACGATTATGGCTCGAAAACTTCTCAATCTTATTGATATGTTTCAGGGAAGTCTTCTGTGTTTCATTAAGGTAGCTAATCAGCGCTCCTGCCGCGCTGAGGGACGGGCCGATATCTTCACATCCAAATCCCTCCAGTGAAGCAGTACAAAAATGGCCAGTAAGTTTCTGATATGCTGTATCGCGTGAAAACTCCCAGTCTGAACGACTCGTAACCATTGCGTTGAAATCTGCAGATATTCTTTCAGAAAGATCAAACTCTTTAAATGTAATATTTTCAGGGATAATACACTCAGACGGATTTATCCTGGATAATTCATCCAGCAAATAACATGTGTTAATGTCCTGAACCATGAATTCCCCTGTCGAAATATCTACCCAGGATAAACCGGCCTTATCATCGTGTATAAATAGAGACAAAAGATAATTGTTGTCTTTATCCTCCAGCATTGTCTCTTCGGTGAGTGTGCCGGGTGTAATAATCCTTACGACGTCTCGTTCAACAATTCCTTTTGTACCCGCTTTAGAATCATTTTTTTCAGTGCCATTCTGCATCTGCTCACAAACGGCAACTTTGTACCCTGCCTTTATCAACTTCGGGATGTAAGAACCAGCTGCATGATATGGTATGCCGGCCATGGGCATGGCCTTTTCTCCCTTGGACCTTGAAGTCAATGTAATACCCAGGATTTTTGCGGCTATCCTGGCATCGTCGTGAAACATTTCATAGAAATCTCCCATACGAAAAAACAACAGAGCATCCTCGTTTTTGCTTTTAATACTCATATATTGTTTCATCATGGGGGTTGAAAAAGGCATATTGCTTTCCTTGTATATACGGTTTTTTTCGAGGCAGATCGCCTTACTTTTAATGGTTTCTTAAAATACACCTGCCATCAGGTAATGTCAAGTTGTAACCCGTATAATTGGTACGATTATGATCGAACATTGCCGGAAATAAGTATTGATTTTGCAAATAGTTAACATTAGCATGGACCATACGAATAGTTTATTATATACCCATAAAATGTTTATTCTTAAGAAGATTATTTCGGCTTTTCTATATCCATTACCTTTAAGCCTTTTGCTCTCTTTTCTGGGTCTATACCTGTTATGGTTTACGACTAAACAGAAAGCGGGGAAGATAGTGGTGTCGGTTGGCTTGGCCATATTGACTCTGTTCAGCTATAGTATTATTACAAACAGACTTCTCCGACCGCTTGAAAGGAAGTATGATACGTTTGAAATAGAAAGTTCATCTGTAGTATCAGAAACAGAGGACGAATCTACAATAAGATTTGTTGTCGTCCTTGGAGGAGGACACACCTCAGATCCTGAATTACCATTGATAAGTCAGATAGGTAAAGATTCACTGGTCAGGCTAATAGAAGGAATTCGGATATATAGAAAATATCCAGGTGCAAAGCTTCTTTTGTCAGGAGGTGCTGTATTTGATCCGGTTTCAGAGGCGGAAATAATGGCACGTGTTGCCAGGGAAATGGGAGTACCTGAAAGAGATATAATTCTTGAATCCAAATCTCAAGATACCAGAGATGAAGCACTGTTTATTAAACCTATAGTTGGCAATGAACCATTTGTATTGGTTACAACAGCTTCACACATGCCCAGATCAATGGCTCTGTTTAAAAAACTTGGCATGAATCCCATTCCAGCTCCTGTTGGTCATAGTATCAAAGATAGACAAGGGTTAAGCCCGACTTTTCTCTTTCCGGGAACAGGTGGTATTCGAAATGCAGAGATGGCTATTCATGAGTATGTAGGAATGATCTGGGCAAAACTCAGAGGCCAGCAGTAGGGCAGGTTATTTACGAAAGGAGTTGGAGATGTCACTTTCAGAAAAAGAGTGCGTACCGTGTAAAGGGGGAGTGCCACCCTTAAAAGGAGAAGAGTTAGAAAAGCTTAAAGAGCAGGTATGCGGATGGGATGTGGTTGAAGAACATCATATTCGCAAGACATACAAGTTTTCCAACTTTGTAAAGGCACTTGCCTTTGTAAACAAGGTAGGAAATATTGCAGAAGCGCAGGGACATCATCCTGATATTTTTCTGACATGGGGAAAAGTTCGTATTACCATGTGCACACATAAGATTGACGGTTTGACAGAAAGTGATTTCATTCTTGCCGCCAAGATTGATGAAATTCCTGTTAGCTAGAAATTATTAAGGAGACTATTTATGGAAAATCAGTATATGCCTCTTTTTAACGAAGCGATCAGAGTTGAAAGAAACATTGCTGCCTTTTATGCGTTGTGTGCAACTCATTTTAAAGATGATCAGCTCTTCTGGCAAATGCTTAGTGAAGAAGAGGAGCATCATGCT